>VFQR01000499.1_pt1 | contig 51987 bp, 48 predicted proteins | sample 3512321 | NCBI WGS metagenome assembly VFQR01 (sample SAMN10412374, study PRJNA504923) | tailings metagenome | isolation source: Relicate 3 Philex TSF1 revegetated site | place: Philippines: Tuba, Benguet | collected 2017-08-29 | reverse complement strand
GGGGCCGTAGCTCAGATGGGAGAGCGCTGCAATCGCACTGCAGAGGTCAGGGGTTCGATTCCCCTCGGCTCCACCAATTAAGCAATTGATTTTTTAAAGCTCTCTGGCCGCCTTCTGAAGCCCGTGCTCTGCAATGGCAGGCCTCGTGGCCGCAAACCCCGTGCGCGCTTGCCATAACGACGCCGAGCACCGTGCTGGAAGCGATCCGTAAACTGCGGGCACAGACAAAGGTCGCAATGGTCGGTGACGGCGTGACCGACGCGCCGGCAATGGCAAACGCCACGGTTGGCAGCGTCATGGGAGCGGCGGGCTCCGACGTTGCCCTTGAGACCGCGGATGTGGCGTTGATGGCCGACCGCCGCGCACATCTTCCATTTGCGGTCGGATTGAGCCGGCATACCCGAAACTGTAATCCGGCAAAATGTCGTCGTGAGCCTCAGTGTCGCCCCTGCCGGTCTGTCATCGATAAAGCTTGCGTCGCTCACCCGGCGCGCAACCAATGCCCGTCGAGCGCGGCGAGCCCTGGCCCGCGTGACGCGATCGGGATCATCGTCAGGAAGATGACATCCGTCAGCGCTTAAGTCGTGTCACCTTGGGTGGGGTGGGCTAAACCCGGCTGGCGTTAGGACGCAGCCTCGCGGCCGGCCAGTGGCCAGCACAGGCCGTGAAGAAAGCTCATCGCACAAAACCACACGACACCGCGCTCGAGACAGCGCGGGTCTTGGTCGGGGGCGTTATCCCGGCGTTGATTCTCTTGAGCGTTTATGAGAAGTGGCGACCGCGTGAGGCTAGTGCGGCTGGCCATCTTGGGGGGCGACGACATGTCTGGGTTTTTGCTGCTGCTTGGGCAGGCCATCGTCTACTTCGTCGGCTTGGCCTACATATTCTACAAGAGGAAGACCATCGGTATTGGCGTCTTCTTCTGCGTCATCGGTGCGATACATTTTCTCGAGACTTATCTTGCCGCCGTCTATTTCATAGAGCTTCCGTTCGGCCTGATTTCGCCCGGCTCGACAGTTATGTTCACGGGCAAGCTCGCTTTTTTTCTGCTTCTTTACATCAAGGAAGATGCGGAGAGCATGCGCCAGCCCGTTTACGGGCTCTTGGTCGGCAACCTCCTTATGGTGGCGTTGGCGTCGTTCCTACGCCTTCACAGCGACCCGGCGGGGCTGCCCGGCTACAATTCAGACCTCCAGTTCATTGACCAGATCGGCCTGCTCATGGTTTGGGGCACGGGCCTTCTCTTCATCGACCTCATTGCCCTGGTGCTGATCTACGAGCGTTTAGGCGCGGTTGTGACGAACACCATTCCAGGCCGCATGTTTATAAGCTTGGCCATTGTTTTGAGCTTCGACCAGGTTCTTTTCTATGCCGGCCTGAAGTACGTGACGGGCGTGCCGATTTCGGCGTTCTACGGCGGCTGGATTGCCAAGATGGGCGCAGCGGTCTTCTTTACGCTCATGGTATCGGCCTATTTGGCGTTTGTTGAGCGCGGCGAACTCCGCAGCGAGGCGCACACAACGGGAGATGTTTTCGACCGGCTGACCTACCGGCACCACTACGAGAAGCTGGTCGCGCGCGTGGGTAAGGACTCTCTGACGGGGTTGCAGAATCGCGGACAACTTGACGCCAAAGGGCCCGCGATGCTCCGGGTTGCATCACGTGCGGGATTGACGGTGAGCCTGATGATGATCGATGTCGATCACTTCAAGAGCATCAATGACAACTTCGGGCACCTTGCCGGTGACCGTGTGCTGCGTAGCGTCGCCGAGACGATTGCCAAGGTGAAGCGGGATGACGATGAACTGTTCCGTTTTGGCGGCGAGGAGTTCGTGCTGCTATGTCCTGAATCCCGCCCGGACGCGCAGACACTCGCGGAGCGCGTGCGTGCAGCCGTGGAACACAGTCCTCATCCCGGCCTTGACCAACTGGTGACCGTGAGTATCGGAATTGCGAGCTTTCCCAGCGATGCACGTGAATTTGCGGTGTTGCTGAAGCGGGCGGACCAAGCGCTCTATCGAGCCAAGGCACTCGGCAGGAACAGAGTCTGCGATGCTTCGGAGTTCAGCGGATAGTTCGGCCCACCTCAACGAGATGTCCAGCCTGAGAGCCACGCCCCCGCGCCGCCGACGATTGCGGCCCAAATTAAATCAGATCGTTATCACGACATCGGGCGGGCTAGGGCCTGTCCCAGGGCAGCCCCATGATCGTGACGCCCATGGTCACGCTCGAAAAGGTCAGCCCATTGAAGAAATAGAGAAGGAAAAGCGCGAGATAAGGCTCGCTGGAGCTCGCGATCAGATCCTTGAGCCCCGCCACGTTGGTCCAGAGCAAGACCGAGACGAAAGCGACGCCAATGGCCACCCCGAGAAGCGAGCTCAGCCCGAGTATCTGAAGGAGAAGGGGTATCTGTCGCCCGCTGACCGGGACTGGATCCTCGGTTGTCATGTGCGGCTCCGTCTGCCAGGGCCTCTGTTCCCCGCCCGCCAGACAACACTAAAGAATGCCCTGATGTAAGACAACGAGGCGCGCGTCCGCCTCGGCGGCCGCGCCTCATAAAACCCTAATCCAACACAAGGGACGCGTTGCGGTTCCGCGCCTCGCCGCCTCGCCTCACCCGGCAATCGGCCGCGTGCTCAGGATCGCGCCGATCTCGTCCAGGATCGCCGGATCGTCGATGGTGGCGGGGATCTTGAAGTCCGCCTTGTCGGCGATCTTCTTGATGGTGCCCCGCAGGATTTTCCCGGAGCGCGTCTTCGGCAGGCGCCCTACGACACGCACCGTCTTGAACGCCGCAACCGGCCCGATCCGCTCGCGCACGAGCGCCACGATCTCGCTTTCGATGTCCTTCGCGTCGCGCTCGACACCGGCCTTGAGCACGATAAAGCCGACCGGAAGCTCGCCCTTGAGAGCATCCGCCGCGCCGATCACCGCGCACTCCGCTACATCCTTGTGAGACGACAGCACCTCCTCCATAGCCCCCGTCGAAAGCCGGTGGCCAGCGACGTTGATAATGTCGTCCGTGCGTCCCATGATGAAGAGATAGCCGTCCTCATCGCGGTAGCCCGCGTCTGCGGTCTTGTAATAGCCGGGGAAATGGTCGGTGTAGCTCGGGCCGAAACGCTCGTCCGCATTCCAGAGCGAAGGCAGGCAGCCCGGCGGCAACGGCAGCTTGACGACGATGTTTCCGAGTTGCCCCTGCGGCACGGCGTGCCCATCCTCGTCGAGAATGTGGATGTCGTAGCCCGGCATCGGAACTGTCGGCGAGCCGGGCTTCACCGGCAAGGCTTCGAGCCCGATCGGGTTGGCCGCGATCGCCCAGCCCGTCTCCGTCTGCCACCAATGGTCGATCACGGGAATGCCGAGTGCCTGCTCCGCCCAGCGCACCGTATCGGGATCGGCACGCTCTCCCGCGAGGAACAACGTGCGCAAGCCGGTAAGATCGTAGTTCGCGATCTGGCTTCCCGTCGGATCCTCCTTCTTGATGGCTCGAAGCGCCGTGGGGGCGGTGAAGAACGCCGCCACCTTGTACTCCGAGATCACACGCCAGAACGCGCCGGCATCGGGTGTGCCTACGGGCTTGCCCTCGTAGATGATGGTCGTGTTGCCGTTCAGAAGGGGGCCGTAGATGATGTAGGAATGGCCGACCACCCAGCCCACGTCGGACGCGGACCAGAACACGTCTCCCGGCGCGACGCCGTAGATGTTCCGCATCGTCCACGTGAGCGCCACCATGTGCCCGCCGTTGTCGCGCACGACACCCTTCGGCTGCCCGGTGCTGCCTGACGTGTAGAGAATGTAGAGCGGGTCTGTCGCCTTGACGGGCACACATGCCGCCTTCTGCCCGCTCTCGCGGGTCTTCGCGACAAGCTCGCTCCAATCGAGATCGCGGCCGGCCTTGAGCGCGGCCGTCTCCATCGGACGCTGGAGAACGACGCAATGCGCGGGCTTGTGCGCGGCCATCTCGATGGCGGCGTCGAGCAGCGGCTTGTACTTGACGATGGTCTTGGGCTCGATACCGCAAGACGCGGAGACGATGACCTTCGGCTTCGCATCGTTCAGCCGCACGGCGAGCTCGTTCGCGGCGAACCCGCCGAACACAACCGAATGGATCGCGCCGAGCCGAGCCGCCGCGAGCATCGCCACCGCGACCTCGGGCACCATCGGCATGTAGATCACAACGCGATCGCCCTTGGTGACACCGAGCCCGGCGAGCGCAGCCGCGAAGACCTCCACCTCGTCGAGCAACTCGGCGTAGGTCACCGTGCGCTTGGTGCCCGTGACCGGGCTGTCATAGATGATCGCAGGCTGCGCACCACACCCCGCTTTCACGTGGCGATCGATGCAGTTGTAGGATGTGTTGCACTCCGCACCCGCGAACCAGCGGCCATATTGTCCGCTGCCCGCGTCGAAGATCTTGTCGGCAGGCTTGAACCAGTCGACCGCCTTGGCCGCTTCCCCCCAGAAAGCCTCGGGATCGGCCAGCCATCCGTTATAGACGTCCCAATATCTGCCCATCTGCCTGCTTCTTTTTTGACAGCACCCCGGAGCCGCTTTCCGGCTCCGGGGTGCTGGTATCACAAACTATCTTAGATGCTGTCGATCGCTTCCACAGATTCCGGGAGGATCTGTCCACCGTCAACGACGATCGTCTGTCCGGTGATGTAGGAAGCTTCCTGCGAGGCGAGGAACAGCGCGGCGTAGCCGATGTCCTCCACCTTGCCGAGCCGCTTCAGCGGAATGGCCTTCGCCATGCCGTCGAGATAACTCTGGCCGAGATCCTGCAGACCCTCGGTGATGATGTTGCCCGGCATCACGGCGTTGATGGTGGTGTTGTAGCGCGCAAGCTCCATGGCCGCCGTTCTGAGGAAGCCGAGCTGTCCCGCTTTCGAGGCACCGTAGTGAGACCAGCCTGGATAGCCCGTGATCGGCCCGGTGATCGAGGAGGTGACCACGACGCGCCCCTTGCCCGCCTTCTCGAAGGCAGGAATGCACGCCTTCACGCAGAGAAACGTGCTCTTGAGATTGGTGCTGAGCACCTGATCCCAATCCTCGGGCGTCAACTCGACGATCTTCTTCTGCGGGAACACGCCGGCGTTGGCGCACAGGATGTCCACCTTGCCGAAGGCCTCGATGGTCTTGGCCACGAGCCCCTGCACGCTCTCCCAGTTGGAAACGTCGGACGCGTGGGCAACCGCGGTGCCGCCCGCGTTGCGGATCTCGTTGACGGTGGCCTCCGCATCGGCGAGCCCGCGCGCCGTGACCATCACCTTCGCGCCTTGGGCGGCGAACACCTTGGCGATGCCTTTTCCGATTCCCTTCGAGCCACCGGTCACGATGACGCTCTGGCCGGCAATTGACGTCAGCATTGTCTAAGTCTCCCGTATCAGTCCGAGGATTTGCGCGTGAAGCGGTTGATCAGCAGCGGCACCGTGAGCGCAAGCGCGACGAGCACGATGGACGCCGCCACCGAGAGCATGCCGACGGTCGGCACGAGCGGTGAGTAGCCAGATACCATCTTGGCATAGAGCCATTCGGGCAGCGTGAGATCCGCACCCGTGGTGAACAGCGAAAGCGGGAAGTTCCCCCAGCTCAGAAGGAAGGAGAACAGTCCCGCCGACACCACGCCCGGCATCAGCAGCGGAATGGTGACCTCCCGCAGGGTCTGCCACGTGGAGCACCCCATGTCGCGAGCCGCTTCCTCCAGCGCCGGATCGAAACTGTAGGCCCGGATCGCGATGATCAGCGTCGCGATCGGCGCGATCCAAACCAGATGCGCGATAATGGCGGTGTGCCACGTGGGCGTGATGCCGATGGCATTGAACCACATCAGCAGCGCGAGCCCGAGAACCGACTGCGGAAAGAAGATCGGCAGCAGGATGAGCTTCTGATAGAGCCGCCGGAACCGCCACTGGTAGCGCGCGAAAGCGAGCGCGCCGAAGAAGCCGAGCACCATCGACACGATGGTCACGATCGTGGCCACCTGCAGAGAGATCCAGAGCAGATCCGAAACCGTGTCGCTTTCGAGCGCCTGGGCATACCACTGCGTGGTGTACTGGCGGATCGGGAACGAGAGATAGCGCGCCGTCGAGACCGACGCGAAGCCGATGGCGACCAGCGGAAGATAGAGAAACGCCAGAACGAGCACGCCATAGAGATAGAGGCCGATGCGGCCCGACTTGGAAGGATGCATCAGCGTTTCCTCCCCATGATGCTGTCGAGATCGATGCGCGTCACGCCTGCGATCGCGAAACACGCGACCACCGCGATCAGCGTCATGGCGAGCGCCGAGCCGAGGGGCCAGTTCTGGCCGTAGGTGAACGCGCGCTCGATCTCGTCAGAGATCACGATAACGGCACGGCCGCCGAGCAGCTTCGATTCCGCGATAGCGCCCGCTGTCAGCACGAAGGTGATGAGACAGCCGACGACGATGCCGGGAGCCGAAAGCGGCAACTCGACCTCGCGGAAGATCTGCCACCTCGTCGCGCCGAGATCGAAGGCCGCCTGCCGCGCATCATCCGGCACCATCGAGATGCCCTGCGCCAGCGGAAACAGCATGAACGGCAGATAGACGTAGACGAGGCCGAAGATGATGACGGGAACGTTGTAGAGCAGTCCGTCGAACGACTGTCCCGTCCAGTTCCGCCAGTAGCCCTCGATGAGACCACCTTTCATCAAGGTCAGCACCCAGCCGAACAGGCGGATATTCTCCGAGACGAACAGCGTCATCACCACGCCGATGGTGAGCACCAGCGTGAAGCGCCCGAACACCTTCGCCATGGCGAACGCGAGCGGCCAGCAGATGAGGAAGAGGATGAACGTCGCCGCGAAAGCCATCGCGAGCGAGATGAGCAGCGACTCCCAATATCCCTCCTGCAGCATGATCGCATAGGAGGAGAAATCCGGCAGGTTCGCGAGCGAGAACACCTTCTGCGGCATGACCGAGAAGGCAGCCACGACGCAGAGAGGCGCAAGAAATCCCGCCGCCAGGAAAACGCCGACCGGAAGAGCGCTCAGAAGACCGAGGCGCTGGTTGATCCGCTCCACGCTACGCCTCCTGGATGAGATGCGTGCGATCGAGGTCGAAACCGATGCCCATTTTCAAGCCCGGCTCCCAGGTCACCCGGTTCTCGCGCGAAAGCTCGACCGTCGCCTTGTAGCCGCTGTCGAGCTGTACGAGGTATTGCACGCGCGAGCCGAGCAGGTACTCGGACTCGACGAGCCCCTTGGCCGTCACGTCCGCGCCTTCGCCGGGCTTCAAGAGCCGCACGCTCTCCGGGCGCGCCATCATGTAACCCTGGAACCCCGGCTTCAGTCCGCTCTTTGCAGCCGCGACGGGATCCACCGTGACATGCTCGAAAGAAACGGATTTGCCGTTTCCGTTCGCGCGAAACAGATTCACCTCGCCCATGAATTCCGCGACGAAGCGGCTCTTGGGCTTGGCGTAGATCTCTTCCGCCGGTCCGAGCTGCTCGAACCGGCCAGAGCGCATGATCGCAATGCGATCCGACATCACCATAGCCTCTTCGAGGCTGTGCGTGATGTAGATGAAGGTCTTACCGGTTCTCTGGTGAAGATCCTTGAGCTCCTTCTCGAGCATCTTGCGCAGCCGGAAGTCGAGCGCGGACAGAGGCTCGTCGAAGAACAGGATCTCGGGATCGAACGCGAGCGCACGCGCAAGTGCCACGCGCTGACGCTCGCCGCCCGAGCACTGCTGGATGCGCTTATCGTAGTAGTGCTGCGGCAGCCTCACGAGATCGAGCAGCTCGAGCGCACGCGCCCGGCGCGCGGCGGGATCGACGCCGCGGATCTTGAGTGGAAACTCGATGTTCTGCCCGACCGTGCGGTGCGGAAACAGCGCGAGCGACTGGAACACCATGCACGTCGGCCGCCGGTTGGCGGGCACGTCGTCGATGCGCCGGTCGCGCAGCCAGATCTCGCCGCTGGTCTGCTCTTCCATGCCGACGAGCAGCCGGATGAGCGTCGTCTTTCCACTACCCGACGGTCCGACGATGGCGAGAAACTCGCCGTCGGCCACCGTGAGGTTCACGGAATCGAGGGCCGTGAAGCTGTCGAAAGTCTTCTTGAGATCGACAACGCGAAGGATAGGCGGCGCATTCACATTCATGTGGGTCAGTCTAGACGTGTCGCTAAAATTGGAAAGGTCCGCCTTCCCGTCGGGAAGGCGGACCGGTGCTGCGATATTCATCGACGCTTCGCCGCCGTATAGATCTTGAGCAGCTCGTCGTAGTCGGGAACCACCGAGAAGTCTGCCGAGCGATGAAGCTCTTCCGACAGGCTATCCCACTGGATCGCGTCCAGCTCGGTGTTGTTCCACAGCTTGAAGGTTTCCGGATTGCCCATCTGGCTCACCGGATTGTACGTGCCCTCCGCGAAGCTCACGGCCTTGGCGATCTCCGCCTTCTGCACGAACTCCAGGAAGTCCTCGGCGAGCGGGCTGACATTCGGGTTGTTGACGACCGAGGTCAGCTCCACCCAGACCACGCCGCCCTTGCCGTCCACCGGACCCTTCTTGGGCGTGATTCCGCGAATGTTGGTGGCGCCGTCGAAGCGAGCCGGGCTCGCGGTATAGGTGCCGCCCGTGAAGTACGCATCGATCTCGCCGTTGATGAGCGCGGTGTTCATCGCCACGAGATCGTCGCTGAGCATCTTGGCGCCGGCGAACACGGCCTTCGTCGTTTCCGTGAACTTCGTGACGCCCTCCGCGCCGACCGACTTGAACGGATCCACGCCCGCCGTGAGGCACAAATGGATGACGTTCCAGTTGTCGTAGGTGAGGATGCCGTAGCGGCCCTTCATTGCCGGATCGAGAAAGATCGACCAGCCCTGATCCTCGGCCGTTTCGCGGCTGATCTTGTCTGTATTCACGACGAAGCAGAAAGGCCCGTAGCGTTGCGGCATTCCGATGAGCTCTCCGCTTTCGGCGAAAGCCAGCGGATAGGGCGCCGAAAACTCGGGCGACATCTTCGCGAAATAGGGGAGAAAACGATCCTTGTTGAGCGGCTTGATCAGCTTCTCGGGGAAGAGCTGCTGGCGCGCCCACGGCTGGTTGACGTTGATGAGGTCCCAGACCTTGAGCTCGCCCGCGCGCAGCTTGTTGATCATGTCCGGATCGGACGTGCCGCTTTCCGCGCGCGTCGTCACACCGGGAAACGCTTTGCGGAAGGGACCGAGCACGTTGTCGGTGTTGTAGCCCTCCCAACACAGAATATTCATTTCCTTCTCGCGCGCGGCGAAGGCCTGGCGCGCGGATCCGAACGCGGCAAGACCCGCGACGGCTCCCATACCTTTCGTGAAATGACGACGAGTGAGCTCCATCAAACCTCTCCCTGGGACGGTTAGGCGGTGTTTCCCCTAGAAACCTTTGGACCTTTGTTTTTGCGGCCCTTGTCTTGATCCGCCGCGCGCGTGTCGCGTCACGCCGGATTGAGCGTAGGATCAACGGGAATTGTTGTGAAACGCAAGCGGAATGTTGCAGAACGCAGAAATTTTCTTTATCTCCATCGGTAGCGAGAAAGCAGGGCGCGACCAATGGCAGGCATGTACGAGGACAATTTCGTCGAGCAACTACGCCAAGGCCTTTCCGGCCTGACGGAAGGATGGGGGCTTTCACCGCAGTGCAACGTAACGACGTTGAATCTCTCGGAAAACGCCACCTTCAAAGCCGTCGACCCTGACACCGGTCAGCCCGTCATCCTGCGCGTCCATCGCCCCGGCTATCACACCCGCCAGGAGATCGAATCCGAGCTCCAGTGGATTCACGACCTGCGGCGCGAAGGCATTGTTGCAACTCCCAAACCCCTCGCCCGCAAGGATGGCAGCTACATCGGAAGCATGTTCGCCGCCGGCGACAATCGCGATGTGGTCGCCTTCGAGTTCATGAGCGGCGCCGAGCCGTCCCAGGCGAGCGACGGCATCGTCGCCGGCTTCCACGAGCTGGGTGCCATCAGCGCCCGCCTCCACCGCCATGCCCAGGGCTGGAAGCGCCCCGGCACGTTCCGCCGCAAGACCTGGCACTACGAAACCATGCTCGGCTCGTCTCCCCTGTGGGGCGACTGGCGCGAAGCGCTCGGCCTCAATGCCGTCGGCATGTCCATTCTCGAGCGGGCGAGCCGCGCACTCCAGAAGTTCCTCGCGGACTTCGGCGAAGGCCCCGAACGCTTCGGCCTCATCCACGCCGATCTTCGGCTGGCGAACCTGCTGGTCGACGGCGACCGCCTCGGCGTGATCGATTTCGACGACTGCGGGTTCAGCTGGTTCGTCTACGACTTCGCATCCGCCGTGAGTTTCTTCGAGCACGAGCCGATCGTCCCCGAGCTTCTGGAGTCGTGGACCGAGGGATACCGCTCGGTCGCGCCCCTGTCGGCAGCCGACGTAGCGGCCATCCCGACTTTCGTTTTTCTGCGGCGCTTTCTTCTCACGGCTTGGGTAGCAAGCCACGCCGAGACACCCACGGCACAGTCTCTCGGCGCGCCGTTCACGCACGGCACCGTAGAGCTCGCCGAGGCCTTCCTTTCAAAAACAGAGCGATAGGTGCTCGCCGACATGGCTAAGAAGAACGTAAAGGTGCTCCCGGCAGCACGCCAGATCCTGGACATGAACGCGTTCGATGCAGGTGCTCACACCGGCGCGCTCAACCCCCTTCTCGAACGGCGCATCGCCAACGTCGGTGCTTCCGCGGTGCTGTTCTATCGCGAGCCGATCGAGGTGGTCTCCGCCAGCGGCTCCTGGATGACGGCAGCCGACGGAAAGCGCTACCTCGATTTCTACAACAACGTCCCCTCGGTGGGTCACACCCACCCGCGCGTCGTGGCTGCGGTAACGGACCAGATCGGCCGCCTCAACATCAACACGCGCTACCTGAACAGCGTCGTCGATCTCTATCTGGATGCGTTGAAAGCCAGATTCCCCGCATCGCTCTCCAACGTGGTGTTGTCGTGCAGCGGTAGCGAGGCCAACGACCTCGCGCTCCGCATCGCGGCGGCCACATCGGGCGGAACCGGCATCATCGTGTCCGAGAACGCCTATCACGGAAACACCTCGATCATCTCCGACATCTCGCCCTCCGCCCTGAAGCGGCGCGGCCTGCCGGATCACGTGGTCACGGTCGCCGCGCCTTCGAACGCCGGACAGAGCGACTCGATCGAGAACGCCTTCGCCGCCGACATCAAGCGCGCCATCGCGGAGCTCGGGCGGCGCGGCCACAAGCTCTCGGCCTTCATCTGCGACTCGATCTTTTCGAGCGACGGCGTCTATGCCGATCCGCCCGGCTTCCTGCGCAAGGCTATCGAAACAGTTCACAAGGCCGGCGGCCTCTACATCGCCGACGAGGTACAGCCTGGATTTGCCCGCACCGGAGATGCCTTCTGGGGCTTCGCCCGCCACGATGTGATGCCGGATGTCGTCACCATGGGCAAACCCATGGGCAACGGCTTCCCGATGGCGGGCCTCGTGACGCGCCCTGAGCTGCTCGAGCGCTTCTGCGAGGATACCGGCTATTTCAGCACCTTCGGCGGCAATCCCGTCGCTGCTGCGGCGGGCATGGCCGTGCTCAACGTCATCGACGAGGAGCAGCTTCAGGAGAACGCGCTCCGCCAGGGCAATCACATCAAGGAGCGCCTGCGCGACCTCGCGGCGAAGGACGACCGCATCGCCGAGGTTCGCGGCGCGGGCCTCTTCCTCGGCATCGAGCTTTGCCGGTCCGGGAAGAGGGACCAGCCGGATGCCGAGGTGGCATCGAGCGTGATCAACGGTCTCAAGGATCGTGGCGTGCTGATCGGCGCGGCCGGTAAGTTCGGCAACACCCTCAAGGTTCGCCCGCCGCTGTCGCTCTCGGAGGAGGAGGCCGACATCTTCGTCGGCCGCCTTGCCGACACCCTCTCGGCCCTCCCGGCGGCCTGAAGCAGCGAACCGAGCTCCGATGCGGAACCCGCCGCATCGGAGGAAAGCTCTCTAGTCTGCTTCCGCGATCTTGAGCTCGACCTCGGCCGCCTGCATGGCCTTGAACAGTACGCTGTTCGGCGTCTCGTTGGTCACCAGCACATCGACCTGGCTCCAGCTCGCATAGCGCGCCGTGAACATCTGATTGAACTTGGAACCGTCGGCCACGATCATCCGGCGGTTGGCGCGCTCGATCATCGCCGAATAGACGTCCGCCATCTCGATCAGGGCATCGCTGGCCCCTTCGGGCGCAAGACCGCTCGCCCCGAGAATGACCCACTGCGCATTGTACTGCTCCAGAAACCGCAGCGTCTGCGCCCCAAACATCGCCCCTTCACCGGCATGATAGAAGCCCGGCGTCATGAGCACGGTGATGGTCGGATTGGAGGCAAGCGCCGTCGCGATCGCAAAAGAATGCGTGATGACGGTCACGTTCTGCATGCCCGCCGCCATGCGCCTCGCCACATGCAGAGTGGTCGCGCCGGACCCCATCATGAACACGCGCGCACCGTCGCACATCCGGCACGCCGTCTTTGCGATCCGCGTGCGCTCCTCGATCAGAAGCGTGTGCCGCTGCGCAACCGAAGGCTCCGCGGCCTTGCGCAGGATCGCGCCACCATAGGTCCGGCTGATCAGCCCCCGGCCGGTCAGCTCGTCGAGGTCGCGGCGAATGGTTTCCGTCGTGACGCGAAGCGCCTCCGCCAGCTCGCTGACGCGCAACGTCGGCTGATCGGAAAGCAAGGAAACGATTTCCCGCTGGCGAACACTCTTCTTGCTCATGTCTTGCTTCAGAGAGAAATGAATTGCGTCGCTCCAGCGGCTGCGCGTCGGAATAAGCCACAGCGCATCGAAGGCAAGCGGCCGGTGAAGGCCCATCTTACGCAATGCTGGCGCGTCGTCTAGGCGAGGAAGAAGAGCTTCGCACCGCTCGCCTTGCACCTCCCTCTCCGCAAACGCTGGCGCGCGAGCCACGATCCGCTGTTAACGGTATGGAAGCGCAAGGGCACGCTACCGCGATGCGGCAGCTCCCGCCTCAAACAGCTTTGTCCTCGCGATAGCGGCCGAATGTCTGGCGCGTATCGGCGTTGAACAGAATGACGTCGTAGGTCTCGGGCTCGCCGCCCTCCATTCCCGGTGAGCCGACGGGCATCCCCGGCACGGCCAATCCGCGCGCCTGGGGCTTATCCGAAATGAGACGCTTGATGGCGCTGGCCGGCACATGCCCCTCGACGACGTAGCCATCGATTTCCGCCGTGTGGCATGAGGCGAGATCGGGCGGAACGCCGAGCTTGGCTTTTACCGCTCTCATCCCCGGCACGTCGTTCACCGTGACCGGGAAACCGTTCGCCACGAGATGCTCGACCCACTTGTGGCAGCATCCGCACGTCGGATCACGATGGACCACCATCTGAGGCAGCGCAGTCGCGTTCACGCGTCCCCCGCAGACGAGAAGCCCCGCGCCCGACACCGCCAGCCCGAGCACGAAGCGCCTGCTGAGGCTTGCCGAAAAATCGAATGACATGCGTCACACTCCTCTCGAACTCATCCGGGGGCCGAGCCTGTCTCGGACCCAGGTGTACCCGGACAATGGGCCGACTGATGGACTTAAGTCTAAGCCTTGGATCAACAATTTAGGTTCACGAATCAGGTACCAATTGCCGCATGACAAAGCACCCGTCTCACACCGCTGTGCTAGATCCGCTGTCGTCCTGCGCTTCCGATCCCGCAGGTTCAGGCGACTTGACTCCCATTGTAAAGGTATTCGCCGAGGAAGCGACAGGCGTCGGGCACCAGATCGTCGACATCGCATGCAACGCCAAGGTGCTGAGCACGCGCATGGCCACCCAGTCCGCCCGCATGATCGAGATCGGCACCGACATGCGCGATCTCGGAACCGAGAACGCCCGCGTTGCCACCAGCGCCCAGAACAGCCTCGAGGTTGCCCAGCGCACCAGCAAAGAGATCGCGGACTCCATGACCGCGATCCGCGCCTCCATCGCCAGCATCGACGCGCTAACCACCACCGTTTCCGAGCAGCGCGAGCTTCTGCGTCTCTTCCAGGACGCCCTGAAGAAGGTGTCGATCGTCGCGGCCGGCATTGAAACCATCACGCACCAGACGAACCTGCTCGCCTTGAATGCCACCATCGAGGCGGCGCGTGCGGGCGCGGCGGGACGCGGCTTCGCGGTGGTCGCGAGCGAGGTGAAAGCACTGGCCGGACAAACGGCGATCGCAACCCGCGAAATCTCGATCACGGTCGGCGACCTGACCACCAAGGCCAACCTCCTGATCGAAAAAGGCACTAAGAGCGCGGATCTGGCGCACGCTGTCGACGAGAGCACCTCTCTCATATCCGCCACGTTCGACTCCATGGAAGCGACGGTGAACAACATCGTCGCCGACACCTCGGCCATCCAGACCGCGGCCGCCTCGATCGACACCCGCAGCCGCTCCCTGATCCAGGGCGTGGAAGACATGTCGGCGAGCTTCAGCCAGTCGGCCGAGAACATCGCGCGCATCGAGGGACGCTTGGGCGAGCTTCAGAGATCGGGCGAAGCTCTGATCACCATCAGCATCGGCTCCGGCGTCGAAACCGACGACAGCCCGTTCGCCAAGGAGGTGATGCGGCGCGCCAAGATCGTATCCGAAGCGCTCGAGGCGGCTGTCGACCGCGGAGACGCGACACTCGATCAGGTATTCGACACCACCTACGTGCCGATCGCGGGCACCAATCCGCAGCAGTATCGCACGCGTTACGTCGAGGTCTTCGACCGCATCATCACGCCGATCATCGATGAAGCGCTGCGCTTCGACAACAAAGTCGTCTTTTGCGCGCCGGTGGACGGCAACGGCTTCCTGCCGACGCACAACACGAAATTCTCTTCGCCCCAGGGCAACGACCCGATCTGGAATGCCGCGCACTGCCGCAACCGCAGGATCTTCAACGATCGCGTGGGTCTCGGCGCCGGCCGCAATCATCGCCCGTTTCTCGTGCAGACCTACATGCGCGACATGGGCGGGGGTAACTACGTGCCGATGGTCGACATCTCCGCGCCCATCATGATCAAGGACCGGCACTGGGGCGGACTGCGTCTCGCCTATACGGCCTAGCGCGCTCCCGGAAAAAACAAACCGCTCCTGACGTGCCCTGATCAGCGCGCGCTGCGCGCCAGCACGTCCATCAGCTCTTCGATTTTCTGCTTCTGCTCCGCAGTGTCGCCGCTGGCCATCGCGTGCGCAACGCAATGCGAGATGTGATCGCGCAGCACGTCCTCCTCGACCCGCCGCAACGCGGCCCTCACCGCCGCGATCTGCGTGACGATGTCGATGCAGTAACGATCCTCCTCGACCATCCGGCCAAGCCCGCGCACCTGTCCCTCGATGCGCGAGAGGCGTTTCAGACGTGCGGCTTTCGATGCTTTCATCATGCCTTGACGGATACCCTATGGGGGTATATCTGTCAATACATACCCCCACAGGGTATAGAGCCCCATGAGAGGCTGTCCGAAAGTTTGCGGCGGAGAAAACGTCATGACCCAGCAGGAAACGCCGAAACAGGGGTGCTGCTGCCAGCACAACGCGCCCGGTCACGCGGCCAAGCCTCATCATCATGATCACAGCGCGCAGGCATCCGAGGGCGTCAAAGACCCCGTCTGTGGCATGACCGTCGATCCCAAGACGGCCAAGCACCAGCACACCCACGCAGGGCACACCTACTATTTCTGCGCGGCGCGCTGCCGCGAGAAGTTCGCGGCCGACCCGCAGAAATATCTCGAGCCCCCCAAGGAGCCCGAACCGGTAGAACCTGGCGCGATCTACACCTGCCCCATGCATCCGGAAATTCGCCAAGTCGGCCCCGGTTCCTGCCCGATCTGCGGCATGGCGCTCGAGCCCGAGGTCGCGACCGCCGACGATGTGCCGAACGCAGAGCTCGCCGACATGACGCGGCGGCTATGGTTCGCGCTCGCCCTCACGCTCCCCGTCTTCGCCCTCGAAATGGGCGGCCATCTCACCGGGCTCCATCACTGGATCGGCCGGCAGAATTCCAACTGGATCCAGCTCGCGCTCGCCACCCCCGTCGTGCTCTGGGCGGGCTGGCCGTTCTTCGAGCGCGGCTGGGCCTCGATCAAGACGCGCCACCTCAACATGTTCACGCTCATCGCCATTGGCACGGGCGTGGCATGGATTTACAGCATCGTCGGCACGCTCTGGCCCGGCCTATTCCCTGCCTCGATGCGCGAGCATGATGGATCGGTCGCCGTCTACTTCGAGGCAGCAGCCGTCATCACCGTGCTCGTGCTCGTCGGCCAGGTACTGGAGCTGCGCGCCCGCGACAAGACCAGCGGCGCCATTCGCGCGCTCCTCAACCTTTCCCCCAAGAAAGCACGCCGCATCCGCGCGGACGGCACCGACGAGGACATCGACCTCGATCAGGTCGCAGCCGGCGATCGCCTGCGCGTGCGCCCCGGCGAGCACATCCCGGTCGACGGCGAGATCCTCGAAGGCCGCAGCGCCATCGACGAATCCATGGTGACCGGCGAGTCCATGCCCGTGACCAAGACCATCGGTGATGCCGTCATCGGCGGCACCACCAATCAATCCGGCGGCTTCGTCATGCGGGCCGATAAGGTGGGACGCGACACCGTGCTTGCCCGTATCGTGCAGATGGTGGCTGACGCCCAGCGCAGCCGCGCGCCGATCCAGCGTCTGGTGGACCAGGTTTCGGCCTGGTTCGTCCCCACCGTCATCCTCGTTTCGCTGCTGGCCTTCGCGGCGTGGTCGATTTGGGGCCCCGAGCCCAAGCTCACCTATGGTCTCATCGCGGCGGTCTCGGTGCTCATCATCGCCTGCCCCTGCGCGCTCGGCCTCGCCACGCCCATGTCCATCATGGTCGGCGTCGGGCGCGGCGCAAAGTCCGGCGTGCTGATCAAGAACGCCGAGGCCTTGGAGCGCATGGAGAAGGTCGACACGCTGCTCGTCGACAAGACCGGCACGCTGACGGAGGGCAAGCCGCGCGTCGTCGCCATCCGCCCCGCGAACGGCGTAGCAGAGCTCGACCTCCTGCGTCTTGCTGCGAGCCTCGAGCGCGGCAGCGAGCATCCGCTTGCTTCGGCCATTGTCGCCGCCGCCGGGGAGCGCGGCCTCGCCCTCGCCGAGCCCCAAGGCTTCGACAGCCCCGTCGGCAAGGGCGTCGTCGGCAAGGTCGAAGGCCGCCAGATCGTCATCGGCAACGTCAGGATCATGGCGGATGCCGGGATCGACACGCGAAGCCTCGACGCGACGGCGGACGAGCTGCGCCGCGAAGGCGCAACAGCCATCTTCGTCGCCATCGACGGCAAGGCGGCGGGCCTCATCGCTATCGCAGATCCCATCAAGCCCACCACGCCCGCGGCCATCGCCGCGCTGAAGGCCGCCGGCATCCGCGTCGTGATGCTGACGGGTGATCAGCGCACGACGGCCGAGGCGGTCGCACGCACGCTCGGCATCGCGGATGTCGAGGCGGAGGTGCTGCCCGAGGACAAGAGCAAGGTCGTCGAACGCTTGCGGCGGGAAGGGCGCGTCGTGGCGATGGCAGGAGACGGCACCAATGACGCCCCGGCGCTCGCCGCAGCCGATGTCGGCATCGCCATGGGTACCGGAACAGACGTCGCCATGGAAAGCGCGGGCGTCACACTGGTCAAAGGCGACCTCAACGGCATCGTGCGCGCCCGCGCACTTTCCGCGGCCACGATGGCCAACATCCGCCAGAACCTGTTCTTTGCCTTCGTTTACAACGCCGCCGGCGTGCCGATCGCAGCGGGCGTTCTCTATCCCGTCCTCGGCGTGCTTCTCTCGCCGATGATCGCAGCCGCTGCGATGTCGATGTCATCGTTCAGCGTGGTCGCAAACGCGCTGCGCTTGAACCGCGTGGAGCTATGAATGCCGGCCGCTTGGCAGGGGCAGACTTCGCAACGTAGCGGCGCTCGGCAGAAAGGGGCGCCTGCGCCCGCACCCCGCTTATGCGAACGGGCGCCCCACCTCACATCCCGCCGCGGACGCGAGGCTCTAACCAAGCCGAGTGTGAGAGTGATCGACAGCGCATGACGCACCCGCCCGCCTGCCGCTCCACATCGATCCAGCGCATGACGCCGTTGCCGAGTGCGTCACGTGTCTCGAAGTGGCCGGCCAGACCGGCCGTCGCCGCCACAGCGTCTCCGAAACCCGGAAGTTGCCTGCCGGGTTTCGGGTTGGGTCTGAGCGTACGAACGTATCAGTACTGCTTGGGGCACCAGGATTCGCCGGACGACTTGCACGACACGGGGAAGGCCTTCGCCATCTTCTCCGCAGCGGCCCATTCATCCTCGTCGACGCCGTTGTTCACGTCGGCATCCATTGCCGTAAAGGTCGGCGCCGGATCGAGCTTCAGCTTCGCTACGTTGGCTTCGTATTCGGTACGGCTGATCCGGCCGTTGCCGTCGGTGTCGAGGGTCTTGAAGCTGCTTGCCCAATCGGCCAGAGCCGCAGAGGCCGGGATCATCGCCGCTGCTGCAATCAGAAGTACTTTCCTCATCGTTTCGTCTCCCAAGTATGGTTGCCTTGCCCTTCTGGGCATTCGCGCACCGGAGGCCTCCAGCCAAACGCGACGAAAACGAGCGAGCCCGGCCACGCGTCGGTCACTCTCAGTGCAGAGCAATTCAGCCAGCGTGTGCGACACTTTAACAAGGTCAGATGAGGCAATGATCATCGGGATATGTTGCACATATAGCCGGACTGAACGGCAATCATGTCGGGAAACACTTGGTGGGCAGGCTGATGGACGGCGTCCACACTGGCCTTTCGGCCCATGAGAGGGGCTTTGCCGGAGACATCCGGCCCCCATATTCGCTGCGGCCCAACGCAAATTTGAACGCCATGGAGCTCACATGAAAACCCGCAAGCTCGGCCCCAACGGGCCGGAAGTCTCCGCACTCGCACTCGGCTGCATGGGCATGACCGACTTCTACGGCCAGCGCGACGACGCGGAGTCGATCGCCACCATTCACAGAGCGATCGAGCTCGGTATCACTTTCCTCGACACCGCCGACATGTACGGGCCTCACACCAACGAGGAACTCTTGGGCCGCGCGCTCGCGGGCAAGCGCGACCGCGTCTTCCTTGCCACCAAGTTTGGCATCGTGCGCGATCCGAAGAACCCAGCCGCGCGCGGCATCGACGGAAGGCCGGAGTACGTGAGGAAATCCGTCGAAGGCAGCCTCCAACGCCTCGGCGTCGATCATATCGATCTCTACTATCAGCACCGCGTGGACCCCGCGACGCCGATCGAGGAGACCGTCGGCGCCATGGCCGAGCTGGTGAAAGCAGGCAAGGTCCGCCACATCGGACTGAGCGAGGCCTCCGCGGAGACCATCGCCCGCGCTCACAAGGTGCATCCCATCACGGCCGTGCAGACCGAGTACTCGCTGTGGACGCGCGATCCCGAGGAGGACGGCATCCTGGAAGCCTGCCGCAAGCTCGGCATCGGCTTCGTCGCCTACAGCCCTCTCGGCCGCGGCTTCCTGACCGGCGCCATCAAGAGCCCCGACGATTTCGAGCCGGCCGACTACCGCCGTACCAGCCCTCGCTTCACCGGCGAGAACTTCGCCAAGAACCTGAAGCTCGTCGGCAAGGTGCGCGAAATCGCTGCCGCAAAAGGCGTCACGCCCTCGGAGCTGGCGCTCGCGTGGCTGCTCGGCAGGGACGAGTTCGTCGTGCCCCTGTTCGGCACCAAGCGCCGCAAATACCTGGAGGAAAATGCGCGCGCCGCCGACATCACGCTCGCGGCCGGCGAACTCGCGGAGATCGAAGCCGCCTTCCCTGCGGGCGCCGCCTCCGGCACCCGCTACCCCGAGGCGATGATGACCGTCGTCAATCGTTGATCGCCACGACCTGCATAACCTTTCGCATGCGCCGCGGAGAGAGCGGCCTAAACTTGGGAGCCCTGATGAAGCATCTTCTCGCTATTCCCCTCGCAGCCCTGACGGCCGTCGCCCTGCCGCTTTACGCCCGGGCCGAAGACCCGCACGCGGGGCACGAGCACCATCACGCTGAGACCGCCGCCCAACCCGCAAACGACGCGGCGAAAGCCTTCGAGGCCGTGAACGCCAAGATGCACGCGGGGATGTCGATCCCGCTGACCGGCGACGCCGACGTGGACTTCATGCGCGGCATGATCCCCCACCATCAGGGCGCGATCGACATGGCCGAGGTCGTCCTGAAATACGGCAAGGACCCCGAGGTGCGGAAACTCGCCGAGGAGGTCGTCAAAGCCCAGACAGCAGAGATCGCCTTTATGAAGGAATGGCTGGCCAAGCGCGGCAAGTAACGCAGCAAATCGAAGGCGCTGGCCGCGGCGGCGCCTTCGCTTGTATCCGCCACTTCCCCGAAGATTGCTGTTGACCGGCAGGGGAAAGGGTGAGAACATTTAGAGAACATCGACTCGCGAAATCATCTGACCGGTTGCGTCGGCAGCCACGCCTAAGTGAGCCTCCCCGAGAGGCCCGCGAGGGATTCGGATTCGCGAATCCGTATTGAACTCGAAAGCATCGAAAGGACGGCATGACCGAGCCCGCCATCAAATGTCCGAGCTGCAGCACCGAGATCAAGCTCACGGAACAGCTCGCCGCGCCGATCATCCAAGCGACGCGCAGGAAGTTCGAGCAGGCGCTCGCCGAGAAGGATGCCGAGGTCGCCAGGCGCGAAGCGGAGATCCGCAACCAGCAGGCGGCCCTCGCGAAGGAGAAGGCCGCCATTGCCGAGCAGGTCGCCACCCGCGTCCAGGCCGAGCGGGAGCGTATCGCCGCCGAGGAGACCAAGAAGGCGAAACTCCTCGTCGCCTCCGACATGGACCAGAAGAACAAGCAGCTCCAGGATCTCCAGGAGGTCCTGCGCGAGCGCGACGGCAAGCTCGCCGAAGCGCAGAAGGCGCAGGCGGACCTCATCCGCAAGCAACGCGAGCTGGACGACGCCAAGCGCGAGATGGATTTGACCATCGAGAAGCGCGTGCAGGACTCGCTGGGAGACGTGCGCCAGAAAGCGAAGCTCGAAGCCGAGGAGGCCCTGAAGCTGCGCGTCCTCGAAAAGGAGGAGCAGATCTCCTCCATGCAGCGCCAGATCGAGGACTTGAAGCGCAAGGCCGAGCAGGGCTCGCAGCAACTCCAGGGCGAAGCCCTCGAGCTCGAGCTCGAGAAGACGCTGCGCGGCAAGTTCCCCCGCGATCTCATCGAGGCGGTCCCGAAGGGAGAGTTTGGCGGCGACGTGCTGCAGCGGGTCATGGGCCCGCTCGATCAGCCGTGCGGCACCATCCTATGGGAATCGAAGCGCACGAAGAACTGGAGCGACGGCTGGCTCGCCAAGCTGCGCGGCGACCAGCGCGCCGCCAAGGCCGAGATCGCGCTCCTCGTCTCCAACGCGCTGCCGAAGGGTGTCGATACGTTCGATCTGATCGACGGCATCTGGGTCACGGATTCGCGTTGCGCCATTCCCGTAGCCATCGCGCTCCGCCAGTCGCTGGTCGAGCTTGCCGCCGCGCGCCACTCGAAGGAGGGCCAGCAGACCAAGATGGAGCTGGTCTACGAGTACCTCACCGGCCCACGCTTCCGCCATCGCGTGGAGGCGATCGTCGAGAAGTTCTCGGACATGCAGGCCGACCTCGATCGCGAGCGCAAGGCCATGACCCGGCTCTGGGCCAAGCGCGAGGCGCAGATCAAAGGCGTGATCGAAGCCACCGTCGGCATGTACGGCGACGTGCAGGGCATCGCTGGCAAGGCGCTCGACGAGATCGACGCGCTGACGCTGCCCATGATCGAGAGCGACGCGTTCGATACCGCGGCCGAGTGACAGACCACGACCGGCGCGATCCACGGGGGCTCGCGCCGGTTCAGGCCAATCGTCAGGTATCGTCACTTCGAGTAAATCGAGAAAACTCGCGCGTCCGTCCGAATCGAACGCGCTTTAATGGTCACAGGTAGGAAGCAAACCTCAGGAATGCCCTGACCCGTTTCTTGCGTAATCAGCCGGTGGGTACCAAATACCGAGCAAGTGCTTTCCGACAGGAGCCGAGCCCCATGACCCTGAAACCGCTGCTGACAATCGCCGCGCTTGGCATTGCCGCCTTCGCCATGACGCCGGCCGACGCCTTTGCCCACGGCAAGCGCAAGCCGGTTCGCGATCGCGAGGTCGCACGCGACTGCAAGCCTTACAATGGCCCCTACGGCTATTATGGCAATCCCTGGTGCGATGGCGGCTACAAATACGCCGAAGACTATGCGCCCGGCACCAGCCCTTATTTCGACGTGTTCGATATGCCCCAGGTCCGCCGTCTCACGCGCCGCTGGGATTGAGCGCACACGCTTCGATCATGGCCACCTAACGCAAACGGAGGGCACCGGCCGGTGCCCTCCGTTTTCATTCGCTAGAGCCTCGTGGCCCCCGCCGACCTGCCCGCTCGCGCGAGGCCGTCGTCTGCGAGCGAGCCCTCGCCTTACTTCGCCTTGTTGCGCGCGCGCTTGGTCGCCTTGGCTTCGCGCTTCAGCGCGTTCTTGGCCTTGCGCTGGCGAGCCTGGATCTTCTTGCGGCGCTGATCGGTCATCGTGGGCATGAGATATCCTTTCTAGGTGTCTATCGAGTTGGCGTTGAATGCGATCGTAGTGTGGCTGGATCGGCCTGCATCGGGGCTAGGCCGTTATCCCGGCGTCATGGCGAAGCCACGCTACGCACGGACGGCCGGGGCCCAGACACACGTCAGAAATTGTTGGTCCCGCGTCTGCGTCAGTTCTCGTCCATCTTGAGCGCGGCGATGAAGGCCTCTTGCGGGATCTCCACCTTGCCGAACTCGCGCATCTTCTTCTTGCCCGCTTTCTGCTTGTCGAGCAGCTTGCGTTTGCGCGTGATGTCGCCGCCGTAGCACTTGGCGATGACGTCCTTGCGCAGCGCGCTGATGGTCTCGCGCGCGATCACCTTGCCGCCGATAGCAGCCTGAATCGGGATCTTGAAGAGGTGCGGCCGGATCAGCTCCTTGAGCTTTTCGCACATGGACCGGCCACGGCTTTCCGCGCGCGTGCGGTGCACGATCATCGAAAGCGCATCGACCGGCTCGTCGTTGACGAGGATCGACAGCTTCACGAGCTCGTTCTCCTCGTAGCCCTTGATCTGATAGTCGAACGACGCATAGCCGCGCGAAACCGATTTGAGGCGGTCATAGAAATCGAACACCACCTCGTTGAGCGGCAGCTCATAGACGAGCATGGCGCGCGTGCCGACGTAGGTAAGCTGCTTCTGGCGCCCGCGGCGATCCTGGCAGAGCTTCAGCACGGAGCCCAGATACTCGTCCGGCACCAGGATCGTCGCTTCGATCCACGGCTCCTCAATGTGATCGATACGGACCGTATCGGGCATGTCGGCCGGATTGTGCAGCTCGACGACGGAACCGTCGGTCATATGGATGTGATAGATGACCGAGGGCGCGGTCGTGATCAGATCGAGGTTGAACTCGCGCTCGAGCCGCTCGGTGATGATCTCGAGATGCAGGAGGCCGAGGAAGCCGCAACGGAAGCCGAAGCCCAGCGCCGCGGAGCTTTCCGCCTCGAACGAGAAGCTCGCATCGTTCAGCCGAAGCCGCGCCATCGCATCGCGCAGATCTTCGAAGTCCGCCGCATCGACTGGAAAGAGTCCGCAGAACACCACCGGCTGCGCCGGCTTGAAGCCCGGTAGCGGCTCCGGCGTCGGGTTTTTCTCATCCGTCACGGTATCGCCGACGCGGGTGTCGGCCACCTCCTTGATGGCGGCCGTGAAGAAGCCGACCTCGCCGGGGCCCAGCTGATCCAGCATCTCCTGCTTGGGACGGAAAATGCCGACGCGCTCCACCTGATAGTGGCCGCCGGTGGCCATCATCTGCACCTTCTGGCCGCGCTTCAGCGTGCCGTCGATGATGCGCACGAGAACGACGACGCCGAGATAGGCGTCATACCAGCTGTCGACCAGCATGGCTTTCAGCGGCTTCGAGGCATCGCCCTTCGGCGGCGGCAGGCGCTCGACGATGGCTTCCAGAACGGCCTCGACGTTGAGACCCGTCTTGGCGGAAACGCCGACGGCGTCGGACGCATCGAGGCCGATCACGTCCTCGATCTGCTGCTTGACGCGGTCCTCGTCGGCGGACGGCAGATCCACCTTGTTGAGAACCGGCAGGATCTCGAGATTGTTGTCCAGCGCCTGGTAGACGTTGGCGAGCGTCTGCGCCTCAACGCCCTGGCTCGCGTCCACCACCAGGATTGCGCCCTCGCACGCGGCGAGGCTGCGGGAGACCTCGTAGGCGAAGTCCACGTGGCCTGGCGTATCCATCAGATTGAGCTGATAGACCTTGCCATCCTTGTGCCTGTAGTCGAGGCGCACGGTCTGCGCCTTGATCGTGATGCCGCGCTCGCGCTCGATGTCCATCGAGTCGAGGATTTGCTCCTTCATCTCGCGGTTCGAAACGTTGCCACAGATCTGGATCAGGCGGTCCGAAAGCGTGGACTTGCCGTGATCGATGTGGGCGATGATGGAGAAGTTGCGGATCAATGAGATGTCGGTCATGCGCGCGTCCTTATCACCTCGCGCTTGGGTCTCACAAGCTTGGGGCGCGGACCGCGTCGCTTTTCCCAAAATCGGCGAAAATCCGGGCCTCGGCGGAGTGTCGCGCCGGGTCTCGCGCCCTTGCATCGCATAGCTCTATTAATTAGAATTATTCTAAACTATTTGGGCAAAAAGGGGCAGTTCATGCGCAGGTTCGAGGATCTGGACGAGCGGGAGGTGCTGGCGCTTGCCATCGCGCTCGAGGAGGAGGATGGCCGCATCTACTCCGAGTATGCCCATGCCCTCGAGGAGACCTATCCCGCTTCCGCCAAGCTCTTCACGGAGATGGCGGAGGAGGAGAACCAGCATCGCCGCTGGCTGATCGACCTCTATCGCCAGAAATTTGGCGACCACATCCCCTTGATCCGCCGGCAGGATGTTCGCGGATTCATACGCCACGATCCGATCTGGATGGTTCGCCCGCTGGGGCTCGAGAAGGTGCGCGCCCAGGCGGAATCCATGGAGCAGGAGACGGGCCGCTTCTACCGGTCCATCCTTGCCCGCACCACCGACGCCTCCATCCGCAAGCTCCTGGGCGACCTGATCGCGGCCGAGGACAAACACGCGAGCCTGGCCGTTCGCCTTCGGGAAACCGGCATCTCGGCGGACGCCCGTGTGGAGGAAGCGCAGGCGGAGAGGCGCGCGTTCGTGCTCCAGTACGTTCAGCCGGGTCTCACCGGCCTGATCGACGGCTCGGTGTCCACGTTGGCGCCCATTTTCGCCGCCGCCTTCGCCACCCACGACACCTGGGCGACTTTCCTGGTCGGCATGGCCGCCTCCGTCGGCGCTGGCATCTCCATGGGAATTGCCGAGGCCATGGCCGATGACGGCCTGATATCCGGCCGCGGACACCCATGGATTCGCGGCGCCATCACCGGCCTCATGACCGCCCTCGGCGGCCTCGGCCACACGCTTCCCTACCTGATCCCGGATTTCTGGACCGCCACCGGCGTCGCGGCCGTCGTCGTGCTGATCGAGCTTTGGACCATCGCCTGGATCCGCGCCCGCTACATGGATACCCCGTTCATGCGAGCAACCGTCGAGGTCGTGGCCGGCGGCCTCATCGTCTTCGCGGTCGGCATTCTCATCGGAAGTGCCTGAAACCCCTCCGACAAAACGGAAATGGCGCCGCGGATCTCCGCGCTGCGTCACTCTATGCGGCAACGGGCCACCGGTACTCACCGGAAATCATCAGCACTCAAGGAAAACAGCCGGGGGGCTTGAGTCTTGACGGCGCCACATGGGTCGGCATGAGTGGCGGCGAACCCGAGATCCGGAAGGACCGAAATGCGATTTGCTCTATTTCTTTCCGCCACCCTCTCAACTCTCGCCGCAGCCGCTCTCCTCCCCGCATCCTCCGTGATGGCAGGGGGCATCGAATTCGGCCCGACCGACCAGGCACCGAAGGCAAAGCCGCAGAAGAAGAAGGCGCAGCCCGCGCCCGACGCAGGCGCCCCCCTGGCGGGCGAGGCCGCGGCCCCCTCGGCCGCGCCCCCCGCTGGAACGCCGGCTGCTGCCACTCCGGCTGCCGTGCAGACCCCGGCTGTCGGCCAGGCGACCGGTGGACGCGTCTCGACCAAAGGCATGCCGCCGCCCGCCGCTCCGCGCAATTGCAAGACGAACTGGGCCTTCGACACCTGGATGCGTGACTTCCGCCGCGAGGCCGCCGCCGAGGGCATCAGCCAGCGCACCATCTCGCTGGCCCTCGACGGCATGACGCCCGACCAGGGCGTCATCTCGCGCGATCGCCGCCAGGGCTTCTTCTCGCAGAGCTTCCTCGACTTTTCCGCCAAGCTGGCCACCCCGAACCGCGTCACCAACGGGCGCGCGCAGATCCAGAAGAACCGCGCGGCCTTCGATCGCGCCGTGAAGCAGTTCGGAGTCGACCCCGGCGTCATCACCGGGTTCTGGGCACTCGAAAGCGACTTCGGCGCCGGTATGGGCAAGCTGCCGATCATGCGCTCGCTCGTGACGCTCGCCTACGATTGCCGCCGCGGCCCGATGTTCCGCGATGAGCTCAAGGCCGCGCTCCAGATCATCGATCGCGGAGACATGACCCCCTCCACGATGATCGGGTCCTGGGCCGGCGAAATCGGGCAGACCCAGTTCCTCCCCACCCGCTATCTTGAGCACGCCATCGACTATGACGGCGACGGCCGCCCGGACCTGTTCGACAGCGCGACCGACATCATCGGCACCACCGCGAACTACATGGCCCACCTCGGCTGGCGGCCCAACGAGCCGTGGATCCAGGAGGTGCGCGTGCCGGAGCAGATGCCTTGGGATCAGTCGGACCTCGCCATCACGCATCCGCGCTCGCAGTGGGCGGCGTGGGGCGTGACGCAGGCGGACGGCGCGCCGCTCGAGAAGGACGCGCTACCCGCCTCCTTGCTGCTGCCGATGGGCCGGTTCGGACCGGCGTTCCTCGCCTTCCCGAATTTCAACGTCTATCTGCAGTGGAACCAGTCTCTCAATTACGCCACCACCGCCGCTTACCTGGCAACGCGCATCAACGGCGCCCCGGCCATGCGGCGCGGACGCGAGGGCATCCCCACCCTCACCCAGGACGAGGCCAAGGAGTTGCAGCGCCTTCTCACCGCGCGGGGCTTCGACGTGGGCGAGATCGACGGCCTGATCGGCCTCAAGAGCCGGCAGGCCATCAAGGCCATGCAGCTGAAATATAAGCTCCCGGCCGATTCCTACCCCACCCCAGAGCTTCTGGCCGCGCTTCGCCGCGGATAGAATCGAGGCCGGGCGCCCCAACGGGGCGTCCGGCCCTTATTCCGCACGCAAAGCCCGCGCTTAATAAGAACCCGGAGCATTTTCCGCGGGCAGAGCTGTCGTAGTAGAATGCCATACTGGCCAAGGGGCAGTGCCCGTGTCGAAGCGGGCCGCGAGTAAGGGGGCGTGTTGTGCAACGGTCTGTCGTGACGGGACTTGAGGAGCGTCTTGCCCAATTCAGCATCGTGGCGGACCGGCAGTTCGAGACGCCCGATGAGCTGGCAGCCGCGCTCCGCACGCTCTACGACCTCCTCAACTCCATCGACGTGACGACAGGCAGCGGAGAGATCACAAAAGCCGCCCCCGCGCTCCTGGGCGAGCTGTTCAGGGGACGCATGCGTCTGCGCGACCGGATCGCCGTCTGGCATTCGAAAGGCCTGCTGACGCGCCCGGCCGAGATCGCGCTGCGCGACGTGTTCCGCATCGCACGCTACGGCTCCGACATCCTGGGCGAGATCGCCGCCGGCAATCCGCATCTTGCATCGGGCGAGAAAGGCGGACGCGGCTTCACCGGCAAGGCCTACAACACCCTCGTCAATCCCGCCTTCTACACCGGCCAGAACATCCCCTTCCGCTCGGGCGACGTGCTCCTCGTCCGCGGCAGCGCACACAACAGCGCGGCCATCGCCCGCATCGGCGACGTGGACACCCAGTTCAGCCACATCGCGATCATCCACATCGACGGCAAGGGCCAGCACTGGGTCGTCGAGGCGTTGATCGAGGACGGCTCGGTGATCAACACGCTGGAGCACGTGCTCGACCACGGCCTTGGGCGCGCGGTGCTCTACCGCTTCCGCGATGCGGATCTTGCAGCCCGCGCCGCAGCCCTCGCATATGCCCGCATCCAAGCGACCAAGACGGGCGAAGCGCGTCACATCCCCTACGACTTCAGCATGCGCCTCAAGGGCCGCCGCAAACTGTTCTGCGCCAAGCTGGTCGCGCAGGCCTTCTCCGATGCCAGCGACGGCGCGGTGGAGCTGCCCGCCTTCAAGACGCGGCTCGATACGCGCAGCAACAAGGACTTCTTCAAGAGCGTGGGCGTCAAGGCCAGGGAGACTTTCGCCCCCGGCGACATCGACTTAGATCCCCGCTTCGATCTTGTGGCCGAGTGGCAGGATTACCGCCTCACGCCCATCCTGCGCCGGCAGGATATGATCATGACCAAGTTCTTCGAATGGATGGAGACGCGGGGCTATCGCTTCCGCGAGGACTTCTTCATCAAGCTCATCGCCGTGTTCGGCCGCCTGTCGAGCTATCTGTCGGACCGCGCGCGCAATCTGATCTCGAGCGCCATCCCGAAGGTCCCGCGCAACATGACCCGCTCGTGCGTCGCCACCATCGCCATGCTGCACAAGACGGCCGAAGGGATCATGCCCTCGCTCGCCGCGCTCGAGGACGACCATGTGAGGATGACCGGGCTTCCGCTCCATCCCCGCGAGCTTCTGGATCACCTGGAACGGTTGCGCGAGACCTCCGGCGGCCGCATCGGCTATCTGCGCGGCAAGCCCTAGCCTCGAACACCGAAAACCGGACGTGCCCTACGACCGCACGGGCGAGGCGCGCGTCATGATGCGCAACGTCAGATAGCCGAGCAGATACAGGAACTCCCAACTCAGAAACGCCCAGATCTTGATCAGGAGATCGTTGTAGGAGTCGTAGAACACCGCGTTGAGGACGATCAGCGCGACGGCGGGAACGAGCACGGCGAACGGAGCCCTGGCGGCACCTCGCCAGCCCCCGCCGAGCGCGGCCCAGGCCACGATGTGCGCTACGACGAACATTAAGACGACACTGAGCTCACACACGGGTGCGCACTCCATCGGATCCCTCATGGCCCGCGGAGTAAGGATAACAAAGCCCCGTCAATCCCTAGTTGAAGGCTTTCTTAAAATTTGAAGCAATAGTCAGCCGCCCGGCTTTCAAGCCTTCGGCGGCGGGGGCGGCGGCATCCCCTCGAAATGCGGCACGGCCTCGCTCACGAGATCCCAGGCCGGCTTGTTCTTCGTGTAGAGCACGATCTGCGGCTCGAACCAGCTCATGTCGTCGAAAGCCCCGGCCGCCATCACGATCATGCCCGGCCGCGCTGCACTGTAGAGAAACAGGCGGCCGCCGCACGTCGGACAGAAATGGCGGGTGAGCGTGTTTCCGCTGTCGGCCGTGCTCGCATAGCTGGCCGTCGTTCCTGAGACCTCGACGTCGGCCGTCTTGAAGATGGCATTCGACATGTGGCCGGTGCCGGACGCGCGCTGGCAATCGCGGCAGTGACACTGAGCCATGCGGATCGGCACGCCGTGGACCTTGAAACGCACGGCACCGCAGAGACAGCCCCCGGCCGCATTCACCTCTTGCACCATCCCCACGCCCCCACTGCCTTACTGCCCTGCCCGCTGCTTCCCTAATGCAGCTTGACGTGCGGCTCCGTGCGGCGCGTCAGAAGGCGCGAGATCGAATCCAGCATCACCTTCCAATATCCGTGCAAGGCCGTCTCGTGCATCTTGTAGAGCGAGCGATACATGAGCTTCGCGACGAAGCCCTCGATCAGCATCTTGCGCCCGGTCACGAAGCCCATGAGGCTTCCGACCGTCGAGTAGTCGCCGAGCGACACCAGAGATCCGAAATCGCGATAGACGAACGGCTTCAACGGCTCCCCATTGAGACGCGCCTTGAGCTGCTTCACGAGATGCGACGCCTCCTGGTGCGCCGCCTGGGCGCGCGGCGGAATGGCGAGCGTTTCGCCCGGAGGCACCAGATAGGCGCAATCGCCGAAAGCGAAGATGTTGGGATCGAAGGTGGTCTCGAGCGTCGGCTTGACGATGAGCTGGTTGGACCGGCTGACCTCGAGCCCGTCGAGGTTGCTCAGCACGTCCGGCCCCTTCACGCCAGCCGCCCACACCACGAGTTCCGAAGGAATGAAATCGCCGCTCGCGAGCTTCACCCCGTGCTCGGTCACCTCCGTCACGCGAGCGCTCGTGCGGATATCGACGTTGAGCCCCGTCAGGATCTCGGCCGTCGCCTGGGAAATGCGCGGCGGGAGCGCCGGAACGATGCGATCGTTCGCCTCGATCAGGGTGATGCGGATGTCCTTCTCCGGATCGATCTTGTCGAGACCGAACGCCACGACGCCACGCGCCGTGCCGTGCAGCTCGGCGGAAAGCTCGGTACCCGTCGCGCCCGCGCCGATGATCGCCACGTGGAGCTGCTCCGGCCGAATGGGGCCCGGCTGCGTATTGGCCCGCACGCAGGCGTTGATCAGGCGGCGGTTGAAACGCTCCGCCTGCTCGGGCGTATCGAGCATCATCGCGTTCTGTTTCACGCCCGGCACGCCGAAATCGTTCGAGACGCTGCCGACGGCAATGATGAGCGTGTCGTAGGGAAGCCAGCGATCCGGCGTGATCTCGCGCCCGTCCTCGTCGACGGTACGCGCCAGGTGGATGAGCTTCCGCGCCCGGTCCAGGCCGATCATCTCGCCATAGCGGAATTTGAAGCCGTGCCAGTGGCCCTGCGCCATGTACTCGACCTCGTGCCGGTCGACGTCCATGCTGCCCGCGGCGATTTCGTGAAGCAGCGGCTTCCAGATATGCGTGCGCGAGCGGTCGACCAGCGTGATCGCCGCCTTCTTGCGCCGCCCCAGCTTGTCGCCGAGCCGCGTCGCCAGCTCCAGGCCGCCCGCTCCGCCGCCCACCACGATGATGTGATGCAAATCCGGCTTGGGCAGAACCAAAGGCTTCGAGGTATCCGTGCCGACGTCAGCAACCATCTCGTATCTCCCGCACTTCCGCGGGCAGTCTCATACCAGGAATGATCCTCTGGCAACAGGACTGTCGAACAGGGGACATCAATCCGAGACGGAGAGGCGGCGGCGGTGATGCCGGAGAAATTGAAACGTCCTAGCTCCGGATTTCTCCGCCGGTTGCCTTCTTCACATCCGCGATGACCTTCTGGGAGATGGCCTCGATGTCCTTGTCGGTCAGCGTTTCCGAGGTCGGCTGCAGCGTCACTTCGATCGCAACCGACTTCTTGCCCTCTGCCGCGAGCGCGCCCCCCTCGAACACGTCGAACACCGAGACGCCCGAGATCAGCGCCTTGTCGGCACCCAGCGCGGCGCGCACCACATCGCCTGCATTGACGCCGCGATCGAGAACGAACGCGAAGTCGCGCCGCACGGGCAGCAGATCCGATTGCGCGAACGGCGCTTTGGCGCGGCCCTTCTTCTTCTCGGGCGGCAGCGCATCCAGGAACACTTCGAAGCCCACGACAGGGCCTTCGACGTCGAGGCCCGCAAGCGTCCGCGGATGCAGCTCGCCGAAATGCGCGAGCACGGTCTTGGGCCCGAGCCGCAGCGTGCCCGACCGGCCCGGATGATACCAGGCGGGCGCATCGCGCGTGACCTGGGCCTTGCCTGCGTCGATACCGAGCGCCGCGAGCACGGCGGCCGCATCGGCCTTGGCATCGAACACCGAAACTGCCTGAGCCTTGCCGTCCCAATGGCGCCCGCCACCTGAGACACCGGCCGTTCCGGCCCGCACGCCTGCCGCCGCAAGGTATTGATCCTCCGGCTTGTCGCCCCGATAGGCCTGCCCCAGCTCGAACAGCGCGACGTCCGCGAACCCGCGATTGCGGTTGCGCTCGACGGCGGTCAGCAGGCCCGGCAGCAGGCTCGGACGCATTACGGCGAGATCGACCGAGATCGGATTGGCAAGCTCGACGAGCGTAGCACCCGTCCCGAACGCGTCAGCCTGGTCCTTGGGAAGGAACGACCACGTCACCGCCTCGACGAGGCCGCGTGCAGCGAGCAGCCGGCGTGCGCGCCGGGCGCGCTTCTGCTTGTCGGTGAGCACCGCCCGCGACACGCCGCTCATGCGCGGCAGCGCCGTCGCCGGCACGCGATCGATGCCCGCGATGCGCACCACTTCCTCGACGAGATCCGCCGAGCCATGAATGTCCGGGCGCCACGACGGCGGCGTGACCTCGAGCGTCTCGCCCCCGCCCACCAGCACGCATCCGAGCGTCTCCAGGATCGTCTTGATCTCGTCCGCAGGCAGCGAAAGGCCGGAAAGCTTCTCCACGCGGGCAAGCTCGAACACGATCGCCCGCTTCGTATCCGGAACGCGCCCGGCAACCGTCGCCTTGGATGGCTTACCGCCGCAGAGCTTGAGGATCATCTGCGTCGCGAGATCGAGCCCCGGCAGCACGCTCTCGGGATCGACGCCGCGCTCGAACCGGTAGCGCGCATCGGTGACGAGCCCGGTCTTGCGGCCGGTCGCCGCCGTGCGCAGCGGATCGAAGTAGGCGCTCTCGATCAGCACGTTTGTCGTCGTCTCGGTCGAGCCCGACGCCTCCCCGCCGATGATGCCGCCGAGGCCGAGCGGACCGCTGTCGTCCGCGATCACGCACATCGTCTCGTCGACGGTGTGCTCCTTGCCGTCGAGGCCCTGGAACGTCTCGCCCCCCTTGCCAAGCCGCGCCCGCACTGCGCCCTTGAGCTTGTCCGCATCATAGACGTGCAGCGGACGCCCGCGATCCTGGCTGATGTAGTTGGTGACGTCGACCAGCGCATTGATCGGCCGAAGCCCCACGGCCTTGAGCCGGTTCTGCAGCCACTCCGGCGACGGCCCGTTGCTGACGCCCTTGACGAGACGCGCCGCGAACACCGGGCACGCATCCTCCGTGCCGTTCGCGAAGTCGAGCTTCACCGCGACCGGATTGTCGAAGCTGCCCTCGACACCGGAGATCGTCTTCTCGTCCTTGAGCGTGCCGAGCCCTGCCGCCGCGAGATCGCGCGCAATGCCGCGCACGCCCGTGCAGTCCGGACGGTTGGGCGTGAGCTTCACCTCGAACACGGGATCGTTGAGGCCCGCTACGTCGATGTAGCGCGCGCCCACCTGCTCGGCGAGCTCGGCCGGAAGATCCAGGATACCCTCGCTGTCCTCAGCGAGCTCGAGCTCCGCCGCCGAGCACATCATGCCGTTGGAGACGACGCCCCGCACCGGCTTCTTCTCGAGCGTGATCTTGGAGCCCGGGATGTAGGTGCCAAGCGGCGCGAACACGCTGATCATGCCGGCGCGCGCATTGGGCGCTCCGCACACCACCTCGAACAGCGGCTGGCCCTTCTCCACCTCGACCTGCACCACCTGCAGCTTGTCGGCGTTGGGATGCCTCTTGGCCTCCACGATGCGCGCGACGCGGAACGCGCCGAGCTTCGCGGCCGGATCCTCGACGCTCTCGACCTCGAGCCCGATGGCCGACAGCTTGGTCGAGATCTCCTCGACCGTCGCCTTGGTCTTGAGATGATCCTTGAGCCAGGAGAGCGTGAACTTCATGGACGTCTTTCCTCTCTAGACCGTAGTCGCCCGAGCCCATGTGGCCCGAGGCGAAAAACAACCGCCGGATGCCCGGCTGCGTCACCGGATCGCGACGCGATAAGTCTCGTGGCAGGCGTTGCAGGTCGCCAGAATTCCGCTGAGCTTGTCGAGCACCGCCATCCGCGTCGCCCCAGCCTTCGCCTCGTCTGCAAGCTCGTCGAACTTCTGATGCGTCGCCATGCTGGCCAGCAGAAAATCCGGCGGCAAGCCGACGATCGCCACGAGCGAGATATCCGACACCATGGCCGCGCCAGCTTTGCGCGCACTTTCCGCCACCGCAGCCATGTTGCTGCGTGCGAGACCGTCTACGATGCCCTGGACGCTGTCGAGATAGCGGCGCATGCCGGCCAGCAGATGCTCCCGGTCGGCGCGCGCAAGCGAAACAGACTCACGCCCGTCCCCCGCTTCCGCAATTCGCGCCGCGCCCCCGCCCGAAGCGAGAGCGCCGAGGAGGCAGAGCGAGAAAGCGGCGATCCTGGATCTCATCGGGGTGAACCCACGCGCGCCGCCTAAGAGGAGAGTCCGCCGCCGAGCGTCGGCACGTCGAGCACGGAGAAGCCGTAATGGCGCAGCCACCTCAGATCCGCCGAGAAGAACGCGCGTAGGTCCGGCACGCCGTATTTCAGCATCGTGAGCCGGTCGAGGCCCATGCCGAAGGCGAAGCCCTGGTACTTTTCGGGATCGAGACCGCAGTTCCTGAGCACATTCGGATGCACCATGCCGCAGCCGAGAATTTCGAGCCACTGGCCGGGCTTGCCGATCGCCTCCGCGCCGATGTCGACCTCCATCGAAGGCTCCGTGAACGGAAAGTGCGAAGCGCGGAAGCGCATCTTCACGTCCGACACCTCGAAGAACGCCTTGCAGAACTCCTCGAGCACCCACTTGAGATGTCCCATGTGGGTCGTCTCGTCGATGACGAGCCCCTCGATCTGGTGGAACATCGGCGTGTGCGTCTGATCGCTGTCGCAGCGGTAGACGCGCCCCGGCGCGATGATGCGGATCGGCGGCTTACGGCTCTCCATGGTGCGGATCTGCACCGGGCTCGTATGCGTGCGCAGGAGCAGGCGCGAGCCGTCGGGCTTGGCCGGAAAATAGAAGGTGTCATGCTCCTGCCGCGCGGGATGCTCGGCCGGAATGTTGAGCTTGGTGAAGTTCATGTCGTCGGTCTCGATATCCGGCCCCTCGGCCACATCGAAACCGAGATCGGCGAAGATCTCGACGCATTCGTCGAACACCTGGCTTACCGGATGGATGCGCCCCAGCGCCTCCGGTCCAGCCCGCACAGGAAGCGTCACGTCCGCCCGCTCGCTCTCGAGCCGGGCTTCGAGAGCGGCCGCCTCGAGATCCGTCTTGCGCGCCTCGAGCGACTGGGTAACCGCCTCCTTCACCGCGTTGTTTGCGGCGCCGAAGGCCTTGCGCTGATCGGGCGGCAGCGTCGCGAGCTTGGACATCTGCTCGGCAATGCGCCCCTTCTTGCCGAGCGCCGCGACGCGCACCGCCTCGAGCTGCGCAAGATCCTTCGCCGCCGCGATCTGCCCCAGAAGCTCGTCCTTTAGAGTGTCGAGTTCGGTCGTGCCAGTCATGCCATGCCTGCCATCAGTGGCCCTTGGGTGGGCGGCGTAGGAAAAGGCCGCCGAAACCGGGGCGTCACCCCGGACATCGCGCGGCCAAGACTATCGAGCACGAAACGAAAGGTCAGGCAGCCTTGCCTGCCGCTGCAGCCGCCTGTTCGACGAGCGCCTTGAAGGCAGCCGCATCGCGAACGGCGAGATCCGCCAGCACCTTGCGGTCGATGTCGATACCGGCCTTCGAGAGGCCATGAATAAATCGGCCGTAGGTCAGGCCGTGCTCGCGGGTGGCAGCGTTGATGCGCTGGATCCAGAGCGCGCGGAACGTGCGCTTGCGGCGCTTGCGGTCGCGATAGCCGTACTGCAGCGCCTTCTCGACGGCCTGCTTGGCGACGCGGATGGTGCTCTTGCGGCGGCCATAGTAGCCCTTGGCGGCCTTCAGAACCTTTTTATGCTTGGCGTGAGCGGTAACACCGCGTTTTACACGAGCCATGGATTTGCTTCCTTAATGACTGGAATGGACTGAGGCGAGCTCGACTTGAGCTCAGCGGGCGTAGGGCATGTATTTCTTGACGATCTTCGCATCGCTGTCGTTCAGCACCATGGTGCCGCGCGCGTCGCGAATGAACTTCGCGTGACGCTTGATCATGCCGTGGCGTTTGCCCTGGGCAGCCGCCTTCACCTTGCCGGTGCCAGTCATCTTGAAGCGCTTTTTGGCGCCGCTCTTGGTCTTCATCTTGGGCATTTTGCTCTCCTTGAGTTCGAAGCGCTCCGCAGTCCGGCCGCGAACGGCTGGACAAACCCTCCGCCTCGCCAGGCGGTTCGCCACGGGAGGAGGGACGCTTTTTGCGGAAAGCGCGGATAGTAAAAGCATGAAAAGCCGCCACGGCATGCCCCGCCGGGCGGCTCAGCCGGGACTTATACGGGCGTGTCTTCGCATTTGCAACTGCCCTTGAAAGCAGGTTGCCCGCCCCCGGACGGGAGGCGGCTCCGGGAAAACCCGAAGTTTGATCCAAAAAAAAATAACCCAGCCGGGAGAGCGCGTTACATAAGTTGCTTAGACCGATCTGAAAGAGGGACTTGCCTCTATTCTCGCTCTTGCGCCTTCGTCATAGAATTAGTGCCCGGATAAAGAGCAGACACCAGAGATGTGCTACAGAAACGCGTTCATTTACTCATGCTGTTCAATTTACCGACGGTAAAACAGCTTCGAGATCATGCTCCTCCGTCCCCGTGCAACATCTTGCCTTTATAGAAAAGCCGGTTCATATAAGGCCATCGAACACGCCTTGGTTCACTCTGCGACAGCGCCCCACGCTGAAACTAGAAGTCTCCATCGCGCGATTTGATGACTCTCCGGTCATCGGGTCCGGAGATATGACGATGCTTTGGAGGCACTATAATGTCGAACGGCACTGTAAAGTGGTTCAACGGTCAAAAGGGGTATGGATTCATTCAGCCCGAAGAAGGCGGGGCTGATGTGTTCGTGCATATCTCGGCCGTAGAGCGCGCCGGGCTGCAGACTCTCCGCGAAGGCCAGAAGATCGCGTACGAGACCGAGCGTGGGCGCAACGGCAAGATCGCTGCCGTCAACCTGCGTCCGCTCTGAGCCAAGAGAAAACGGACGAGCACGGGGAGCGGCGGTGTCTGCTCCCCGTTGCTTTTGCAAGATCGTAATGAGGCCATGTTCTGTCGGCTCGCGCCGTTGCCATCGGCAGGGCTGAAGTATCCTCTATACTTACTTTGATTGCTGTCGGGATCGCCCAGGGAGTGTGAATGGCGAAAGAAGAGATGCTCGAGTTCGAAGGTGTGGTGGAGGAGGTGCTGCCCGACGCCCGCTGCCGCGTGAAGCTCGACAATGGACACGAGGTCATCGCCTACACGTCCGGGCGCATGAAGAAGAACCGCATTCGCATTCTCGCCGGCGACAAGGTCACCGTCGAGATGACGCCTTACGACCTCACGAAGGGTCGCATCAACTTCCGCCATAAGGACGCCCGTTCGGGTCCCCCTCCGTCCTCGGTTGGCCCCGGCGGCGGACCGCGCCGCCCTCGCTGAGACGAGCGGTCGAGAGCCCGCTCTCAAGACCAGTCCCGAGCCGGTCTTTCAGGGAAAGGCAAACCCGAAGCGGTAACGCACGAGCTTGCCGTTCTTGAACTCGTATTCCGCGTAATAGACGGGAAAGCCGAACTTCGTCAGTTCGGGATCGCGATCGGCCTTTTCGATTTCGTATTCGAAAAACAGATCCGGTCCCGTCTTCTGGCGTGACTTGAAGCACGTTCCGAACAGCGCCTGGACCTCCGCGACGCTCATGCCGAGCTGAACACCCCGGCCCGTCTTGAAGCTCTCGATCGGCAGATCCTTGAGCACCAGCGCCTCGGGCCCCGCATACCGCACCTCGGCTTCGGCATATTCGTCCGCCACCGCTCCGTAGGGCGCGAACAGCACCAACTCTTCGACGCCATTGGTCGAGACGAAGCGCGCGTGCGGAAGATCGTCCTCGCTCTCGATCAGTTTCGCGTTGCTGCCCACGACCGCGATTGCGCTTTCCGCATCCGTCAGCATCACACCCGCGATCGACACGTCCGGATTGCGTATCCGGCACTTGGCCGCTGCCGCGTCCGCTGCAAGCGGCAAGAGCAGCAACACAGCAAGTCCATGCACGCCGAGCATCCAACGAGATGACATGAAAGCCCGGTCCCCCCACCCGCGCAGCCGTGCCTGAGCGTGTATTCCTGCGGGCTGGCGAGCGAGCAAACCGTGCGCCTTTCCTTCCCGAGAGCGGGTGAGCATAGCCAATTCAGAATCGCTGGCCAGAGCAATTCCTGAGAATTGAGAATTTGTAAGAAGACAGAGCCGCAAGGCCCCGGCGGACGCAGGCCTAGACTGACCTGGCGCGTGCCATGGGGAAATTCCGCGAGACGCTATCGCCGCGCTGGCGCGCCTGCGCGAGCGCAGTGTCGATGTTCGCGAGAAAGAGCTTGGCGGCCGCCTGCCACGTGAATGCCATTGCCTTTTCGCGCACCTGCGCCCGGTCGAGCGCCTGCGCGGCGAGTGCGGCCGTCCTGAGATCATCGCTCAAAATGCCGGAGACGCCAGACGTGACGAGATCTTTCGGACCGATCGCCGGAAACGCCGCGACCGGAACACCGCTCGCCATCGCCTCCAGCATCACCATGCCGAACGTATCGGTGAGGCTCGGAAACACGAAAACGTCCGCCGAGGCGTAGCAGGCGGCAAGCCCCTCGCCTTCACGCACGCCCGTGAAAATCACTTCCGGATACTGCGCTTCGAGCTCCGCGAGCTGCGGCCCATCCCCCACGACGACTTTAATGCCGGGGAGATCGAGACGCAGAAACGCCTCGATATTCTTCTCCACCGCCACGCGGCCCGCATAGAGAAAAACCGGCCCCTCTCCGAAGAGCCGCACCGGCCGGGGACGAAACAATGCCGTATCCACGCCGCGCGTCCAGGGAAGCAGCCGCTCGAAGCCACGCCGCCTGAGATCGGCGGCAAAGCTCTCGGTCGCCACCATTACGCCCGCGCTGCGGGCATGGAAGCGGCGCTGGAACGCATAGACCCAGGACTCAGGAATGGGCCAGCGCGCGCTCACGTAATCCGCGAACCGCGTGTGAAAGCTGCTCGTGAACGGCAGGCGCCGGCGCAGACAGTGTGCGCGCGCCATCCAGCCGACGGGGCCTTCAGTCGCGATGTGGATTGCATCCACCCGAGCATTCTCGATCAGCTTCGAGCAATGGCGCTGATCCGGCACGGCAAGGCCGATCTCGGGATAGCTCGGACAGGGCACGCGGCGGAAATTCTCGGGCCCCAGCACCACCAGCTCGGACCCGATGAGCTGAAGCTCGTGGGCGAGCCGCTGATAGGTGCGCACGACGCCGTTGATCTGAGGGCTCCAGGCGTCGGTTGCGAGCAGGATTCGCATCAGGCGGCCTGAAGCGCCGCATCCGCCACGGGAGCCTCTCTACGCTCGCGCACCACATCCAGCCACCGGATCAGCTCCATCTCGCCGGTTTCGGTCTCGCCCACCGCCGTGCAGCTTTCGACCCAATCGCCGGTATTGATGTAGTGAACGCCGCCGATATCCCGGCTGGCCGCGTGATGGATGTGCCCACAGATCACGCCATCCACCTGATGCCGGCGCGCTTCCTCCGCCAGGTTCTTCTCGAACTCGCCGATGAAGCTCACCGCCGTCTTCACGCGATGCTTGAGGTAAGCCGAGAGCGACCAGTAGCCGAGCCCCAGCCGGCGCCGGATGAAGTTCAGCGGCCAGTTGGACCACAGCGCGAGCTCGTAGCCGCGATCTCCGAGGAACGCGAGCCAGCGCGCGTAGCGCACCACCACGTCGTACTCATCGCCGTGCAGCACGATAAAGCGGCGTCCGTCGGCCGTGGTGTGAAAGGCCTGCCGCTCGATCTCGATCCCGCCGAAGTGCATGCCCGCGTAGTCGCGGATGCCTTCATCGTGGTTGCCGGGGATATAGATCACCCGCGTGCCCTTGCGGACTTTGCGCAAGAGCTTCTGCAGCACGTCGTTGTGCGCCTGAGGCCAGATCGCGCCGCGCTTGATCCGCCAGAAATCGAGAATGTCGCCAACCAGATAGATCGTCTGAGCGTCGTTATATTTGAGGAAGTCGAGGAGCATTTCGGCTTGAGAGGCACGTGTCCCGAGATGCACATCCGAAATGAACAGTGTCCGGTATGAGCGTTCGATCCCCATCGGCAAGCCTCCGATCCGCGTCGTCTGCGGGTATCCTTCGGCTCCCTTACAAAGGGATTTGCATTTCAGGAGTATGACAATGGCCGGCCCGCGACGCCGCGGCGTGCCCCAACCGCAACGTTTGCGCCGGTCTTAGTAAATGCGGACCGGGAAATAGCGCTCGACGAGCTCCTGGAAACGCCCGCTTTGCCGGACCCGCTTCAAGGCGCCGTTGATCAGAGTTTTGATCTGTGGATCGTTGCGCGGCAGCGCAACCGCGAGCCCGTCCCCGAAGTACTTGGGCTCCAGGAACGCGTCCCCCTTGAACTCGCAGCACTGCCGCGAGAGCGACCCGTTGAGCCAGAACGCGAGGCTGATCGCATCTCCGAAGATCAAATCCACCTTGCCCTGCTGCAGGCCCTCACGCGCGAGCTCCGGGTTCTCGAACAGCACGATCCGGCTGTCGCGGAAGAACGCTTTGACGAATGCCTCGTGCGCCGTCCCTTTCGCCACGCCGATGCTGACGCCGTCGAGCGCGTCGGGGCTGATGTCCGTGATTCCGCTCCCGGTCCGGCTGACGAAACGCCCGGGCGTGTAGAAATAGCGATCGGAAAAATCGACCTCCGCGAGGCTGGTGGCCGTGACCATGTGCGCCGCGATCACGGCATCCGCATCGCCGCGCCGCAAGCCGATCAGCAATTCCTCCCAGGGGCGCACTTTGATATCGCAGGCCGCCCCCACCTCGAGGCAGATCGCGCGCGCCAGATCGACGTTGAAGCCCGAGAGCACGCCCTCGTCGTCGTAGTAGTTGAAAGGCGGAAACTCACCCTCGGTGAGAAAGCGGATGACGAAGCGGCGAGGCTCCGCCGGCGCGGCTTCCTCGGCGGCGCCCGGAATGACGCTCTTCTCTTGCCCGTGGCCAGATGCGGCGAGGAGGCCCACACCGGCGAGCAGACAGAAACACGCCATCGCCCACGCAAGCGCCCTGCCTCGCGTTCCCGCCGCGCCGCGTGCTGCAACGCAATGAGATGTCTCGGACGTCATGATGCAGCAGGCCTCTCGAAGAGAAACGGCGCAAACGCAATCTCCCTATTTAACATCGAAAGCAATATGGCAAGATCATTACATCTGCGCGCGGCCGAAAATCGCGCGCATAAAGCCGAGCGCTTCGGGGGACGAGGGTGCCTCAAGATTTCGACGGCAGTTGGGACCCGGAGCCCCGAGGCCCGGACATGCCGCTGCAACGAGATGCGGCGGCGGCGCGAGCGAACATCCTCGGCACCTCGCGCAGTCCCCAGAACGTTCCGGCTTGGGATAGCTCGCGCGAGCGCGGCGACCTCGACCACGCCGTCAACAGCCTCCGCCGAAGCCACCCCGAGCTTTCCGCCGGAGAACCGGCGTGGAGATGGCAGAAGTGGACGCTCGCCCTTCTCCCTCCCGCGTGTCTCGCCGCCGCGCTCATCGCGCTCGATCAGCTCATATTTGCCCTCGCAGCCCTTCTCGTTCTGCCGTTCTTTTGCGTTGTCGCGCTCCGCACCGCTGCCCTTTGGCACACCGCCTTCGGCAGCAAGAGCCACGCCGCTGAACAGGATATTGAAACCCACCCGGTCGAGCTGCCGCGCTACACGCTGCTCGTTCCGCTCTACGACGAAGCCGGCATCGTGCGCGACCTCGTCTCGGCGCTCTCCGCCATCGACTATCCGGCAGAGCGGCTTCAGATCCTTTTGATCCTCGAGGAGACGGACACGGCAACCCGCCGCGCTGTGACCGAGACGCCGCTGCCTGATCACGTCTCCATCGTCGTCGTGCCGGACGGAAAGCCACGCACGAAGCCCCGCGCGCTCAATTACGCTCTTCGACGCGCGACCGGCGATCTGGTCGTCGTCTACGACGCGGAGGATGTGCCGGAGCCGGACCAGTTGCGGCGCGCCTCACGCCTGATCGCGGCGAGCCCGCATCTCGGTTGCGTCCAGGCCCGCCTCAACGTCCTCAACGCGGAGGAGAACTGGCTGACCCGCCAGTTCGCAATCGAATACACGGTGCTGTTCGACTGCCTCCTCCCCACGCTCCAGCGGCTGGCGCTGCCGGTCCCGCTCGGGGGCACCTCGAACCATTTTCCACGCGCAGTTCTGGAAGAGGTTGGCGGCTGGGATCCCTTCAACGTGACCGAGGACGCCGACCTCGGCATCCGCCTCGCGCGCAGCGGATGGACCGTGAAGGTGCTCACCTCGACCACCTGGGAGGAGGCACCCGCCACCTTCCGCACCTGGCTGAAGCAGCGTACCCGCTGGCTCAAGGGCTGGATGCAGACCTACCTGGTCCACATGAGAAACCCGGTGCGGACCGCCCGCGACCTCGGTTGGCTCCAGTTCTTCGGGCTTCAAGTGCTGATGGGCGGCGTCATCCTCTCCGCCCTGGTGCACCCGTGGTTCTATGCCGTCATGGCGGCCGAGCTGGCGTTCGGCCCATTGAGCGCGCCGCACCACCACACACTGTCAGACGCGGTGAAAGTCATCGGGCTAACCAACCTGGTGCTCGGCTATGTCTCCGGCGTGGCTTTGGGTTGTGTGGCCGTCGCCGGCCGCGGACGCCAGAGGCTCGCGATTTCGGCTTTGATGATGCCCGTCTATTGGCTGCTCGTGTCGCTGGCCGCTTATCGCGCGCTGTTCCAGCTCGCCTTCACGCCCTACATCTGGGAGAAGACGCAGCACCGCCCGCGCGCCGCATTCACGACGACCAACCGCCCCAGCGCGTAGCCCGCATCTATCTGCAGTCCGCCGCTGATGCCCTCAGGGCTTCACCAGAACACCCCACGGCAGGCGGCCCACCGGCACCGACTTCTCGGGCTTGAGGCTTGCCACATCCACCACCGTCATGTCGTTGGTGAGCCCGTTGGCCACGTAGAGCTTCGCGCCATCCGGCGAGAGCGCCATGTGCCAGGGCCGCTGGCCGACCAGGATGTAATGCTTGGGCGTATAGGTCTCAACATCCACCACCGCCACGCGGTTCGCAGTCGAGAGCGCAACGAAGGCCGTCTTGCCATCCTTGGTGAAGCGGATGCCCATCGGCTGGATCAGCTCGCGGCGAACGCCCGGGATCTCAAAACCGAACTTCTTTACGATCTTGCGCGTCACGGGATCGATGACCGCAACCGTGCCGCCGATCTCCGCCGACACCCACACGAGCTTGCCGTCCCGCGTGAACTCCGCAACGCGCGGCCGCGTGTCGACGAGCACGTTCGCCGTCACCTTGAACGTCTCGTTGTCGATGAAATGCGCCATGCTCGTCTGCTCGGACGTGGCGACCGTGAACTTGTTGTCCGGCGACACCGCCATGCCCTCGGGCTCGACGCCCACCGGAATCTCGGCGAGCACCTTCCCGCTCACGCGCTCGATGACGGTGACGTACCCTTCGTCCTCGTTGGCGATGTAGATCCGCTCGCCCTTGGGGTCCACGTCGAGCAGTTCCGGATCAGGACCGGATTCGAGCGTCCGTACCACCTCTAGCTTTTCCGTATCGACGACATCCAGCCGGTTGTCGTCGCCCACACAGACGAGAAGCTCCTTGAAATCAGGTGTGAGCACCATGCCGCGCGGGCGCGCGCCGGTCGGGATCACTTTCACGACCTTGAGCGTCTCGCTATCGAGCACCGTGACCGTGTTGTCCTTCTCGTTAGAAACGAAAATGGTCGCCGCGAAAGTGGACGACACAGACAAGGATACGAGCGCCGCCGCCATGGTTGCAGCAGCCAGGATACGCGTCATGGGGTTCCTCTCCTCGGATTATTTTTTTGAGATCCGGCACTTCGTTTCAGGCTCGTCGAAGCCCAGAGTGTCGGCCACGTGCTTCTGATGCAGGAAGCCCTCCTGCGGCGAGATCGAAACCAGCGCGCGCGGCCCCGAGAGCAGGATCGGCTGGCGCATCTGATGATCCCAGCTGCGGAAGGTGAGGCCAAGCCCCTTGAAGCCGGCCACCTCGAAATCCTTGGACAGGATGTAAGCGTTCACGTCCTCCGGCGTGTTCTTCGCCGTCCGCGTCACGGCTTCACCCACCACGCGCACGCCGAGCCAGGCGGTGTAGTCGCGCTCGGTCATCACGCGCTTGGCCTGCTTCTCGAAACGGTTCTGGAGCTGCGTGCCGGCATACTGTTCGAACGAGCGGTGCCAGGCCACGGCCTGCAGTCCCTGCGAGCCGACGACGGGGCGCGGCTCGTAGGTGCGGAACATGAGGTAGTCGCCGAACGCCTCGCCCACATCCGAGACGAAGATCACGTCGTACTCCGGGGCCCCCTGCGTGAGCAGAGGCATCTGCGTCTGGATCTGCTGATGCCCCGAGTCGGTCCGCCGCGATCCGGCATCGAACTCGTAAGGGCGCTCCTCCACGATCTTCGCGCCGAACTTCTGCGCGGCGCGCTTGATCGCCGCCACATACTCCTTGTCACCCGGCGTCGTACCGTAGACCAGGAGCCAGCGGCGCCACTTCTTCCAGATGAGATATTGTGCCAGCGCATCCGCCCGCATCGCCCAGTTGGGGGTGATGTGGAACACGTTCACCCGGCATTCCTGCTGGCGAAGATCGTCGCTGCTCGAGCGGGCGTTGAAGATGACGGCGTTCTTGGCTTCGGCAAGATCCGCGACAGCCAAGAGGTCGGACGGCTCCAGATCGGCGACGATGAGCTTGTGTCCATTGGCAAGCTCGGCCCGCACTTTGGGGACGATGTCCTCCGTCTCGCCGGCCATCACCTCGACCAGCTCGAAGTGCTGTTCGACCAGACGCCCGGTCATGTTGTTTTCTTTGATCGCGAGGCGTGCGCCCTGCAGACCCTCGTCGGTCAGAACCTTGTCGAGAAGAGAAAGAGGCGGCGGCTCGGCATAGCGCTTTCCGACGAACATGATCTTCGTCACGAGCGCGCCGGGCGCCGCTTCCGTGGGGGCCTCCGGAATGGCCCGCGCCGTCTGAACGGTCGCGAGCCACCCCAGAAGAACTGCTGCAGCGGCCGCCGAGCCGAGCGTGATACGTTTGCCCAAGTTCATCAGCCGCCAAGCAGTCATCTCACCACACCTTCTTTTCTTCGCGGCCCTTCCAGACACTGCGGATCCAAACGATCGCCTTCCAGAGCTTGGCTTCGTCGTCGATCAGATCCTTGTAGGGCGGCATCGGGCCCACGACGCCCTCTTGCCCCTTGCGCGCATAGCCGTGCTTCTGCAGCTCCTGGCTGCCGAGCACGATCAGGCGGAACAGCGTATCGTCGTCACCGCCGTAGACCCAGGTCTCGTTGGTCAAGGGCGGGCACATGCCGCCGCCGCCGCCGCCACCGTGGCAGCCGTTGCAGGAGAGACCCATGTAGATCTTGTGGCCTTCCTCGACGATCTTGGGATCCTTGTAATCGAAGGGATTCTTGAGCTTGCCCTTCTCCGTCGCGTTCACGCGGTCGATCGGCTTCATCGGCGCGCCGCCGGCGGCGTCGGCCGCGGCCGGAGCTGCCGCGTCTGACTTCTTCTCCGCCTCGGCGGGCTCCGTCTTGGCAGCCGGTGCAGGCTCGTCGGCGGCGGCGCAGACGGCCGCGAAGGCTCCGCTCGAAACCGCTGCGGCGAGCAGCAGGGTGAGGAAATTGCTTTTCACGTTCAGGTCCCTCGTTTCATGGCAATTGATATCCGCCTCGAAGTTTCAGTTGAGTTGCAGTGAGGCACCTGCGCCTCTCTCCCCGTGCTTGCAGAGATTTCCAAAAAAAGCGCGGGCCAGGCGTGAGCTTTTCAAAGCTTCTCCTTTCCGCCGCGCGGCTGTGACCGCTCGGAAATGGTCGCCTCGAACAGCGTGATCGACTTCACGGCGTCCTCGTTGAGGTTCTCCCGTGCCACATCGATCGCCGTCTTGCCGGCTTTCGACTTGAGGCTTGGATCCGCGCCCGCCTCCAACAGCAGACCGATCATCGGAATGTTCCCGCGCGCGGCCGCGATCATCAAGGCGCTGACGCCCTGCGCGTTTACGGCGTTGACGTTCGCGCCCCGCTCGATGAGCGCCGTCGCGATATCCGTGGACCTCAGCCCCTGCCGCCGCTCGATCTCCTTGGCTGCTTCGCCCACCGCGAGCTGACTGGCCGTCACCATGATCGGCGTAACGCGATCCGTGCCCGCTGCGGCGTTGACATTGGCGCCGAGCTCGATCAACGCCTTCGCCGCCAGGAGCTTCCCGTCCTCGATCGCGAGCGACAGGGGGCCGAACCCGCCATCGACGGAGGCTTCGATATCCGCGCCGTTGGCCACCAGCACGCGGATGGACGGCACATGATTACGTTGCGCGGCATGGATCAGCGCAGTGAAGCCGTCCTTGTCGCGCCCGTTCACGTCGGCCTTGAGAGAAACAAGTAAGGGAATGATCTTGTCGCTGCGGTTGCGCGCCGCGCTCTGCAGCGCGCCATAGCCCTGCGCGTCGGGCTTGTTGATGTCGGCTCCCTTCTCGACGAGGAAACGGATACGCTCCTCGTCCGCCGCCAGCACCGCGTTCGCGAGCTCCGCCTGCACGTCTGCGCCTTCAGCGAGCCACGCCTCGAGCCGCTCCCGCGTCACCCGCTGATCGGGCGAGGCCTCGACTTTCGGCCCCTCGCTCACCTCGAATGGCTTGGTATAGGAGCCATGCGAAGGCAGATCGCCCGGCACCACGCATTTGCTGCACGAAACCAGCGGCACGCCGAAGTCGCGCAGGATCTTCTCGATCTCGGCGCGGTTGGCTTCCAGCGCGTAGTCGAGCGCATACTTGAGCACGACGTTGGTCGGCCGCACGCCAAGCGAAAGATCGAACTCGAGCGGGACGTCATCATCCATGAGATTGACGGGCAGAACCGACAGCGGCTCCCCCTTCATCTTCGGAAACCAGCCCGCGAACGGCCCCCACACGGCTGCAACGTCCAGCTTGCCATCGATGACCTGCTGGACCTGATAGGTCGGCTGCTGCTCGGGCAGCAGGTCGCCGTTGTGGCTCACCGTATGCACCACCACGTTGGTGCTGAGCCCGCGCCGCTTCAGAACCTCGCGGATCGCCGATGTCTGATAGACGCCGATTTTGAGATCGCGCAGCTTCGGATCGTCGAGCCCCTTGATGTCGAGCCCGCGGTCGCTGCGCCAGGCGAGAACATAAGTCGTGCGATAGACCGGAACCGTCGTCAGCACCCCGCCGTAGGCGCTCGGCATATCGACGAGCACGTCGCAATCGTTGGTCTCGAACGTCTGGCGTGTGATGCCGCGCTCGAGATAGGGCCGCCAGAAGTTGATCACCTCCGCGCCCATCGATTTTGCGAGCACGGCCATGATCTTGTTCTGGAAGCCCCCGCCGTCCATCGCCGAAAGCGGCATGTTGCCAGGGTCGCCACAGACGCGAAGCGCGCCGAAATTCTTGGATTCGAAAACCTTCTTGCCTGCCGCCCGCGCCGCCGTCTTTTCCGCGGCAGTCAGCTCGTCGAACTCTTTGTTCGCCCGAAAGCCCGGCTCTTCGGCGGACGCCGCAACGGCGGCAAAGCCCAGAAAGGCTCCCGCCGCGAGGATCGACGTCAGAATAGGGAACCGCTGCACCGTCACGCGCTTCTCGTACATGCGAATTATTGTAACTCTATATCGTTGCGATCACGGGCCTACAAGGCAATCAACCTGCTCCGGTTGATCAAGTTCCGTTGATCCCGAGCCATCTTTCCCGATCCGAGACAGCAAAAACGCCCGGCGTCGTCGACGCCGGGCGTTTCCTTTTCAGCGTGTGATCACTCGAAGACCCGGAAGGTGAACAGCGTGCCCGCCTGCGGGATCTTGTCGAGGTTGGCAGCCTTGGTCATCGCCGTCGCGCCGATCGCACCGAACTTGTCGTTGAGATCGAGGCCTGCCGTCACCGGCACGCCGATCCAGCCGCCGATGCCGGCCAGGATCGAGACGTACTGCTTGCCTTTCACCTTGTAGGTGATCGGGTTGCCGATGATGCCGGAGGCAAGTTTGCGGTGCCAGAGGATCTTGCCCGACTTGCGATCGACAGCGCGGAAGTCACCACCCAGCGAACCGTAGAACACGAGTCCGCCGTCGGTCACCATCGTGCCGCCCCAGTTCGGATACGGATCCGGAATCTCCCAGTCCGCAGTGCCGGTCAGCACGTCGAACTTCTTGATCTTGCCCGTCGTGCCGGGCTTCTCCGGATACATGAACACGTTGGCGAACACGTAGACCGTGCCCTGCTGCGTGTGCGTGCGCTCCTGCGGCTCGAGCTCCATGCACCAGTTGTTGGTGGGGCAATAGAACTTGGTCGGCTCCGCGGGATCGACAGCGCAAGGCTGCTGGTCCTTGCCGCCCATCGCCGACGGGCAAGCCGAGACGTTGCGGCCACGCTCGAGCGGCGAGTGCTCGCGAACCTTGACCGGACGGCCGGTCTTGAGATCGACCTTCTCGGCCCAGTCCACGGTCACGTACTTGTGGGCGCGCAGCAGCGTGCCGTCCGCACGGTCGAGAACGTAGGCGAAGCCGTTACGGTCGAAGTGAACGAGCGCTTTGCGCTTCTTTCCGTCCACGTCCATGTCGACGAGGATGTTCTCGTTCACGCCGTCATAGTCCCACTGGTCGAAGGGCGTCATCTGGTAAGCCCAGACGGCCTCGCCGGTGTCCACCTTGCGGGCGAAAATGGTCATCGACCACTTGTTGTCGAACTCGCCCGTGTTGCACTCCTCGTGCGTCTTCTTCGAGCAGCGGTAGGCGGGGCTCCAGAGACCCGGGTTACCGGTCGAGTAATACACGAGCTTCAGCTCGGGATCGTAGCTGAACCAGGCCCACGCCGCGCCGCCGCCGATCTTGTAGTCCTCGCCGACGTGCGTGTGGATGCCGAGGTCCTTGCCGGCCGTGCCGTAGTGCGGATTGGCCTTGTTGGTCTCGGGCGTCAGGCACACGTCCTTGTCGGAGCCCGTCGAGTGGCACTCCCAGACCTTCTTGCCGTCCTTGAGATCGTAAGCCGTGACACGACCGCGAGCTGCGAACTCGTCGCCGCCGAAGCCGAGGATCACGACGTTGTCGGCGATCAGAGGAGCGCTGGTGCTCGTCTCGCCCTTCTCGGGCCAGGCGTGCTTCACCACCCACACTTCCTTGCCGGTCGCGGCATCGAGCGCGATGAGGAAGCCGTCGAGCGTACCGTAGTAGAGCTTGCCGTCGGCGAAGGCAGGGCCACGGTTGACAGTGTCGCAGCAGGCGCGCGGCACGGCCGATTCATCGCGGTCCGTCGTCTTCACGTAGTTCCAGATCTGCTTCGGATTGTCGGGGTCCGAAAGGTCGATGCCCTGTGCAATGTTGCACTGAGCCATGTTGGGGCAGCCCGAAACGAAGAACAGCATCGGCTTGCCGCCGACGTCCTCGATGAACAGCGGCTGGCCTTCATGGCCGCGCAGCGCGCCCGTCGACTGCGACCACACCATCTGCAGCTTGCCGACGTTGTCGGTGTTGATGTCCTTGAGTGGCGAGTGACGTGTCAGGTGGTTGTCGCGTCCCGGCGCGGCCCACTGATTGGGGTCGGCCGCGCGCTTGTCGACCTCGTCGTTCGCAAACGCGGGGGCGGACATCCCCAGCATCGCGAGCATGAGGCCGCCCGCGAGCAGGCCTAGCTTATGAGTCATTGCGGTCTCCTCTCCTAGCTACAGAGGCTCGCTTCTCGCGCTCACCAGGCAAAGCTGCGCCATCCGCTGCACAAGGCGCTCCTCGGAGCCTCATGCGAAACGGCGCGCCACGCGAATTTTTGGCATTTCGGATGCGATCGAGACTCTTGGAGGTCTCTTGACTGTGAGCCTGCAGAATTCGCAGGAAAATCTCCCAGTCGAACCGCTCGTCTGCTCCCTGGTTTTCAAGAAACAAGCGCTGATGAGCGCCGAACGCCAGGACGACTCCATTGGAAACGTCCCCGCGGAATGCCCTCACCAACGGAAAGCACGGTAGGGATGTTATACCAGAACAGCGAGGGGGCATTTTCCTATAATGGCGGGGAGATATTCCTGATCACACAGACGTGAACAGCCACCAAAGCCGCAAAAAAGAAGGGCGTCGTTTCGGCCCGATAAACAAAGAAGCCGCCCGAACGGACGGCCGATAGGCATTTCAGGGAAAGAAGCCGAAGGTGGGAGGGGCGCTCAGCGCCCGCCGAAACCGAGCGACGCGAGCTCCACCTGGCACTTGCGGCCAAGCTGGAAATACTTGAGCGCGACGCAACGCTTCACCTTCGCAACCGTGGGATTTTGCCCAATGCAGAGCCGGCGGACATCCGTCTCGCAGGCCGCGCGCAACTGCGGCGTCACCTCCGGCGGCATCTTGAAGTCCTCAGCGGCAGCAACCGTCGCCGCCACGAAACCGGCACAAGCCAAAAGGGAACGCTTTGCGCTCATGACACCCTCGTCTTTTGCTTATCAATTGGTTCATTCACTGCACAATAAGGGCCAAATTGTGCAGCGCACTAAGTCAATGGTGAATTGGGTAAATTTGAATCAGATCCGTAGCGCGCCAATCCTGTGAGAGCGCGCTGGCCCAAGCGGCCGCAAAATGCAGCCGCCAAACAATGGCGTCTCGGTGGAGAAGAATCGAGCGCATCAAGGTCGCACCGAAATTGACCATCGGCGCGACCTCAACCATCTGAATAATAACAGAGTTTACCTCACGCTGCGTCGACACCGGTCGGTGCGGCGCAGGTCACGCCCGTGCCGCCGAGGCCGCAATAGCCGTGGGGCACCTTGGCGAGGTACTGCTGGTGATAATCCTCCGCAAAAAAGAACTCCGGCGCCGGCAGAACCTCGGTCGTAATCCTTCCAAATCCGGCAGATGAAAGGCGCTCCTGAAAGGAAGCCTTCGAGGCCTCCGCCGTTTTGCGCTGCGCATCCGAGAAAACATAAATCCCGGACCGGTATTGCGTACCGACATCGTTTCCCTGCCGCATGCCCTGCGTGGGATTGTGATTTTCCCAAAACGTCTTGAGCAGCGCGTCATAGGAAATGACCTTGGGATCGAACACCACCAGCACCACCTCGTTGTGCCCCGTGCGCCCCGTGCACACCTCCTCATACGTCGCGTTCGGGGTAAAACCGCCGGCGTACCCAACGGCCGTGACCCAAATCCCGGCTCCGAGCTGCCAGAACTTCCGCTCTGCGCCCCAGAAGCAGCCCAAACCGAACATCGCCGTCTCGAGGCCATCCGGGTATGGCCCCTTGAGCGGCCGCCCAAAGATGAAGTGCTCGTCTGCCGTGCGAAGCGGCGCGGAACGCCCCGCGAGCGCGGTCTCTCGCGTCGGCATTTCAGTATTTTTTCTCGAGAACAACATTGTCACACCTCAGGGAATGCGTATGTGCATCAACCATTACGGAAATGGGCGAACCCGGTTGCAGAGTGGGCCGTAAAGTTTCCGCGAGCCGACAACCGGCGCCGACGTTTTCCGCGGGTGGAGCTTCATGGACATCCTTGCTTGGCTGTTTTCTTTTATCCTGTCGGCCGTCGGATTTGCCTGGTCGCTGATCTGGTTTCTGATAAGCGGATGGGTCTCGACGCTCCTCCAGATCGCTGTTCTCATAGTCGCCATCTACGGAGTTAAATATGGGTGGAAGCGCGCGCCTTTCGAGATCTGGCGCCGCTCGCAAACGTTCTTCAAATTTTTCTGGAACTGGATACGAGCTCGCGAGCCGGAGGCGCGCGGCGGCGTCGAGACCCGCGAGGTTATCCGCGAGATCAAAGTGCGAGAATTCGGCGACATCAACCTGTCGACGGCAATGTCGATCGCCGCTCTCGTGGGCCTCGCCCTCATCTCAGCCACCTGAGCACGCACGGGCGCCGCAGCGGGGCCGCAAAACAACGAAAAACGCCGCCTTGGCGTGAGCCAAGGCGGCGTTTGAAATTTCATTGTGAAGAGGATGATGAATTCGAATTCGCAGCACGCTTCGGCAGACCTGGCGACGACCTACTCTCCCGCGTCTTAAGACGAAGTAC
>VFQR01000498.1_pt1 | contig 52066 bp, 52 predicted proteins | sample 3512321 | NCBI WGS metagenome assembly VFQR01 (sample SAMN10412374, study PRJNA504923) | tailings metagenome | isolation source: Relicate 3 Philex TSF1 revegetated site | place: Philippines: Tuba, Benguet | collected 2017-08-29 | reverse complement strand
TGCCCCACAGCGACCTCAACGCTGCGCGTCTACCAATTCCGCCACGACCGCACGTCCTGGGAAACCGCCGGTCCAACCGGCTGCGCGCATGTAGCAAATGAACCAGGAGGAAACAAGCCCGCGCCGCGGCTTTGGCGGCGACTTTCGGGAAGGCTCCGGGGCGTCTTGCCTTCACGCGCCGAGCATGGTCTGTCTTCGCCCCGCGAAAGACGGAAGGAGCTTGGAGATGGCGAGTTCGATGAAGGGTCCGGGGATATTTCTGGCGCAGTTTGCTGGCGACGGGCCTCCGTTCAACTCGCTGCGCGACATCACCGGCTGGGCCGCCGGGCACGGCTACAAGGGCGTCCAGGTTCCTGCATGGGACGGGCGGCTCTTCGACCTGGAGAAGGCTGCCGATTCTAAGGCCTATTGCGACGAGGTCGGCGGCATCTGCGCGGAGGCGGGCGTCGAGATCACCGAGCTCTCGACCCATCTGATCGGCCAGCTTGTCGCCGTCCACCCGGCCTATGACAGCCAGTTTGACGGTTTCGCCCCCGAGAAGGTGCGCGGCAATCCGAAGGCCCGTCAGGAATGGGCGGTCGACCAGATGAAGAAAGCGGCCCGCGCCTCGCGCAATCTCGGCCTCGACGTCTCCGTATCCTTCACGGGCGCGCTGGCCTTCCCCTATCTCTATCCTTGGCCGCAACGGCCCGCCGGGCTGATCGAGGAGGCATTCGCCGAGCTCGGCAGGCGCTGGAAGCCGATCCTCGACGTCTATGACGAGCACGGCGTCGATATCGGTTTCGAGATTCATCCAGGCGAAGATGTCTTCGACGGGGCGACCTTCGAGATGTTCCTCGATGAGCTGAAGGGCCACAACCGCTGCACCATCAACTACGACCCTTCGCACTTCGTGCTGCAGCAGCTCGACTACCTGGCCTTCATCGACATCTATCACGAGCGCATCTCTGCCTTTCACGTCAAGGACGCCGAGTTCAACCCGACCGGCCGCCAGGGCGTTTACTCCGGCTACAAGGGCTGGGTCGAGCGCGCCGGCCGCTTCCGCTCTCTGGGCGATGGGCAGGTCGATTTTTCCGGCATCTTCTCGAAGCTCGCCCAGTACGGCTACCGGTCCTGGGCGGTTCTCGAATGGGAGTGCGCGCTGAAAGAGCCGGAGCAGGGCGCGGCCGAAGGTGCGCCCTTCATCGAGCACCACATCATCCGCGTGACGGATCAGGCCTTCGACGACTTCGCGGGTGCCGGCGTCGACAAGGCGCAGATCCGCAGGATGATGGGCCTGGACTAGGAGCGCGAGATGGTCGGGGCATCGAGATCTACCGAAGGCGCCGGGCCGATACGGCTCGGCATGGTCGGCGGCGGGCAGGGCGCCTTCATCGGCGCGGTGCACCGCATCGCGGCGCGGCTCGACGGCGAGTTCCGCCTCGTCGCCGGCGCGCTGTCGTCGGACCCCGACCGGGCGCGGGCCTCGGCGACCATGCTGGGGCTGGAGCCCGAGCGCAGCTATGCCTCCTATGAAGAGATGGCTCGGTCGGAGGCCGGTCGGGCGGACGGGATCGAGGCGGTGGCGATCGTCACCCCGAACCACCTCCATTTCGGGCCGGCGAAGGCGTTCCTCGAAGCCGGCATCCACGTCATCTGCGACAAGCCGCTGACGGCGACGCTGGAAGAGGCGAAGGAACTGGCCGCGATCGCCGAACGGTCCGATGCGCTCTTCATCCTGACGCACAACTACACCGGCTACCCGATGGTGCGGCAGGCGCGGCAGATGGTGGCCGACGGCGCGCTGGGCGAATTGCGGGTCGTGCAGGCCGAATACGCCCAGGACTGGCTGACCGAGAAGGCGGAGGCGACCGGCTCCAAGCAGGCGGAATGGCGGACCGACCCGGCCCGCTCGGGCGCGGGCGGCGCGACGGGTGACATCGGCACCCATGCCTACAATCTCCTTCGCTTCGTGACCGGGCTGGAGCTCGACGCGCTGGCCGCCGACCTCGACGCGTTCGTCGAGGGCCGCCGCGTGGACGACAACGCGCATGTGATGCTGCGCTTCCGGGGCGGCGCCAAGGGCATGCTCTGGGCAAGCCAGGTCGCGCCCGGCAACGAGAACTCGCTGCGGCTGCGGGTCTACGGCACCGCCGGCGGACTCGAGTGGTGGCAGGAGGACCCCAACCGGCTCTGGTACACGCCGTTCGGCCAGGAGAAGCGGCTGATCACGCGCGGCGGCGCCGGCTCGCTCCCCGCGGCCGCGCGCGTATCGCGCATCCCGCCCGGACATCCGGAGGGATATCTGGAGGGCTTCGCCAACATCTATGCCGAGGCCGCGAGGGCGATCCGCGCGGCACGGCAGGGTCCGGCCGAGCTGCCACAGGATGTCGTGTTCCCGACGGTACGGGACGGCGTTGAGGGCGTCGCCTTCGTCGACGCCTGTGTCCGCTCGTCGAAGAATGACGGCGCCTGGACGAAGCTGTCGATCTAGCCGAATCGGCTGCCGCGCGCGAACGTCTCACCCCGGCTTCGGTTCCGCCTGCCACAGAATCACCTTCCTGTCGCCAAGCTCTCATCACTTCGGCGCGGCACCTGAGCCGCGGCCGGGGGGTCCACTACAACACGAAGAAGACGGACCAATCGATGGGTTTCACTCGACTGGCCGCCATTTCGGCGGTGTTTCTCTCACTTGGACTGCTGACTGTCGCTCCCGTTCCTACCGCAGAGGCCTCACAGGCGTTCAAGGGCGCCGCTTCCTGGTACGGTGGCAAGTTCCACGGTCGGCGTACCGCAAACGGCGAACGCTTCGACATGCACCAGCTCACTGCAGCGCACCGTTCGCTGCCGTTCGGCACCAAGGTCCGCGTGACCAACCAGCGCAACGGCCAGTCGGTCGTCGTCCGCATCAATGACCGCGGTCCCTTCTCGGGCGGCCGCATCATCGATCTGTCGCGCAGCGCCGCCAGCAAGATCGGCATGGTCAATTCCGGCGTGGCGCCGGTCCAGCTCGAAGTCGTCAACTGACGACTGGCAGGGCAAGGTGGGGGCGCTTGGCGCCTCCGCCGCCGTGCCCGATCAAATCCTCGTCTTTCGGAACGGCTACGTGACGGCTGCGTTCTGAACGAGACCAGGAGGCGATCATGTACAGATACCTTCGCAGCCTGCTGTTCGAGATCGCTCCGCCCAAGCGGCAACCGCGGCGGCCGGGTTCGCTTCTCGACAGGCGCGCAGCAGCGGCACGGCCGCGAGTTCCGCAGGAACCCGTTCGTTTCGGCAAGCGAGGCACAATTCCGCACGCCAAGGAAGCCCGCCGTCCTTGAGCGGCTGGGCCACCCGCATCCGCTAGCCAAATTGACTTTTACGTAAACGCCGTGCGAAGTTCGCCGCGGCACAGCAGGCGGCAGAACCATGCGGGAATTCTACACGATCACCGAGCTCACGCGCGAGTTCGGCATCTCGACGCGGACCATCCGCTTCTACGAGGACGAAGGCCTCATCCATCCCGTCCGACGCGGCCGAACGCGCCTTTTTCGCCCCTCCGACAGACATCTGGTCAGGCAGATCATCCGCGGCCGTCGGCTCGGTTTCTCGATCGCCGAGATCCGCGAGATCATCAAGATGTACACCGAGCCGCCCGGCGAGGTGGGCCAGCTCAATCTCATGCTCGCCAAGATCCAGGAGAAGCGCGACGACCTCCGTCAGAAGCGGCGCGATCTAGAAGAGACGATCGCCGAGCTCGACCAGGCCGAAGAGGCGTGTGTCGAGCGGCTGGCCGAGCTCGGCGTCGGTACCTGACCGCTCAGATCCAGCGGCGGACGCGCTTGGCGTAGTCCCGGTAGCGCCGGCCGAAGCGCAGCTCGAGGTGTCGCTCCTCGGCTGCGATGACGACCCAGCCCGTAACAAAGGCAGCCAAGACGCCGCAGATCGCGAACCAAGGGTTGGCGGTGGCGAAGGCCAAGCCGATCATGACGAGGGTCAGTCCGAGGTAGATCGGGTTGCGCGAGATGGCGAAGGGGCCGCTGGTGATGAGCTGGCGCGCCGGCTGCGTCGGGTGGACGGTCGTCCCGCCTCGGCGGAGGCCGCGCACCGCAAGGAGCGCCAGCGCGACACCGCCGGCGGCAAGCAGCGCTCCGACAGCAACAAGAAACTCGGCAAGCGGACCGGAGAGCCAGGGCAGCGGCAGCAAATAGCCGAGCAGGATGGCGACCGCGACGGCCGCAGCGAAGAAGATCGGTGGCCAGGGCAGGGTAACGGGCCCACGTTCCAGCGCGTTCACGGCATCTCCTCCTCCGGAACCTGCTGCCCTGAGTTGGAGCACGAGAGGGCGGCATTCTCAAGCCATTCGGTCAGTTCGTCGTCGCCGCCGGTGTAGAGCTGTTCCATCTTCCCCTCCGTCTCGACCGCGTCGAGCATGCAGCCGCAATAGCTTTCGCAGAAGGGTTCGTCCTGAACCTCGCGGCACTGGACCATGCAGGCCGGCATGAAGTCGGCGCCGTAGACCGGCGGCGGAGGCGGGACGAGCTGCGCGAAGAGCCAGAGGCCGCCGATCAGGACGGGCTGGTGAAGCAGGTAGAAGGCAAGGCTGTGCCGGCCCGCTGCCTGAAGCGGCTGCGACCAGGCGCCGGGGCTCTTGCGGGCAAGGTATGCATCGAGCCCGGAGGCCACCGCCAGCCGGGCAGCTGCGATCCCCAGCAGGACCGGCCCGAACCATGGGAAGAGGGGCACGTAGTCGTTGGCGCGTGGCGGGACGGTCGCGAGCCCGACCCACCAGAGCAGGGGATGATCGAAGATCTCGTGCCTGAAGAGCTGGGGCAGGGCGATGACGAGCGCCGCGACCAGGACCGTCAGCATGACCGGCAGCCGCAGGAATACGAGTCCGAGGACGCTCGCGAGCGCGATCTGGTGCAGGATCCCGAAGAAGATGAAGGTCGACGGCGTGGCGAATCTTGTGGCAATCGTGATGAGGAGCGCCGCTGCGGCGATCATAGCGAGACGCCTGAGAAAGGGGCGGGTTCGCAGCGCCTGTCCATGCGCGAGGAAGAGGCCGACGCCGACCAGGAACAGGAAGCTGGACGCGATGGAGCGCGCGAAGAGCATCCAGCCGAACTCGCGCGTCATGCCGGCCGGCGCGTAGCCGAAGAACTCGAGATCCCAGGCGAAATGGAAGACCGCCATCGCGGCGAGCGCGAGCCCGCGCGCCAGATCCAGCGCCTCGATGCGCCGTTTGCCTTCCGCCTCGTGCTGCACTACCTGTCCGATCCGTCCTGCCGCGCCTGCTTCTCGATGCCGAGCGTTAGCATGATTTGGCCCCGCCACCGAAAGACCCCTGGAACGATCCGATGCACAAAGTGAATGCCAATGGCGCCGCGATTCCGGCTCTCGGCCTGGGCACCTGGACGCTGAAGGACGAGGAGTGCGCGGCCATGGTCGCCCGGGCGCTCGAAGTCGGCTACCGGCACCTCGACACGGCGGCCGGCTACGGCAACGAGGAGGCTGTGGGCGAGGGGCTGCGGCGCTCGGGCCTGTCGCGCGACGAGGTCTTCGTGACCACCAAGGTCTGGTGGACAAACCTCGCCCCGGAAGACCTGCGAGCCTCGGCTGAAGCGTCTCGCGAGAGGCTGGGGCTCGAAACGGTCGATCTCCTCCTGATTCACTGGCCCAACCCCGCAATCCCGCTCGACGAGACGATCGCCGCGCTGGCCGAGGCGAAGCGGGACCGGCTGGCGCGCCACATCGGCGTCTCGAACTTCCCGACGCGGCTTCTTGCCGAGGCGATCCGGCTCTCGCCGGAACCGCTGGTTGCGAACCAGGTCGAGTACCACCCCTATCTCGACCAGACGAAGCTGCTCGCCGCCTGCCGCGATGCGGGGATGGCGGTGGTGTCCTACTGCCCGCTCCATCGCGGCGGCGGCCTGTTCGAGGAGGAGGCGGTGCGCGAGGCCGCGGCAGCGCATGGCAAGACGCCGGGGCAGATCGTGCTGCGATGGCATGTGCAGCAGGAGGGCGTGGTCGCGATCCCTCGGACATCGAAGCAATCCCGGCTGGCCGAGAACATCGCGATCTTTGACTTCGAGCTCACGCAAAGCGAGATGGCCGCGATCTCGGCGCTCGCCGGCGGCGGAAACCGCATCTGCGACTTCGACTTCTCGCCCGAATGGGACGACTGATCAGACCAGCACCGGCTGCCTGACCCGGTCCTGCTGCCCGAAGACCCGCAGGTAGCGCTCGATCTCGGCGGGGTCGCCGGTCGCCTTCTCCACATTGTCGGAGAGCTTCACCGCAGGCCGGCCATTGGCGCTCGCCACCTTGCACACCAGGGAGATGGCCTTCAACGCCTCGTTGCGGGCGGGCGCGCAGCCGTGAAAATCGTTGGTAAGGTTGGTGCCCCAGCCGAACGCCATCCGGACGCGGCCGTCGAAATGCAGGAAGGCGCTCTCGATCGTGTCGACGTCGAGCGCGTCGGAGAAGATGAGGAGCTTCTCGCGCGGGTCGCGGCCATGCGCCTCCCACCAGTCGATGATCCTTTCGCCGCCCTCGATCGGCGGCGCGCTGTCGGGGCGGAAGCCGGTCCAGTCGGCAACCCAGTCCGGCGCGTCGCGCAGGAACGAGGCCGTGCCGAAGGCATCGGGAAGAACGATGAGCAGATTGCCGCCGTAGTACTTCTGCCAGTCCTGCAGCACGCGGTAAGGCGCGGCGCGCAGCTCCTCGTCGTTGCGGGCCAGCGCGGCGAGCACCATGGGCAATTCATGCGCATTGGTGCCAAGCGCCTCAAGGTCGGTGTCCATCGCCAGCAGCACGTTGGAGGTGCCGGTGAAGGACTGGCCGATGCCCTCCTTCAGCGCTTCGACGCACCAGCGCTGCCACAGATGCGAGTGGCGGCGGCGGGTGCCGAAGTCCGAGATGCGGATGTCGGGATGTTTCTTCAGCCGCTCGACCTTCTCCCAGAGCTTCGCCTTGGCGCGGGCGTAGGTGACATCCAGGGCGAAGGGCCCCATCGACCGCAGCGCGCGGCGCGAGCGCAGCTCGTTGATGATGGCGAGCGCCGGGATCTCCCACATCGTCGTGTGGTGCCAGCGGCCGTGGAAATTGAGCACGAACTGGCCGTCCTGGCGCGTCAGCTCGTATTCCGGCAGGCTGAAATCCTGTAGCCATTCGAGGAACTCCGGCCGGAAGATCTGCTTGCGTCCGTAGAAGCTGTTGCCGGCGAGCCAGATCATCTCCTTCTTGGAGAAGCGGATGGTGCGGGCGTGGTCGAGTTGCTCGCGCAGTTCCTGCTCGTCGATCTCCTCGGTCAGCCGCACCGACTTCGACCGGTTGATCAGCGTGAACGTTGCATCGACGTCGCGATAGAGCCCCCAGATCATCTGCAGCATCAGGAGCTTGTAGAAGTCCGTGTCGAGTAGGCTGCGGATGATTGGGTCGAGCTTCCAGGTGTGATTGAAAACCCGCCGCGCGATGTCAGTCTTGATCATTTTCGTCCGTCTTCCTGCGTCTCAGCCGGGAGGCGACCACGCTCGGCGGCGGATTGCAAGCATGTGCACCGGGCCGGTCGTTGGACCAGCTACTTACCCGCCCGATGATACGCCCGCATCGGCGAAGGTCGCCATGCCGGAATGGCAGGCGAGGGCGGCCTTGACCACCAGCATCGCCACGCAGGCGCCGGATGCTTCTCCAAGCCGCATGGAGAGGTCGAGCAGCGGATCGAGGCGGAGGATCTCCAGGAGGCGCCGGTGGCCGGCCTCGGCCGAGCAGTGCCCGGCAAGCGTGTGGGCCAGCCCCGTCCCATGAAGCCGGGCGAGCGGAGCGGCGGCCGCCGTGCAGACGAAGCCGTCGAGCACGACGGGGACGCGCCGGCGTCTTGCCGCGAGCGTCGCGCCGAAGATCGCGGCGAGCTCACGGCCGCCCAGCCGCGCCAGTACGGCGAGAGGATCGCCAAATGCATCCGCATGCCGCGTGAGGCCGGCATCAACGGCGGCTGCCTTGCGCGCCAGGCCGTCATCGTCGACGCCGGTCCCGCGCCCGACCCAATCCGCGCCCGTGCCGCCGAAGAGACCCGCGGCGACAGCCGCCGCCACCGTCGTGTTGCCGATGCCCATTTCGCCGAGGGCCAGGAGGTCGGTGCCCTCCGGGACCGCTCGGTAGCCCGCGTTGACCGCGGCGAGGAAATCCGCCTCGTCCATGGCGGCCTCCTCGGAGAAATCTCCGGTCGGCCGATCGACGGAGAGATCGATCACCTCGAGCTGCGCGCCGGCAGTACGGGCAAGCTGGTTCACGGCCGCTCCGCCCGCGGCGAAGTTGGCCACCATCTGCGCGGTCACCTCGGCCGGGAAGGCGGAAACGCCGCGCCGCGTGATTCCGTGCGAACCCGCGAAGACGAGGACGGCAGGCTGCTCGATCACCGGGTCCGGCCGGCCCTGCCACGCCGCCAGCCAGAGCGCGATGTCCTCGAGGCGGCCGAGACTGCCGGCCGGCTTGGTCAGCACCGCCTGGCGCGCTGCGGCTGCGGCGGAAGCTCGCTCGTCCGCCGCCGGAAGCTCCATGCAGGCAGCGCGCAGAGCATCAATCGTATCGAATTCCATGTCTTGTCCCCGGATATTCAAGTGAACCATGAGCAGGCGACGAGAAGCACGATGACTTCGCCCCCCTGCTGAAGCGTGCCCAGCACGTCGCCCGTCTGGCCGCCGATCTGCCGCTCGCACAGGCGCTGGAGGAACGCGAACCACATGAAGAGGAGGAGTGCCGACAGGATCGCCGCGCCGATGCCGACGAAGAGCACGACGAGCACGAAGCCGAGGGCGAGAGCAGCTAGCGCCGTACCGGCATCGACCCGGCCGACACCAGCCGAAAGACCGTCCTCGCGCGCATGCGCCACGCGGTGCATGAAGGCTGGCAGCAGCGCGCGCGAGGCGGCATGGGACGCCACCAGCGCGGCGACCAGCGCTCCAATCGTCGGAATTGCAGCGAGCGCCGTCCACTTCGCCAGCATGACGACGACCAGCGCCGCGACGCCATAGGTGCCGATCCGGCTGTCGCGCATGATGGCGAGCTTCTGCCCCTTGTTCCTGCCGCCGCCAAAGCCGTCGGCGACGTCGGCCAGCCCGTCCTCGTGGAGGCAGCCAGTCGCCAGCATCATCGCACCGATCGCAATTGCCGCGGCGACGGCGAGCGGCAGGCCGAAGAGGCCGGTGATCCAGGCAGCCACCCCGCCGACCAAGCCGACGAGCGCGCCGGCGACCGGCGCCGCCCACTGCGTCTCCGCGAAGCGGCGGCCGGTGTCGGGCGCCGCCGCGACCGGCAGGCGCGTGTAGAAGCCGATGCAGGCCGCAATGTCCTGGAGGAGCAGCCGTCCGTTCATGACACCGCCTCCCGGGCAATGGCGTGGAAGAACGTGCCGGTGACGAGGCCGCGGCGTCCGCCCGAATGGCCGAGGGGATTTCCGGTCCCGTCGGCGATTTCGGCCAGCGGGATGTCATTGCCCGGCTCGGTCACGCTCGCATAGTGGAACTCGTGCCCGCGCACCGTATCGCCCACCCGCCCTATCGAGCAGTCGGCAAGGAGCCGTGCCTGCCGGTAGCCGAGATTCATGCGGCGGCGGGCGAAGCTGGTCGCATGGCCCAGCAGCCCGAGCATCGGGAAGCGGGTTCCGGACGCGTCCTCGATCGACTCGCCAAGAACCATGTAGCCGCCGCACTCGCCATGGACCGGTTTCGTCTCGGCGAAGCGGCGGACGCCATCGCGGAAGCGGCTGGCGGCGGCGAGCGTGCCGGCGTGGAGTTCGGGATAGCCACCCGGCAGCCAGCAGGCATCGCAACTCGCGTCCGGCGCCTCGTCGGCAAGCGGCGAGAACGGCAGAATCTCGGTGCCTGCATCGCGCCAGTGGCGCGCCAGATGCGGGTAGACGAAGGAGAAGGCGGCATCCCGCGCCAGCGCGATCCGCTGTCCCGGGGGGGCAACCATGCCGTCGTGGCTGCCGGGCCGGCCGAGGGCAGGCGTGGCAGCGAGCGCCTCGATCCGTCCGATGTCGAGCGAAGCCTCCATGATGTCGGCCAGCCGCTCGATGAACTCCTCGATCGCGGCGTGCTCGCTCGCCTGGATAAGGCCCAGATGGCGCTCGGGCAGGGCCATGTCGGGATTGCGCGGGATCGCGCCGACGAGCGGCAGGCCGATCGCCTCGATCGCCTCGCGGCAGAGCCGGACATGACGGTCGCTGCCGACGCGGTTGATGACGACGCCGGCAATGCGGACATCGGGATCGTAGGTCGCGAAGCCCTTGGCGACGGCGGCGGCCGTGGTCGACTGCCCCGACACGTCGAGCACGAGAAGGACCGGCAGCCGGTAGCGCCGCGCGAGGTCGGAACCGGCGCCGGTGCGGCCAGCCCCGGCCGGGATGCCGTCGAAGAGGCCCATCGCGCTCTCGGCAACGACTATGTCGGCGCCTGCGAAGGTCTCCGCCGCGAGCGCGTCGAGGAGCCCCGGCGCCATCGCCCAGCTGTCCAGATTGATTCCGGGCTGCCCGGTCGCGGCCTCGTGGAAGCCCGGATCGATGTAGTCGGGCCCGGACTTCGCGCCGCGGACCCTGCGCCCACGCCGGGCGAGCGCGCGCAGGAGGCCGATCGTGACGCTGGTCTTGCCGGCGCCCGACCGCGGCGCACCGATCATGAGGCCATGCGCGGTCATGCGGAGCGGATCATCTGCTCGAGCTGGATGAGCTCCGCCCGCATGGCGACGATCTCGCCGACCACGATCAGCGCCGGCGGCTCGAGCCCTGCCTTGCGCGCAAGCGCGACGATCGTGTCCAGAGTACCTATCACCAGGTTCTGGCCATCCGTGGCGGCCGAGACGACGACGGCCGCGGGCATCGATGCAGCCAGCCCGCCTGATCGCAGCGCGGCGACGATGGGCTCGAGGTTCTTCAGTCCCATGTAGACGACGATCGGCTGCCCGGTGGCGGCGAGCGCGGCCCAGTCGAGATCCTCTTCGGTGCCGGCCGCGTGGCCGGTCGCCAGGATGATCGCCTTGTTAATGCCCCGCATCGTCGCCGGGATGCCGACGCTCGCAAGGCCGGCAAGGCCCGACGTCAGCCCCGGCAGGATGCGGAAGGGGATGCCCTGCTGGACGAGGGCGAAGGCTTCCTCCGCGCCGCGCCCGAAGACGAACGGATCGCCGCCCTTGAGGCGCAGCACCCGCTTGCCCTCGCGGGCGAGGCTGATGATGAGCGCGGTGATGTCGTCCTGCGCGGCCGAGGCCTTGCCGCCACGCTTGCCGGCGAAGTGGAGCTCCGCCGTCCCGGCGAGGGCCAGCACGCGAGGATCGACCAGCGCGTCGTGAACGACGGCATCGGCTGCGGCGAGAGCCGCCGCAACTTCCAGCGTGAGATGACCCGGATGGCCTGGCCCGGCACCCGCCAGCCACACGTGACCCGGCCGGAAATCCGGTATCCCGGCGGCGATCCTCGCCAGCGCCCGGTCGAGGCTCATGGACGGTCCTTTTCGTGATGACGCCTTGTCGGCGCCAGCCTATAGGTTCCGGCATGGCGGATGGAAAGCCGGAACTGCGGCGGGGTTGGACGACGGGCGCCTGCGCCGCGGCGGCGGCCAAGGCGGCCTGCGCGGCTCTGCTGCGGGGCGAGTTCCCGGACCCGGTCGAGATCACGCTGCCAGGCGGCCAGCGGCCTGCCTTCGCGCTCGCAGAACACCGGCTGGACGGTGCGGAGGCGACCGTCGGCATCGTCAAGGACGCCGGCGACGACCCCGACGTGACGCATGGCGCGCTGATCCGCGCCACGGTACGCCCGCTGCCTGCCGGCGCCGGGATCGTCTACCGCGGCGGCGAAGGCGTCGGCCGCGTCACGCGGGCAGGCCTGCCGATCCCGCCCGGCGAGCCAGCCATCAATCCGGTGCCGCGCAGGATGATCGCGCAGGCGATCGCCGAGGTGGCGGGTGAGGGGGCCAGCTACGAGGTCGAGATTTCCGTTCCCGGTGGGGAGAAGATGGCCGAGCGCACGCTCAACGGGCGACTCGGCATCGTCGGCGGCATCTCGATCCTCGGCACGACCGGCATCGTGATCCCGTTCTCCTGCTCGTCCTGGATCCACTCCATCCATCGCGGCATCGACGTCGCCCGCGCGGCCGGTTTCGACCAAATCGCCGGCGCGACGGGCGCTGCGTCCGAAGCCGCCGTCCAGGCGCATCACGGGCTCGACGAGGTGCAGCTCATCGACATGGGAGACTTCGTCGGCGGAATGCTCAAATACCTGCGCGACCATCCGGTGGCGAGGGTGACAATTGCCGGTGGCGTCGCCAAGATGACGAAGCTCGCCCAAGGCATGCTCGACCTGCATTCCAAGCGCGGACTGGCCGACATGGAGGCGCTGGCGAGGCTCGCGGTCGAGGCGGGCGGCGGAGACGAGCTCGTGGCGAGGATCGTCGGCGCGAACACGGTCGCGGAAGCCTTCGGCCATGCGGTGGCCTCCGGCCTGCCGCTGGGCGACCTGATCGCCGCCCGCGCCTGGGCGACAGCGGCCGCGGTGGTCGCCGGAACAAGTATCGCGCTCGAGGTGCTGGTCTTCGATCGCGACCGCAATCTCCTCGGCCACGCTCCCTTCGCTCCGGCTCATGGCGCGTCGCGCCCCCTGAAGCGGCGCTGATAGGCGGGATCATAGAGCGAGCTCTCGGCAAAATCCTCCGCCAGCAGGCCGGGGCCGACGAAGATGATGGCGGTGCGCTCGATCGGCTGTGCCGCCACCAGCGCCTGTATGGTGGCAAGAGTCCCGCGCAGGATGCGCTCGTTCGGCCACGACGCGTTCGCCACGATGGCGACCGGGCAGTCGGTCCCGTAGAGCGGCAGGAGTTCCGCCACGACCTGGTCGAGCGCGTGGATGGCGAGATGAATGGCGAGCGTCGCGCCGGTCGCACCGAAGCTGGAGAGCGTCTCCGCTGCCGGCATCTTCGAGGCACGTCCCGAAACCCGCGTGAGGACGAGGCTCTGCGCCACTTCGGGTATCGTCAGCTCCCGACCGAGCGCAGCGGCCGCTGCGGCGAAGGCAGGAACGCCGGGGGTCAGCGTCCACGGTATGCCCTGCCGGTCGAGCCGCCTGATCTGCTCCGCCACCGCGCTCCACACCGAAAGGTCGCCGGAATGGAGCCGCGCCACGTCCTGCCCCGCGGCATGGGCTGCCGCGAGCTCGGCCTCGATCTCGTCGAGCGACAGCGGTGCCGTGTCGACGAGACGGGCGTCCGGAGGACACCAGGCCAGCATCTCGCGCGGCACGATCGACCCCGCATAGAGGCAGACCGGACAGCGCGCGAGGATGTCGCGACCGCGCACGGTGATGAGGTCGGCCGCGCCCGGCCCGGCGCCGATGAAATGGACGGTCACCCCGCACCCCCCGTCACGGCGAGCGCGCAGGTGACGGAGCCGAGCGCGATGCGGGGTCCGAGCAGGCGGCCATATGGGCCGGCGGCGGCAAGGGCGGCCGCCTCCGCCGCCGACGGGGTGTCGGTTGCGGCATAGGACCGCGCCGAGTGTGTCAGGCACTGGCTGGCGACATCGCCGAGGACCGCCTGCTCCACGACGACGAGATCGACGCCGAGCTGGTGGGCCGCATCGACGATCGCCGATTCGGCTGCCTTGGCCGGCACGACGGCGATCGCCGCGAGGACGGCCGTCTCACGCCCGGCGGCTGCGAAGGCGGCCGAGACAGCGTCGAGAACGCTCTGTGTGTCGACGTCCCTTTGGCAGCCGATGCCGGCAATGATCATTCCGTCTCTCCCGCAGGCTTGGTCCATGCCCATTGGGTGACCGGCATCGCCGGACGCCAGCCCGTCATGCCTCCGATCGCCTCGGCTCGCTGGACGGCAATGCGCGCGAGCGTGCCGCCGAGCCGATCGTGAAGTTCAAGGAGCACGGCCTCCATCTCCAGCGTGACCGCATTGGCGACCAGCCGTCCGCTGGGGCGCAACGTCTCGATCGCCGCCTGGATTACGCCGTCGCGACTGCCGCCGCCGCCGACGAAGATCGCGTCGGGCGGGGGCAGTCCGTCGAGCGCGCCCGGAGCGCGACCCTCCACGACCCGAAGGCCCGGCACTCCGAGTCGTTCCGCATTCCGCGCGATCCGCTGGGCGCGGCTGGCGTCCGCCTCGATCGCCACCGCATGCAGGCTCGCATCCGAAAGCAGCCATTCGATGGCGATGGAGCCCGAGCCGGCGCCGATGTCCCAGAGCAACTCGCCGCGCCGGGGCGCAAGCGCTGCGAGCGTCACCGCCCTGATCTCGCGCTTGGTGATCTGCCCGTCATGCTCGAAGAGATCGTCGTCGCGGCCCGCCGCAAGCGCCAGGATACGGGCGCCGGCACCCTCCTCAACCTCGATAGCGACGAGGTTGAGCGGATCGATCTCTTCCGGCACGAATTCGTCCGCCGTCCAGGCGCTGATACGCTCTGCTGGCCCGCCCAGTGCCTCGAGCAGCGTCAGCCGCGACCGGCCGAAACCGCCAGCCCGCAGCACCTCGGCCACGGCGCCGGGACCGTCGGCGTCGGAAGTGAGCGCGAGGATGCGCCGGCCGGCATGCAGCAACGGCCGCAGCAGTGCGACAGGCTTGCCGTGGAGCGAGACCGTTTCGATTTCTGCAAGCGGCCAGCCGAGTCTCGCCGCGGCGAGCGAGAAGGCGGAGGGCGCCGGCACGACCTCCATCTCTTCCGCCGGCACGTGGCGAGAGAGCGTCGCGCCGACGCCGTGGAGGAAGGGGTCGCCGGACGCCAGCACGCAGACGCGGCGGCCGCGAAGCGCCCGCACCTCCTCCATCGCGGCGTCGAAAGGCGTCGGCCATGGCCGCGCCTCGCCGCGCACCAGGCTGCCCGCGAGCGCCAGATGGCGCCTGCCGCCGAAGACGAATTCCGCGCCGGAGACCAGCCGGCGCGCCGTCTCACCGAGGCCCGTGACACCGTCCTCGCCGATGCCGACCACCGCCAGCCATCTGGCGCTTGTGGCGGAAGCCCTCTGCTCACTAGAAGACATGATGGCGACCCGAATCCTGATCCTTGGCGGCACGACCGAGGCAAGAGAACTGGCGGCGCGGCTGGCGGCCGACGCGCGTCTCGACGTTACGCTCTCGCTCGCCGGACGGACGGCCAATCCTGTCCGGCAGCCGGTGCCCGTGCGGGTCGGCGGCTTCGGTGGGGCCGCGGGACTGGCGGACCATCTGCGTGCGCGGCAGGTCGACCTGCTCGTCGACGCCACGCATCCCTTCGCCGCCCGCATGTCCGCCAATGCGGCCGAGGCCGCGCGCGAGGCCGACATCCCGCTTCTTGCCCTGCGGCGCCCGGAATGGGTTCGGGTCGAGGGCGACCGCTGGACGGAAGTCGAGAGCGTCGAGGAGGGGATCGAGCGGCTGGGCGCCGCACCGCGCGGCGTCTTCGTCGCGCTGGGGCGGCAGGAAGTGGCGCCGCTCCTTGCACACCCGCAGCACCGCTACGTCATCCGCTCGGTCGATCCCGTCGAGCCGCGGCTCGAGTTGCCGCAGGCGACCTATTTGCTCGCCCGCGGACCGTTCCGGGAGAGCGACGAGAGGCGGCTGCTCGCCGAGCACCGCATCGAGGCGACCCTCGCCAAGAACAGCGGAGGCGACGCGAGCTACGGCAAGATCGCCGCGGCACGCGCGCTCGGCATCGAGGTCATACTGGTGCACAGGCCGCGAAAGCCCGAAGTGCCCTCGCTGGCGACCGTCGAGGAGGCGCTGGCGGCAATCGCTCATCTCGCCGGCCCCGCCGAGAAGCGCGGCGTGTAGACGAGCGGCGGCAGGCCAGGCCGCTCGACGATCCTGGTCTCGAGCGAACCGATGATGACGCAGGTTGCCATGTCTGCCATCGCGGGATCGGCATCGGCGAGGCGGACCGTCGCGATCCGCTCGTCGGGACGTCCGGCGGCGCGGCCGAAGATGACCGGAGTCGCGGCCGGCAGAACGGTGGCCAGAAGCTCGAAGGCGCGGCCGAGCTGCCATGGCCGCGCCCGGCTGATCGGGTTGTAGAGCGCGATCACGAAGCCGGCGCTGGCAGCGGCGAGCAGGCGCTTCTCGATCAGCTCCCACGGCTTCAGATTGTCGGACAGCGAGATGGCGCAGAAATCGTGGCCGAGCGGTGCGCCGGCGCGGGCGGCGACCGCGAGCATCGCGGTGACCCCTGGCACGGTTTCCATCTCGATGCTGCGCCACGTGGCCGGCCCATTCTCGATCGCCTCGCAGACGGCCGCGGCCATCGCGAAGACGCCAGGATCGCCACCCGAAACCACCGCGACACGCTGCCCGGCGGCCGCTCGCGTCAGCGCCGCCTCAGCCCGGGAAAGCTCCTCGCGATTGTCGGAGGCGACCTTTCGCTCGGCGGGAATGTCGAGCCGGTCGAGATACGGCCCGTAGCCGAAGACGGCTTCCGCCGATCGGACGGCGGCCAGCGCCTGCGGCGTCACCTGCTCGGCGCTGCCGGGGCCGATGCCGACGACGGCGATACGGCCGCTCATTCTGCGGCCAGTCCGGCGCTGTGACTCGGGATCGCGCTTTCCAACCCGGCCCAGCCGGGCACCAGCACGAGCGCGAAATAGGGAGCGTCGTCGTCTACCTTGTCGGCGAGCCGGACGACATGACCGTTCGCCATCGTGCCGCGCTCGACATAGATCGCGCGGTCGAGCTTGGCGGCCGATGCCAGTGCCCGCCGGACCTTCGCGAGGTTGCGACCCACCTTCATGATGACTGCCGCGTCGCTTCCGGCGAGGTGCGCCGCCAGCGCAGACTCCTCCAGCGTTCCGGGAAGGACGGCCATCACGTCGTCCCCCTGCACGATCGGCACGCCGGCCTGCGACCAGCAGCCAGACATCGCCGTCACGCCGGGAATGACCTCGGTTGGGTAGGAGCAGGCGAGCCGGACGTGCAGATGCATGTAGGAGCCATAGAAGAGCGGATCGCCCTCGCTCAGCACCGCGACGGTCCGGCCTTGGTCGAGATGCGCTGCAACCGCGGCCGCGGAGGCCTCGTAGAACGATCCGATCGCCGATCGGTAATCTTCGTGCTGGCGCGCGATCTCGGTGGTGACCGGATAGAGGAGCGGCAGCTCCACGACATCCGGCCTGAGATGCGCGGCGACGATGCGGCGGGCGTTGCTCGGATTGCCGCGCTTGGCAAAGTGGGCGACGACGTCCGCGCTCTCCAGTGCGCGCACGGCCTTCAGGGTCAGGAGCTCGGGGTCCCCCGGCCCGGTGCCGATACCGACTAGCTTTCCGGTCTGGCTCACAGGCCGGCCCTCGCGATCGCGTTGACGGCGGCGGCCGTCATGGCGCTCCCGCCCATCCGGCCGCGCACGATGGCGAAGGGCACGCCGTGCCCGCCCTCGGCCAGCGCCTCCTTGGATTCGGCCGCACCGACGAAGCCGACCGGCATGCCGATGATCGCGGCCGGCCGCGGCGCCCCGGCAGCAAGCATGTCGAGCAGGTGGAAGAGCGCCGTCGGCGCGTTGCCGATCGCAACCAGCGCGCCACCCAAGCGGTCTCGCCAAAGCTCGAGCGCCGCGGCCGAGCGCGTATTGCCGATCTCCTTCGCCAGGTGCGGCGTGCGCGGATCGCGCAGCGTGCAGATGACGTCGTTGCCGGCGGGCAGGCGTGCGCGGGTGACGCCGTGGGCGACCATCTCGGCATCGCAGAGGATCGGGGCGCCGGCGCGCAGCGCGGCCCGCGCCGCGCCGACGAAGCCCGGCGAGAAGACGAAATGCCGCGCGGCCTCAACCTGGCCGCAGGCGTGGATCATGCGGACCGCGACGTCGGCTTCGTCCTCCGAGAAGCGCGACAGGTCCGCCTCGGCGCGGATGATCGCGAAGGATTTCTCGTAGATCGCGTCGCCGTCGCGGATGTAGTCGGTGGTCGCCATCTCTTCCCGTGTCAGGTTGCCGCCGGCTCGGCCACGCGGGCAGGCCGTTCTTCATGCGCCGGTTCGGTATCGGCCAATCGTCTCAGAGCGGCAATGGCCTCTTCGGGTGCGACCGCGGCTGCCGATCCGGCATCTCGCCCATCGCCCGGCAGCACGAGGCATCCGCCTTCAGTGCCAAGGATCGTCGCGCCGGGCGCGGCCGGTTCCGCACAGCGTTTCGCGCATCCCGAGATGTGGAGGGTGCGGCCGGCGACGAGATCGGGCGCGCGAGCCGCGATCTCCGCACCGAGCCTCCGCGTCGCTAGATGCGCCGAGGCGCAGGCCGGCGCGCCGGCGCAGGCGGCGATGCCAAGGCGCGGGTCGGCCGGGTCGGTGATGAGGCCAAGTGCGGCAGCCCCGGTTTCAAGTGCTCCGCACGCATCGGCGCCGAGGCCCGGCACGACGAGACTCCGACCTGGTGCAAGCCGGATTTCCGGGGCGCCGGTGCGTTCGACGGCCGCGCAGAAGTCCATCAGGCTCTCTGCCTCGATCTGGCCGAAGGGAAGGGCGACGGCTATCGCGATGCTGCCGTCGCGAAGCGCGAAGCGGCCGACTGGGGCTCTGCCGCGCGACGGGCTGTCGCTCCCCATGCCGTCTCTGCTTTGCTTCAATGCTTCTCCGGCACTCGCTCGAAAAATGGCGGTGTGTGCTGCAAATAGGAGTGGCGGGACCGACAACAGCGGCGCCATATCCGAATCAGTGAGATCGCGCCCGCGTGCGGCGCTGCCCTTCGCGGCGACCGCTTCCAGCAGCGCCAATATCGCGGGGACCGTACTGGCTCCGGCAACGGAGCCAACCAGGCGGGCCGAGCGCGCGCTGCCGCCGACGGCGACTTGCCATCGGCCCGATGTGGAGTCCTCGGCCACCAGGCGGATATCGGCAAGAACCCCGTCGAGCGGCAACGCACCGCCGCCGTCGACGACGATGGAGGTCTTGGGCGCCAGGCGGGCGGTGAGGCCCGACGCGTCGACGGCGTCCCGAAGCGCCTGCGCCAGGGGCAGCGGGTCGGCGACCTCGTGAGCGTCGATGCCGGCCAAGGGTCCTGTGTCGATCGGCAGGCCGGACCGGAGCGGTACCGCGGCGGCCTCGATCTCCGCGGCAAGTCCTTCCGCGCTCGCGGTCGTCAATCCCCTGATCTGGAGATTTCCGCGCGACGTCACCTCCAGCATGCCGTTGCCGAAGCGCGCCTCCGCTCCTGCCAGCGCCAAAAGCTCGTGCGGCGACCAGCCCGTCCCGGCGGGCGAAAGGCGCACCAGCAGGCCGTCCCCGGTCAGCATCGGCTCGCGGAGCGAGGGGCAGGCGCCGCGCCGGGTGCTCATGCGGCCTCCAGCGCCTGTGCCTCGTCGATCAAGGCGAGGAGGTCGGCGTCGATCGAATTGCGCAGCGGATGCCACAGCCCCCGCCTGCGCGCCGAGAGGAGCCGCTCGGCAATCGAACGCGCTGCGGCAGGGTTCTGGTCGAGGATGAAGCCCCGAACGCGCGGGTCGCCGAGATAGGCGTCGTGCACGGCGCCGAGGAGGTAGCCCGGAATGGCATGGGTCGTCTCGGCGAAGCCCACCAGCCGGTCGACCGTCTCGGCGAATTCGGCCGCCCCGCGCGGACCGTGGCGCAGCTGGCCGTCGATGAAGTGCGGATTGACGGCGCGGGCGCGCACCGTGCGCGCCACGGCCTGGGCGACGGAGCGAGCGCGCGGCCGCGCCGGGTCCGTCGTGTCGAGCGAGACCAGATCGGCCTTGCCGCCGAGTGCTGCGACCGCCGCCGCGAAGCCGCCGATGAAGGCGACGTCGGCCGAGCCTTCGAGTATGTCGCGGCCTGGGTCGTCGCCCGTGTGGACAAGTAGATCGGCGCCGCCGATGCGCGTCGCGAAGGCACCGTCGGCCTGGCGCGCGGTTCCCTCGGCGCCACCATAGGCGTGCGACGTCGCCTCGAGGTAGGCGCGGCCCAGTTCCTCGCGCGTGTCCCAGCGGCCGTTGGAGAGGAGTTCCTCGATCCCTGCGCCGTAGGTGCCGGGGCGCGAGCCGAAAATGCGGGCGGGCGAGGCGCCTTCCGTGCGGTAGGCGGCCGCAAGCGGGTTCTCGGAAGCATCCTCGTCGCGCACGGCGACGGCGGCAACCGCGGCGTCCATCAGCGCGATCTGTGTCGGGAACATGTCGCGGAAAAGGCCGGAGATGCGCCAGGTCACGTCTACACGCGGGCGCCCGAGCACGGCCGGCGGCAGAACCTCGATACCGGTGACGCGGCCCGTCGCATGGTCCCACTGCGGTCGGCAGCCCATCAGCGCCAGTCCCTGCGCGATCTCCTCACCGCCGGTACGGAGCGACTGGCTGCCCCACAGGTCGAAGACCAGCGAGCGCGGCCACTCGCCATGCTCCTGCAGATAGAGGCGCAGCACCTCGTCCGCCGCCGCCTTGCCGAGGTCGAATGCAGTCGGCGTCGGCATGGTCCGCGGGTCGGCTGCAAAGAGGTTGCGGCCTGTGGGCAGGACGTCGGTGCGCCCGCGCGCCGGCGCGCCGGAAGGGCCGGGCGCCACGTGGCGGCCGTCGAGGGCGGCGAGAAGGGCTGCCCGCTCACGCGCCGCGCTCTCGATCCTCGCAGGATCGCGCTCGTCCCCGGCTGTGCGGCCGTATACGTGCAGCCCGTCCTTGATGGCGAAGTCCTTGAGGTCGCAGAGCCAGGCGTCGATCCGCATCAGCGCAGCGTCCGGGTCGTCGGCCTCGTCGATTCCCGCTTCGCTCGCCAGGCCCGTCCTCTTCGCCGTCTCGACGATCAGCCGGCCGAGCCGATCGCGGCGGCGCCGGTCGAGCCCGTCGGCCTGGGCGTACTCGTCGACGAGCCGCTCGAGCCGCTGCTGGTCCTCCGACAGCCCCGCCCCGGTCAGCGGCGGCGGCAGGTGGCCGATGGTGAGCGCGGCGATGCGGCGCTTGGCCTGCGCAGCCTCTCCGGGATTGGAGACGATAAAGGGGTAGATGACGGGGAGGGCGCCCGTCACGATTTCCGGAAAGCAGTTTTCCGACAGCGCCACCGTCTTGCCCGGCAGCCATTCCAGCGTGCCGTGGGCGCCGACGTGAACCAGCGCATGGCAGCCGAGCGTCTCGCGCAGCCAGATGCCGAAGGCAACGAGCTCGTGGCGGGGCGCCAGCACCGGATCGTGGTAGTCGATCCTGCGGTCGCCGGAGCGCCCGCGGTCGGGAGCGAGCGCCACGGTGATGTTGCCGAAGCGCGCGGCCCTGAAGCGGAACGTGCCTTCGGCAGGTGGATCGCCCCAGGTACCCGCCATCTTCCGCCTTGCCGTTGCCGGCATGCGGTCGAAGGCCCGTGCATAGTCCTCCGCCTCGATCCCTTCCTCGGCTTTGTCGAGCAGGCGAAGCAGATCGCGGGCGGTTTGCGGAATATTTTCGACGAGATAGCCCTGTTCCTTGAGGTCGTGCATCATGCCGAGCACGCTTTCCGGCACGTCGAGGCCGATAGCGTAGCCCGTACGGCCGGTAGCGGCGGGGTAGTCGGGGATGAGGATGGCGACGCGCCGCTCGGCGGTCCCGGCCCGCTGCAGCCGGATGAAGCGCGCGACCCGCTCGGCGACCGCCGCCGCGCGGCCCGGCGCGGGCTCGTTGACCTGCCCGCGAAAATCGAGCCCGTCGCCTATCTCGCTGACGGCCTTGAAGGAAATCGCACCGGCCAGGATCCGGCCGTCGAGCTCCGGCAAGACCACGTGCATGGCTAGGTCTGCCGGCGCCAGCCCGCGATCGCCGCTCTCCCACGCCTCGCGGCGCGTGGTGGCGACCACGGCCTGCATGACGGGCACGCCGATGCGGTCGAAGAGGGTCTCGGCGCCGGGCTCCGCGCCGGCCGCGAATGCGGTGGTGGCGACGATGAGAGAAGGCTGGAGCCGGGCGCAGGCTTCCTCCACGAAGCGCGAGACCTCGCCATCCTTAAGGCTCGAGACGAAGATCGGTGCCGCAAAGATGCCGCGCGCGCTCAGTTGCGCCCAGAGCGCCTCGATCGGGGCGACGTCGGCGGCAAGCAGCATCGAGCGGTAGAAGAGGATCGGTACGCACGGCGCGCCGTCGGGCCGGGTTGCCGCCACGGCGTCGAGATCGCACATCCCCTGTCCGGGGCGCCAGAAACCTGCCTTCGGTACATGCTGAACCGCGGTCGCCCCGACCGGGCGGCCCGCCAGTCCCGCCAAGCGGGCGAGCAGGGCCGCCATGTTGTCGGCTCCACCCTCCCGAAAGAAGTCGAGCAGACCCCCGAGTTCCTCCGGCGCCAGCGTCGACAGGCGCGTCAGCCGCTCGTCGTGGTCGCGGCATTCGCCCGGCAGGAGCGCCAGATGGATGCCCTTCTGCCGTGCCAGCTCAGACAGCCGGTCGCAGCCGTAGCGCCACCACTCGTAGCCGCCGAGCACGCGCACCAGGACGACCCTGGCGTGCGCCGCCACCTGGTCGAGCCACAGGTCCACCGACATCGGATGGCGCAGGTCGCGCAGCGACGCGAGCCGCAGCGTGGGCAGGCGATCTGCTTCCGCCCGCCAGGCCGCGGCCAGCGCCGACAGGTCGCTGTCGGTGAAGGAAAGCGCCACCATCTCGGCCGGCTTCTGCCCCAGATCGATGGGCTCGATCAGGTCGTCCAGCGTGGCCGTGGATGTGGCGAGGAGGTGCATGGGGTCAGGCCGCGAGCGCCTTCTCGACGGCCGCCCTGTCGAGGCCCTTGAGGCCGATCACCACCAGCCTTGTTCCGCGCGCTTCCTCCGACTTCCATGGACGGTCGTAGTAATGCGCGACACGCGGGCCCACCGCCTGGACGAGGAGTCGCATCGGCTTCCCCGCAACCTCGGCGAACCCCTTGAGCCGCAGAACGTTCTCGGCTTCGGCCGCGGCGGCGACCTTGCGCGCCAGCTCGTCCGGATCCGCAATCGCGGGAAGCTCGACGACGAAGGTGTCGAAATCGTCGTGCTCGTGGTCGAAGGCGCCGTCGTGGCCGGTCTTCCGGTTCTCGATGTCATCCTCGACGGCGAGCCCCATGCCGAGCAGCACTGACGGGTCGACGCGGCCGTTGGCTGCCGGCACGATCTTGACCGCGCGGGCGAGATGGCTCTCGACACGTTCGCCTGCGGCGCGGCGCGCGTCCTCGTCGATGAGGTCCGTCTTCGACAGCACAATCAGGTCGGCGCAGGCCACCTGGTCCTCGAACACTTCCTCGACCGGATCGTCATGGTCGAGTGAATCGTCGGCCGCTCGCTGCGCAGCGAGCGCGTCCATATCGTTGGCGACGCGACCTTCGGCCAGCGCCGCGCCGTCGACCACCGCCACGACCCCGTCCACCGTCACGCGGCTCTTGATCTCCGGCCAGTTGAAGGCCTGGATCAGCGGCTTGGGCAGGGCGAGGCCGGACGTCTCGATCAGGATGTGGTCGACCTTCGGCTCGCGTGAAAGGATCATGTCGAGCGCCGGCGCGAAGTCGTCGGCGACGGTGCAGCAGATGCATCCGTTGGCAAGCTCGACCACGTTCCCCTCCGGGCAGGCCTCGACGCCGCAGCCGCGCAGGATGTCGCCGTCGACGCCGACGTCGCCGAACTCGTTGACGATCAGCGCCAGCCGCTTGCCGCGCGCGTTCTCGAGCACGTGGCGAATCAGCGTCGTCTTGCCAGAGCCGAGGAAGCCGGTGACGACGGTGCAGGGAACGCGGGAGAGCGGTGCGGTCATGATGGGTCCTTGAAGGTGGATAGGGGCGGAATGCGCGAAACGAGGCCGCGCTTGAGGCAGTCGGGCCGGCCGCGCCAGGGAATGAGCCCGTCCGTGGATGTCTGGAACAGGCGGGCGCCGGTGACGAGATCGGCCGCGTCATCGATCGTCAGGTCGCCGAAGACGTATGACCATGAGCCGTCGCGCAGCAGCGCGGCGGACAGCCGCCGCTTGCAGTTGCCCAGGCACTCGACCGTCTCGATGCGGATCGTGTTGTCGGCGGAGACCTCGCGTGCAGCTTCGGCGAGACGCTCGCCCGGGCGCGGCCGTGCGTCCGAACCGTTCTCGTCGCGGCAGGATGAGCAGACGATGATGGTGACGGCCGGCCGCGCTTCAGCTCCGACAGCTGGAGGCGCCGCAATGTCCGGACGCGAATCGAAGGCCAAATCCACACTCCTTGCCCGGGACACCCGCCAGGCGCTGCAGGATCACTCGTCCGACGGCAGGTCTCCTGGCTCGCGGGTCGCAGCTTTCCGGCCGCCTTCCCGGGCATCGCCCAGTGGCTGTCGGCCGACAGCTCGCCGCTCACAGTTGCGGGGACAGCTGCGGAATAGGGCAGGCGCCCGCACCGCATTCCCTCTTAGCTTCCTCCGCGGTGGAGGAAGACCGTCACGCCGGCATTTACGGCCCGTCGCGTCCGGCTGTCAACGCGTCGCAATTTCGATTGCGGACGCCCCGATATCGGCTATCCTGCCGCGGCGTCGGTTCCCGCAAGGGACCAGGAGGGAATGCGGTGAGGACAACTTGTCCAAGGCCGCAGCTGCCCCCGCAACTGTAAGCGGCGAGTTCGCCCCAAATGCCACTGGAGCCTCGGCTCCGGGAAGGCGGGGAGGGAGCACCGACCCGCGAGCCAGGAGACCTGCCGGCGCCGGACCTGCAACAACGGCCCTCGGGGTGGAGGGCGAAAGGACATGGGAATGAACACCGCTTCCAGGCAGCTCGCTTCGTCGGCTTCCTCGCAATCGCGCATCATGCAGCTCTGCTTCGCCGGGTTGCTCGGCGTCTTCATCGTCGGCTTCTCCGGCTTTGCCCATATCGAGGCGGTGCACAACGCGGCACACGACTACCGCCATTCGATGGGCTTTCCCTGCCACTGACGCAGACCGAACGGAGCAGATCATGACGATCTTTCGCAACGCCGTGTTCGTCGCGGCGCTCGCGGGGCTCGTGGCGGGTCTCGCCATGACCGCGATGCAGTTCTTCGCGACGACGCCCCTTATCGTCGCAGCCGAGGCTTTCGAGGATGCTGGAGAGGCAGAGCACGATCACGACCATGCGCATGTCGGCGAGCATGCCCACGCCGAGGAGGCTGGACACTCCCATGACGGCTGGATGCCGGAGGACGGCCTGGAGCGCGAGTTCTACACCGCGCTCGCCAACGTGGTGACGGCGATCGGCTTCGGCTTGCTGCTGGTGGTGGCGTCGGAGTTCGCCGGCGGCATCGCGAGCTGGCGCCATGGGCTGCTTTGGGGCTTCGGCGGTTTCGCCGCGTTCACGCTGGCACCCGGCCTCGGCCTGCCGCCGGAGCTTCCCGGGATGCCGGCGGCCGACCTCTTCGCGCGGCAGATCTGGTGGGTCGCGACCGTCGCCGCGACGGCCGGCGGCCTGGCGCTCGTCGCATTCGGGCGCTCCTTCGTGCCGATCCTGGGCATCGCCCTGATCGTCGCTCCGCATCTGGTCGGTGCGCCGCAGCCGGTGAGCCACGAGAGCGCGGTGCCGGCTGATCTCCACCACCAGTTCGTGATCGCCGCCACGCTGACGAGCCTCGTCTTCTGGGTGCTGCTCGGCGCCATGATCGGCCTCCTGCGCGGGCGCTTCGCGGCGGGGCTGGCGGCGACGGAGCAGGGTAGCCTTGCCTGACCAAAGCCGGCTGACCCTGATCCTCGGCGGGGCACGGTCGGGCAAGAGCACGCATGCCGAAAGGCTGGTGAGCGCCCACCCGGCGCCGTGGGTCTTTCTCGCGACGGCGGAGGCGCACGACACCGAGATGCGTGAGCGCATCGCCATCCATCAGGCCCGCCGCGGCGAGGGCTGGTCCACCGTCAACGCCCCGCTGCAGCTTGCGGACGCTCTCGCCGGTATCGAGGAGGGACGGCCGGTCCTCGTCGACTGCCTCACACTCTGGCTGTCAAACCACATGCTGGCCGGCAACGACGTCGATGGGGAGTGCTCGGCGCTGATCGAGCGGCTGAGGACTCCACGTGGGGCGTGGGTGGTCGTGTCGAACGAGGTCGGGCTTGGGATCGTGCCTGAATCACCGCTCGGGCGCCGCTTTCGCGACGCTCAAGGGCGGCTCAACCAGATGGTTGCGGCCGTCGCGGACGAGGTCCTGCTGATGGTCGCCGGCATCCCGATGAAGGTGAAGCCATGACGGCCGTCGAAAGGTCGGAAGCCGAGCGCCACCGCGCAAAGATGGTCAAGCGCAAGGCAGTCCAGGATGCCGAAGTTGCCTCCAAGACGATCGAGAAGGGGCTCCTGATCGTCAATACCGGCCCGGGCAAGGGGAAGTCGACAGCGGCCTTCGGCCTTGCGCTCAGGATGCTCGGCCACGGACGGCGGGTCGGCGTCGTCCAGTTCGTCAAGGGCGCCTGGCATACGGGCGAGAAGGACGCGCTCGAACGCTTCGGCGAGCTCGTCTCCTGGCACACGATGGGCGAGGGCTTCACCTGGGAGACGCAGGATCTCGCGCGCGACGTCGCGGCGGCGCAGGCGGCGTGGCAGAAGGCGCGCGAGCTGATGGAAGACCGGACGATCGGCCTCGTCGTCCTGGATGAGCTGAACATCGCGCTGCGCTACGACTACCTGCCGCTTGGCGAGGTGGTGGCCGAACTGGCGGCCCGGCGCCCTGACCTGCATGTCGTCGTGACCGGCCGCAACGCCAAGCCGGAACTGGTCGAGGCGGCAGATCTCGTCACCGAGATGGGCGCCCTCAAGCACCACTTCAAAGCCGGCGTGAAGGCGCAGCAGGGGATCGAGTTCTGATGCCTCGCAACGGGCCGGCCGCCGCCCTATCTGTGCAGCAGGTTCATGTCGGATCGTGGAAAACCCGCTGCGATGAAGTCGACCTTTGTTGCTTATCTGCTTCTCTGTCTCGGGCTGGTCGGCTTCTGCGGCCTGCACCGGTTCTATACCGGCCGCTTCAAGACCGGGCTGCTGTGGCTCCTGACGCTCGGCCTGCTGGGCGTCGGGCAGATCATCGACATCTTCCTCGTGCCCTCCATGGTGCGCGAGGCGAACCTGGAGCGGCGGGTCGAGACGCTGGAGATGCGCCGGGGCTGACGAGGCCGGCGGCCGGCCGCCTCGCATGACGCCCTGCAGATGACACGGGCCGTCATGTTCCAAGGCACCGGCTCCGACGTCGGCAAGTCGCTCGTTGTTGCCGGGCTCTGCCGGGCGCTTGCCAACCGTGGCGTGCGCGTCGCACCGTTCAAGCCGCAGAACATGTCCAACAACGCCGCGGTGACGGCGGATGGCGGCGAGATCGGCCGCGCGCAGGCGCTGCAGGCGCGGGCGGCGCGCATGGCGCCGACCGTCCACATGAACCCCGTGCTCCTGAAGCCGCAGAGCGAGGTCGGCGCCCAGATCGTCGTGCAGGGTAAAGTGCGCGGCGCCGCGAAAGCCGCGGAATACCAGGCGATCAAGCCGACGCTGATGCCGCACGTGCTCGAAAGCTTCGGCCGCATGAAGGCCGCCGCCGATATCGTGCTGGTCGAAGGGGCGGGCAGCGCATCCGAAACCAATCTGCGCGCGAACGACATCGCCAATATGGGTTTCGCCCGCGCCGCCGCCACGCCGGTGGTGCTGATCGGCGACATCGACCGCGGTGGCGTGATCGCCAGCCTCGTCGGGACCAGGCACGTGATAGCGGCGGACGATGCCGCGATGATCGCGGGCTTCATAGTCAACCGCTTTCGCGGCGATCCGGCGCTCTTCTCCGACGGGATGGCGGAGATCGCGCGGCTGACCGCGTGGCGCTCGTTCGGCCTGCTGCCCTTCTTCGCCGATGCGCGCCGTCTGCCGGCGGAGGACGCGCTGACGCTGAGCCACGAGCGAACCGACCCGCGAAAGGGCGGGCGCATCCGCATCGCCGTCCCCATCCTGCCGCACATCTCGAACTTCGACGATCTCGACCCGCTGGAGGCGGAGCCGGAGGTCCAGCTTGTGCGCGTGCGGCCCGGCGAGGCCTTGCCCGGCGATGCCGACCTCGTGCTCCTCGTCGGCTCCAAGGCGACGATCGCCGATCTGGCCACCTTCCGCGCCGCCGGCTTCGACATCGATCTGGCCGCCCACATCCGGCGCGGTGGCCAGGTGCTCGGGCTTTGCGGCGGCTACCAGATTCTCGGAAGGCGGATAGCCGACCCCGACGGTATCGAAGGGCGCGCCGGCAGCGTTGAGGGGCTCGGCCATCTCGACGTCGAGACGGTGCTGACGGCCGAGAAGAGCCTGGTCTCGGTCACGGGCACGACGGCCGATGGAGCCCCGTTCGCCGGCTACGAGATGCATGTGGGCCGGACCGAGGGCCCGGACTGCGCGCGCCCCTTTGCGCGGCTTTCAGACGGCCGGCCGGACGGGGCGGTGTCGGCTTCGGGCCGGGTTGCCGGCACCTATGTGCACGGGCTGCTCGCCGATGACGCGCAGCGCGGTGCGTGGCTCACACGGTTCGGCGGCGCCCCCTCCGATCTTTCCTACGAAGCTGGCGTGGAGGCGGCGCTGGACGGGCTGGCTGCGCATGTCGAGGCGCATCTCGACGTCGACGGGATCATTGCCAGTGCCAGATGAAGAGCGCCGCCAGCAGCGCGAACAGGCCGATCAGCAGGGCGTCGGCCACGCGGTAGAGAGCGAGCGCGCGCCGTATGTCGACTGCCGTCGCCTGGCGGCGCCCGCCTTCGCCCATCACGGCGTCATCCACCGGCCTGCCGCCATAGGAGCGCGGACCGGCAAGCGCGATGCCCAGCGCGCCGGCCATCGCGGCCTCCGGCCAGCCTGCGTTCGGCGAGCGGTGGCGCCGGGCATCGCGGCGGAGCGCCTTCCAGGCGCCGCCCGCCGAGGCTCCGGGGACGAGAGCCGCCGCGGCCAGCAGGAGCAGCGCGGTGAGCCGCGAGGCCGGCAGATTGACCAGATCGTCGAGCCGAGCCGAAGCCCAGCCGAAGGCTTCGTGGCGCGGGCTGCGGTGGCCGATCATGCTGTCGGCGGTGTTCACCGCCTTGTATGCAGCGGCTCCGGGGAGCCCCGCGACGGCGAGCCAGAAGGCGGGCGCCGTGACGCCGTCGGAGAAATTCTCGGCAAGGCTCTCGATGGCCGCCCGCGACACGCCCGCCTCGTCCAGCGTCTCGGGGTCGCGGCCGACGATCATCGAGACGGCGCGGCGGCCACCCTCGATCCCTTCCGTCTCCAATGCGCGGGCAACGGCGGCGACGTGCTCCTCGAGGCTCTTCTGCGCGAGCAGGCTCGACGCGAGGATGGCGAGCGCGAGAAGTCCGACAATGTGCCAGCCGAGCAGCAGCTGCAGAGCGAGCGCGGGCAGCACCGCCACCGCCAGTATAGCGAGGAGGGCGGCCACTCCCATCAGCCGGCGCCGGCCATGACTGTCGCCGTCGCGATTCCAGCTCCTGTCGGTGCGGCCGATGAGCGATCCGAACCAGATCACCGGATGACCTATGGCTCCGACCAGCCGCTGCGGGTAGCCGGCCAGCCGCTCGATGGCGAGCGCGAGGAAGGCGAGTAGAAGCGTCATGCGGGAGCGCGCGTACCTCTTGGCGGCGGTGGCCGATCACGGCGGAAGCCTGGAACGGGCACGGGCGCTGTTTCCGGGGGCGCCGGAGCCGTTCATCGACCTGTCGACCGGGATCAACCCGCACTCCTATCCGCTGATCGATCTGCCCGCCAGCGCCTTCGCGCGGCTGCCGGAGCCGGGCCGGGACCGGCTTCTGCGCGAGATCGCGGCAAGTGCCTATGGCGCGCCTGATGCGGCCCATGTGGTTGCGGCACCGGGCACGCAGATCCTGCTGCCGATGGTCTACGCTCTGGCGCGTCAGGGGAGTGCGGCCGTGCTAGGGCCGACCTACGCCGAACATGCGCGTGCGGCGGCAATCGCCGGCCATGCGGTGGTCGAGGCGGAAGAGCTCGCGTCGCTCGCCGCTGCCGATCTCGCGATCGTAGTCAACCCGAACAATCCCGACGGGCGGGTGACGCCGCGCACCGATCTCCTCGCGCTCGCAGGCGAGCTTGGATCGCGGGGCGGGATGCTCGTCGTCGACGAGGCCTTCATGGATGTCGGGCCCCGAAGCGAGAGTCTGGCCTGCGACGTCGCCAAAGGCGGCATCGTGGTGCTGCGCTCGTTCGGAAAGTTCTTTGGCCTCGCGGGGTTGAGGCTCGGCTTCGCGCTCGCCGACCGCGCGACGGCCGCACGGCTCGAGGCCTCGCTCGGACCCTGGGCAGTGTCCGGGCCGGCACTGGAGTATGGCATCGCCGCGCTTGCCGACGGTACCTGGCAGGAAGCCATGCGCCACCGGCTTGCGGCCGATGCCGATCGCCTCGATCTTCTGCTGTCGGAAGCGGGCCTCGCGGTGAGTGGCGGGACCAGCCTGTTCCGCATCCTGCAGCATCGGCAGGCGGACGTCGTCTTCCGGGCCTGCGGCGAGGTGGGGATATTGCTCCGTGCCTTTGACGGCTGCCCCGACGCGCTGAGATTCGGTCTTCCGGGCGGCGAGGAGGAATGGCGGAGGCTTGCCGAAGCACTGAGTGCTTGGCGAAGGAGAGAAAACATATGATCCATGTGGCGCCACTTTCCCGCCTTGACGAAACACTGGCGCTCTGCCGGGCGGAGCGGCTGGTGACGCTCTTGCGCGAGGGCACCGACTTCAGGCGCCCGGCCGTCATCGACGAGGGCAACCATCTGATCCTGTCGATGCACGACATCATCGAGGAACGGGAGGGCATGACGCCCCCCGCTGTGCACCACGTCGAGGCGCTGCTCGATTTTGCGGGCCGATGGGACCGCCGGCTGCCGCTTGCGGTGCATTGCTATGCCGGCATCTCGCGCTCGACGGCGGCGGCCTATATCGTCGCCTGCGCGCTCGCACCGCACCGCGACGAGGTGGAACTGGCCGCCGCGCTTCGCCGCGCTTCGCCGTCGGCAACCCCCAACAGCCTCCTCGTCTCGCTGGCCGACGATCTGCTCGGCCGCGGTGGCCGGATGACAGAGGCGATCAGGGGCATCGGCCGCGGCGCCGACGCCTTCGAAGGCGTCCCCTTCGTGCTGGCGATCGACGGCTGAGCTCGTCCAGGCAGGGCAATCGCTTGCATTAGAGCCATCCAGCCGCTATATGCGCGCGCATTCCACACACGGGCCGTGGTTTTCGTCCGGGAGAAATCCGGCGGACGCCTCCGGTGGCGAGGACATCCTCGCCGGGGCCCGTGGAGGTCAGAACCGGAAAGGATTTTAGAATGGCTCTGCCTGACTTCAGCATGCGCCAGCTTCTTGAGGCTGGCATTCACTTCGGCCACCAGACGCACCGCTGGAACCCGAAGATGGCGCCGTACATCTTCGGCACCCGCAACAACATCCACATCATCGACCTGTCGCAGTCGGTACCGCTTCTGCACCAGGCGCTGAAGGTCGTCTCCGACACCGTCGCCCGCGGCGGCCGCGTGCTGTTCGTCGGCACCAAGCGCCAGGCGTCGGAGATCGTAGCGGACGCCGCGCAGCGTTCCGCGCAGTATTACGTCAACTCGCGCTGGCTCGGCGGCATGCTGACGAACTGGAAGACCATCTCCAATTCGATCCAGCGCCTGCGCAAGCTCGACGAGATGCTGGCCGGCGAGGCCCAGGGCCTCACCAAGAAGGAGCGTCTCAACCTCGACCGCGAGCGCGAGAAGCTCAACCGCGCGCTCGGCGGCATCAAGGACATGGGCTCGACGCCGGACCTGATGTTCGTGATCGACACCAACAAGGAAGCGATCGCGATCCAGGAGGCCAAGCGCCTCGGCATCCCGGTCGTGGCCGTGATCGATTCGAACTGCGATCCGGACAAGATCGACTATCCGATCCCGGGCAATGACGACGCCGCACGCGCGATCTCGCTCTATTGCGACCTGATCGCGAAGGCCGCCATCGACGGCATCGCCCGCCAGCAGGGCGCCTATGGCGTCGATATCGGCGCGTCGGTCGAGGCACCGGCCGAGCCGTCGCTGGACGAGGGTACGGACGCCGCCGCCAGCGACGAGAACAAGAGCGCGTAGAGCCCGCCGGCCGCCCCGGCGGCCTGCCAAAGGAAGAACGAGGCGGGCGCACCTGGCCAGGTCCACGGTGCGCCGCTTCTTTTGAGGAATGAGAAGAGAGGCGACGATGACGATTTCGGCTGCACAGGTGAAGGAACTCCGCGAGGCGACCGGCGCGGGCATGATGGACTGCAAGGCGGCGCTGGCCGAGACCAACGGCAACTTCGAGGAGGCCGTCGACTGGCTGCGCAAGAAGGGCATCGCCAAGGCCGACAAGAAGGCGGGTCGCACCGCGGCCGAGGGCCTGATCGGCGTCGCCTCCGATGCGACCAGCGCCGTCGTCGTCGAGGTCAATTCGGAGACCGACTTCGTTGCGCGCAACGCCGCCTTCCAGGAGATGGTGCGCGCCATCGCCGAGGTGGCGCTGACGACCGACGGCTCGACCGACGCCGTGGGCGCCGCCATCTATCCGGGATCGGAAAAGACTGTCACCGACACGATCAAGGACGCGATCGGAACGATCGGCGAGAACATGAGCTTCCGCCGCTCGGCCAAGCTCGAGGTCGGCTCCGGCGGGGTCGCGACCTATGTGCACAACTCGGTCGCCGACAATCTCGGCAAGATGGGCGTGCTCGTCGCCATCGAGACCGAAGGCAGCGCGGATGCCGCGCGCGCTTTCGGCCGCCAGGTCGCGATGCATGTCGCGGCCACCAACCCGCTCGCGCTGACGGCCGACGAGGTCGATCCGGCTGCGGTCGCCCGCGAGAAGGCGATCTATGCCGAACAGGCCCGCGCCTCCGGCAAGCCCGAGAACATCATCGAGAAGATGGTCGAGGGCCGGATGCGCAAGTTCTACGAGGAGGTCGTCCTCCTCAAGCAGGCCTTCGTCATCAATCCCGATGTGACGGTCGAGCAGGCGCTGAAGGAGGCGGAGAAGGACATCGGCGCGCCGGCGAAGATTACCGGTTTCGTGCGCTTCCAGCTCGGCGAAGGCGTCGAGCGCGAGACGAGCGACTTCGCCGCCGAGGTGGCCGCCGCGGTCAAAAAATAGGCCGCTTCGCCAGAGACTTTGCTGCGACGGGCGCCGCGTGACATCGCGGCGCCCGTCGTGTATCGAGGCGCCGAATTCACCCGAAGAAGCGAGTGCCATGCCTGAAGCCCCAGCCTTTCGCCGTGTCCTCCTCAAGGCCTCCGGCGAGGCGCTCATGGGCGACCAGGGTTTCGGCATCGACGTGTCAGTCGCCGACCGCATCGCGTCCGACATCGCCGAGGCACGCGAGCTGGGCGTGGAAGTCGCTGTCGTCATCGGCGGCGGCAACATCTTCCGTGGCGTCGCCGTAGCCTCGAAGGGCGGCGACCGTGTCACCGGCGATCACATGGGCATGCTCGCCACCGTCATCAACTCGCTCGCGCTGCGGACGTCGCTGGTCAAGCTCGGCGTCGACACGGTGGTGCTGTCGGCGATCGCCATGCCGGAGATCTGCGAGACCTTCTCGCAGCGCCAGGCGACCGCCTACATGAACCAGGGTAAGGTCGTCGTTTTCGCCGGCGGGACGGGGAACCCGTTCTTCACGACCGATTCGGCGGCCGCCCTGCGCGCCGCCGAGATCGGCGCCGACGCGCTCTTCAAAGGCACGCAGGTCGACGGCGTCTACTCGGCCGATCCAAAGAAGGACCCGAACGCCGAGCGCTACGAGCGAATCACCCACGCGGAGGTGCTGCGCAAGGGGCTGAGCGTCATGGACACGGCCGCGATTGCACTTGCGCGCGAGAACCACATTCCGATAATCGTCTACTCGATTCACGAGCGGGGCGGCTTCGGCGCGATCTTGCGGGGAGGCGGCCGCTACACGGCAGTCTCCGACTAGCCTCGAAGAAGAACAGCCGGAGCGCGGCCGAGGAGGGAGCCATGACGAGCGGAGTCAATTTCAAGGACTTGCAGCGCCGGATGGACGGCGCGATCCAGTCCTACAAGTCGGACCTTGCGTCGCTGCGCACCGGCCGTGCCTCGGCCAACCTGCTCGACCCGATCGTGGTCCAGGCCTACGGATCGCCGATGCCGATCAATCAGGTGGCCACCGTCAGCGTGCCCGAGCCGCGCATGATCTCCGTGTCGGTGTGGGACAAGACGCTGGTCGGCGCCGTCGACCGGGCGATCCGTGAATCCAATCTCGGCTTCAACCCGATCGTCGACGGCACCAATCTGCGCATCCCGCTGCCGGAGCTCAACGAGCAGCGCCGCAAGGAACTGGTGAAGATCGCGCATCAATACGCCGAGAGTGCCCGCATCGCCGCCCGCCACGTGCGGCGCGACGGGATGGAGCACGTCAAGAAGGCGGAGAAGGACGGCGAGATCAGCCAGGACGATTCTCGCCACCATTCCGACCGTGTGCAGAAGATGACCGACGAGACGATCGCGCAGATCGATTCGCTCCTGCACGAGAAGGAAGCGGAGATCATGCAGGTCTAGGTCCGGCTTGCGGCAGGCCCGAAGCCTGAAAGGAAACGGCCCGTGAAACCCGCCCATATCGCCATCATCATGGACGGCAACGGCCGCTGGGCGAAGGCGCGGGGGCTGCCGAGAGCGGCAGGGCATCGGGCGGGGGTGGAAGCACTTCGGCGGACCGTGCGCGCCGTTGGCGATCTCGGCATCGAGTGGCTGACCGTCTACGCCTTCTCCTCCGAAAACTGGTCGCGCCCGAAGACCGAGATCAGCGACCTGATGGGGCTCCTGAAGCTCTTCATCCGCCGCGACCTCGCCGAGTTGCACCAGAACGGCGTCCGCGTGCGCATGATCGGCGATCGCGAGAACCTCGAGGCCGACATCCGGGCGCTTGTCGACGAAGCGGAGGTGCTGACGGCGGGCAACAGCGCCATGACGCTTGTAATCGCCTTCAACTATGGCTCCCGCGACGAGATCACGCGCGCTGCGCAGACGATCGCCCGCGCGGCGGCGGCCGGCACGCTGGACCCCGAAGAGGTCACACCCGAAGCCTTCGGCGCGTTCCTCGACACCGCCCGCATCCCCGATCCGGACCTCGTCATCAGGACGAGCGGCGAGCAGCGCCTCTCCAACTTTCTGCTCTGGCAGTCGGCCTACAGCGAGCTCGTCTTCTGCCCGTGCTACTGGCCGGACTTCAACGCCCAGCGGCTCGACGAGGCGCTCGAGAGCTTCGCCGGCCGGGAACGCCGCTATGGCGGCGTCACGGCTCGGGACGTCGCACTGTGAGCGAGCCGGTCGTACCTTCCGGCGGGTTGAAGCCCGCTGGGCCGAGCAACCTGCGCCTGCGCATCATCTCCGGCGTCACGCTCGCGGTGATCGTGCTGGCGCTGACCTGGATCGGCGGATGGCCGTTCCGCCTGCTCATGGCGGCGATGGCGCTGGCGATCGCCGTCGAATGGCTGAACATCACGAGCGGCGGCCGCTGGGGGCGCCAGCACTGGCTGACGGTCGGTATCGTGGCCGCCTTCGCGGCGGCGCTGGCGATCGGGCTCCAGGGTGCGCTGCTCGTCGCCATTCTGATGGCTGGGACGGCCGTGGCTATCGCCGAGGCCGCCGCCAGCGGCCGCTCGCACGCGCATGTGCCGGCGATCGCCTATGCGGGGCTCGGCGCGATGGCGCTGGCGCTCCTGCGCGGCGATGCGGCGGCCGGCTTCTGGGCCGTCCTCTTCCTCTTCGCCGTCGTCTGGGCGACCGACATCCTCGCCTATTTCGTCGGACGGGCCGTCGGCGGGCCGAAGCTCGCGCCGTCGATCTCGCCCGGCAAGACTTGGAGCGGCGCGATCGGAGGGACCGTGGCGGGGATCGCGGCCGGGGCCGCATTGGCCGCCGCGGCGGGCGCATCGATGCTCGTCCTTGCTGCGGTCGCGCTCCTGCTCTCGGTGGTCGGCCAGATCGGCGACCTGTTCGAGTCGGCACTGAAGCGGCGTTTCGGAGTGAAGGATTCAGGGACCATCATCCCGGGCCACGGCGGCGTCATGGATCGGGTCGACGCACTTGTGGCGGCGGGCATCGCGTTCTATGTCGTCTGCGCCGTGCAGGTTGGTCTCGACCAGCCTGCACTGGCATTTTTCGCCCGCTGACGCTCCGCGGCCAGGGCGCCGGCGCCGACACCATTTCGCCCGCATTGCGCGCGCAGTTGTCGCCGGGGAGATCCCCGCGGCATCGAGAAGGAAGGCATGACCGACATCCTGACCAGCCTGTTCGGCACGCAGGGCATCCTGCTCGGCACGATCGTTCCCTTCCTGATCGTGCTGACGGTCGTGGTCTTCGTCCACGAGATGGGTCACTACCTGATCGGCCGCTGGTGCGGGATCGGCGTCAAGGCCTTCTCGATCGGCTTCGGGCCCGAGTTGCTCGGCTTCACCGACCGGCGCGGGACGCGCTGGAAGCTGTCGGCGATTCCGCTCGGCGGCTACGTCAAGTTCGTCGGCGACATGACGGCGACCAGCGAGCCGGACCGCGAGGGCCTGGAGGAACTGTCGGCCGGGGAGCGGCGGGTGGCCTTCCACCTGCAGCCCGTCTGGAAGCGTGCAGCGACCGTCGTCGCCGGCCCGCTCGCCAATTTCGTGCTGGCGATCGTCGTCTTCGCCGCGATGTTCGCGATCTACGGCAAGTATGTCTCGGAGCCGACGGTGGCCGAGGTTCGTGCTGAGAGCCCGGCGGAAGCAGCCGGCTTCCTGCCGGGGGACCGCTTCATCTCCGTCGACGGCGCGCGGGTGGAGACCTTCTCCGACGTCCAGCGACTGGTGTCGGGGCGCGCCGGCGACGAGATCACCTTCGTTATGCTGCGCGGCGGCGAGGAAGTCGTACTGGTCGCCACGCCGGAACTGATCGAGCAGACGGATGCGCTCGGAAACCTCATCCGCATCGGCGCCATCGGCGTCGTCAACAACGAGGAGATGGGGCGCCCGCGGCTGATCGAGTTCAACGCGCTGGAGGCAGTCGGCGAGGGGGTGCGCGAGACCGGCCACATCATCCAGCGCACAGGACAGTTCCTGCAGCGCTTCGTGGTAGGGCGTGAGGATCGCTGTCAGCTCGGAGGGCCGGTCCGCATCGCCGAGATGTCGGGGCAGGCGGCCTCGCTGGGTTTCGTCTGGCTGATTCAGCTCGTCGCGCTCTTGTCGGTTGGCATCGGAATCCTCAACCTCCTGCCGATCCCGCCGCTCGACGGCGGACACCTCGTCTTCTACGGGATGGAGGCCGTGCTGAGGCGCCCCGTGCCCGAACGATTGATGGAGGCGGTATACCGCGTCGGCCTGCTGATGGTGCTCGCCTTCATGCTGTTCGTTTTCTGGAACGACATTTTCGGTTGCAGAATCAGTGGCTAGGTGGTCGGGAGAGGGAATTGGGAAAGCGTTAACCATGCGGCCCGGTTGGCGTGACGTGAATGCCACGCCACGCGATTTAGTAAACGCATCTTAACCCGGAGTCTTGCGTGTAGGGGAAATACGGCTAATACGGTAGGGGCTTTTGCCGTGGCGTCCGGATTTCTCGCCGTGGGGACTACGAGAAAAAAGGTTTGAGAACCCAATGAGGGGCATCTTGAGTATGAGAAGCGCCGTGTCCGCGGCGGCACTTTCGGCCGGTCTGATTGTGTCCGGAGCGGGGGCTGTCCAGTTCGCGATGGTGACGCAGGCAGTCGCAGCCGTTGTTTCCAATATCGACGTGCGCGGGAACATCCGCGTCGACGCTGCAACCGTCAGGCAGTATGTCGGGATCACGCCCGGCCGCCAGTTCTCCAACGCTGACATCGACGAGGCGGTCAAGCGGCTCTTCGCCACCGGCCTGTTCTCGGACGTGCGCATCACACAGTCCGGCTCGACGCTGGTCGTGCAGGTGTCGGAGCACGCGATCGTCAATCAGGTGCTGTTCCAGGGCAACCGCCAGATCAGGGACGAGCAGCTCCGGACCTCGATCCAGCTCGGCTCGCGGCGCGCCTATTCGACTGCGATGCTCGAGGCCGACGCGGAGGCCATCCGCGCCGCCTATCGCCGGATCGGCCGCGAGGACGCTACCGTCACCACGCAGGTGGTCGATCTCGGCGAGAACCGCGTCAACGTCATCTTCCAGATTCAGGAAGGCGACCGCACCCGCATCGGCTCGATCAATTTTGAAGGCAACGTGGCCTATTCGGACGGCCGCCTGCGCGAGATCATCGCCACGCGGCAGACCAATATCTTGTCCTGGCTGACCCGCAACGACATCTTCGACCAGGACCGTCTGCAGGCCGACGAAGAGGCGTTGCGCATCTTCTACTACAATCGTGGCTATGCCGATTTCCGGGTCATCTCGAGTTCGGGAGAGTTCGACGCGGCGCGCAACGAGTACAACGTCACCTTCGTGGTGGACGAGGGCGACCGCTACACCTACGGCCCGATCCAGATCGAGAGCACGATCCCGGGCGTCGATTCGGCGATGCTCGAGCGTCACCTGGTGACGCGGCAGGGCCGCGTCTACAGCGCCCGCGAGGTCGAGAACACGCTGATCGCGCTGACGGAGAGCGTGGCCGGCATGGGCTACGCCTTCGCGCAGGTCACGCCGCGCGGCGACCGCGACTTCCAGAACCGCACGATCTCGATCGTCTACACGATCGACCAGGGTCCGCGCGCCTATGTCGAGCGGATCGAGATCCGCGGCAACAGCCGCACCCGCGACTACGTCATCCGCCGCGAGTTCGACCTTGTCGAGGGCGATGCCTTCAACCAGGTGTTGGTGCAGCGTGCCCGGCGCAGGCTCGAGGCGCTCGACTATTTCTCGGCGATCAACATCTCGACCGTGCCGGGATCGCAGCCCGACCAGGTGATCCTGCTGGTCGAGGTCGTCGAGAAGTCGACCGGCGAATTCTCGATCGGTGCCGGCTACACCACGGGCGCATCGCGTGCCGAGACCGGCTTCTCGGTCGAGGGCTCGGTCTCCGAGCGCAACTTCCTCGGACGTGGCCAGTCGATCCGGCTGTCGGCCGGTGGCGGCCGCAGGTCGCGCGACTTCTCGGTGTCCTTCACCGAGCCGTATTTCCTCGGGCAGAGGATCGCGGCGGGCTTCGATATCTATCGACAGACGCGCACCTACGACACCTACAACACGCAGCTTACGGGCGGCAGCGTCAGGCTCGGCCTGCCGCTCAACGAGGCGATCACCGCGCAGGTGGCCTATAACCTCGTGCAGGAGCGCTACTCGCTTCGCGACAACGGGCTCGTCTGCACCGCGCCCAACGTGCCGGCTGGCTGCAATACATCGCAGATCATCGGTACGGCGATTGCCCAGAGCCCGTGGCTGCGTTCGTCCGTCAGCCTAGGACTTGTCTACAATACGCTGGACAACCTCCAGAATCCGCGCCAGGGCACCTACGGCACGTTCACGACTGAGATCGCCGGTCTTGGCGGCGATGCCCGTTTCGTCAAGGTGACCGGGCGCGCCTCGCACTACATGCTCCTCAACGAGGAACTGGATCTGGTGGGCGTTGGAACCGTCGGCGGCGGACATGTCGCCGGGCTGGGCAGCGGTGGCCTGCGCGTGTTCGACCTCTTCCAGAGCAACGAGCGCATTATCCGCGGCTTCGAGTACAACGGTATCGGTCCGCGCGACCCTGTGACTGGCGATCATGTGGGTGGAACAACCTATTTCCACGCCACCGCCGAGGCTCAGTTCCCGCTGCCGGTGATCCCGACTGATTTCGGCTTCCGGGGCGCAGTCTTCGCCGATGCGGCGACGATTTACGGCAATCCCTTCGCGACGGTCGGCTCCAACATGCAGTGGCGGGCCTCGGTCGGCGCGGGCATCCTGTGGGCGTCGCCCTTCGGGCCGCTGCGCATCGACTATGCCGTCCCGGTCGTGAAGCAGACAGGCGACAGGGTCCAGAACTTCAGCTTCGGCATGTCGACTCGCTTCTGACCGGAATGACGACACTTCCGGGCCAGATCCCATCCGGCCCGGAAGGGATGCATCCATGACAGACCCGAACTTCTTCCCGCCATCGCGCCGGATGACCGTCGGCGAGGTCGCGGAGATAACCGGCGCGCGGCTGCTCGATCAGGCCGACGCGGACCGGATCATCGCGCGGCTGAGTTCACTGAACGAATCCGGGCCCGACGCGCTGGTCTATGTTGAGTCGAAGCAGCATGTGGCCGCTCTCGGCCAAATCTCGGCAACGGCGCTGCTCTGCCCTCCGAGTTGCATCGGCCTGACGCCACCCGGAATTGCGCTCCTCGTAACCGACAGGCCGCACAAGGCCTACGTCGTCGTGGCCCGGCTCATGTTCCCGGACGCCGCGCAGCCCACACCGACCGCGGGCGGCCGCGGGATATCGCCCGCGGCGCATGTCGCGCCAGACGCGCAGCTGGAGGATGACGTCACTATCGAGCCTGGCGCGGTGGTCGGCGCGCGCGCGGTGATCGGGCGGGGCACCGTGATCGGTCCCAATGCCGTGGTCGGCCACGATTGCCGTATCGGCCGCAACTGCCACGTCGGGGCGGGTACCTCGGTGGAGCATGCGCTTGTCGGCGACCGCGTCCTGATGGGGCCGGGGGTACGCATCGGCCATGACGGCTTCGGCTTCCTGCCAGGAGCACGCCTGCCCGAGAAGGTGCCGCAGCTCGGGCGCGTCGTCATCCAAGACGACGTCGAGATCGGCGCCAATTCTACCGTGGACCGCGGCGCGATCGACGACACGATCGTCGGCGAAGGAACGAAGATCGACAACCTGGTTCAAATCGCGCACAACGTGCGCATCGGGCGCGGCTGCCTGATCGCCGGCCAGGTCGGCATCTCCGGCTCGGTCAAGCTCGGCGACGGTGTCATGCTCGGCGGCGGCGTCGGCATCGCCGATCATGTCAGCGTCGGCGCCGGCGCTGCGGTCGCCGCCTCGGCGGGCGTCATGCACGACATTCCAGCCGGGCAGAAGTGGGGCGGGACTCCGGCCCAGCCGCTGGCCGACACGATGCGGGAGTTCGCGATTTTGCGTCGCCTGGTGAGGGATTCGAGGAAGAGGAAGGCAGATGGCTGAGGCTTCGACGCTGGAGACGATGGACATCATGCGGCTGATGAGCCTGCTGCCGCATCGCTACCCCTTCCTTCTCGTCGACCGCATCGTCGACGTCGATGGCGACAACTCCGCCGTCGGCATCAAGAACGTCACGATCAACGAGCCGCACTTCCAGGGACACTTCCCCGGCCAGCCGGTGATGCCCGGCGTCCTCGTCATCGAGGCAATGGCGCAGACCGCGGGTGCCATCTGCATCGCCAACAGCGGCGACGACAGTCCTTCGCTTGTCTATTTCCTGACCGTCGACGGCGCCAAGTTCCGCAGACCGGTCATCCCCGGCGACCGTCTGGAGATCCATGTCCGCAAGCTGAAGCAGCGCGGCAACATCTGGCGCTTCGCCTGCGAGGCGCGTGTCGAGGGCGCCAAGGTCGCCGAGGCGGAGATCTCGGCCATGATGTCGCCGAAGCAGGCGCCGGGGGCGCCGCGCGAGCAATGACGGCCTCGGTTCATCCTCTGGCGCTGGTCGAGGACGGCGCCAAGCTCGGCGAGGGCGTCGAGGTCGGTCCCTTCTGCCATGTCGGGAAGGAGGCCGTGCTCGGCGACGGCGTGCGCCTCGTCTCGGGCGTTACGGTGATGGGCGCGACGACGATCGGGCCCGGCACGAGCATCTTTCCCGGCGCCGTCATCGGCGCGCCGCCGCAGAACCTGAAGCACAAGGGCGGCCGCACAACCCTCGTCATCGGCCGCGACTGCACGATCCGCGAGGGCGTCACCATCCATGTCGGAAGCGACACCGAGCGCGGGGCGACGATCGTCGGCGACCGCTGCTTCCTGATGGTCGACAGCCACATCGCGCACGACTGCATCGTCGGCAACGGCGTCGTCATGGCCAACAACGCGACGCTCGGCGGCCATGTAGAGCTGGGCGACAACGTCAATATCGGCGGCCTCGCGGCGGTCCACCAGTTCGTGCGCATCGGACGGAACGCCTTCGTCGGCGGACTGTCCGCCGTTGTCGGCGACCTCATCCCGTTCGGGATGGCGCTCGGACAGCGCGCGCGCCTGCGCGGCTTCAACGTGATCGGGCTGAAGCGCGCCGGCATGGGCTCGAAGGATCTCATGCGCATGCGGCAGGCCTATCGCCAGCTCTTCGCAGAGGATCGCCCGCTCTCCGAGAACTTGGCGCTCGTGCGCGCCGAGCATGGCGAGTTCGGCCCGATGGCCGAGATACTGGATTTCCTTTCGGCCCGCGGCAGGCGTCATTTCGTCGTGCCCCCGCGGCGCGGAGGCCAGGACGACGATGGCGGGGCGGACTGAGCCGCCGCACGGATCGTCGATGCCGCGCGCCAAGGTCGGGCTGGTGGCGGGTGGGGGCCTGCTGCCACGGCTCATCGCGAACCAGCTCGCATCGGCTGGCACGCCCTTCATCATCATCGTTGTCGAGGGGGAGGGGGCAGCGTCAGACTTCCCCGGATGCGACGTCCGCAATATCCCTATCGAGCGCGTCGGCCAGCTCGTCGGGACGTTGAAGGAGGCAGGAGCCGAGCGGGTCGTGCTGGCCGGCTCGATCGGCCGCAGGCCGGAATTGAGGCGCATCCGCTGGAACCTCGGACTCGTCCGCATGCTGCCGCGGATCGTCCGCGCGCTCGCGCAAGGGGACGACGGGCTGCTGCGGGGGCTGGTGCGGCATCTCGAGGAGAACGGCTTTTCGGTGATCGGCGCGCACGAGATCGTGCCGGACGCACTGGCCGAAGCATCGGCGGTCACCCGCCTCAAGCCGGGACGCTCCGACCGGGCCGACATCCGCGCCGCGATGCAGGCGGCACGCGCTATCGGCGCGCTCGACATCGGCCAGGCGGCGATCGCCGTCGGCGGGCGTGCGGTGGCGCTGGAGGGCATCGAGGGAACCGATGGCCTGCTCGAGCGGATGGCGGGGATGCGCGGCCACGGGCGGCTGGGTGGCAAGACGGGTGGCGTGCTCGCCAAATGCGCCAAGCCGGGGCAGGAACTGCGGGCCGACCTTCCGGCGGTCGGCCCGGCAACCGTCGAGGGCGCCCATGCGGCGGGGCTGCGAGGGATTGCCGTCGAGGCGGGCAGGACGTTTCTGCTCGACCGCGAGCGCCTGATCGAACGGGCTGACGAGCTGGGACTGTTCGTGATCGGGGTCGAGCCGGAGGAAGGCAAATGACGGCTGCTCCGATCCGGCTGGCAGTGGTCGCGGGAGAAGAGTCGGGCGACCTCCTCGGCGCCGATCTCGTGCGTGCGCTTGCCGCGGCGTCGGGCCGTCATGTCGAACTTTTCGGCGTTGGAGGCCGACACCTCGCGGAGCTCGGCCTCAACTCGCTTTTCGATTCCTCCGAGATCGCGCTGATGGGTTTCGCGGCGGTCATGCGCGACCTGCCCCGGCTCCTCATGCGGATCGGGAAGACGGCGCGCGCCGTGGCGGAATTCGATCCCGATTGCCTGATCACCATCGACAGCCCGGCTTTCGGGCTGCGGGTCGCCCGCAAGGTCAAGGCGAGCAGGCCAGCGGCCGGAACCATCCACTACGTATGCCCGAGCGTATGGGCCTGGGCTCCGGGCAGGGCGAAGACGATGGCGGGCTTCGTCGACCACGTGCTGTGCCTGCTGCCCTTCGAGCCCGCAGAGCTGAAACGGCTCGGGGGACCGCCGGGAAGCTTCGTCGGCCACCGGCTCGCGCGCCATCCGCTGCTCACCGCCGCCGCCGAGGCGCGCGCCGCCCGCACGAGCATCAAGACCGAGCGGCCGACGATCCTCCTGCTGCCTGGCTCGCGGCGGTCGGAAGTGCGTAGCCTGATGGAGCCGTTCCGGCAGGTGATCGAGCAACTGGCGCGCCGCCATGGAGCGCCCGACCTTGTCCTGCCGACCGTGCCGCATGTCGCAGGGGAGGTGCGCGAGGCCCTCCGCTCGTGGGGCATGCAGCCACGAATCGTCGAGGGCGAGGAAGCGAAATACGCGGCTTTCGCCGAGGCGGATGTGGCGATCGCGGCGTCCGGCACGGTGCTTCTCGAACTGGCGATCGCCGGCGTTCCGGCGGTTTCCTGCTACCGGACCGACATCATGCTGAAGGCACTCCGGCGGATGGTGACCGTGTGGTCGGCGGCGCTTCCCAATCTCATCGCTGACAGGCCGATCGTGCCGGAGTTCATCGACGAAATGCTCCGCCCGCAGACCGTCGTCCACACGGTCGAGGAGTTGCTGCGTGGCGGCCATCTCCGCGACCTCCAGCTCGAAGGCTATCGGGAGGTGCGTGCGGCGCTCGCGACGCCGCGACCGGCCGGAGAACTCGCCGCGGAGATCGTGCTGGGCCAGATCGCGGCGCGCGACGCAGGATGGACTTGAGGACCGCCGCCGTGTAGTCGCCTTGGGTCGCCCTGCCTCATGGCAGGCGCTGCCATGCTACAGGGACACCACATGCGGCCTACCCAGCTCGAGAACCTGCGCGAGCGGATACGTGCGCGATACCTTGCCGACGAAGCGGAGGCCCTGGAAGCGCTGGTCGCCGAAGCAGGCCTGACCGCCCGCCAGCGCGCCGACATCGCTTCGCACGCCGCGGACCTCGTGCGCCGGGTGCGCGCCTCCTCCGAGCCGCGGCTGATGGAAGCCTTCCTCGGCGAATACGGCCTCTCGAGCCAGGAGGGCGTGGCGCTCATGTGCCTTGCCGAGGCGCTGCTGCGGGTGCCCGACGCCGACACGGTCGACGACCTGATTCGCGACAAGATCGCCCCGCACGACTGGTCGGCCCATTCCGGCGGATCGAGCTCGATCTTCGTCAACGCCTCGACCTGGGCGCTCGCGCTGACGGGCCGGGTGCTGGACGAGGGCGAGGAGGGCATCGCCGGGACGTTGCGCTCCCTCGTGCGGCGACTGGGCGAGCCGGTGATCCGCAGCGCGGTCGCCGCCGCTATGCGCGAGATGGGCGACCAGTTCGTGCTCGGCCGCACGATCGGCGAGGCGGTGCGCCGCGGGCGGAGCTGGGAGCAGAAGGGCTACCTCTATTCCTACGACATGCTGGGCGAAGCCGCGCGCACCGACGCCGACGCGCTGCGCTACCACCAGGCCTATGCGGACGCCATCGCCGAGCTGGCGGGGCGGGCCGGCGGCGGCGACATCCGCCGCAATCCGGGAATCTCGGTCAAGCTCTCGGCTCTTCATCCGCGCTACGAGGCCGTCAAGGGTGGCCAGATGCTGCCGGTGCTGGTCGAGCGCCTGTCGAGGCTGGCTCGGGCAGCCAAGGCCGCAGGTATGGGCTTCAACATCGATGCCGAGGAGGCCGACCGCCTCGACATCTCGCTCGACGTCATCGAGCAGGTCCTGTCCGACCCGCAGCTCGAAGGCTGGGACGGCTTCGGCGTCGTGGTACAGGCCTACGGCCAGCGCGCACCCTGCGTCATCGACTGGTTGCACGGGCTGGCACATCGTCTCGACCGGCGCATCATGGTGCGGCTGGTCAAGGGTGCCTACTGGGACACCGAGATCAAGCGGGCGCAGGCTCTGGGTCTCGACGGCTACCCGGTTTTCACCCGCAAGCAGAACACCGACGTCTCCTACATAGCTTGCGCGCGCAAGCTGCTCGGCATGAGCGGCCGCATCTATCCGCAGTTTGCGACCCACAATGCGCACACTGTCGCGGCCATTCTCGCCATGGCCGACGATCGCGACGCGTTCGAGTTCCAGCGCCTGCACGGGATGGGAGAGAGCCTGCACGAGGCGGTCCGCAAGGGTAACGGCACGCGCTGCCGCATCTATGCTCCCGTCGGCGCGCATTCGGACCTGCTCGCCTATCTGGTGCGCCGACTGCTGGAGAACGGCGCCAACTCGTCCTTCGTCCACCAGATCGTGGACGAGGACGTGCCGGCGGAGACCATCGCCCGCGACCCCTTCAGCGCCGTCGAGGAGGCCGGTGCGGCGCGCAATCCTGCCATCCCCCTTCCTTCAGCCATCTTCGGCTCCGACCGCGTCGCGGCCCGTGGCTGGGACATCAGTGATCCCCGATGCCGTGAGGAACTGGAGGGCGCGCGGGCGGCCTTCGCCGCTCCCTATCGGTGGAGTGCGGGTCGCCGGCGTCCGGGCGCCGAGCCGACGCTCGTCCACAATCCCGCTGACCCGGAAGACGTCGTCGGGAGCGTTGTCGTGGCGGACGCCGCGTCTGTCGCCAAGGCCGTTGGAGCGGCGCTTACGGCGCAGCCGGCATGGGCCGCCCTGCCGCCGGGCGAGCGTTCGCGAATACTCCTCTCCGCTGCTGACGCCTACGAGGCCAATGCGGCCGAGTTCTTCGCGCTGGCAGCCCGCGAGGCGGGCAAGACGCTGCCGGACGGTATCGCCGAGGTGCGCGAGGCCGTCGATTTCTTGCGCTACTACGCGGCCGAGGCGCGGCGCGGCCCGGAAAAGGGCGAAGCGCGCGGCGTCATCGCCTGCATCTCGCCCTGGAATTTCCCACTTGCGATCTTCACCGGACAGGTGGCGGCCGCGCTTGCCACCGGCAACGCCGTCGTCGCGAAGCCGGCGGAGCAGACGCCTTTGATCGCGCAGCGCGCGGTCGAACTCCTGTGGGAGGCGGGAGTGCCGCGCGACGTGCTGCATCTCGTGCCGGGCGACGGCCCTTCGGTCGGCGCCCCGCTGACGGCCGATCCGCGGATCGGCGGCGTCTGCTTCACCGGCTCGACGGAGATTGCTCGCCTCATCGAGCGCCAGCTTGCCGAGACGGCCGCGCCGGACGCCATGCTGATCGCCGAGACCGGCGGCATCAATGCGATGATCGTCGATTCGACGGCGTTGCCGGAGCAGGCGGTGCGCGACATCGTCGCCTCCGCCTTCCAGAGCGCCGGCCAGCGCTGCTCAGCGCTGAGAGTGCTCTACGTCCAGAAGGACGTGGAGGCGAAGGTCGTCGAGATGCTGAAGGGCGCAATGGCCGAGCTCAGCGTCGGCGATCCTTGGCAGGTGGAGACGGATGTCGGTCCGGTCATCGATGCCGATGCAAGGGACGACATCGGCGGCTATTGCGCCGCCATGATCTCGAAGGGGCGGTTGATCTCGCGCATCGAGGCGCCGCAGCGCGGGCTGTTCGTTGCGCCTCACGTCCTCCAGTCAGGAGGAATCGGCGACGTCGAACGCGAGGTCTTCGGCCCGGTCCTGCATGTGGCGAGCTTCGAGGCGGACCGGCTCGACGAGGTCATCGGCCAGATCAACGCCCGTGGCTACGGGCTGACTTTCGGCCTCCACACGCGCATCGACGCGAGGGTCCAGCACCTGATCGACCGCGTGCATGTCGGCAATGTCTACGTCAACAGAAACCAGATCGGCGCGGTGGTCGGGTCGCAGCCCTTCGGCGGCGAGGGCCTTTCGGGCACCGGGCCGAAGGCTGGCGGGCCGAACTACCTCCGCAGGTTCCGCCGCGGTCCGGGCGGAGAAGGGGCGCCGCGGGGAGAGGCGGTCCAGCCCCGCACCCTCGCCGAGCATATGCCCGATGCCGCGCGCGGCGGCTGGGAAACGCGCGGCGACCGGGTCTCGATCCTACGCAAGCACCTGCGCGGCCGGGCGCCAGAGGCGATGGCGGCAGTCGCCGCGTTCGACTATGGGCCGATCGACCTGCCGGGACCCACGGGCGAAGCCAATACGCTCACCCTCGCCCCCCGCGGGCGAGTGCTTTGCCTCGGACCCTCGCCCGAGGCGCTCGTCTGGCAGGTCGTGCAGGCGCTCGGCGCCGGCAACGCGGTCCTGGCGGTGGCGGAAGGGGCGGTCGCCGCTCTGTCGCCACTCACAGGCAAGGGGCTTCCGCTCGCCGCGATCGATGGACAGGTCGAGCCGCACGCGCTCGCGCGGCTGGCGATCGATGTCGTGGCCTTCTCCGGCGACGGCGGTGCGACAAGGGACCTGCGCCGCGCGCTTGCCGCGCGCGATGGGCCTATCGTGCCGCTGGTGACGGAGCTCGATTTCCCGGCGGCCTACTGCCACGAGCGCTCGGTCTGCGTGGACACGACCGCGGCCGGCGGAAACGCCAGCCTGCTAGCGGCCAGCTGACGCGGCAGGCTACGGGAAACGGGCGCTGCCGCTCACCGGTCAGCGTTGTGCTTCAGGCGCCCTCGACGACTTCGAAGCCTTCGAAGACGGGATGGCCGATATAGGCCGGCTTATGGTCGCCGGCATTGCGGTGCGCGTCACGGAAGTTCTGCGACTTCGTCCAGGCGACGAAATCGTCGCGGCTCTCCCAGACCGTGTGGGAGGCGAAGAGGGTGAAGCCCTCGGCCTCGTCGACCGGTCCGCGCAGCAGGTGGAACGACTTGAAGCCCTTCATCTCGTCCAGCGTCGAGTTGCGGTTCTTCCACACGGCCTCGAAGTCCTCCTCGGAGCCGTTGCGGACCTTGAAGCGGTTCATCGCGATGAAGTTCGTCATGATCGTCTAGCCGGTGGTGCTGATGCGGTTGGGAAGGTTGTCGATCTGCAGGAGCATGCGCAGGTTCGGGCGGGCACGGGCCAGATCGTCGATCGTGTAACTCTGCAGGACGTCGAAAAAGGCGCCCAGCGCCTTGCGCAACGCCTCGTTCAGCGCGCAGCTGTCGACCAGCGGGCAGTCCGCCTCGTCCTTCTCGAAGCATTCGGCCATCGCGAAATTGTCCTCGGTGACACGCACGACGTCGAAGAGGGTGATCTCGGCTGCGGGTCGGCCGAGGCGCACGCCGCCATTGCGGCCGCGCACCGTCTCGACGAGCTTGTGCTCGACCAGCGGCTGCAGGATCTTGAACAGGAAGAGCTCGGAGACAGAGTAGGCGGCCGCGATCTCGGGAATGCGGCTCAGCCGCCCCTCGTTCGCAGCGCAGTACATCATGATCCGGATGGCGTAGTTGGTCTGGCGGGTGAGCCGCATGCCTGTCCTCGATCCGTCGGGCCTCATTCCGTGCGTACCCTAGAACGGTTCCAGTCTTCAAGACAAGAAGTTGAAAGTACGGGTCATGTTTTTTCGCGGCGAGTCGCGACTTGCAGACCATGCTGCATTGCACAATATGAGAGTGATACGCGCGACTCGGGGAGGAATCACTCGAGGCACCGCCATGGCGACAGCAGGCAGAACGCTCCACCGACCTTCATCGACGATCAGGCAGTTGAGGCCGTCCGACCTGACGCGTTTCGAGGCGCATCTCCTGCGGCTCGACGCCGAGAGCCGGCGGGACCGCTTCAACGGCGCGATCAACGATGACTTCCTGCGCCACTATGCCGGGCGCTGCTTCCGCAACGGCACGACGGTGGTCGGCTATGTCGAGGAGGCCGATGTGCTCGGCGCGGCGGAATTGCATGAGCGGCCCGAACTGGTCGACACCGGCGAGATCGCCTTCTCGGTCGAGCGGCGGCGGCAGCACCAGGGGATCGGGCGTCGGCTCTTCGAGCGGCTCCTGCTCCACGCATATGGGCTCGGCTATTCGAAGCTTCTCGTGACCACGCATGCCGACAATGTTGCGATGAAGCGGTTGGCGCAGCGTTTCGACGCCGATATCAGCTTCGTGCAGGGCGAGACGACGGGGCTGATCCAGCTGCGGCCGGCCGGTCTGTCGAGAGCGGTCGCCACCGCGATGGCGCCGCCACCCGCGTCCTGACCATCATCTGCACGGCGGCGGCCCATCCGTTCGCCGGCGAGGGCGCAGGAGCCCGACCGGCGCCGTGGCGAGCATGATGCCGCCCATGACCAGCGCAATGCCGACCGCATGAAAACCATGCAGCGTCTCGCCGAGCATCATCACGGCGAGCGCCACGCCATAAGGCGGCAGGAGATACATGAAGAGGCCGGCCACGGGTGCACCAAGCTGCCGCACGCCGAACTGGAAGCCGGAGAAGGCGAGCAGCGAGGCGAAGAGGACGATCCCGCCGATGCCGCCCCAGGCGGCCGCCGTCGATGGCATCGGCGCGCCGGCCGCGAGTTCGAGCAGCGAGACGGGCAGGAGGAGCAGCGCCCCGGCGGCAGCGACCAGTGCGAAGAGGGCGAGGTTCGAGAGCTTCCGCAGCGGCTCGGCCCGATAGAGGATCGAGTAGAAAGCCCAGGCCAGCGCCGCGCCGAAGAACATCAGGTCGCCGAGATTGAAGCTGAGTCGCAGGAGCGCCCCCGGGTCGCCCCGGAGCACGATCGTCGCCACGCCGCCGAAGGCGATCAGCGAGCCGATCCCCTCGCGCCAGCCGATGCGGCGGCCGAAGAGCAGCGCCTCGACCAGGATGATCAGCACCGGTGAAGTGGTGTAGATCAGCGTGCCGTTGGTCGCCGTCGTCATGCCGAGCGCCAGATAGACGACCCCGCCGCAGAGCCACATGCCGAGGAAGGCGAGGAGCACCACCCGGCGCCACTCCGCGCGCAGGGTCGACGCGACTGCCGGCCACTCGAACAGCACGAAGGGCGACAGCGCTGCCGCCACCAGCGACCACCTGATCAGGGCGAGCGTGAAGGGCGCCACCTCGCCGATCACGCCCCGTCCGAAGATGAGGTTGGAGGAGAAGAAGAGCGGGGTGACGATCATCACCAGGACGGCGAGCCTGGTGCGGCCTGACGTGGTAGAGGGCACTTCGGCTCCGTGGCGGGGAGGGGCAAGTGCGACGGGCATAGCCGCTGCACCGGCAGCGTGCAATGGCGGCGCCGAGCCGCCGCCGCGCGGTACTTTCCGCAAGACGCGGCTTGGTCTAAGAAGCGGCGCGCCACAAACCAGCCGGAAGCCTCCATGAGCCGCAGAACCTGCCTGTCGATCGTCCTCGCTGCCGGGGAGGGCACGCGCATGGCGAGCGCGCTGCCCAAGGTGATGCACGAGATCGGTGGGCTGCCGCTCGTCCTCCACGTCGTCGACGCCTTGACTGAGGCGGGCAGCGACGAGATCGCCGTCGTGGTGGGCAAGGGCGCGGAACAGGTCTCTGCGGCGGTCGCGTCGCGGCGGCAGGGGACGCGCTGCTTCGTGCAGCACGAGCGGCTCGGCACCGCGCATGCGACGCTCGCCGCCCGCGAGGCTCTCGCCGCCGGCCACGACGACGTGCTCGTCGTCTTCGGCGACACGCCGCTGCTCGAGCCTTCCGAACTCGCCGGCGCACGGCAACGCCTGTCAGAAGGCGCTTCCGTGGTCGTGCTCGGCTTCCGCCCGCCCGATCCGGCCGGTTATGGCCGGCTGATCGAGGAGGACGGGCGCCTCCTCGCCATTCGCGAGGATCGGGACTGCTCGCCCGAAGAGAAGCGCATCACGTTCTGCAACAGCGGCCTGATGGCGATCGACGGGCGCCACGCGCTGGCACTACTCGAAGCCGTCGGCAATCAGAATACCAAGCGAGAGTTCTACCTGACCGACATCGTCGCAATCGCCAACGCGCGCGGCCTTACCGTGGTGACGGCCGAAACCGGCCACGAGAGCGCGCTCGGCATCAACAACAGGTCCGAACTGGCCGAAGCCGAGGCGATCTGGCAGCAGCGCCGGCGGCGGAAGCTGATGCTTGCCGGCGTCACGATGCTGGCGCCCGAAACGGTGCATCTCTGCCACGATACGGAGATCGGGCCGGACACGCTTCTCGAGCCGAACGTGTTCTTCGGTCCCGGCGTGGTGGTCGAGGGCGGGGCGCGCATCCGTGCGTTCTCGCATCTCGAAGGCGCGAAGGTCGCCGCCGGCGCGGAGATCGGCCCCTTCGCGCGGCTGCGTCCGGGCTCGGATGTCGGCGCAAAGGCCAAGGTCGGCAATTTCTGCGAGGTCAAGAACGCCCTGTTGGAGCCGGGGGCGAAGGTAAACCACCTGACCTATATCGGCGACGCAACGGTGGGCGCGAAGGCCAATATCGGCGCCGGCACGATCACCTGCAACTATGACGGCTTCGCCAAGCACCGGACCGAGATCGGCGCGGGCGCCTTCATCGGCTCCAACAGTTCGCTGGTCGCGCCGGTCAGTATCGGCGCCGGTGCCTATGTCGCCTCGGGCAGCGTCATCACCGCCGACGTGCCGCCGGACGGCCTTGCCTTCGGGCGTGCGCGTCAGGAAACGAAGCCCGGCCGCGCGGCGCGGCTGAAAGCGCTCAAGGGTGCCGCGTCCGGCTGACGATCCTGTCGGCAGGGCGTGGGAATACCGCCCTTCGGCCGCGCCATCCGGACGACACATTACGACACGATATGTGATTTATGTGCGGTCGCGGTGGCCGTGTAATTCGGTGTTGCCGCCGTTCCGGCGGTCCGGGG
>VFQR01000497.1_pt1 | contig 52169 bp, 43 predicted proteins | sample 3512321 | NCBI WGS metagenome assembly VFQR01 (sample SAMN10412374, study PRJNA504923) | tailings metagenome | isolation source: Relicate 3 Philex TSF1 revegetated site | place: Philippines: Tuba, Benguet | collected 2017-08-29 | reverse complement strand
CGCGAGTTCCGCCGTCAGCGCGCCCGTCAGCCCCCCATTGTGCGGCCGGAACTGCCCGCCGAGCACCTGGACCGCGATGCCCGGCGCGGCACCGAGGATGCGCGCCGCCGCGGTGCTGTTCGTCACCACGCGCAGCGCGGCGCGCGCCGTCAGCGCATCGGCCACCGCCTCCACCGTCGTCCCGAGCGTGAGGAACACGGAGGAGCCATCCGGCACGCGCTCGGCCGCCGCCTGGGCGATGGCGGCCTTCGCCGCGGCGTTCTCCACCTGGCGCAGCGCGTAGTCCGTGTTGGCGATGGAGGAGGGCAGGCTGGCGCCGCCATGGTGCCGGCGCAGCAGTCCTTCATTCGCAAGGTCCTGGAGATCGCGGCGGATGGTCTGCGGCGTGACAGAGAGCGCGCCGGCGAGCTCGTCGATCGCCGCGTAGCCGCGCCGCCGGAGCATGTCGAGGATGCGGCCGTGCCGGCCTTCGCTGGACATCGCCTCCCCCCTCGATCTTCGAAAACGAAAATACACTTGCGTAAACGCGCCTGTCATGCCCAAACTGCGTCCGATAACGAAAATCGAGCCGCGCATTCGCGGCTGGAGGAAGCCTCGTCCATGGCAGCACCCGACTTCTCGGTGGCCCGAAAGACCGTGCTGATCAGCGGCGGCACGGGCGGCATCGGCATGGCCTTCGCCAATGCCTTCGCCGCCGCGGGTGCGACGCCGATCCTCGCCGACCTGAAGCCGCCGGCCGACGGCACGCCCTATCGCTACGAGCCGCTCGATGTCCGCGACGATGCCGCGGTGCGCGCGCTGGCGGAGAAGATTGCGACGCTGGATGTGCTGATCCACTGCGCCGGCCGCCTGGTGCGGCATGAGGAGCACCAGCCGGAGGTCTTCGCGGACATCGTGAACATCCACCTCACCGGCAATCTGCGGCTGGCCACCGCCTTCCGCCCGCATCTCGCGAGGACGAGGGGCTGCCTGATCAACATCGGCTCGATGTATTCCTACTTCGGTGCGGCGATGATCCCGGCCTATGCCTCGGCGAAGACGGCGATCATCGGTCTCACCAAGTCGCTCGCCGTCGCCTATGCGGAGGACGGCATCCGCGTGAACGCCATCGCGCCCGGCTGGATCCGCACCGAGATCAGCCGGCGTGGCCGCGAGGAGGCGGCCTTCAACGAGAAGGTCATGGCGCGGCTGCCGACGAAGCGCTGGTCGGAGCCGGAGGAACTCGCCGGCACCGCGGTGTTTCTCGCGTCACCGGCGGCGGCGCTGATCAACGGCGTCACCATCCCCGTGGATGGCGGCTATGTCGCAAGCTGAGAACAGAGGGAGGTTCGGGATGCTCAGGCGCAATCTGCTGGGCGCGGGCGCCGCGCTGCTCGCCACGCCGGCGCTGGCGCAGAATTTCGGCTGGCGGCAGCAGGAAGGCCGCACGGTCACGCTGCTGCTCAACAACCACCCGTGGTCGCAGGCCATGCGCGAGATGTCGGCGGAATTCACCGCGCTGACGGGCATCCGCGTGCGCATCGAGATCTTCAACGAGGAACAGTTCCGCGCGCGGCTGACGACGCTGATGCAGGGCCGCAGCGCGGATGTGGACGTGTACATGTCCCTGCCCTCGCGCGAGGGCAGCGTCTTCAAGCGCGCCGGCTGGTACACGGACCTCGCGCCGATGATTGCCGACCGCCGCCTCACCGCGCCCGATTTCAACTACGAGGATTTCGGCAGCGGCATGCGCCAGCAGGCGACGATCGACGGGCTGGTGGCGACGCTGCCGATCAACCAGGAAGGCCCGCTCTTCTACTGGCGCAAGGACATTTTCGCGAGATGCAACATCCCTGATCCGCAGTTCCTGGAAGATATCCCTGTCGCCGCGCAGCGGCTGCGCGCCTGCGACGCGAACCAGGGCGTCTGGGCCGCGCGCGGGCTACGCGGTGCGGTGAACTACGGCATGTCGGGCTTCGTCTTCAACCTCGGCGGCAGCTACGCGACGGCCGATGGCAAGCCGGGCCTCTGCCAGCCGGCGACGATCCGCGGCATCGAGATGTACGCAAGTCTCCTGAAGGATTACGGCCCGCCCGGCGCGCTGAACCACACCTTTACCCAGGTGATCGAGCTGCTGGGCCAGGGCCGCATCGCGATGACGCACGAAAGCAGCAACGAATTCGCCAACATCATGCGCTTCCCCGGCCGCGCCAACGACCTGGGTGTGCGCGTGCTGCCGCCGAGCCGCGAGACCGGCATCTCGAAGCCGCTGGTGATCGGCTGGGGTCTCGCGATCTCCGCCCATTCCCGCCAGAAGGAAGCCGCCTGGCTGTTCCTGCAATGGGCCACGGGGCGCGAGGCGCAGACGAAGCTCGTGCAGAACGGCGTCGCGCCGCCGCGCGCCAGCGTCTTCCAGGGCGAAGCCTTCAACGCCTGGGTCAGCGAGATGCCGATCCGTCGCGCCTGGGCCGATGCGCTGATCGAGATCGGCCGCACCGGCACCGGCGTCTATCAGTCGCCGACCGATCGCGTGCCCGAGGCGCGCGACATCATCGGGAATGCGATGCAGCAGATCGTGCTCGGCCGCGCTTCCGCGCGCGATGCGGCCTGCGCCGCCGATCCGGAGCTGGCAAGGCTGCAGTGACCTCCCTCTCCCTCCCCCGTGCAACGGGGGAGGGCCGGGGTGGGGGCATCGTCCGCGCCAACCACCATGAATCGTCGCCCCACCTCCTCCTACCGATGGATGGTCACGCCCGCGCTGCTCTTCGCGGCGGCGATGATCGTGCTGCCCTTCGTGTGGGCGATCTGGCTCTCCCTCCAGGAGACGATGCTGGGCGGCGAGGCGCGCTTCATCGGCCTCGACAACTACCGTCGGCTGCTCGCCGATGGCGAGTTCTGGAACGCCTTCTGGCTGACGCTGCTGCTGTGGTTGCTCTCGCTGGCGTTGCAGCTGGTGGCCGGCACCTGGCTCGGGCTGCTGCTGGCCCGGATGGAGGCGGCGCGCGGGATCATCCGCACCATCCTGATCTCACCCTTCATGCTGCCGCCCGTGGTGATCGGCATGATGGCGATCGTGATCCTCGATCCTGGTCTTGGCGTGGCGAACTGGCTGCTCGGGCGGATCGGCGTGGGGCCGCTGCTGTTCCTGGCGGACCCGTCCACGGTGATGCTCACCGTGGCGCTGGTGGACACCTGGCAATGGACGCCCTTCGTCGCGTTGATCGTGCTTGGCGGCTATCTCTCCCTCCCGCGCGACGTGTTCGAGGCCGCGGCGATTGACGGCGCCTCCGCCACCCAGCGCTTCCGCCGCATCACCCTGCCGCTGCTGCTGCCGACCCTGGTGACGGCGGCGGTGCTGCGCAGCGTGGACCTGCTGCGCTTCTTCGACGTGATCTACATCACCACACAGGGCGGGCCGGGCCATGCGAGCACCACGCTCAACATCCTCGCCTATCGGCGCGGCTTCGAGTTCTTCGAATTCGGCTACGCGGCGGCGCTGATGGTGACGCTTTCGGCCATCGTCTTCGGCTCCGTCCTCACCTTCGCGCGGCTGCGCAAGGCGGTCGCATGGTCGTAGGGCAGAGCCGCCGCGGGCGCGCGCTGGATTGGCTCGCGCTTGCCACGGTGATCCTGGTCCTGGTCGCGCCGGTGGCGTGGATGGTGCTCTCGGCCTTCAAGCCGCGCACCGAGGTCGCCGCGCTGCCGCCGCGCCTCATCTTCTCGCCGACGCTGGAGAACTTCCGAGAGCTGTTCGAGCGCACCGACTTCCTGGAGAACACGGTCAACAGCCTGATCGTGGCGGGCGGATCCACGCTGCTCGGGCTGCTGCTCGCCTTCCCCGCGGCCTTCGCCATGTCCTGGCACCGCATGGCCTGGCCCGCCACCGCGACGCTCTTCGCGCGCATGGCGCCGGGCACGCTGTTCCTGCTGCCCTGGCTGGTGATGTTCACCTGGCTCGGGCTGGTCGGCAGCCATCTCGCGCTGATCCTGACGCATGCGGTGATCACCCTGCCCGTCGCGATCTGGGTGCTGCTGCCCTATTTCGACGCGCTGCCGCGCGAGGTGATCGAAAGCGCGCAGATCGATGGCGCGCGGCAGGACCAGCTGCTGCTTCGTGTCGCGCTGCCGATGGTGATGCCGGGGCTCGTCGTCGCCGCGATCCTCTGCTTCGTCTTTTCCTGGAACTATTTTCTGTTCGCGCTGGTGCTCTCGGGCTTCAGCTCCAAGACGGCGATCGTCGCGAGCTTCAACTTCATCGGCGAGGGTGTGACCAACTGGGGCGCGCTCATGGCGGCCGCTACGGTGATCGCCTTGCCGCCGCTGATCCTCACCCTCATCATCCAGCGCCGCCTGGTCGGCGGGCTTTCGGCGGGAGCGGTCAAGGGATGAAAGCCGCGCGTTTCCGGGGCGAAGGCCGCATCGAGATTCACGATGTTCCGCCGCCGGCTCCGAAGCCTGGCGAGGTCACGCTGCGCGTGACGAGTTGCGCGCTCTGTGGCAGCGACCTGCGCCCGCTGCGGTCCGGGTGGCCGGTGACCCCAGGGCATGAAGTGCTCGGCCGCGTCGCGCAGAAGGGCCACGCATGGGATGGGCGGCGCGCCCTGGTCTACATCCCCGTCTTCTGCGGCCACTGCCCGGATTGTGAGGCCGGCAATACGCATATCTGCCGCAACGCCACGGACCTGATGGGCTGGCAGCGCGACGGCGGCTATGCGGAGGCGCTGTCGGTGCCGGAGCAATGCCTGCTGCCGGTGCCGGACGATGTCCCCGATCGGCTCGCGCCGCTGCTGCTGGATGCGATCGGCACGACCGGGCATGGGCTGCGGTTGGCGCGGCGCGTGGTGCCGCAGGGCAGCGCGCTGCTCATCGGCGCGGGGCCGATCGGGCTCGGCGCGCTGCTGGTGATGAAGGGCATGGGCTACGCCCCGATCTTCGTCGTCGAGCCCGGCGATTTTCGCGCGGGCTTTGCCGCATCACTCGGTGCCACGCGCCTATCACCCGAGGAGGCCAACGCCCGCCGCTTCGATCTGGTGATCGAGGCGAGCGGCAAGGACCCCGGCCGCCAGATGGCCTTCGAGACCGTCGCCGCCGGCGGCGCGATCGTGCAACTCGGCGAGAGCGACAGCTGGACCATCGCGGAGAACAAGGCGATCCGCCGCAAGGATTTTTCCATGCTGCGCTCCTTCTACTTCCCGAAGGGCGACCACGCCGAGAACATCGAACTGCTGCGCGCGGGACGCGCGGATTACGAGCGATTGGTGGATGACGAGGCCGGGTTCGACGGGCTGCAGGCGCTGTTCGATGCGTTCAAGGCCGGCCAGAAGCTCAAACCCCTGTTCGTCCCATGAGCGCGAAGGTCGTCTGCGCCGGCATCGCGGTGCTGGATCGCGTGTACATGTTCGAGCATCTGCCGCTGACGCCCGGCAAGCATATCGCGCGCGGCTATCGCGAGAATGGCGGCGGCATGGCGGCCACGGCGGCGATCGCCATCGCAGCCCTCGGCGGCACCGCGCATTGGATCGGCCGCCTCGGCGCCGACGTGACCGGCGAGACGCTGTTGAACTGGCTGCACCGGCTGAACGTCAACACCGAGGGCACGACCATCGTCTCCGGCGGGCAATCGCCCTCCGCCGGCATCACGCTGGATGCGCAGGGCGAGCGTGTGCTCGCCGTCTATCCCGGCGCGAACCTGCCGGAGGATGCGCCGATCCCAGAGGCCGCGCTGGATGGCGCCGGCGCCGTGCTCGCCGATCCGCGCTGGGTCGGCGGCGCGGAGCGAATCTTCGCGATGGGCCGCGCGCGCGGCCTGCCGCGCGTGCTGGATGCGGAGCTGAGCCCTCCTGCGATCCTGCATCGGCTCGCGCCGCAAGCGGACTACGTGATCTTCTCCGAGCGTGGGCTGGTGGACTTCTCCGGCATCGCCGATCCCGAACAAGGGCTGGCCGATGCGGCCCAGAAGCTCGATGCGACGATCGCCGTCACGCTCGGCGCGCGCGGCAGCCTTTGGTGGCGGGAGGGCCGCGCCGTCGCGCTGCCCGCGCCGCTGGTGCAGGCGCGCGATACCACGGGCTGCGGCGATGTCTTCCACGGCGCCTATGCGCTGGGGTTGGCGGAAGGGATGGCCGTGATGGAGGCCGCGCGCTTCGCCACGGCCGCGGCGGCGATCAAGGCGACGATCGCGAATGGATGGAACGGCATGCCCGACCGCGCGGCGGTGCGGGCGATGCTGATGGAGGGATGGTGATGAAACTCTCGCCGGGCAAGCTCTGGGGCATGCGGCGCCTCGCCGATGACAAGGGCCTCTGGAAGATGCTGGCGATCGACCAGCGCACGCCGCTCTTCGGGCCGATCGCCAAGGCGCGCGGCACGGAGGAAGCGCCATTCGCCGATGTGGCGCGCGTGAAGCAGCTGCTCGCGCGACATCTCGCGCCGCTGTCCTCCGCGGTGCTGCTCGATCCGATCTATGCCTATGCCAGCGCGGTGCCCGAGATTCCCGCGAACAAGGGCATGATCATCTCCTACGAGCATTCGGTCACGGAGAAGACGCCACAGGGGCTGAAGTCGTATCCTATCCCGCATTGGTCCGTGCCGCAGATCCGGCGGATCGGCGGCGATGCGGTGAAGGTGCTGGTCTGGTACCGCCCCGATTCCGCGCCTGAGATCCGCGCCCACCAGGAAGCCTTCGTCCGCGCCGCCGGCGAGGCCTGCCGCGCCAACGACATCACGCATCTGCTGGAAGTGCTGATCTACCCGCTGCCCGGCGAGGACCCCGCCGCGATGGAGGCGAAGCGCGAGCAGCTCGTGCTGGACTCCATCAGGCCCTTCACCGATCCCGCCTACGGCGTGGACATCTTCAAGCTGGAACCGCCGGGTCCGATCGGCAACGTGCCCGATCCGGATGGCCCGCAGGCCGCGTCGCTGCAATCCGCCTATGACCGCATGGCGAAGATGCTGCCGCGGCCCTGGGTGATGCTCTCGGCCGGCGCCGGCGCCGCCGATTTCATGCGCAGCCTGCGCTACGCCTTCCGCGCCGGCGCCGCCGGCTATCTCGCGGGGCGCGCGATCTGGGCCGACGCCTTCAAGAGCTTCCCTGATTACGACGCGCTGGACCGCGCGCTCGCCACGCAGAGCCGGCGCAACCTGGAAGAGCTGAACGTGCTGACCGAACGCATGGCCTCGCCCTGGACCGGCCATGCGAGCTTCGGCGGCAAGGTCGAGCCGGATGTGCAGGAAGGCCGCTTCCCCGAAGGCTACTGATCCCGCCAGCCTAGCCGCCGCGCGATCGAATCCGCCGCATGCCGCACCAGCTTCGCGGCCTGCGGCACGCGGCCTGGCGGCAGCTCCCGGAAGGGCGCGCTGACGCTGATGGCGGCGAAGACTCGCCCCAGTGAATCGCGGATCGGCGCGCCGACGCAGCGCAGGCCGGGCTGGTGCTCCGCCTCATCGATCGCGAAGCCGCGCGCGCGCGTTTCCACCAGGTGCGCGGCGAGTTTTTGCGGATCGGTGATCGTCGCATCGGTGTAGCGCGCCAGCTCGCCGAGCCGCGCCACCACGCCCTCCTGCTGCCAGGCGAGGATCGCCTTGCCGACACTGGTGCAATGCGCCGGCGACGCCTCGATGAAGGCGGCGGGACTGCCCTGCGCATCGGCCCGATGGATCACCACCGCCTGCCGGCCATCGAACACCGCGAGATGCACGGAGTGCCCGGAGACGCGCGTGAGCTGTTCCACGAAGGGCCGCGCTTCCCGGTGCAGCTCCATGTTGGCGAGCACCGTGTTGCCCAGTTCGAACAGCTTCAGGCCGAGCCGATACCGGTCCCGTTCGCGGTCCTGCTCCAGCATGCCGACTTCGCGCAGCGAGGCCAGCATGCGATGCGCGGTCGCCTTGGGAAGGCCGGTGCGCGCTGTGATGTCGCCGAGCGAGAGGCTGCGGTCGCGCGTGGAGAAGCAATCCAGTACGCGCATCACCTTGACCAGCGATTTCAGCCCGTCCTCGCCGCGTGGCTTCGGCTCCATGCGTCGCCCTCCTGCCACGTGCTTAGGGCAGACGGACGTGTCCCGCAATCCGGAATAGTCGTCCGGAATACGGGTTGACAGCACGCGCCTCGCGGCGCCCATATCGGCCAGCAAACCGGAGGAAGCGCCATGCCGCCAGGCATCGTCGAACGCCAACCCCTGCGCGCCGCGCAGCCCGATGCCAGCAGCGAGAAGCACATGCGCCTCACCGGTATCCTGCCGCCGGTCGCGATGCCCTTCGATGCGACGGGCGAGATCACCTACTCCGCCATCGCCGAGCAGATCGATTTCATGGTGGAGAGCGGCGTGCGCGGCGTCGTCGCCGGCGGCAGCACGGGCGAGGGCCACACGCTCGACAGCGAGGAATTCGTGAAGGCGATGCGCACCGCGCATGACGCCACGAAGGGCCGCGTCCCCTTCCTCGCCGGCCTGATCGTCAATTCGACGCGCGAGGCGATCCGCCGCATCCGCGCGCTGGACGGGCTGAACATCGCCGCGCTCCAGATCACGCCGGTCCATTACCTGTTCAAGCCGACGCCCGACGCGACCGTGGACCATTTCAAGGCGATCGCCGCCGAGACCGACATCCCGATCCTGATCTACAACGTGATCCCCTGGAACTATCTCAGTGTGGATCTGATGCTGCGGATCATGGAGGAGGTGCCCTCCGTCGTCGGGATGAAGCAGTCCTCGGGCGATCTCAAGTCGCTGTCGGATCTCATCGCCGGCGTGAAGCCGCGCAACCTCGTGCTCTCCGGCATTGACGCGCTGCTCTATCCCGGCTTTGCGCTTGGCGCGCATGGCGCGATCAGCGCGCTGACCACGGCGGTGCCGGGCGTCTGTGTGAAGCTGCACCAGGCCGTGCAGGCCGGCGACCACGCGACGGCGCTCGACATTCACCGCAAGCTCGGCGCGTTGTGGAACAGCATGACGCATGACAACCTGCCGGCCTGCGTGAAATACGTGCAGCACCGACAGGGCCTCGGCATGTTCCACCCGCGCGCGCCGATGGATCGCGTGAGCGACGAGCAGAAGAAGCGGATTGACCGGCCGCTCGCGGCGCTGCTGGGCTGAACGAAGAAAGCGAGGATCACAATGACCATCACCACCACGCGGCGCACGACGCTGCTTGCGGTCGTCGGCGCCGCCATGGCGCGGCCGGCGCTCGGACAAACCTGGCCCACGCGGCCGATCAGCCTGATCGTGCCCTGGGCAGCCGGCGGCGGCACCGACGCCACCGGCCGCTTCGTGGCGACGCTGCTGGAGCGCGAGCTCGGGCGCCCTATCAACGTCGTGAACCGCACCGGCGGCGGCGGCCTTGTCGGCCATACGGAAATCGCCAATGCGCGCGCCGATGGCTACACGCTCGGCGTCATCACGACGGAGCTCTCGCTCTACCGCACCACCGGCGCGGCGCAGCTCGATCACCGCAACTTCACCCCACTCGCGCTCTACAACACCGATCCGCAGGGCGTGCATGTGCGTGCCGACGGGCCGCGCGACCTGGCGCAACTCATCGCGCAGATCCGCGAGCGGCCGGGCGCGCTGAAGGCGTCGGGCGCCAATCTCGGCGGCGCCGCGCATCTCGGGCTCGTCGGCATGCTGAATGCGCTCGGCCTGCCGCCGACCGCGGCACCCTGGGTGCCCACCGACGGCGCCGCGCCCTCGCTGCAGCAGCTGGCCGCTGGCGCGATCCAGCTCGTCACCACGACGATGCCGGAGGCGAAGACGATGGTGGATGCCGGCCAGGTCCGCACCATCGCGATCATGAGCGCGGCGCGCGACCCGGCCTATCCCAATGTCCCCACGGTGAAGGAATCCATCAACGTGGATTGGGCGCTCGGCGCCTGGCGCGGCATCGCCGGTCCGCGCAACCTGCCGGAGGCGATCGCCACCCGCGCACGGGAGGCGCTGCGCAAGGTTGTGGCCGATCCGGAGTTCGTGCGCCTGATGGGCTCGCGCTCCTTCGGGATCGAATATGCCGATGGCCCCGCCTTCGCCACCTTCCTCGAGACCGCCGACAAGCGCTTCGGCGACGCCGCGCGCGCGGCCGGCCTCGCGCGGTGATCGCCGCCTCCGCCGCCCGCCGGGACCTGATCCTCGGCGCCTGCGCGATCGGCGGAGGCCTCACCATCGCCTGGCTCGCCGCGCAGATCCGCGGCATGCCGGGCCAGCCTTTCAGCCCCGGCTTCGTACCGGGCATCGTCGGCGCGCTGGCGGCAATCGTCGGCCTCGTGCTCGTGCTGCGCGCCCGTGCAGGCCGTGCACCCCCGATCGCGATGGAGGATGCGGAAGGTCACGGCCGGCCGCTCCGCCTCGCCGCCTCCTGGGTGCTGGGCGGCATCGCGGTGGTCGCCATGCTGTTCGAGGCGATCGGCTTCCTTCCGCTGATGATCGCCTGGCTGGCCGGCTTCCAGATGCTGCTCGGCGTGCGGCCCCTGCCCGCGGTCGCCCTCGCCGCCGCGATGGCCTTCGCGGTGGATGAGGCCTTCGTCCGCATCCTCGGCGTGCCGCTGCCGCCGGGCGACTGGCTGATCGAGCTGGGCTGGGTTTGAGCGTGTGTGAGAGGGGGCCGGCGATGACGCGGCGATGGATTTTTCGTGGCGGGCAGGAAGGCAGCGCAGCCGATGCTGGTTGCATCGGCAAGTTGCCTGACGCACCCGACGCGGAAACGACACGCCGCAGCGCGCCGCAACCCCTCTCACCCACGCTCTAGGCATGGATCAGCTGCTCGCCGCCTTCGCGATGCTGGCCGATTGGCAGCTCATCCTCATCATCGCCGTCTCCTGCGTCTTCGGCCTGTTCGTCGGTGCCGTGCCGGGCCTGACGGCGACGATGGCCACCGCGCTGCTGGTGCCCTTCACCTTCTTCATGGAGCCGCTGGCGGCGGTGGCTTGCATCGTCGCCTGCACGGCCATGGCGATCACCGCGGGTGACATCCCCGGCTGCCTGATCCGCGTGCCCGGCACGCCCGCCTCCGCGGCCTATGTGGACGAGACCTACGCGATGACGCGGAAGGGCCTCGCGGCACAGGCGCTCGGTTCCTCGCTGATCTCATCGGTCATCGGCGGTCTGTTCGGCGCCGTGGTGCTGATGGTGGCGGCGCCGCTGCTCGCTTCCGTGGCCCTCGGCTTCTCGGCCTTCGAGTATTTCTGGCTCGCGCTGATCGGCCTGTCCTGCGCGGCCTTCGTGGCCTCGGCCGATCCGCTGCGCGGCATCCTCGCGCTGCTGATCGGGCTGTTCGTCTCCACCATCGGCATGGATGCCGTCAGCGGCGCGCAGCGCTTCACCTTCGGCAGCGTGGCGTTGACGGGCGGGATGTCCTTCGTGCCCGCGATGATCGGCCTTTTCGCCGTGGCCGAGATCCTGCGCGCGCTGCTCTCGGGCGAGGCGCACAAGCCCTACGCCCAGCCGCAGCAGGTCCGCGGCGTCTTCGCCGGCATCGGCGGGCTGATGCGCCGGTACTGGAAGAACAATGTCCGCGGCTCGGTCCTCGGCACCGCGATCGGCTCGCTGCCTGGCGCCGGCGGCGACATCGCCGCCTGGATGGCCTATGCGACGGCGCGGCGCTTCTCGAAGACACCCGAGAAATTCGGCACCGGCCATCCGGAAGGCGTGATCGAGGCCGGCGCGGCCAACAATGCGGGCCTCTCGGGCGCCTGGATTCCCGCGCTGGTCTTCGGCATCCCCGGCGATGCGGTCACGGCCATCGCGGTCGGCGTGCTGATCATGCAGGGGCTCAACCCGGGCCCCAACCTGTTCACCACCCAGGCCGAGACGCTCTATGCCATCTACCTCATCTTCATCATCGCGAACCTGCTGCTGATCCCGCTCGGTTGGGCGGCGATCAGGCTTGCGCGGCCAATCCTCTCCGTGCCGCGGCCGCAGCTCATGGCAGCGATCCTGCTGTTCTGCGTGGTGGGGTCCTTCGCGATCAACAACAGCATGCTGGATATCGGCCTGATGCTGGGCTTCGGCGTGCTCGGGCTGCTGCTCGGCAAGGTCGGCGTGCCGGTGGCGCCGGTGATCCTTGGCATGGTGCTCGGGCCGCTGGTCGAGCAGAATTTTCTCGCCGCGATGGTGATCGCGGATGGCCGCTTCCTCGGCTTTTTCGAACGTCCCGTCGCCGCTGCGCTTGGCGTCGTCGCGATCCTCGTGTGGATCGCGCCGCTCGCCTTCGCGCTGGCGCGCCAGCGGCGCGCCACAGTGGCGCGGACGCCGTAGGGAAGGGCCGCAGGCCCTCCCCGCGGGAGAATCACTCCGGTTGCAGGCCGGTCGCGCGCACCAGCTCCTGCCACACGGCGCGCTGGCTGCGCATCAGCGCGGCGAACTCGGCCGGCGTGCTCGGGAAGGGCGCGTTGCCGTTCGCCGCGAGACGCTGGACCATGTCCGGCTTGCGCAGCCCTTCGTTGATCACCGCATTCATGCGGTTGACGATCGGCTCCGGGATGCCCTTCGGCCCCATCACCGCTGAGAAGCTCGGCAGGTCGTAATTCGGCACGCCCTGCTCCTGCACCGTCGGGAATTCCGGCGCGAGCGGCCAGCGCTGCGGGCTCGTCACGGCCAGCGCCCGCACCTGGCCGGCGCGCACGGACTGGATGATGCCGGCGAAGCTGTCGAAGACGAGCTGGATGTTGCCGGCGATCAGGTCCGCCAGTGCCGGCGCCGCGCCGCGATAGGGCACATGCGTCAGCTCCACCCCCGTGCGCTGCATGAACAGCACGCCGAGCATGTGGTTGGCGCCGCCCGCGCCGGCCGAGCCGAAATTCAGCGCGCCGGGCCGCGCCTTCGCATAGGCGATCAGCTCCTGGATGGTGCGGACGGGGACGTTGTTGTTGACGCAGACCAGCGCCGTGCCGGTGCCGAAGGTCGCGATGGCGGTGAAATCGTCCACGCCCTCATAGCCCGGCGTCTTGAACAGCAGCGGGGCGCCGAGATGGGAGGAAGGGCTCGCCATCATCACCGTGTAGCCATCCGGCGCCGACTGCGCGACATGCGCCGTGCCGAGCGTGCCGCCGGCGCCGGCGCGGTTGTCCACCACGCAGGGCACGCCGAGCCCCTCCTGCAGCACCAGCGCCTGGAGCCGGCCGGCGATGTCGCTCGCGCCGCCGGGCGGATAGGGCACGACGAGCCGGATCGGCCGGTTCGGCCAAGGCGCCTGGGCCAGCGCCGGGGTGGCGAGCGGCAGGGCGATCCCTGCGAGAAGGTGGCGGCGGCGGATCATTGTCGTTCTCCCGTATGCTGCATACCGAACGCGGTTCGCCCTGCGGACGCGCAAGGATGGAACAGGGCGGCGAGCAAGAATGATTCCACCGCGCCACGCAAGGCCTCGCGCGCGCGGTTTGCCGCCATCGCCCCCGGGGGGCAGACTGCGCCGGCAAGGGCGATGGGATCCGGTCCATGAACTATCGAAAGCTCGGCATGAGCGGGCTGAAGGTATCTCCCCTGTGCCTCGGCACCATGATGTTCGGCGCGCAGACCGAGGAAGCCGACGCCGCCCGGATCCTGGCGCACGCGAAGGACGCAGGGATCAACTTCGTGGACACCGCCAATGCCTACAACGAAGGCAGGTCGGAGGAGGTGCTCGGCCGGCTGGTGAGGCCCAACCGCGGCTGGTGGGTGATCGCGACCAAGCTCGCCAACCCGATGGGCAGCAGCCCGAACGACCGCGGCCTCTCGCGCCGCCACTGCTTCGATGCCGTGGAGGCCAGCCTGACGCGGCTCGGCCTCGAGACGATCGACATCCTCTATCTGCACAAGGAGGACCATTCGACGCCACTGGCCGAGACGGTGCGCGCCATGGCCGATCTCGCGGCCCAGGGAAAAATCCTGCATTTCGGCATCTCGAACTACCGCAGCTGGCGGGTCGCGGAGATCTGCCGGCTCTGCGACGACATGGGCGTGGACCGGCCGATCGTCAGCCAGCCGCTCTACAACGCGCTGAACCGCCAGATCGAGGCGGAGCACCTGCCGGCCTGCGCCTTCTACGGCCTCGGCGTCGCGCCTTATTCGCCGCTGGCGCGCGGCGTGCTGACCGGCAAATACGCGACGCAGGGCGAGCCCGAGCCCGGCACCCGCGCCGGCCGTGCCGACAAGCGCATGATGGAGACCGAGTTCCGCCCCGAGAGCCTGAAGCTTGCCCAGGTGATCGCGGAACATGCCCGCGCCCGCGGCATCACGCCCGGGCAGTTCGCCATCGCCTGGCTGCTCAACAACGAGCTCGTGACCTCCCCCATCGCCGGACCGCGCACGATGGAGCAGTGGAAGGACTATCTCGGCGCGCTGGATTACCGCTTCACGGCGGAGGACGAGGCTCTGGTGGATGGGCTGGTCGCGCCCGGCCACCCCTCGACCCCCGGCTACAACGACCCCGCCTATCCCATCGAGGGCCGGCGCGCGCGGGTGGGCTGACCCTCCGCTGGACAGGCGCCGGGCCGCGCCGCATGTTCCGACCACCGAACCGACTGGGAGGCTTCGCACCATGACCCGTTTCAGCTTCCGCACCGCGCTGTGCGGCGCCGCGATGGCGGCCGCCCTCGCCGCGGCACCCGCTTTCGCCAACACCTTCACCTGGGCCACGGCCAACGACATCCTTGGCCTCGATCCGCACGCCAACAACCACGGCGTGACCAACACGATGAAGTCCAACGTCTATGAGCCGCTGGTGCGGCGCGAGGCGGATGGCTCCGTTGCCGCCGCGCTGGCCGAGCGCTGGGAGACGCCGAACCCGACCACCTGGCGCTTCCACCTGCGTCGCAATGTCCGCTTCCATGATGGCACGCCGCTCACCGCCGCTGATGTCGTGATGTCGGCCGAGCGGGTGCGGCAGAACGACATGTCCTATGTGCTGGCCTCCGTCGCCGCGGTGCGCGCGGTGGACGACCACACGGTGGAGATGGAGACGCGGGGCCCGAACCCGATCCTGCTGCAGGATCTCACGCTGTTCTTCATCATGTCGCGCAACTGGGTCACCCAGAACAACGCCATGGCCGTCGCGCGCGCCGGCCAGCCGGGGTCCAACACCGCCTTTCCGCAGCTCAACGCGATGGGCACCGGCCCGTTCCGAGTGACCGAGCGCGTGGCGGATGAGCGGACCGTGCTCGTGCCCAACCCGCAATACTGGAATGCCGCGGCGATGAACCACGGCATCACGCGTGCCGTGTTCCGCCCGATCGCCTCGGCGCCGACGCGGCTTGCCGCGCTGCTCTCGCGCGAGCTCGACGTGATGTACCACGTGCCGCTGCAGAACGTGCAGCAGGTGCAGCAGGCGCCGGGCGTGCGGCTGGTGCAGGGCCCGACGGCGCGCACTATCTATTTCGCCTTCGACGTGACCCGCCCCGAGAACCTGGAAGAGCCGGGCCGGCCGAACCCGATGCTCGACGTGCGGGTGCGGCGCGCGATGTACCAGGCGATCGACATGAACACGATCACCCGCGTGATCCTGCGCGGCTCCACCACCGCCTCGGGCCTGCCGATCGCGCCCGCGATCGGCGGGCATGTGCCGGCGCTGGCCGAACGGCTGCCCTTCGATGCCGATGCGGCGCGCCGGCTGCTGACCGAGGCCGGCTATCCCAACGGCTTCCGCGTCAGCCTCGCCTGCCCGAACAACCGCTACGTCAATGACGAGGCGATCTGCACCGCCGCCGTGGCGATGCTGCAGCGCGCCGGCATCCAGGCGCGGCTGAACGCGCTGCCCTTCGGCCGCTTCCTTCAGGGCGGGGCGAACAACGAGTACCAGTTCTGGCTGCTCGGCTGGACGCCCGGCAATTTCGACATGACGAACCCCGCGCGCGAGCTGCTGGGCGAAGGCAGCTTCAACTGGGGCAAGTTCAACGATGCGCGGATGAACGAGCTGGCGCGCGAGATCGGCACGCTGAGCCCGCAGGACCCGCGCCGCCAGCAGCTGGCGACGGAGTACTGGACGCGCTTCCGCGAGCTGGTCCCGATGATCCCGCTGCACCAGGAGCCCCAGATCTTCGCCGTGCGCGACACCGTGGCCGACTTCACGATGCGCGTCTCCGAGGACCTCGAGCTGCGCCACGTCCGGATGCGCTGAGCCGGTCAGCTCTCAGGCAGCTGGGTCCCTTCCTCGCCGCGGGGAGGGACTCAGCCGATATGCTCGGCGTGGTGTTGCAGGTACCACTCCGCGATCTCCTCCCGCGTCGTCCACCAGACATCGGGGAAGCCGCGCGCATAGTCCACGAAGTCGCGCAGCGCGCGGATGCGGAAGGGCTGGCCGATGACATGCGGATGCAGGCCGATGTTCATCAGCCGCCCGCTCGTCGCCCCCTCGCGGTAGAGCTCGTCGAATTGCTCCCGAAAGACCGCGAAGGCGCCGTTCACGTCCTTGCCCTGGCGCAGGAAGACCGTGAAGTCGTTCACCTCCGAGGTGTAGGGGATCGAGACCATCTTGCGGCCGCCCGTGCAGTGCATGAGGTAGGGCTGGTCGTCGTTCAGCAGGTCGGTGAAGAAGGTGAGGCCCTCTTCCGCCAGGATGTCCGGCGTGTTCGGCGTGGAGCGGAGCGAGCAGGAAAGCCAGCCCTTGGCGGGCTTGCCGACGACCTCGCGATAGACCTTCAGCGTCTCGCGGATCACCGCGCGTTCGGCCTCGATGTCGAACTGGTAGTTGGTGAGCAGGTCGGTCTGGACGTAGTTGTGCGCCACGATCTCCCAGCCGCGATCCATCGCGTGCTTGACCACGGCGTGGCGCTCCAGCCCCATCTTCGCATTCATCGTGCAGCTGGTCGGCACGCCGGCGCGCGCAAACGTCTCGAACATGCGCCAGACGCCGACGCGCTGGCCGTATTCGCGCCAGGTCCAGTTCGGGTTGTCGTAGACATTGCCAGGCAGCATGTCGGTGATGATGGAGGGACCGCCCGGATAGAACGGCTTGTCGGTGTCCTTGGTGCGGTCCCAGTACTCGAGATTCGTCGTCAACAGCATCGCGATGCGCGCGCCATTCGGCCAGCGGAGCGGCTTGCGATGCGGCATGGGGACGAAATCATAGTGCATGGCCTGGCCTCGGGACGTGTTCGGCGAAGTTGTCCGGACAGGCACCCTCGCATGGCGCGGCGCGCGACAACAGCGGGCAGCCGGTCGGTCCCGGCCTCCGTTCACGCCGCGAACACGACCTCCGCGGCACCGAGCGCGCCGAGGCGCGCGCGCAGCACGCCCGCCGCGGCGCGTGGCGGCGTGAGGCCTGCCGCCACCAGCAGCGCGCCCTTCGGCAGCCCACCGAGGCGCCGCGCGGTGGCGGCGGCCTCGGCGAAGGCGGCGGCGAGATCCACCAGGACCGGCTTGGGCCGCCCGCCCTTCGCGCCGAAGGCGATGGCGACCGTTCCTGGCTTCGCCGCCACCCCGGCTCCGGCCACGACGAGGCCGAGCAGCGCGAGGTCCGCGATCCGGTCCGGCACCGCGGCCGGCACCGCGGAAAAGCGCGTCGCGGCGATGTCGAGTGCGGGATGGATCCGCGTGAAGCGCGGCGCGGTGCGCGCTTCGGGCGCCAGCGGCGCCGCCAGCAGCCCGACCGCGGCCGCCGTCACCATCGGGTGCCGTAAGCCCCCGGCCGCCGCGCCGGAGCCGAGCAGCCGCGCTTCCAGCATCGGCCCGACGAGCACCGCGCCCTCGTGGCGCAGCACCCGCACGCCGCAGGGGACGAGGTCCAGCGTCTCCAGCGTTGCGAAGGCGATGTCCTCGCCTTCCTCGGCCGTGCGCGGCGCCATCTCGGGCGGGAGCGGCGCGAGCGGGTTGCCGCTCTCCGCCGCCTCCGCCAGCCAGCGGGCGGCTGGCTCGGGGGACCAGGTCATTGCAGCGGCGGGAGGCTGATCTCCTCCTGCTCCTGGAAGCCGCCGCTGGGCGGGGCGTCCAGCGTGGTCGGCGCGCCCGGCTCGACCGGCTGCTGGCTGTAGAGCGTCTCGGGCAGCCAGGTGACCAGCTCGGGGAAGACGTAGACCATGACCATGCAGAGCACGACGATGTAGATGAAGGGCATGCAGCCCCTGAAGATGTCCTCCAGCCGCACGTGCGGCGGCGCCACGCCCTTCAGGTAGAAAGCCGCCATCGCCACGGGCGGGCTGAGGAAGCTGGTCTGCAGGTTCAGCGCGACGAGGATGCCGAAGAAGATCGGGCTCACGCCGAAATCATCCAGCAGCGGCAGGAAGATCGGCACGAAGATCACGATGATCTCCGTCCATTCCAGCGGCCAGCCCAGGATGAAGATGATGACCTGCGCCAGCAGCAGGAAGGTGAAGCTGTTGAGCGGCAGCGACTTGACGAATTCCTCCACCACCGACTGCCCGCCGAGATAGCCGAAGACCGAGGAGAAGATGTAGCTGCCGACGAACAGCCAGCAGACCATCGCCGAGGTGCGCGCGGTGAGGAACACGCTCTCCTTGAGCTTCGTCCAGGTGAAGGCGCGGTAGGCGACGGCCAGGATGATGGAGCCGAGCGAGCCCATCGCCGCGGCTTCGGATGGCGTCGCCAGCCCCATGATGATGGAGCCGAGCACCGAGGCGATCAGCACCGCGAGCGGGAAGAAGGAGGTGAGCAGCGAGAGGATGATCGTGCCGACCGGCACGTTGCGCTCCTCCGGCGGCAGGCGCGGCGCGCGATGCGGCTGGATGATGCCGACGGCGACCACGTAGAGGATGTAGAGCATCGCCAGTGAGACGCCCGGGATGAAGGCCGCGGCGTAGAGTTGCACCACGGAGACGCCCGCCGTCGCGCCATAGAGGATCAGCATGATGGAAGGCGGGATCAGGATGCCGAGGCAGCCGCCCGCGCAGGTGACGCCGGCCGCGAGCTTCGGGTCGTAGCCGGCGCGCAGCATCGCCGGGAAGGCGAGCAGCCCCATCAGCGTGACGACCGCGCCGACGATGCCCGTCGCGGTGGCGAAGAGCGCGCAGGTCGCGAGCGTCGCGACCGCCAGCGATCCCGGCAACCCGCCCGAGGCCAATTGCAGGGAGCGGAACAATCGGTCGAGGATGTTCGCGCGCTCGATGATGTAGCCCATGAACACGAAGAGCGGCACGGAGATCAGCACGTCATTCGCCATCACCGCGTAGGTGCGCTGCACCAGCAGGTCGAAGACGCGTTCCTGCATGCCGAGGTAGCCGAAGAACAGGCCCATCGCCATCAGCGTGAAGGCGATCGGGAAGCCCAGCATGATGAAGAACAGGAATAGCAGTAGCTGGGTGAGCCCCAGCGCCGGATCACTCATGGCGGGCTTCCGTCACATCTGGCTGTCGTGGTGGCGCGGACGCGGATCGCGGGAGGCGCGCTCCTCCACCTCATGCGCGGCCTTCAGCACGGCCTCCTCGCCGCCCTTCGCCATCTCCGCGGCCAGCGCCTCGGCGCCCTTCTCCTGCGCGGCGAGCAAGATCTGCTTTTCCAGCTCCTCCACGTCGGAGAGGCGCGGCGGCCAGTCGCCCTGGCGGATGCACTGCACGCAGCGCACCACCTCCACCAGCCCCTGCAACAGCAGCAGCAGGCCAACGGCGGGGATCAGGAACTTGAAGGGCCAGATGCGCGGGCCGGTCGGGCTCACGCTGCTCCGCTCATTCTGCAGCCAGCTCAGCTCGAAGAAATGCCAGCCGGAGATCATGAAGGCCATGATCGCGGGGAAGAAGAACAGCAGGTACAGCACCAGGTCGAACTTGGCCTGCAGCGCCGGGGAGAAGTTGCGGTAGAGGAAGTCGCCGCGCACATGCCCGTTGCGGCTCAGCGCATAGGCGCCGGCCAGCATGAAGAGCGTGCCGTACAGCATGTAGGAGACGTCGTAGGCCCAGTCCGTCGGCGCGCGGAAGAAGCGGCGCGCGGTGACGTCATAGACGATGGCGGCCGTCAGCAGCAGGATCGCCCAGGCGCCGGTCTGCCCGATCAGCGTGGACATCCGGTCGATGCCGATCAGGATCCTGAGCGCGCCGGTTCGCCTGGAAAAGACGATGCCGGCAAGGATGGCCGCGGCGACGACCGCCGCGATCAGATAGACCGCCGCGCGGTCCGACATGCCGGCCTCCCCAGACATCGGGGCCGGCCCGTCGCCGGACCGGCCCCGTTCATGCGGTTTCGCGCGCGGTCAGCCGCGGGCGAAGAAGTGGTTGTAGCTGATCACCGGGCTCGCCTCGTAGCGCAGGAAGAAGCTGCCCACGCGGCGGCACCATTCGCGCTGGCTGTCGCAGACCTTCTTGAAGAACGGCCCGGCCGCCGGTGAGGAATTGTCGCTCTCCAGGCGCTGCACCACGGCGTCCCAGGCGCGCAGCTGCGCATCGAGCACCGCGCGCGGCGTGACGCGGACGTTCACGCCCTGCTGCGCCAGTGCGATCAGGTCGCGCGAATAGCGGTCCTGCAGCTTCCAGGACATATCGGCCGACGCGGCCTCCGAGCCGTGCCGCAGGATCGCCTGCAGCTCCGCCGGCAGACCATCGAACTTGCCCTTGTTTAACAGGATCTCGAAGGTCTCGGTGCGCTGGTGGAAGCTCTGGAGCATGAAGTTCCGCGCGACGTCAGGGAAGCCGAGCACGCGGTCCGAGGAGGGGTTATTGAACTCCGCGCCGTCAATCACGCCCCGCTCCAGCGCCGGCACGATCTCGCCGCCCGGCAGCGCCACGACGGCCGCGCCCATCTCGTTGAAGAGGTCGGTGGCGAGGCCGACGGTGCGGTAGCGCAGGCCGCGGATCTGCTCGGCGCGCTCGATCGCGTTCTTGAACCAGCCGAGCGGCTGCGTCGGCATCGGCCCGCTCTGGAAGCCGACGACGTTGAGCCGGAGGATGTCATGCATCAGTTCGTTGTACAGCGCCTGGCCGCCGCCATAGTTGAACCAGCCGAGCAGCTGGTTGGCGTCGCCGAACCAGGGCGGGGAGGTGCCGAACAGGCTGAACGCCTTGTTCTTGCCGAACCAGTAGGCCGAGACGCCGTGGCCGCCATCGAGCGTGCCGGAATGGACGGCGTCGATCAGCTGGAAGGCGCCGACCACGGCACCGGCGGCGAGCAGCTCGAGCCGGAGCCGCCCGCCGGCCATCCCGTTCACGCGAGTAACGTAGTCCTGCGCGAATTCATGGAAGATGTCGCGCTGCGGCCAGGTGGACTGGAAGCGCAGCACCACCGTCTGCGCGCGGCTGACCTGCGGCGTCGCCAGGACGGCCGTTCCGACGGCGCCCACGGCAGCGGCCTTGAGCAGGCCGCGACGGGCCTGGGACGGGGCTTTCTCCGACATGATTCCTCCGGGTCTTGGCCGCGGTCATCGTTGCGCGGCGGTTGTTCCTGCCCCCCCTTTACGGAGCCTTCCGGCCGCGCGCAATGGCTTGCGGAAGTGCCCTCCCGGCTACTTCGTGACGAACGCCTTCTCCACCACGTAGGTCCCCGGCGCCGCGTTGTTGCCCTCCGCGAAGCCACGCGCTTCCAGCAGCGCGCGGACATCGGCGTTCATCGCCTCCGACCCGCAGAGCATCGCCCGGTCGCGGGCGGGATCGAGCGGCGGCAGGCCGAACCGGCCGGTCAGCTCCCCCGTCTCGATCATCGTGGTGATGCGCGCGGTGTTGTGGAAGGCCTCCCGCGTCACGCTCGGCAGGTAGGCGAGCTTCTCCCGCACCAGCTCGCCCAGCAGCTCATGCTCATAGAGCTGCTTCGAGATCAGGTCGCGATAGGCCAGCTCGTTCACCTGCCGCACGCTGTGGACCAGGATGATGCGCTCGAACCGGTCATAGGTGTCGGGGTCGCGGATCAGGCTCATGAAAGGGGCAAGCCCGGTGCCCGTCGCGAAGAGCCACAGCACCCCGCCCGGCAGCAGGTTCCCCGGCAGCAGCGTGCCCGTCGCCTTGCGGCCGATCAGCACCCCATCCCCCGGCGTGATGTGCTGCAGCCGCGACGTGAGCGGCCCGTCCGGCACCTTGATGGAGAGGAACTCCAGATGCTCCTCCCAGGGGGGGCTCACCATGGAATAGGCGCGCACCAGCGGCTTGCCGTTCACCATCAGCCCGATCATGGCGAACTGCCCGGCCTCGAAGCGGAAGCCGGTGTCGCGCGTGCAGGTGAAGGAGAACAGCCGGTCCGTCCAGTGATGCACGCTCCGCACGCGCTCCAGGAAGAAGCCGGGCGGGGCGGCGGGCGGGGAGAGGTCCGGGGCGGCAGTGCTCATGGGGCCTACTTGCTATGCAACGGCCGAGCCTGCAATGCGCCGCCGCATGCGTCCTTGCCATGGCGCAATCCCGCCGGAAACGGGCGCGAAAATCCTGCCACCCGGCCCGGGCGGACGCGCAATGCCCCTGCCGCGCGCGGAGGCAGGGGGAGCAGATCGTGCTGGTCAGGCCGCGCGGATGCCCGCGAGGAAGCCGTCGATCTCGGCGCGCAGCCTGGCCGAATCCGCGCTGACCTCGCGGATGCTGCCCACCATCGCGCCGGTGGCGCCGGCCATCGCCTCCGCCGCGGCGGTGACGGAGGCGATCTCCTGCGACATGGATTGCGTGCCCGCCGCGGTGCGCTGGATGCTCTCGGCGATCTCGCGCGTCGAGGCGCCCTGCTGTTCCACCGCGGCCGCGATCGCGCCCGAGACCTCGCTCATCTCGCTGATCCGCCGCGCGATGCCCTGCAGCGCGGTCACCGCCGCCTGGGTCGCCGCCTGGATCTCGCCGATCTGGCCGGAGATCTCCTCGGTCGCCCGCGTGGTCTGCGCGGCCAGGCTCTTCACCTCGCTCGCGACCACGGCGAAGCCCTTGCCGGCATCGCCCGCCCGCGCCGCCTCGATCGTCGCGTTCAGCGCGAGGAGGTTGGTCTGCGCCGCGATGTCGGAGATCAGCCGCACCACGTCGCCCACCTTCTGCGCCGCCTGGGCGAGGCCCTGGACATTCGCATCCGCCGCCTCCGATTCGCCCACCGCCTCGCGCGCCATCTGGCTGGCATTGCGCACCTGGCGGGAGATCTCGGCGACCGAGGCGGACAGCTCCTCGGTGGCGGCGGCGACGGTCTGCACCTCGCCCGAGGCCTGGCCGGCGGTGCGCGCCACGCTGTCGGTCAGCCGGCGCGTCTGCTCGCCGGCGCCGCTGACCTGCTCGGCCGAGCCGCCCATCGCGCCGGTGGAAGCGGCGACGCGCTCCATCATCGTGTTGACCGTGCCGGCGAAGGCCTGGATCTGCGCCTCCATGGCGGCGACGCGGCGCCGGCGCGCCTCCTCCTCCTGCTCGCGGGCGCGCTGCATCTCCTGCACCGCGAGCGCGTTGCGCTTGAACACCTCGAGCGCCTGGGCCAGCGCGCCGATCTCGTCGCGGCGGCCGGCATGCGGCACCTCGACGGAGAGATCGCCCTTCGCCACCTCGCCCATCGCGCCGGTGATCCGCTCCAGCGCCTGGAGCACGTGGCGGCGGAACAGCCAGCCGCCGATGGCGAGCGCCGCCGCCAGCACCAGCATCAGCGCGCCGCTGAGCAGCAGCATGCCCATCGCATCGGCGCGCGCGGCCTCGCCGCGGTTGCGCATCTCGGCCAGCGCCGCGTCGCGGATGGCGAAGGCACCGCCCAGCGCGTCGATGTGGCGGTTCCATTCGGCGACGCTCATCGAATAGCGGCCCTGGCGGCCTTCCGCGATCACGCGCTGGAAGAAGGCGGCCGGCTCGGTGACGGAGGTGCGGACCGCCTGCTCGAAGGCGGCGCGGAGCGCCGGCGGGCTCGTCTCGGCCGTCACCGCGTTGCGCAGGCGGCCGAGCACGCTCTCGAAGGCGCCGCGCCCGGCCTCGGCGCGCATCAGCTCCTCGACCGTGGGCGCGCGGCCCGCGCGCAGCGCGCCGCCGAGCGGGATCACATGCGCCGAGAGCCCCTCGCGGAGGTCAATGGCGAGCCGGGCGATGGTGGCCATGTCGCCAAGGCTTCCGTCGAGCGCGATCAGCCGCCGCTCGGCCTGGCCCATCGGCTCAACCAGCGTCCCCTGGAGTTCGAGGCTCCGCGCCGAGAGCCGCGGCTGCAGCGCGAGCCGCTCGGCATGGGGCCGGGCCGTGCCGGCCTCGAGTTCGGCGCGCAAGGCGCCGAGATCGGCCTGCAGGCGGGTGAGCGCCGGCAGCGTGCCCGGCGGCAGCTGCGCCGCCGCCGCCGTCACGGCCGTCCGGGCGGCGGCCATTGCCTCATCCACCTGGCGCTGGCTGTCGGCGAGCGCCCGGCGCTCGGCGGCGCCGATCTCGGCCGGGGTCAGCACGCGCGAGCCGGCACTCCGTTCCGTCGCGAGTTGCTCGGGGATCGCCACCAGCCGCGCGAAGGCCTCGCCGAGCTCAACGGCCCGGTCGGCGTGGCCGAGACGCCGCCAATCCGACTGCAACTCGATCGCGGGAACGGCCAGCGCGACGACGCCGATTGCTCCCAGGGCCGCGGCGAAGATGGTGGAAATGCGCATGTCGTGCCAATCCCAAGGCAATGTGATCCGGCAGGACGCGCCCCGCGCCCACCGCCGACCTCGCCATCGCACGATCTCTCCTAACCGGCGGTTGACAGGGCGCCCGCGATGCGGCGCCAGTGACGCGCGCCCCGTGACGCGCGCTCCTGGGCGCGGCATGCTCGGCGCATGAACGCCCCGCCCGTCGGGCCCGAGGTGGATCCCACCCCGCGGCCGCTCCCCGCCCGCATTCCGCATCGCGGCACGAGCTGCGACCTGGAGCCGCTGGCCATCCGCCATGCCGAGGATCTCTGGGCCGCCGCGCAATCCGACCCGGAAGGCCATTCCTGGACCTACCTCGGCTACGGCCCCTTCGCGGACGCCGCCGCGATGCGCCGCCACGTCGCGGCCTTCGCCGCGCAGCATGATCCGATGGCCTGGGCCGTCCGCGCGCACCGCAGCGGCCGCGTGACCGGCTGGCTCACGCTCATGGAGATCCACCCCGCCCATGCCGCGATCGAGCTCGGCCACATCTGGTTCTCGCCCCTGATGCAGCGCAGCCGCGCGGCGACGGAGGCGATGTTCCTGCTGATGCGGCACGCCATGGACGATCTCGGCTACCGGCGGCTGGTGTGGAAATGCAACGCGCTGAACGCGCCCTCCATCGCCGCCGCGCGCCGGCTGGGCTTCGTGCCGGAGGGGGTGCACCGCGCGCATGTGGTGGCGAAGGGACGGCGCCGCGATACCGCCTGGTTCTCGATCCTCGAGGATGAATGGCCCGCCCGTCGCGATGCGATCGCCGCCTGGCTCGACGAGGCCAATTGGGACCACACCGGCGCGCCGCGCCGGTCGCTCTCCGCCGCGACGGCGGCGCTGGCGGCGGCGGTGCCTGGCACGCGCTGATTGAATTTCCCACCGTCCTGCCGCAGCGTGCCCCAGCGGGCCTTTGGGGGCAGCCGGACAGCGGAGCGGGATCGTTGATGCAGCGCGTGATCGAGGACACCGTCGGCGCCTTCGTGCCGGGGCCCCGCATCGAGATGCCGGGCCATGCGGAGGGTGGGCTCGCGGCCCTCGACTTCGCGGTGAAGGACCTCTTCGATGTCGCCGGCGTGGTGACCGGCTACGGCCATCCGGACTGGGCGCGCACCCATCCGCCGGCCGCTGCCACCGCGCCCATCGTGCTCGCGCTGCTCCAGGCCGGCGCCTCGCTCCGCGGCAAGACCAAGACGGTCGAGCTCGCCTACGGCCTCACCGGCGAGAATGTCTGGCACGGCACGCCGACCAACCCGGCGGCGCCCGACCGCTTCCCGGGCGGCTCCTCCTGCGGCTCGGCGGCGGCGGTCGCGGCGGGGCTGGTGGATTTCGCGCTCGGCTCGGACACCGGTGGCTCGGTGCGCATCCCCGCCTCCTATTGCGGGCTGTTCGGCATCCGCCCCTCCTGGGGCGCGGTGAACCTCACCGGCGCCTGCGGCCTCGGCCCGAGCTACGACACCGCCGGCTGGTTCACCCGTTCCGCGGCCCTGCTGCGCACGGTGGGGGAGGTGCTGCTGCCAGCCGGCGGCGAGGGCCCGCTCGGCCCGCTGCTCAAGGTGCAGGAAGGCTGGATGAACGCGCTGCCCGGCACGGCGGCGGCGCTGCTGGGCGCGATGGAGGCGGCGGAGCGCGTGCTCGGCCCCGCCATCCAGGTGAAGCTGGTGCCGGAAGGGCTGGAGGCCACCGCCGAGTATTTCCGGCTGACCCAGGCCGAGGAGGCCTGGGCCACGCTCGGCAGCTGGATCGAGGCGACGAAGCCGACCTTCGGCCCCGGCGTCGCCGAGCGCTTCGCGCTGGCCAAGGCGGTGGACCCGGCGGCCGCCGCGGTGGCGCGCAGCTTCCGCAACGGCTTCCGGGCGCGCATGCGGGCGCTGCTCGCGGGCGGGGCTGTGCTGATCTACCCGACCTCCCCGGTGCCGGCGCCGAAGCTCGAGACCAACGCGGCCGCGCAGCAGGCGGTGCGCGAACGCACCCTCGGCGTCACCGCGATCGCCGGCATGGGTGGGCTCTGCGAGGTCACGCTGCCGGCGGGCCGGACGGAGGGCGCGCCGGTCGGGTTCTCGCTGGTCGCGGCGCCGGGGCGCGATCGCGCGCTGCTGAAGCTCGCCGAGGAGGTCGCGCTGGAGCTCAGGCTGGCGGTGTAGCCCGCACAGCCATCCTGCATGCTCAAGAGCAGATTCACGCCTCCGGGCGTTGCCGCCCTGCGGCGATCTGCGTGCGTGGAGAGCAGATTCACGCCTCCGGGCGTTGCCGCCCTGCGGCGATCTGCTCTAATCGCACACCATGCAGATCCGCGACGCCCGCGACGCCGATGTCCCGGCGATCGCCGCCATCTATGCCCATCACGTGCTGCACGGCACCGGCACCTTCGAGGAAGACCCGCCCACGACGGAGGAGATGGCGCAGCGCCTGGCCGCCGTGCGCGCGCGGGGCTTCGCCTGGCTGGTCGCCGAGGCGGAGGACGGCACCGTCCTCGGCTATGCCTATTTCAACCAGTTCCGCGAGCGCTCCGCCTATCGCCACACGGCCGAGAACGCGATCTATGTCCGCGACGACGTGCGCGGCCAGGGCGTGGGCAAGGCGCTGGTCGGCGCGCTGCTGGAACGCGCCACGGCGGCGGGGTTCCGGCAGATGCTGGCGGTGATCGGCGATTCGGAAAACACCGGCTCGATCGGGCTGCACATCTCGCTCGGCTTCCGCCAGGCGGGCGTGATGAAATCGGTCGGCGCGAAGTTCGGGCGCTGGGTGGATGTGGTGATCATGCAGGCGAGCCTCGGCGAGGGCGACCGGACCCTGCCGGGATGAAGCGCCGCGGGCTCATCGCGCTGGGCGGCGTGGCGACGCTCGCGGCCTGTGCCATCGGGCGGGGCGGCAGCGTCTACTACAGCGGCCCGGTCACGGCCAATTTCGACGGCAGCCGTTTCCGCAACCCCGAGGGCATGCCGCCGCGCGGCTTCGGCGACCTCCTGCGCTGGCAGCTCGGCGACGGCAAGGTCGCCTGGCCCGAGAGCCACCCGAGCCCCTTCCCGGCCGACCAGCCGCCGGGCGGCAGCCGCGGCCTGCGGGTCGCCATGGTCGGCCATGCCTCGCTGCTGATCCAGGGCGGCGGGGTCAACATCCTCACCGATCCGGTCTGGTCGGAGCGCGCGAGCCCGCTCTCCTTCACCGGACCCAAGCGCGTGAATCCGCCGGGCATCGGCTTCGACGACCTGCCGCCGATCCACGCCGTGCTGGTCTCCCACGCGCATTACGACCATCTCGACGTCGCGACGCTGGGGCGGCTCTGGGCGCGGTACCGGCCGCGCATCATCGCGCCGCTCGGCAATGACGCGATCATCCGCGCCAGCGTGCCGGAATCCGAGGTCACCGCCGCCGATTGGGGCGACACCATCGCGCTGGGCGAGGCGCGCGTGCATTGCGTGCCCGTGCATCACTGGTCGGCGCGCGGCGTGCTGGACCGCAACCACGCGCTGTGGTGCGGCTTCGTGATCGAGGGGATCGGCGGCCGCGTCTTCTTTGCCGGCGACACCGGCTTCGACGGCGGGCGCCCCTTCCGCGAGGCCGCGTCCCGCCACGGCGCGCCCGATCTCGCCCTGCTGCCGATCGGCGCCTATGCGCCGCGCTGGTTCATGGCGCCGCAGCACATGGACCCGGCCGATGCGGTGAGGGGAATGGGCCTGCTCGGCGCGCGCCAGGCGCTCGGCTATCATTGGGGCACCTTCCGCCTCACCGACGAGGGCGTCGAGGATCCCTCGACCGAGCTGGCGGCCGCGCTGGCCAGCGAAGGCATCGCGCCGACGCGCTTCCTGGCGATGCGGCCAGGCGAGGTCTGGCAGCCGATCGCTTAAGGTGATCGCCAGCAATATGACGGTATCGTGCGCGGACCACCCGGCGTCGCGCATGGAAACGTGGCCGCGCCATGTTTCGAAGGGTCGTGATCCCTCCTAGGCTCGCTGCGGGACGGGAACGGACAGGATCATGGCAGTCACCTACGGCTTCTACACCGGGAGCTGGCCGGCGACCTCTGCCGCGCGGGTCTATCTCAGCGCCTTCGGCGCGCCGGCGGGGGCGTTCTCGCGCATCAGCTGGGGCGATGGCGAGACCTTCGACGCCTTTCTCTACAGTTCGCCGCCCCTGAATCACGACTATGCCGGCGGTGACGGGCTCGACGACCGCTACCGCATCACCGTCCGCCGGCTCGACGGGCCGGCCACGGCCGAGACGCTGATCGCCTGGTTCGGCTTCGCCAACATCGCGGGTGTGCTGCATCGCGGCGGCGCCTTCGACGATCTCATGGTCGCGGGCGCCGGCGCCGACACGCTGCATGGCGGAGATGGCGACAACCGCCTGCTCGGCAATGGCGGCGAGGACTGGCTGCGCGGCGGCGTGGGCAAGGATACGCTGGAAGGCCATGCGGATGCCGATGTCCTGCTGGGCCTTGGCGGCCAGGACCTGCTGATCGGCGGCGACGGCGCCGACACGCTCGACGGCGGCGCCGGCAACGACGTGCTGCATGGCGATGGCGGGGACGATTTGCTGCGCGGTGGCGACGGAAGCGATGCGCTGCATGGCGCGCTCGGCAACGACCGCCTGCTGGGTGATGCCGAGGCCGACACGCTGGAAGGCCATGACGGCGATGATTCGCTGTTGGGCGGCGACGGCAACGACCTGTTGCGCGGCGGCGCGGGGATCGACACCCTGCTTGGCGGCGCCGGCAATGACAGCCTGGACGGCGGCCCCGGCGATGACCTGATGCTCGGCGGCGAGGGCAACGACACGATCAACGCCTATGGCTTCGGCGCCGACACGGTGAATGGCGGCGCCGGCGACGACCGCATCATCTTCTCCGGCATCGGCAGCGCGCTGCTGCTGGGCGGCGAGGGCAACGACATGATCGAGGCGGGCGGCCAGGGCCCGGTGACCGTCCGGGGCGGCGCGGGCGATGACACCGTACTGGCCTACGGGACCAGTCAGCTTCCGGTCTACGGCGATGCCGGCGACGACTGGCTGCGTGGCGGCTCGAACGACGACCATCTGGTCGGCGGCGACGGCGCCGACACGCTGGAAGGCGGCATCGGCCGCGACCGCCTGCGCGGCGGCGAGGGCCCCGATGTGTTTGACTACGCCGCGCGGCGCCATGGCGGCGACCTGATCCTCGATTTCGAATCCGGCCTGGACCGCATCCGCCTGCGTCCACTCGACCCCGCCACCGTCACCGAGGCGCAGTTCATCGCGGGCGACAACCCGTCGCCGCTGGCGGGCACGCAGCCCTACATCCTCTACGACACCACGACGGGGCGGCTCTTCGTGGACTGGAACGGGCTGGAGACGCCGGGCGGCGAGAACCTGGCGAAGCTCGTCGGCGCGCCGACGCTGGCCTTTGCGGACTTCCTCTTCGGGTAGCGCCCGCGTCTCACCGCTCCGTCAGTCAACGGCAGGCAACGCGGCGCCCCGTGCCGCGTTTGTTGGGTCTGGACGACTCAGCTTGCCCGCCGCACAGCTTCCGGAGGATTGGACATGAACGACGACCGCAACGACGACACGCCGCGCGCGCAGCAGCCCGGCATGGTGGGCGAGGCGAAGCGCCACATCGCGGACGCCGTGCGCGAGACGGGCGACGAGGCCCGCGAGGCGGCGGGCAACGCGCGGGAGAAGGCCGAGGATCTCGCCGAATCCACCTCCGACGAGATCGCGAAGCTCCGCGAGAAGGTCGAGGGCCTGCTCAGGGAGAAGGTGACGCCCGCCATCGCCAATGCCGCGGAGGCGGCCGGCGTCTATGCGCGCGACGCGAAGGCCGCCGTCGCGGGGCAGGCCGAGCGTGCGGCGGATACGGTGAAGGCACATCCACTCGTCGCCGTCACCGCCATCGCGGCGCTCGGCTTCGTGATCGGCCGGCTGACCGCGCCCTTCCAAAGCCCGCCGCGGCGCTGGTAGCCGCGCCCGGGCCGGCCAGGGGTCGCATCATGGTACCGAAGCTTCTGGCCCTGGGCGCCGCCGCGGCCGCCGGATACTGGGCCGCGAACCTGCTCAGCCGCGATCGGCCGAAGACGGTGGGCTTCGTGGATCTCGCGCGCTACGCGGGCACCTGGTTCGAGCTCGCGCGCCTGCCGAACCACTTCCAGGATCGGCCCGACATGCGCTGCGTGGACGTCACGGCCACCTACAGCCCGATGGCCGATGGCACGCTGACGGTGGTCAACCGCTGCCGCAACGCGGCGCAGGGCGGGCGCGAGGTGACCATGGAAGGCCATGCGCGCTCCGCCGCGCCGGGCCATGACCGGCTGCGCGTGACCTTCTTCTGGCCGGTCTTCGGAGACCATTGGATCATCGCGCTCGACGAACAGTATCGCTGGTCGGTCGTGGGATCGCCGGATCGGCGGTTCCTCTGGATCATGGCGCGCGAGCCCACGCTGCCGGCCGAGGACTACACCCGCGCGATCGCCGCCGCCGGGCGGGAAGGCTTCGACATCACGCGCCTCGTCCGCACGGTGCAGGGTGGCGGCGTGCCGCGCGCCGCCTGACCTGTCGGGCCGTCAGCGCGGCACCGCCGCATGCGCCGCGAGGCAGGCGACGTCGAGAATCTGGTTCACCCCCGCATCCATCCCCACGATCTGCACCGGCGCCGACAGGCCCACCAGCAGCGGCCCGATGGTCTGCGAGCTCGTCAGATGCGGGATCGCCTTGCTCAGCACGTGCGCGGCATGCAGGCCGGGCATCACCAGCACATTCGCCGCCCCCGTCAGCCGGCTGAACGGGTAGAGCCGCGCGCGCAGCTTGGGATCCAGCGCGACATCGGCCGCCATCTCACCATCATACTCGAAATCCACGCCGCTCTGGTCGAGCAGCTTCACCGCGTCGCGGATCGAGCCGGGAATCGAGCCCTTGGGATCGCCGAAGGTCGAGAAGGAGAGGAAGGCCACGCGCGGCTCATGCCCGAGCCGCCGCGCCGCCGCCGCCGCCTTGCGTGCGATCTCGGCCAGCGTCGCGGCATCCGGCCTTTCATGGATCGCGGTGTCGGCGACCAGCACCGTGCCGGAGCGCCGCGCCAGCATCAACGTGAGCCCGAACAGCACGGTGCCGGGCGCCGGATCGATCACCGTGCGCACGCCCTCGAGCGAGGCGGCGTAGCTGCGCGTGACGCCGGTGACCACCGCATCCGCATCGCCGAGCGCCACCATGCAGGCCGCGAAGACGTTGCGGTCCTGGTTCACCATGCGCTGGCAGTCGCGCAGCAGGAAACCCTCGCGCTGGCGCTTCGCGTAGAGCCATTCGGCATAGACCCGCGTCTTGTCGGACAGGCGGGCATTGTGGATCTCGATCCCGTCCGGCAGCGGGATGCCGAGTGCCGCGACCGTCGCGCCGATCCTGTCCTCCCGCCCCACCAGCACCGGCGTGCCGTAGCCCGCCTGGCTGAAGGCAATCGCGGCGCGGATCACCTTTTCCTCCTCGCCTTCCGCGAAGACCACGCGGCGCGGATTGGCGCGGACATTCTCCGCGATCGCCTCCATCGCGGAGGTCGTCGCATCCAGCCTGCCGGCGAGGTCGCGCTTGTAGCGGTGCAGATCGGCCAGCGGCTTGCGCGCCACGCCGGACTCCATCGCGGCCTTGGCCACCGCCGGCGAGACGCGGCTGATGAGGCGCGGGTCGAAGGCGTTGGGGATGATGTAATCCGGCCCGAAGCGCAGCTTCGTCCCGGCGCCGGCGCCCGAGACCTCTTCCGGCACGTCCTCGCGCGCGAGCATCGCCAGCGCTTCGGCCGCGGCGACCTTCATCGCGTCGTTGATCGTGCTCGCGCGCACATCCAGCGCGCCCCGGAAGATGAAGGGGAAGCCGAGGACGTTGTTGACCTGGTTCGGATAGTCGCTGCGGCCCGTCGCCACGATGCAGTCGGGCCGCACCGCGCGCGCCTCGTCCGGCGTGATCTCCGGATCAGGATTGGCCATGGCGAAGATGATCGGGTGGGCGGCCATGCTGCGCACCATCGCCGGCGTCACCGCACCCTTGACCGAGAGGCCCATGAAGCAGTCGGCCCCCTCCATCGCCTCGGCGAGCGTGCGCGCCTTCGTCTCCACGGCGTGCGCCGATTTCCACTGGTTCATGCCGTCGGTGCGGCCGCGCCAGATCACGCCCTTGGTGTCGGCGAGGATCACGTTCTGCGGGCGGATGCCCATGGCCTTCACCAGCTCCGCGCACGCGATCGCCGCCGCGCCCGCGCCGTTGATGACGAGCCTGATGTCGCGCAGCTCCCGGTTGGTCAGGTGGCAGGCGTTGATCAGCCCGGCCGCGGCGACGATCGCGGTGCCGTGCTGGTCGTCATGGAAGACGGGGATGTCCATCAGCTCTCGCAGCCGCTGCTCGATGACGAAGCATTCCGGCGCCTTGATGTCCTCCAGGTTGATCCCGCCGAAGCTGGGGCCGAGGAAGCGCACCGCGTTGACGAACTCGTCCACATCCTCGGTGTTGAGGCAGAGATCGATCGAATCCACGTCGGCGAAGCGCTTGAACAGCGCGGCCTTGCCCTCCATCACCGGCTTCGACGCCAGCGCGCCGAGATTGCCGAGCCCCAGCACCGCGGTGCCGTTGCTGATGACGGCGACGAAATTGCCCTTCGAGGTGTAGTCGTAGGCCAGCGCCGGATCGCGCGCGATGTGCAGGCAGGGCTCCGCCACGCCGGGGCTGTAGGCCAGCGAGAGATCGCGCGCGGTGGTCAGCGACTTGGTGAGGCGGATCTCCAGCTTGCCGGGCCTGCCCTCGGCATGCATGGCCAGCGCCTCCTCGCCCGTGATGCGGGCGGTGCGGGTATCGCCCAGCGCCTCGGCGGGCTTTCGCGTATCGTCCATCGCGCGGTCTTCTCCCCTGTCTCGCCTTTATGCGGCCCGGCGGGGCGCGGCGGAAGCCGGCCGCTTCGCAGATGCGTTGCGATGATTCAGCGCCCTCACGCGCCGGGCGCGGCCTCCGGCCGCTTGGCTCGCCGGACTGCCGGCGGGCCGCATTCGCGGCCTCGGCCCGCTTCGCGAGCCGCATGTCGCAACCACCGCCACCGGCTCTACACGCCGAAGGTCAGCTCGACCATGATGCCGGTCGGGTCGTGGAGAAAGATCTGGTGCAGCGGGAAGCCTGGCACCGGCGCCTCCTGCCAGGTCACGCCGAGCGCCTTGAGCCGCGCGCGCGTCTCCTCCAGCCCCTCCGCCTTCATCGCGACATGGCCGAAGGCGCCGTGTTGGGTCGGCAGCGCATCGCTGTCCTTCAGCCGCGCGGCGATATGCACCACGGCGCCGCCGCCGCACCAGAACCAGATGCCGGGAAAGTCGAAATCCGGCCGCCTTCCTTCCTCCAGCCCCACCACCTCGCCCCAGAACCGGCGCATCGCCGGCAGGTCCGACGGGCGGCAGCGGATGTTGACGTGATCAATTCCCGAGACGGGCATGGCGCGATCCTCCCCGCGGCAGCCTGCGCCTGTGCCCGGCCTTGCGTCCAGCTTCGCAGCGCGGGCCTGAGACGGTAGCAAGGCAGCGTGAACGACCGCATCCCGCCCGCCGAGGGCAACCGTATCCCGCGCGCCGAAGGCGACCGAATCCCGCGCGCCGAAGGCGCGACTCCCGCCCTCGCCCAATGGTTCGCCGCGAAGGCCGCACACCCCGACACGCTCGTCTTCTTCCGCATGGGCGATTTCTTCGAGCTGTTCTTCGCCGATGCCGAGGACGCCGCCGCCATCCTCGACATCGCCGTGAGCTTTCGCGGCGAGCACCAGGGAAGGCCGGTTCCGATGGCGGGCGTCCCAGCCCATGCCGTGGATGCCTATCTCGCCCGCCTGATCCGCGCCGGAAAGCGCGTCGCGCTCTGCGACCAGCTCGAAACGCCGGAGGATGCGAAGAAGCGCAAGGCGCCCACCATCCGCCGCGAGGTCGTCCGCGTCGTCACGCCCGCGACCGTCACCGAGGACGGGCTCCTGGACGCCGGCCGCCCCGCCTGGCTGCTGGCGCTGGCGGAGGCGGAGGACGGGCTCGGCGCCGCCTGGCTCGACATCTCCACCGGCGCCTTCCACACCGCCCCCCTGCCGCGCGGCGATCTCGGCGCGCTGCTGGCGCGGCTGGAACCCGTCGAGGCGGTGGTGCCGCCCGACCTTGCCGAGGACGCCGACCTCGCCCAGCGGCTGGCTGGCCGCATCGCCCCGCGCCTCGCCCCGCGCGACGCGGTCCGGCTGCTGCGGGAGGCCTATGGCGTGGCCACGCTCGACGGCTTCGGCCGCTTCGAGCCGGCCGAGCTTGCTGCCGCCGCGGCGGCGCTCTCCTATGTGCGGGAAACGCAGGCCGGCGCGCTGCCGCGGCTCGATCCGCCGAAACCCGGCAGCGGCGCCGGCGGCGTGCTGCAACTCGACGCCGCCACGCGCCGCAGCCTCGAAATCCTGCGCGACCAGCGCGGCGGCGGCGAGGCGACGCTGCTGGCCGCCGTGGACCGCACGCTGACCGCGGCCGGCGCGCGCGAACTCGCCTCGCGCCTCGCCGCGCCGCTCGCGGAGGCCGGCCCGATCGCGGCGCGGCACGATGCCGTCGCCTTCCTGCTCGGCGATGCTTCGACGCGCGAGGCGATGCGCGCCGCGCTGAAGGGCGCGCCCGACATGGCGCGCGCGCTGGCGCGGCTCGCGCTGGACCGCTTCGCGCCGCGCGACCTCGGCGCGCTGCGGGCGGGGCTCGATCTCGCCGCGCGCCTCCAGGCGATCATCGGCGGCGCGACGCTGCCAATCCCCACCCTCGTCGCCGAGGCCGCCGAGACGCTCCGCCTGGACCCCTCGCTCGCGCAGGAGCTGTCCCGCGCGCTGGCCGGCACGCTGCCGGCGCGGCTTGATGATGGTGGCCTGATCGCGCCGGGCTATGACGGCGAGCTCGATGCGCTGCGCCGCCTGCGCGATGGCGGGCGCGAGGCGATCGCGGCCTTGCAGCTCGATCTCGCCCAGGCCTGGGGCGTGGCGAGCACGAAGATCCGCCATCACCAGCAGTTCGGCTTCCTGGCGGAGGTCCCGGCCGCGCCCGCCGAGAAGCTGCTGCGCGATTCGCCGAAGGGGCTGAAGCAGGAGCACGCCCCGATCCATCGCCAGACCATGGCCAATGCCGTGCGTTTCACCTGCACCGCGCTCGCCGACCTCGACCGCAAGGTCGCCGAGGCCGGCGATCGCGCCAGCGCGCGTGAGAGAACCTGCGTCGCGCATCTGCGGCGGATGCTGCTCGATTCCGGCACGCCGATCGCCGCCGCCGCCGAGGCGATCGCGGAGCTCGACCTGCACGCCGCCGCCGCCACCCTCGCCGCCGAGGGCGGCTGGTGCCGGCCGGAGATCACGGAACGCCCCGATTTCGCGATCGTCGCCGGCCGCCATCCCGTGGTGGAGGCGGCGCTGCGCCGGCTCAAGGGCCCGGCCTTCGTGCCGAATGATTGCGACCTCTCGCCCGGCCGCCGGCTCTGCCTGCTGACGGGGCCCAACATGGCGGGCAAGTCCACCTGGCTGCGGCAGAACGCGCTGATGGTCGTGCTCGCCCAGGCCGGGCTTTTCGTGCCCGCCGAGAGCGCGCGGCTCGGCCTGACCGACCGGCTGTTCAGCCGGGTCGGTGGTGGCGACGACATCGCCGGCGGCCGCTCCACCTTCATGGTCGAGATGGCCGAGACCGCCGCCATCCTGAACGGCGCCACCCCCCGTTCCCTGGTGGTGCTGGACGAGGTCGGGCGCGGCACCGCCACCTGGGATGGGCTCGCCATCGCCTGGTCCGTGCTGGAGGCGCTGCATGACCGCATCCGCTGCCGTGCCATCTTCGCCACGCATTTCCACGAGCTGACAGCCTTGGCGGGCCGGCTGCCCGAGCTGCGGCTTGCCCAGATGAAGGTGCGGGACTGGCGGGGCGAGGTGATCTTCCAGCATCTCGTCGGCGATGGCGCGGCGGAACGATCCTGGGGCGTGCATGTCGCGAAGCTCGCGGGCGTGCCGCGCGGCGTGCTCACCCGCGCCAGCCAGGTGCTCGCTGCGCTGGAGGCCCGCGCCCGCGCCGGCGGGCCCGATGCGCTGGCGGACGAACTGCCTCTTTTTGCGCAAACCGGGCCGAAACCGGCCCAGCCTCGCTCCGACCTGCACGCGGCGCTGGCGGCGCTGGACCTGGATTCGCTTTCCCCGCGTGAGGCGCAGGAGGCGCTCTACCGTCTCAGGCAGATCGCTGATGATACTGCGGCGCAACACGACAACCCTGTTGCGCCGCCCCGCAAGACGTTATCGTGAAGGGAATGCGGACAAGCCTAGCGCATGCGCCTGACGCAGCCGGCTCCACTTCCGGCGCGAAATGGGCGGATGCCCCCGACGTGCTTCCCGACCTGATCGCCGCCCTCCTGCCCGAGGGCCTGCCGATGCCGCGCGACGAGGCGCTCGGCCAGCGCCGCCGCCAGCTCGGCCGCATCCAGGGCAAGGTCCAGCGTGCCTTCGAGGCGCATGAGCTCTCGGGCCTCGCCGCCGCCCGCTGGCTCGCCGCGCTGACCGATGGCCTGGTCGCGGCGATCCACGCCTACACCCTCGCGATGGTCCCCGCCCCCGATGGCCGGGCCGAGCCGCCCTTCGCGCTGATCGCCACCGGCGGCTACGGGCGCGGCGTGCTCGCACCCTATTCCGACATCGATCTCCTCTTCGCCTCCGAAAGCCCGCTCGGGCCGGGCGGGCGGCGGCGGGTGGAGTTCATGCTCTACCTGCTGTGGGATCTCGGCCTGAAGGTCGGCCACGCCACCCGCACCATCACTGAATGCATCGAGGATGCGCGCGGCGACGTCACCGTCCAGACCGCGCTGATCGACGCGCGCCACCTCGCCGGCGACCCGGCGCTGTTCCACCGCTTCGACCAGGCTTTCGCCGCCTTCCGAAAGCAGACCGGGCTGGCCGCCTTCCTCGCCGCCAAGCGCGCCGAGCGCGCCGCCCGCCATGCGCGCTACGGCGACAGCCCCTTCCTGGTGGAGCCGCATGTGAAGGAAGGCCGCGGCGGGTTGCGCGACCTCCAGACGCTCTACTGGCTGGCCCGCCATGCCTTCGGCGTGCAGCGCATGCCGGAACTCGTCGGCAAGGACAGCCCCGGCGGCGGCTTGCTGACCCCCCAGGAGGCGCGCGCCATCCGCCGCGCCTGGAATTTCCTTTGGACCGTCCGCTTCCACCTTCACTACGTCACGGGCCGCGCCGAGGAACGCCTGACCTTCGACCTCCAGCCCGTGGTGGGCGCCCGCATGGGCTATACCCGCCACGGGGTGCAGGACGGCGTCGAGCGCTTCATGAAGCACCTGTTCCTGACGGCGCGGGACGTGGTGCGGCTGACGCGGCTGCTGGAGCCAGGGCTGGAACGCGCGGCGCTCGGCCCGCCCGCCGTGGTGCCGCCCGGCGATGCCGCGCTGACCCAGGCGGGGATGGCGCTGGCCGACGGCAAGGTGCTCTTCGCGCCGGACCGCATGGTGGCCGAGGACCCCGCCATCATGCTCCGCCTGGTCCGCGCCGCGCGCGACCGGGGCCTCGAAATCCATCCGCTGGCGCATCGCGCCCTGGTCCGCAACGCCCGCTATGCCGTGCGACTGCGCGACGACAAGGCGGCCAACGCGCTCTTCCTCGACATCCTCTCCGGCAAGGACCCGGCGCGCTGGCTGCGCACGCTGAACGAGGTGGGCGTGCTCTCCCGCTTCATCCCGGACTGGGCGCGCATCGTCGGGCTGATGCAGTTCGACACCTATCACGTCTTCACCGTGGAGGAGCACACGATCGAGGCGATCGGCGTGCTCGCCGCGCTCGAACGCGGCGACCTGGCGGAGATCGCGCCGGTCGCGTCCGAACTCATCGGCCAGGTGCAGTCGCGCCGCGCGCTCTATGTCGCGGTGCTGCTGCACGACATCGCCAAGGGCCGCGGCGGCGACCATTCGGAACTCGGCGCCGAGGTTGCGCTGGAGCTCTGTCCACGCTTCGGCCTGACGCCGGAGGAGACGGAGACCGTCTCCTGGCTCGTGCTGAATCACCTGCTGATCAGCCAGACCGCGTTCAAGCGCGACATTGACGACCCCAAGACCATCCTCGACATCGCCGAGACCGTGCAGAGCCCCGAAAGGCTGCGCCTGCTGCTGGTGCTGACGGTCGCCGACATGCGCGCGGTCGGGCCCAAGGTGTGGAACGGCTGGAAGGCGACGCTGCTGCGAGAGCTCTACTGGCGCGTCGCGGAAGTCCTGGCCGGCGGGTTGTCGGTGCCGGAGCGCGACACCCGCGTCGCGCGCGCCCGCCAGGCCGCGGCGACGTTGCTCGGCGACATCCCGAAGGACGCGCTGGATCGCTTCCTCGGCCTTGGCTATCCGGGCTACTGGCTCTCCTTCGATCCCGAGACGCATGCCCGCCACGCCCGCATGATCCGGGAGGCGGAGAGCGACGGCGCGCCTCTGACGGTTCGCACGCGCGTCATCGAGGCGCGCGCGGTGACGGAGGTGACCGTCTATGTCACGGATCATCCCGGCCTGTTCAGCCAGATCGCCGGCGCGCTCGCGGTGGCGGGTGCGAGCATCGTGGATGCGCGCATCCACACGATGACGAACGGCATGGCGCTCGACACCTTCTGGGTGCAGGACGCCGCCGGCGGCGCCTTCGACGCGCCGCACCGCCTGGCGCGGCTCGCCGTGCTGATCGAGCAGGCGCTGTCGGGCCGCATCCGGCTGGATGCCGAGATCGGCAAGCTGAAGCGCGAGCCCGCCCGTCTCCGCGCCGTGCAGATCCCGCCGCGCGTGGTGATCGACAACCACGCGAGCAACACCCACACCGTGATCGAGGTGAACGGCCGCGACCGCCCGGGCCTGCTGCATGACGTGACGGCCGCGATCAGCGAGCAGGGCCTGCAGATCGCGAGCGCGCACATCACCACCTACGGCGTGCGCGCGGTGGACGTGTTCTACGTGAAGGACGTGTTCGGCCTGAAGGTCGAGAACGAGCGCAAGCTGAAGGCGCTGCGCGAGGCGCTGGTCGCGGCGCTGGGGGGCGCGGAGGAGAAGGTGGTGGAGGAGGCGGTGCGGGCCGTCTGAACGCGGCCCGGACCGGCGTCTCACCGCGGCTTCGGAACCGCCGGCGCGGTCGGCACGGAGTTCTGCGAGGGCAGCAGCGTTTCCCGCGTGCGCGGCGGCGCGACCTGCGGCAGCTGGTAGCCCGGCCGGCCGGGCTCGGGCCCTCGCAGCACGAGGCAGGCCGGCATCGGCTCGCAGGACGGGGTGCGCGTCTGGGCCAGGGCGCCATGCCCCGGCAGGGCCAGCAGCGCGACGATCAGGATCGGCTTGCGCATCACGAGCCTCCTCCCTCGGCCAGCGGCCGGATCGCGACCGCGCGGAATCCGATGGCGACCGGGCGCGGAAACACGTTGCGCACCACGACGCCGCGATGCGCCGATTCATTGAGCCCGGCCGTCGCGCCGGGTGTCTGGCCGCGCCCGGCCTCCGCCGGCTGCCCCAGCCGCGCGCCGCCGCCCACCGAGCCCTCGACCGTCTGCTGCATCACGATCTCATTGGCGAGGAAGACGTAGCTGATCAGGCGCAGTTCGACCCGTGGCGCGGGCGCGCCAGGCTGCGCGGATTCCAGCACGTCGGCGCCGAGCCCGTAGCGCACGACGCGCTCGAGATAGGACTGCGAGCAGCGCACCGGTTCGTTGTGGCACCACAGCAGCAGCTCCTCGGTCGCCTCGGCGACGGCAACGCCATAGCCGAAGGCCTGCGGCACGCTGATCTCCTGCACCAGCGTCGCGCGCCGCGTGCCCTGGAACAGGCCGAGCCAGCTGCCGCCCTCGGCCTGTATCTCGGTGCTGCGCCGATCCTGCACGGCGGGAAACATCACCAGCGAGAGCCCGATCGGTCCCGCCGCATCCGGGGCGCCCGCGGGCGTGCCGCGCTGCGCCGCCTCGGGCCCCCCGAAGGCGCCGAGCGCGGCGCGGCGCCGGGCGGCGGCGCGGAGCTTGTCGTCGAGCGGCAGGTATCCGACGCGCACGGCGCGGCTCGGCAGGCCGAGCGGGAGGTCGGCCGGGTCGGCCTCCGGCGAGACGACCACTGCCCACAGGTCGCCGACATGCATGTCCTCGGTCGGCGGATAGACGGCGCGGACGCCGAGGCGGGCCATGCTGTCGCGCCACTGGTCCTCGACGCTGCGCGTCTCCGAGGCGATCGCCGGCTGGCCGGGCTCGATCAGGAACCAGACCAGCGCGGCACCGCCGAGCGCGGCGGCTCCCGCCCCCGCCCAGGGCAGGTAGCTGCGCCAGCCCGGCGCCGCCGGTGTTGTCGTGCCCGCCGCATCCGCGACGATCGGCCCTGCTCCATCCATGGCCACCTCCCTGCCGTCACCGTGACGACAAGGGGACGCTAGGAGAGCGGGCAGCCGCGAGTCCCGAAGGAACCCCGAAATTCCGTTTCGGATGCGGGCGGCGTTCAGCGCGCGCTTGCGTCCACCGCGGCGCCGGTCGAACCTTCCGCGCCATGGCACGCGATCAGGACCCCACCGCCCCGGCCGTCGTGCCACGCATCGCGGTGCTGATCGACGCCGACAATGCGCAGCCTTCGATCGCGGATGCCCTGCTGGCCGAGGTCGCCCGTTTCGGCGCGTCCTTCATCCGCCGCGCCTATGGCGACTGGACCACGCCGAACCTGGCCGGCTGGAAGCCGGCCCTCCTCAACCATGCGATCCAGCCGGTGCAGCAGTTTCGCTACACGGTCGGCAAGAACGCCACCGACAGCGCCATGATCATCGACACGATGGACCTCCTGCATTCGCGTCGCCTGGACGGCTTCTGCCTGGTGTCGAGCGACAGCGACTTCACCGGCCTGGCGCGCCGCGTCCGGGAGGAAGGCCTGCTGGCGATTGGCGTCGGCGAGCGCAAGACCCCGCGCCCCTTTGTCGCCGCGTGCGACCGCTTCATCTACACGGACCTGCTGGCGCCGGCGACCAAGCCCGATGGCGACGCAGTCAAGGCGCCGCCGACGCCCGCGCGGGACAAGAAGCTGATCGAACTGCTCGCCAATGCGGTGGATGCCGCCTCGGACGAAGCCGGCTGGGCGCATCTCGGCACGGTCGGGACGAAGATCTACCAACAATCGCCGGAGTTCGATTCCCGCTCCTGGGGCTTCGCGAAACTCGGGGATCTGTTCGCGGCCCTGCCGATGTTCCAGACCGAGGAGCGCGGTACGGCCGGCGCACGAACGCGCTTCGTGCGCCGTGCGGACCCTGGGTCGCCACGTGCGAAGCGGAACGGCTGAGCGAACCCCGCGCTACCCCAGCAACCGCCCGATCACCCGCGCCGTGTAGTCCACCACCGGCACGATCTTCCCGTAGTTGATCCGCGTCGGACCCACCACGCCGATCGCGCCCACGATCTTCTGGTCCTGCGCGTTGCGGAAGGGCGCCACCACCATCGAGAGGCCCGCGCTGTCGAACAGCCCGCTTTCGGCACCAATGAAGATCTGCACGCCCTCGCCGCGCTGGGCGAGGTCCAGCAGGCGCAGCATCGTCTCCTGCGTCTCCAGCCGCTCGAAGAGCGTCTGAATCTCCTGCACGCGCTGCACCTGGTCCAGGTTCTGCAACAGCTTCGCCTGTCCCCGCAGGATCAGCGTGCCGCCCACGCCGCCCGACCAGGTGGCGAGGCCGGCCTCGATCACCTGCTGGGTCAGCTCATCCAGCGCGGTGCGATGCGCCGCCATCTCCGCCTGCACGGCGCTGCGCGCTTCCTCCAGCGTGCGGCCCGAGAGGCGGGCGTTGAGGTAGTTCCCCGCCTGCACCAGCGCCGAGGGCGGCAGGCCCGGCGGGACCTCGATGACCCGGTTCTCCACCTGGCCATCGGCCGTCACCAGCACCACCAGCGCGCGGCCGGGGCCGAGTGCGACGAATTCGATGTGCCGGAGCGGCGCCTCGCTCTTCGGCGCGACGACCAGGCCGGCGGCGCCGGCAAGCCCGGACAGCATCTGGCCCGCCTCGCCAAGCGTTTCCTGCAAGGAACGCCCGCCGGCCGCGCAGCGCGCCGCGATCGCGTCCCGCTCCTCCTCGGGCAGCGCGCCGAATTGCAGCAGCCCATCCACGAAGAGCCGCAGGCCCCGCTCGGTCGGCAACCGCCCGGCCGAGGTATGCGGCGCAAAGAGCAGCCCGGCTTCCTCCAGGTCGGCCATCACGTTGCGGATGGTGGCCGGCGAGAGCGCCTGCGGCAGCCGGCGCGAGAGGGTGCGGCTGCCCACCGGCTCCCCGGTGGCGACATAGAGCTCCACCAGCTCCCGCAGGATCGCCGCGCCGCGGTCGTCCAGGCCGGGAGGCATCGTGGGCAGGCTCGGCGAGAGGCTCATGGCCGCCGCGATCGCGGGGCGGGGCGGCCGGTTCATCGGACCCATGACAGGAAGGTAGGAACGAGCCCCGCGCCGGGTCAATGTCAGAGGCCGGATAGGAGCCAGGATGCACAGGGTTTGGGTGGTTCTGGGCGTTGCGATGGGGCTGGCGGGTCCGGCCCGGGCGGATGACTGGTCGGCTTGTGCCACGGCGATCGCGGCCGCGGAGCGCGGCAGCTTCATCCCGGCCGGGCTGCTGGCCGCCATCGCCCGGGTGGAAAGCGGCCGCCCCCGCCCGGGCGGCGGCATCGCCCCCTGGCCCTACGCCATCAACGCCGGCGGGACCGGCCGCTACCCGGAGACGAAGCAAGCCGCCATCGCGGAGGTCGAGGCGCTGCGCGCGCGGGGCATTACCTCGGTGGATGTCGGCTGCATGCAGGTGAACCTGTTCCACCACCCCCAGGCCTTCGCGAGCCTGGAGGCCGCCTTCGACCCCGCCACGAACGTCGCCTATGCCGCGCGCTTCCTGCGGGAGTTGCGGGGCCGCACCGGCAACTGGGCGGAGGCCGTGGCGCAATATCATTCCAGCGAGCCCGGCCGCGGCCTCGCCTATCACTCCCGCGTCCGGGTCGCCCGCATCGCCGGCGGCACCCAGCTCATCGCGCCGGCGACGCTCCGCGGCCTCTGCGCGCCGGGCCGGCGCGCCGCCGTGGTCGTCGCGCGCAACGGGCGGCCGAGGGTGACGTGTCGGGGTTAGACCGTCAGCTTCGCGTTAACTGGACTGTGTTGACATAGCCCTGCCAAAGGCGCTCGCCAAATATCCTGCCATCTGGACGAAGCGTGAATGTGAACATGTTTCCCAATCGAAACCGATCATTTTCAATAGGAGACCGGAACTGGATGGGCGCATTCTGGGCAAACTGATAGGTGCCGACAGCCTCGCCTTCAGGCGTGACGGACGTTACGGTCAGAACGGTTTGCGAACCGCCATCCCAGAAGCCAGTCCACCGGCCGACGAACCGCGCGTTTCCCTGAGGGGTCGGCGCTCCCTGAACGGCAGCCTGTGCCGTGGCAACCGGCGTCCGGCTGGTTTGCTCTGGCGTGCAACCTGCGAGAGCCAGCGCGAAAGGCACGAGCAAAAAACCGTTGGCCTTCATGGGACACGTACCCCCCCTTGCCAATCTTGCGGGCGTAATCTGGCCTGAATGTTTGATGAACGGCAATACATTTCGTTCGCAAGCCATTGCGAACCCATGCGGAGGGGTATGCCACCAGATGCTAGCGACGCTGGACGCGCAGCCCCGCCGGCGTTAGCTGCGCGCCATGATCGACTTCCCCGCCGGCTTCAAAGCCCCCTTCGTCCGCCCCTCCGGCCGTAAGGCCGATGAGCTGCGCGCCGTCTCCCTCACCCCTGGCGCCGCGCGCCATGCGGAAGGGTCCTGCCTGATCCGTTTCGGCACGACCGAGGTGCTCTGCACCGCCAGCGTCGAGGGCAAGGTGCCGCCCTTCCTGCGCGGGCAGGGCCAGGGCTGGGTCACCGCCGAATACGGCATGCTGCCCCGCGCCACCCACACCCGCAGCGACCGCGAGGCGGCGCGGGGCAAGCAATCCGGCCGCACGCAGGAAATCCAGCGCCTGATCGGCCGCTCGCTGCGCGCCGTGACCGACCTCAAGGCGATGGGCGAGATGACCGTCACGCTCGATTGCGATGTGCTCACCGCCGATGGCGGCACGCGCACCGCCTCCATCACCGGCGCCTGGGTCGCGCTGCATCTGGCGTTCCGCCATTGCGTCGAGAAGAACATCCTCAAGAAGGTCCCGCTCAAGGACCAGGTCGCCGCGATCTCCTGCGGCGTCTGGAACGGCACGCCGGTGCTCGACCTCGACTATGATGAGGACAGCAAGGCCGAGACGGACGGCAATTTCGTCATCACCGGCACGGGCGGGCTGTGCGAGGTGCAGGCGACCGCGGAGGGTGCGCCGTTCAGCGATGCGGAGCTGGCCGCCCTGCTGGCGCTTGCGAAGAAGGGCACGACCGAGCTCTTCGCGAAGCAGCGCGAGGCGATCGGGAAGTGACCCACCGGGTCCTGGACTCCCAAAAGCTCGTCCTGGCCACCCACAACGCCGGCAAGGTGCGCGAGGTCGCCGAACTCCTCGCGCCGTGGAAGTTGGAGATCGTCTCCGCCGGCAGCCTTGGCCTGCCCGAGCCGGCCGAGACCGAGGAGACCTTCATCGGCAATGCCCGCATCAAGGCGCTCGCCGCCGCGCGCGCCTCGGGCCTGCCGGCGCTCGCCGATGATTCCGGCTTCTCGGTCGCCGCGCTCGATGGCGCGCCCGGCGTGCGGACCGCCGACTGGGCCGAGACGCCCACCGGCCGCGACTACGCGATGGCGATGGGCAAGGTCGAGAAGCTCGCACGACACGCCGCGGATCGCCGCGCCTGGTTCTCCTGCGCGCTGGTCCTCGCCTGGCCCGATGGCCACACGGAAGACTTCCTCGGCGAGGCGCATGGCCATTGGGTCTGGCCGCCGCGCGGCACCAACGGCTTCGGCTACGACCCGATGTTCGTCCCCAACGGCCACATCGAGACGTTCGGCGAGATGACGCCGGCGGCGAAGCACGCGATCAGCCATCGCGCGGCGGCCTTCGCCCTGCTCTCGGCCGCGGTGCTCGCGCCACGATGATCCGCGCGGCGCTGCTGGCCGTGCTGCTGCTCGCAGCCCAGGCTCGCGCCGAGACCGCCGGTCCGCTCCGCACCGAGCCCGGCACCGTGCCCCGCGACGCCGAGGCCGAAGGCGCGCTGGTCTGGCTGCATCCCTTCAACGCGGACGGGTCCGCCTGGCCCGCACCCGACTGGACCGCGCTGCTCGCCGCGCGCGGCTGGGATGCCTGGCGGCTCGATCGCGGCCGTCCCGATCCGCTGGAAGCCGGCGCCGCGCGGCTTGTCGAGGGCGTCGCGGCGCTACGTGCCCGTGGCTATCGGCGCATCGCGCTGCTCGGCGAATCCCGCGGCGCCTTCATCGCGCTCGCCGCGCTGCGCGAGCCCGGGCTCGCCGATGCGGTGATCCTCGGCGCACCCGCCGCGCATGGCCGCAGCCCCGAGCGGCGGCCCCAGGCGCTGGCCGATTTCGCCGCGGCGCTGGAGGCCGCGCGGCCGGCGGCCGATGCGCGGCTCGCGCTCTTCCTGTTCGAGGACGATCCGTGGGACCCCGATCCGGCGCGGCGCGCCGCGCTGTTCCGCGCCGCCGCCGTTCGCCTCGGCGTCGCCGGGCTCGTCGTGGACCGCCCGCCCGAGCCGATCGGGCATGGCGGGCTGCAGGCACCTCAATTCGCCGTGCGCTTCGCGCCCTGCCTCGCGGCGCTCCTCGATTTCGGCCGCCCGCCTCCCGCTGCCTGCCCTTGAAGCCGCGCCGCCGCGCCTCTTCTTCTGCGCAACGGACCGGGAGACACCGCATGCACCTCACCCGACGCGCGCTGCTCGGCACGCTGATCAGCGGCGCGGCCGCGGCCGAGCCCGTGCTCAGCCAGGGTCCCGTCCCCGCCGCCCGAGGCTTCCGCCTCACGACGCTCGCCGAGGGCTTCGCCAATCCCTGGAGCCTCGCCTTCCTGGCCGATGGCTCGCTGCTCGTCACGGAGCGCCCGGGCCGGCTGCGCATCATCCGCGATGGCCGCCTCGATCCGCGCCCGATCGCCGGCACGCCGGAGGTGCATGTCCAGGGCCAGGGCGGCCTGTTCGAGGTGACGCCGCATCCCGGCTTCGCCTGGAACCGCGTGGTCTACCTCACCTACGCGCAGGGCGATGCGCGGGCGAACCAGACGCGGCTTGCCCGCGCCGTGCTCGACGGCACCACGCTGCGCGACCTGCAGCCGATCTTCGAGACCGGGGTCGCCAAGCAGGGCAATGCCCATTTCGGCGGAAGGCTCCTCTTCCTGCCGGATGGCACGCTGCTGATGACGATCGGCGATGGCGGCAACCCGCCCAATCGCCTCGATGGCCGGCTGATCCGAGAGAATGCGCAGGATCGCGGCGTGCTGCTCGGCAAGATCATCCGCCTGACCGCGGAGGGCACGGTGCCCGCCGACAATCCCTTCGTGAACCAGCCGGGGGTGCGGCCCGAGATCTTCTCGTGGGGCCATCGCAACCCGCAGGGGCTCGCCTGGGATCCGATCCGCAACGCGATCTGGTCCACCGAGCATGGCAGTTCCGGCGGTGACGAGCTGAACCGGGTGGCGGCCGGCCAGAACCATGGCTGGCCCGCCGTGTCGCACAGCGTCGAGTATTCCAACGGCCAGCAGATCGGCAGCGGCCGCAGCGCGCCGGGCATGGTGGACCCGGTGCTGGCCTGGATGACGACGGCGGCCCCCTCCGGCCTCGCGGTCTGCACCAGCGACCGCATCGCGGGCTGGCGGGGCGACCTGTTTGCCGGGACGCTGCGCGGCGCGGATGTGCGGCGCATCCGCCTCGATCCCGCCGGCCGCGTGCTCGGCGAGGAGAGCATCCGCATCGGCGCGCGCGTGCGCGACGTGCGGCAGGGGCCCGACGGGCTCCTGCACGTGCTGACCGACGAACCCTCCGGCGCGCGGCTGATCCGGATCGAGCCGGTCTGAGCGGCCGCAACGCGCCCTCAGGACAGGATCACATCGGCCGCCGTCACCTGGGCGGCGGTCAGCCCCGCCAGCAGGATGCTGGCCCCCGCGAAGCTCACCCGCGCCCCGCCCGCTTCCGTGGTGCGGATGAGCTGGCTGAACAGGTCGAGCCCCTCGACATCGGCGAGGAAGAGGCGGTCGGCGCCCGGCAGGAAATCGGTGATGACATCCTCGCCCCAGCCATCGTCGAAGTCGAAGCGGTCATTGCCGGCGTCGCCGGTCATCGTATCGTTGCCGGCGCCGCCGATGATCTGCTCGTTGCCGGTGGAGCCGAGGATCGTATCGGCGTCGGCACCGCCGTTCAGGAACTCGCCGGGCCCGCCGATCAGCGTGTCGCGGCCGGCATCGCCGATCACCCAGCCCTTGCCGCTGCCGACGAGGGAATCGTCACCCTCGCCGCCGAACAGCCAATCCACCCAGGGCGGGTTGTCCGGGCCGCCGCCGCCGATCAGTGTGTCGTTGCCGAGCAGCCCGTGCAGCTGGTCGAAGCCGAGGCCGCCGAGCAGGGAATCATCGCCATCGAAGCCCATGATCCCGTCGTCGCCGCCGCCGCCCAACACCGTGTCGTCGCCGGCATGGGCGACGATGGTGATGGTGAGCGTCCGCGCGCTGGCGTCAATGCGGTCGGGTCCGTTGTGGCCCTGGATCGCCTCGATGGCCTGCGCGTCGGTGGCGACGAGGACGAAGCCGGTCGGCGTGGTCTCGGGCCGCGCATTCACATAGTCGTAGCCCGGCCCGCCATCCACCACGTCGCCGCTGTTGATGAAGAGGGAGTCGTTGCCGATGCCACCCTGCAGCGTGTCGCGCCCGCCGGCATCGCCGCTGTTGAGCCAGTCGGCGCCGTCCTGCCCGCGCAGCAGGTTCGGCGCGGCATCGCCGGTGATGGTGTCGTCGAAGCGCGAGCCGTTCACGCGCTCGATGCTCTCGTAGCGGTCGCCCTGCGCGTCGCCGCTGATGCCGCCGGTCGCCAGCACCAGCCAGACGCGATCCGGCGCATTGGCGTAGTCGGCCATGTCGTTGCCATTGCCGCCGATCAGCGAATCCGGCCCTGATTCCGGCCGCAACACGTCGTCGCCATCGCCGCCCGAGAGCGTATCAGCGCCGACGCCGCCGTAGAGCCGGTCAATCGCGCCATCGCCATACAGCAGGTCGTTGCCGGAATCGCCGAACACCGTGTCCGGCCCGTCGCCGCCGGTGACGGAATCGCCGCCGCCGCGCCCGCTGATCGAATCGGCGCCCTGCGCGCCCGACAGCGTGTTGTTGCCGTTGTTGCCGAGCAGCGTGTTGTCGGTGCTGTTGCCGGCGCCGTTGATGTCCGCCGTGCCGCCGAGCGTCAGCCGCTCCGCGAAGCTGCCGGCCAGGCTGATGCTGGCGGTCGCGACGACGAGATCGATCCCCGGCTCGTCCGCCTCCACCACCACATCGGCGCTGTTGTCCACCGTGTAGGTGTCGCCGCCGCCGAGGCCGACCAGCGTGTCGGCGCCGTCGCGGCCATCCAGCCGGTTGAGGCCGGCATTGGCGACGATCAGGTTGGGCGTGTTGCTGCCGATGAGCCGCACCGCGCCGAGGCTCGCCGCGTTCAGGGCGCGCAGCTCCTCCACCTCCGCCAGCGTCAGGTGCAGCGTGAAGTGGGACGTGGCGTAGACACGGTCGTAGCCGGCGCCGGCGCCCTCCCGCACGCGGTCCGAATTGCTGTTGACGACGTACACGTCGTCGCCCGGCCCGCCTTCCTGGAGGTCGAAATCCGCGCCGCCATCGAGCGTGTCGGCGCCCTCGCCGCCGCGCAGCGTGTCGTCCCCGGCTTCGCCGAGCAGGGAATCCGCCTGGTTGTCGCCGACCAGCATGTCGGCGCCGTTGCGCCCGGCGATCCGGTCGTCGCCGTCCCAGCCATAGATCGTGTTCGCGTCATGCGTCCCGCCGAGCGTGTCGTTCCACAGCGAGCCCAGCAGCATCTCGATCGAATCATGGACATCGCCGACCGCTTCCCAGGAATTGAACTGCGGGAAGAGCAGGTCCACCACGATGCCGGCGGGCGAGCCTTCGTAGCTCGCCATGTCGTTGCCGCCGCCGCCATAGAGCGTGTCGGCGCCGGAATCGCCGATCAGCGTGTCGTCGAACCAGGACCCCACGAGCTCGTCATGGCCGCCGCGCCCGGCCATCAGGTCGGCGCCGTCGCCGCCCCAGATCCTGTTGTTGCCGTGGTCGCCGCCGAGGTGGTCGCCGAAATTGGACCCCTCCAGCCACTCCACCGACGCATAGGTGTCGCCGAAGGCGTCGCCCCTGTTGCTGCCGGAGAACAGCAGGTCGGCGATCACCATGCGGTCGGCATGGATGTAGCTGGCCATATCGTTGCCGTCGCGGCCATCCATGCTGTCGCCGCCGCCGCGGCCGTAGAAGCGGTTGTCGGCGCCATTGCCGATCAGCGTGTCGGCGTTGGCGCCGCCCACCGCATTCTCGATGACGACGCCGGTCTCGCTGCCGGAATCGATCGCGGCGTTGCGCCAGTCCGCCGCGATGGTGAAGCCGCCACGGATGCCCTGCGCCTGACTGAACCACCCGCCGCCCCCTGGCTCATCGCGCAGCGTCGCGGGGCGCAGGTCGATCATCGTGCGGCGCGCACCGTTGTAGACGATGGAGTCGATGCCCTGCATGTCCCAGATGCAGGACCAGAAGGTGCCGGCGGCATTCGCGTCGGGCAGGACATAGGTGTCGTCCCCGAGCCCCGTCATCGTGTTGGCGCCGTAGAGCGCCTGGATCGCCGCGATGTCGAAGGCCATCGGCGTTGCCGGCATGCCGTAATCGTCGGCCGGCGCGCGCGGCGGGTCGCGGTAGGACATGATGGTGTAGCGGCTGTCGTTCAGGCTGTTGTTGCCCGCATCCCCGCTGGCGTTCACGCCGGGGAAGCGCCCGGTCCCCATCCCGGTGTCGTGCGGATGCGCCATGCCGATGGCGTGGCCGATCTCGTGGATGAAGGTCTCGAAGGTATAGCCGCCGCGCTGCATCGCGGCCGCTGTCCAGGACTGGTTGGTGTTGTATTCGCCGTTATGGGTCGCGCTGGAGGGGAAGTCGTGCCGGGCGAGATCGGTGCCGAGCTGCGCGCTGGTGCGCTTGAACTCGACGATGTTGCTGCCGCCCGGGACCGAGCCGAAGCCCCAGTTGACGTTCGCCACGCGCGCCCAGGTGTCGAAGGCCGCGGTGAAGGCGCCGATCTCGGCACCGGTCCAGGCGCCGCCCTGCCCGCTGTCGTTGAAGGTGACGTTGATCCAGGGATCAGCCCAGCGGTTGCCGCCGATGGCATCGAGATAGGCGTTGCCGGTGCTGAGGGGCACGGTAACCCGCCTTGCGGCCCAGGGCCGCGCATGGGGTGGTGACCCGGCGATGCGGACGGTGAAATAAACTTTCTTGCTGCGCAAGCAGAATCGTGTCCAAGGCGGCCTTGGCCGTGCCGGCGCCCGCCCCGGCACCCCGGTTGACGCGCATCAAGGCCGCATGGCCCATTCCCCCGCATAGGAGCCCCGGCCCGATCCGGGTTGCCACTCTTGGGGGGGAGCGCATGACCGACACCCTGATCGCCGTGAAGCCGGAGATCGCTGCCAAGGCGCTCGTGGACGCGGCGAAATACCGCGCCATGGTCGAGGCCGCCGACAAGAACCCCGAAGGCTTCTGGCGCGAGCAGGCCGGCCGTATCGCCTGGGTCAAGCCGCCAACGAAGATCAAGGCCGTGGACTTTGGCGGCGACGTCTCGATCAGGTGGTTCGAGGACGGCGTGCTCAACGCCTCGGTGTCGTGCCTCGACCGGCATCTCGCGACGAAGGGCGATGATGTCGCGATCATCTGGGAAAGCGACGATCCCAGCGTCTCCACCAAGGTCACCTATCGAGAGCTGCATGGGCGCGTCTGTCAGCTCACCAATGCGCTGCGGTCGCTTGGCGTGCGCAAGGGCGACCGCGTCTGCATCTACCTGCCGATGATCGTCGAAGCCGCCGTCGCGATGCTCGCCTGCGCGCGCGTGGGCGCGATCCATTCGGTGGTGTTCGGCGGCTTCTCGCCGGACAGCCTCGCCTCGCGCATCCAGGATTCCGAATGCTCGGTGCTGATCACCGCCGATGAGGGCCGCCGCGGCGGACGCAAGGTGCCGCTGAAGACGAACGCCGACGAGGCGCTCGCGAAATGCCCCTCGATCCAGCATGTGATCGTGGCGCGCAACACCGGCGGGCCCGTGCCGATGCAGGCCGGCCGCGACCATTGGTGGGGCGAGGTCTGCGATGGCCAGCCCGCCACCGCCGCGCCGGAGCCGATGGGCGCCGAGGACCCGCTCTTCATCCTCTACACCAGCGGCAGCACGGGCAAGCCGAAGGGCGTGCTGCACACCACCGGCGGCTACCTGGTCTGGGCGAGCTTCACCCACCAGAATGTCTTCGACTACCGCCCCGGCGAGATCTACTGGTGCACCGCCGACGTCGGCTGGGTCACCGGCCACACCTACATCGTCTACGGCCCGCTCGCGAACGGCGCGACCACGCTGATGTTCGAGGGCGTGCCGAACTATCCGTCCGTCTCCCGCTTCTGGGAGGTGGTGGACAAGCACCAGGTCAACATCTTCTACACCGCCCCGACCGCGATCCGCGCCTTGATGCGCGATGGCGAGGCGCCGGTGAAGAAGACATCGCGCAAGTCGCTGCGCATCCTCGGTTCCGTGGGCGAGCCGATCAACCCGGAAGCCTGGCTCTGGTACTACCGCACGGTGGGCGACGAGCGCTGCCCCATCGTGGACACCTGGTGGCAGACCGAGACCGGCGGCATCCTGATCACGCCGCTGCCCGGCG
>VFQR01000496.1_pt1 | contig 52265 bp, 48 predicted proteins | sample 3512321 | NCBI WGS metagenome assembly VFQR01 (sample SAMN10412374, study PRJNA504923) | tailings metagenome | isolation source: Relicate 3 Philex TSF1 revegetated site | place: Philippines: Tuba, Benguet | collected 2017-08-29 | reverse complement strand
CTGAAGCGTTGAATAGAAACGTCCCAGCTCATTGCACTCTCCAGTAAGGCCTAACTACTATTAGACGGAAACCGTCGTGATAACACCGCCGCATAATCTGGAGCTGCGCGCGCGGGCCTAAGAAATTTCCTACTCCAATCAGAGCCTTGCGCCGACTGTTCCGCCTATCGCGTCGGCCTAATCTGGGGGCCTTTGATGGGGCTGGAGGTAGGGCCATGGGATCGTCGCATCGGCAGGGGGCTCACGCAAGCGCGACGCCGCGATTGATGGATCAGGTGCGGGATCGCATCCGCCGGCTGGGCTTGGCCCTGCGTACCGAAGAGGCGTACTGCGGCTGGATCGTGCGCTTCATTCGCAGCAACGGCATGCGCCACCCGCGCGAGATGGGGGCTCCCGAGGTTGAGGCGTTTCTGACGCTGCTGGCCTCGAAGCATCAGGTGGCGGCGTCGACGCAGAACCAGGCCTTGTCGGCGCTGCTGTTCCTGTACCGCGAGGTGCTGGGCATCGAGTTGCCCTGGATGGACGACATGCAACGCGCCAAGCGGCCCCAACGCGTGCCGGTGGTGCTGACCCGCGACGAGGTGCGGAGGGTGTTGGAGCAGCTGGCGGGCGTGCATTGGCTGGTGTGTGGGCTGCTGTATGGCAGCGGCCTACGATTGCTCGAAGCGCTTCGGCTGCGCGTGCTGGATCTGGATCTGTCGCGTCTGGAGCTCACGGTGCGCCACGGCAAGGGCGGCAAAGACAGGCGCACCATGCTCGCCCAGCCGATGATCGAGCCCCTGCAGCTGCAGCTGGCCACTGTGCGTCAGCTGCACGAGCGCGAGCTTGGGCTGGGTCAGGGGCATGTGCTCTTGCCGAATGCCTTTGCCCGCAAGAGTCCCAAGGCTTCCGCCGAGTGGCGCTGGCAGTTCGTGTTTCCCGCCGGTCAGCGTTCACAGGACCCGCGCAGCGGGCACGTCGGCCGGCATCATCTGCACGAGTCCGGGGTGCAGAAGGCGGTGCGTTCGGCTGTCGTTCGTGCGGGCGTGGACAAGCATGCGAGCTGCCACACGTTCCGCCACAGCTTCGCCACGCATTTGCTGGAGGACGGTTACGACATCCGCACGGTGCAGGAGCTGCTGGGGCACAGCGATGTCAGCACCACGCAGATCTATACCCACGTGCTGAATCGCGGTGGGCTGGCGGTGCGGAGTCCGTTGGATCGGGGGGAGCGGCGTGCTTGAGTCGCTTGGAGCGAGCGCGCCGGGCAGTGGTCCGGTGGGCCCCCGCCTCCGCGGGGGCGACGAGCTTGCCGAGTCCGTCGGGTCGGGGGTAGCGGCGTGGTTACGCCGTGTTGAGCGAGGGCGCTGCGCGAGACACTGCTGGACCCCCGCGTTCGCGGGGGCGACGAGTTTGGCGAGTCCGTTGGATCGTGGGTAGCGGTGTGTTGCGCCGCCTTGAGCGAGGGCGCTGGGCAGTGGTCCGCTTGGGCCCCCGCCTCCGCGGGGGTGACAGCATTGGGCCGTGCGGCGAGCGGTAGGGCTCAGCTGAAGTTCAAGCCGCCGCCGTCAGAGCTGGCGCGCGCCGCGGGCGCGGCGTGGAAGGTGTCTTCGTAGGGGTCGTGCTCGTCCGAGCCGCCTTCAGAGAGGCGGATCTTCAGCGACAGGCCGTCGCGCGAGTCGGCCTTGCGCAGGGCTTCTTCCAGCTCGATCTTGCCTTCCTTGTACAGGCGGTACAGGGCCTGGTCGAAGGTCTGCATGCCTTCCTGCAGCGAGCGCTCCATCGCTTCTTTGACCTCATGCACCTGGCCGCGGCGGATCATGTCGCGGATCAGCGGGGTGTTGACCAGGATCTCCACCGCCGGCAGGCGCTTGCCGTCCACGCCGGTCACCAGGCGCTGGCTGATCACGGCCTTCAGGTTCAGGGCCAGGTTCATCAGCACGTTCTTGTGCGCGGATTCCGGGAAGAAGTTGAGGATGCGCTCCAGGGTCTGGTCGGCGTTGTTGGAGTGCAGGGTCGCCAAGCACAGATGGCCGGTTTCGGCGAAGGCGATCGCCGATTCCATGGTGGTGGCGTCGAGGATTTCTCCGATCAGGATCACGTCCGGCGCTTCACGCATGGCGTTCTTCAGTGCATTGGCGAAGGCGTGGGTGTCGAGGCCGACCTCGCGCTGGTTGACGATGGACTTCTTGTGGCGGTGCAGGAACTCGATCGGGTCCTCGATGGTGAGGATGTGGCCCGAGCTGCTGCTGTTGCGATGGTCGATCATCGCCGCGAGGCTCGTCGACTTGCCCGAGCCGGTGGAGCCGACCACCAGGATCAGGCCGCGCGCTTCCATCACCAGGTCCTTCAGCACCGGCGGCAGCTTGAGCTGGTCGACGGTGGGGATCTCGCTCTTGATCGCGCGGATCACCATGCCGACTTCGCCGCGTTGCTTGAACACATTGATGCGGAAGCGGCCGGCGTCCTTCACGGCGATCGCCATGTTGAGCTCCAGGTCACGCTCGAAAGCCGGCACCTGGCCCTCGTCCATCAGCGAGTAGGCGATCTTCTTGACCATGCCGGCCGGCAGGCCGGTATTGCCCAGCGGATACAGCTTGCCTTCGACCTTGATGTTGACCGGGGCGCCCGTGGTCAAAAACATGTCGGACGCGTTTTTCTCGGTCATCAGCTTGAGAAAGTAGCCGATATCCATGAAGCTGCTCCCCTTGTGTGTGGGTGTGCGCGCTGCCGAGCAAAGCCCTTGGGCTTCAAGCGTTTCGGCAGCCGCGTGGTGCTGGGATCGCCGCTCAAGGCGAAGGTCAACCCGGGTGCGCCCCAGGGCGCCCCTTCTGAACGCCGGATGATATGACAGGTCAACGTTTCTGTTTCCTTGCGCTGGTTCTCGGTGCAAGCCTCGTGCCTCCGCTCCACGCCCAGTCCAGCCGGGCGCCGCTGCCCGAAGTGCAGCGCGCCGAGCGTGCGGTGAGTGACGCGCTGCGCGCGCAGGCCGATGTGCACGCGCGCAACGAGCTGGAGCTGGCGCGTTCGCTGCTGGACGAGGCCCGCGACCTCGAAGCCCGCCGCAAGCGCCGCGATGCGCAGGCGGTGGCGGTGCGTGCCGAACTGGAAGCACGTCTGGCCGAGGCCCGCGCCGGGCACAACCGCCTGCGTAGCGAAGTCGGCGCGCGCAGCGACGACAACGCGCGCCTGCGCCGTGAGCTGCTCGATGGAGGCCTGCGATGAGCCGCCTCGCAGTGACACTGCTCGGCCTGCTTCTGGCGCTGCCGCTGCAGGCGCAACGCCCTGATCCCGAACTGGAGCTGCAGCGTCTGCAGAGCGCGCTGGCCGAGCTGGAGGCCGAGCCCAGCCTCGCGGGGCGCGCGCGGCTTGAGATGGAGCTCGCTCGCGTGGCCGTGCAGGCGGTGGCCGAGGCCTCGCGTCGCAATCGCCCGCAGGCCGAGTACACCGCGGCACGGCGCATCGAGATCGCCCGCGCGGTCGCCGAGACCGAGATGCTGTCGGACCAGCTCGTGCAGCTGGAGCGCGAGCGCGATGCGATCCTGCTCGAAGCCAGCCGTCGCGATGCCGAGCAGTTGCGGCGCGAGGTCGAGCGTCTGCGCATGCAGAACCTGACCCGTGCGGAAGAAACCCAGCGCGCGCTGGAGGAAGCCCAGGCCGCCCGACTCGACAGCGAGATCAGCGCCGCCCAGGCCGAGCAGTCGCGTCGCCTGGCCGAGGCGCAGGCGCTGGAAGCGCAGCTGTCGCGACGTGAGGCCGAGCTGGCCGCGGCCGCGGCCGACAGCCTACGCATGCAGCTGCAGGGGATGACCGCGCGCAGCGAAGCGCGTGGCCAGGTGATGACCATCTCCGGCGATGCCTTCGCCAGCGGCCAGAGCCAGCTGCGCGCCGAGGCCCGCGAGAACCTGCAGAAGATCATCGACCTGATCAATGCCAACCCCGGCGCCAGCGTGCTGATCGAAGGCCACACCGACAGCCAGGGCAGCGCCAACCTCAACCAGGTGCTTTCGCAGCGTCGCGCCGAGGCCGTGCGCGATGCGCTGATCCAGCAGGGCGTGGACGGCAGCCGCCTGCGCGCGGTCGGCCTCGGCAAGGACCGCCCGGTCGCCGACAACGGCAGCGCCGAAGGCCGCGCACGCAATCGCCGGGTCGAGGTGGTGGTCGAGAAGCCGTAGGGCGGGCGCGGTGGCCCCTTGCGTCGATGTGGTGGCGAGCTGCTTGCTGCGAGTGTCTGAGTAGTCGCGAGCCGCTTGCGGCGAGCTCAGACGCAGTGGTGAGCTTCCGCAGTCGTGAGCTTCTTTCTGCGAGCTCCGATGCCGTCGCGAGATTCCGGTACATGCGCTGCGCTTATGTACCCTACTGCGCCCAGAGGCTTGAGGCTGCGTTCGCGGCTTGGCGTCGCCCGCGGTCGTAGGGCGGATAAGCGCAGCGCATCCGCCGCCGGTTTGCGTCACGATCGAACGGGTTCGCGTGGGTGCCTCCTGCGAGCGCCAAGGTGGTCGTGAGGTTCCGGTACATGCGCTGCGCTTATGTACCCTAAGGCGCCCAGAGGCGTGCGGCTGCGTTCGCGGCTTGGCGTCGCCTGCGGCCGTAGGGCGGATAAGCGCAGCGCTTCCGCCGGCGCTTGCCGCCCGCTCCCAACCGCGCGGCGTTTGCCGTATTCCGGGCGGTTGAGCCAACCAAGTCTGGAGTTCGCGAACACGCCGAAGTTCCCGTGTGGCGCGAGGTCGGGAACACCCCGACTTCATCGATGTGCTGGCTGCCTGAATCTGCGGCTCCAGGCGCTTGAAGGGGTGGGAAAGGGGGAGTAGGGTCGACCCCGGGTGCGGCGGTTCCGCACCGGAGCGTCCACGCATGCCGCAGGCAGCCGCGCCCGGATTGCAGCTCTTCACGTCAGGCGGTGCGCAGGCGCGCGCCGGGCTGCAGGAGGTCCGCACCCTTACCCCTATCTGACTCGTCGCGTCACGCCCGGCCCTGCCGCTGGCGGGGTCGCAGCGATCGACGTCGACCGGTCCACCACCCCGGAGGATTCGCGATGTTCGAAGGTCAGCAGCCCGAAGTCGAAACCCTGATGCAGGCCGACCCGGAGTTCCGTCAGCTCTATCACCGCCATCGACAGCTGGACAAGAAAGTCCTGGATGCCGAACTCGGCGTGTTGCCGGTCGATGCCAACACCCTGCGTCTGATGAAGCGCGAGAAGCTGCAGGCCAAGCAGAAGCTCACCCGCATGTTCGAGCACCATCGAACGCATTGAGCTTGAGGTACGGTGATGCGAAAGGGCGGCCCTGCGGGGTCGCCCTTTCTTTTTCGGGATTCGGGATTCGGGATTCGGGATTCGGGATTCGCGAGGAGCGTGGAGCGAGCAGCGAGGCCTCGCATAGGGTGGGCCCTGGCCCACCATGGGCTGCGCACTCGCCCCGCTACGGACCCGCCGCGCCACCGCTGCTCCAATCCCGATTGCATTGTCTAACAACACTCGCATCGCATCGCATCGTGCCGCCTCGCACCTTGCGTCGTCGCACCCGGCACTATCGATCTGCTGCGCGTCACATGAACGCGGTTCTCATCCGACCGCTGCCGACACACCCATCGCCTTACCCGCCGCCTTCACCGCGGCCCGCTATCCTGTGCCGCCGCCTCACTTGCAGGACTTCCCGCATGCTCTACCGCCGCATGGGCTCGACCGGCCTCAAGCTCTCCGCGCTGTCCTTCGGCGCCTGGGTCACCTTTGGCGGGCGCGTTGGGCGCAGCGAGGCGCGCAACCTGATCGCGCAGGCGTTTGATGCCGGCATCAATTTCTTCGACAACGCCGAGGTCTACGCCAAGGGCGAAGCCGAGCGACTGATGGGCGACGTGATCGCCGACCTGCGCCTGCCGCGCGATGCCTGGTGCGTATCGAGCAAGGTCCTGTGGGGCAGCGTCGACAATCCGCGGCCCACCCAGATGGGTCTTTCGCGCAAGCACGTCACCGAGGCCTGCCATGCCGCGTTGAAGCGCCTGCATGTCGACTACTTGGACCTGTACTTCTGCCATCGCCCCGACCCCGAGACCCCGGTCGAGGAAACCGCGCTGGCGATGGATGCACTGATCCGCCAGGGCAAGGTGCTGTACTGGGGTACGTCGGAGTGGCCGGCCGAGCTGATCCGCGAGGCCCATCGCATCGCCCGCGCCCAGCACCTGCACGCGCCCAGCGTCGAGCAGCCGCAGTACAACCTGCTGCACCGCGAGCGCGTCGAACTCGAGTACGCGCCGCTGTGCAGCGAACTCGGCATGGGCACCACGGTGTGGTCGCCGCTCGCCTCGGGCCTGCTGACCGGCAAGTACCTGGACGGCGTCCCCGCCGACAGCCGCTTCACCGCGCCCGGCTACGAATGGTTGTCGCGCACGCTCGAAGAAGAGCCCGAGCGCCGCCCGCGCCAGCTGCGTGAGTTCGTCGCCCTGGCCGTGGAGCACCAGGCCACCCCTGCGCAGCTGGCGATCGCCTGGTGCCTGGCCAACCCGCAGGTGTCGAGCGTGATCCTCGGTGCGTCCAAGCCGGCCCAGCTGGCCGACAACCTCGGCGCGATCGAGCTGCACCAGCGTCTGCACGAGGCCGACATCGCCCGCATCGAGGCGGTCTTCGCGCGCTGAGCGCGCAACGGATCCCCCGCGCGTCGCGGCGCAGCAGGGCGGCGGGAGAAAGCGTCGCAAGCGCCCGCGCCCGCTGCCGCTATCCTGTGCGCCCCGCGCGGGCGGAAGGCTTCGCCGATCGCCCCCGCCACCCCGCAAGCACGGAGCAGCCCATGCTGCTGATGATCGACAACTACGACAGCTTTACCTACAACCTCGTGCAGTACTTCGGCGAGCTCGGCGAGCAGGTCCAGGTGATCCGCAACGACCAGCTCGATGTCGCTGCCATCGAAGCGCTGCAGCCCGCGCGCATCGTGATCTCGCCGGGGCCGTGCACGCCCAACGAGGCCGGCGTCTCGTTGGAAGTGATCGAGCGCCTCGGCGCGCGCATTCCGATTCTTGGCGTGTGTCTTGGCCATCAAGGCATCGGCCAGGCCTTTGGCGGCCGGGTGATCCGCGCCAGCCGGATCATGCACGGCAAGACCTCGCCGGTGCACCACCGCGGCCAGGGTGTGTTCGCCGGACTGCCATCGCCCTTCGAGGCGACGCGCTACCACTCGCTGGTGGTGGAGCAGGCGAGCCTGCCGGCTTGCCTTGAAGTCACCGCCTGGACCGAGAACGAAGACGGCTCGGTCGAGGAGATCATGGGCCTGCGCCATCGCGAGCTGCCGATTGAAGGCGTGCAGTTCCATCCCGAGTCCATCCTCACCCAGCACGGCCACGCCCTGCTGGCGAACTTCCTCGGCCGGCCCGCTGCGCGCGCCGCCTGACGCAGTCCCGGAGCCCCTGAAGATGCAAGCCGCCCGCACCCTGACCATCACCCCGCAGGCCGCGCTCCAGCGCACCATCGAGCATCGCGAGATCTTCCACGACGAGATGATCGACCTGATGCGGCAGATCATGCGCGGCGAGGTCTCGCCGGTGATGGCCGCGGCCATCCTCACCGGCCTGCGGGTCAAGAAGGAAACCATCGGCGAGATCACCGGCGCCGCCGTGGTCATGCGCGAGCTCTCGGCCAAGGTCGAGGTGCCGGAGTATCCGAACTTCGTCGACATCGTCGGCACCGGCGGCGACGGCGCGCACAGCTTCAACATCAGCACCGCCAGCATGTTCGTGGTGGCCGCTGCCGGCGGTCGCGTCGCCAAGCACGGCAACCGCAGCGTCTCGTCCAAGTCGGGCAGCGCCGATGTGCTGGAGGCCTTGGGCGCGCGCATCGATCTGCAGCCGGCGCAGGTGGCGCGCTGCATCGAAGAGATCGGCATCGGCTTCATGTTCGCGCCGATCCATCATCCGGCGATGAAGAACGTCGCCCCGGTGCGTCGCGAGATGGGCGTGCGCACGATCTTCAACATCCTCGGCCCCCTGACCAATCCGGCCGGCGCGCCGAACATCCTGATGGGTGTGTTCCACCCTGATCTGGTCGGTATCCAGGTGCGCGTGCTGCAGCGGCTTGGCGCCAAGCACGCGCTGGTGGTCTACGGCCGCGACGGCATGGACGAGATCTCGCTGGGCGCGGCGACGCTGGTCGGCGAACTGCGCGACGGCGTGGTGCGCGAGTACGAGATCGAGCCCGAGGACTTCGGCCTGCAGATGGCCTCCTCGCGCAATCTTCAGGTGGCCGACGCGACGGAGTCGAAGGCGCGCGTCATCGAAGCCCTCGAAGGCCAAACCGGCGTCGCCCAGGACATCGTCTGCCTGAACGCGGGCGCGGCTCTGTACGCAGCGGATGTGGCCGGCAGCATTGCCGAGGGCATCGCGCTTGCGCGCGCGGCGATCGCGTCGGGCGCGGCGAAGCAGCGCATGCAGGACTTCATCGCCACCACCCAGGCCCTTGCGGCGCAAAAGGCCTGAAACGCGCATCCGCAAAGCATGCGCGACGGCAGCGCGCAAGGCTGGATTCCTGCCGCACAAGCGGGCACCCTTGCGCCGCCGCTGCGGCCCACGGTTTGCAGCACCCTCTGAACAACCTGTCACGCACGCTTGAGCACAGACCCCATGGGCGACATCCTGCACCGCATCCTGGACCGCAAGCGCATCGAAGTCGCCGAGCGCGCTGAAACGACGCCGCTGGCCGAGGTCGAGAAGGCCGCCAAGGCCGCCAAGCCTGCGCGCGGCTTCCACGCTTCGCTGGTCAAGCACATCAAGGCCGGCGATGCTGCGGTGATCGCCGAAGTCAAGAAGGCCAGCCCGAGCAAGGGCGTCATCCGCCCCGACTTTTCGCCGGCCGACATCGCGCGCAGCTATGAGCGCGGCGGTGCCGCGGCACTGTCGGTGCTGACCGACGTCGACTTCTTCCACGGCTCCGACGACTACCTGCGCGAAGCCCGCGCCGCCTGCGCGCTGCCGGTGCTGCGCAAGGACTTCACCGTCGACCCCTACCAGGTGTTCGAGTCGCGCGCGCTTGGCGCGGACTGCATCCTGCTGATCGTCGCCGCGCTCGATGACGCCCAGCTGCGCGAGCTCTGCCAGCTCGGCACCAAGGTCGGGCTCGACGTGCTGGTGGAAGTGCACGACGGCGAGGAGCTGGAGCGCGCGCTCAAGCTGCCGACGCCGCTGATCGGCATCAACAACCGCAATCTGCACACCTTCGCGGTGTCGCTGGACACTACGCTGGACCTGATTCCCGCGGTGCCCAAGGATCGCCTGCTGGTCACCGAGAGCGGCATCCGCACCGAGGACGACGTGATGATGCTGCGCGCCGAGGGCGTGCACGCCTTCCTGGTCGGCGAGACCTTCATGCGCGCGGAAGATCCGGGCGCCGAACTCGAAAAGCTGTTTGGCTGAGCCAACGCCGGCGGCAGGGCCGGGCGTCGTTGATGACGCCCCGGTGGTGGTGTTTGACTTCGACGGCACCCTGTTCCAGGGCGACCTCGGCTATGAATGGCTGCGCTGGCTGCTGCGGCGCTCGCCCGCGCGCTTCGGTCTGTTCGTTGTGCTGCTGCCGCTTTGGGCGCCGCTTTTCCTGCGCCGGCGCTGGGTGCAGCACGGCGTGCGCGCCTGCTTCCTGATCGCAACGCTGGGTCGCTCGCAGGTCTCGCATGCGGATTTCCTGCGCGACCGCGCCGCGGTCATGCGCGCGCGCCTGTTTTCCGAGGCCCTTGCCGCACTCGCGGCCGAGCGCGCCGCCGGTCATCGCGTGGTGATCGCCACCGGCGAATACCCGCCGCTGGTCGAGGACCTGCTCGCCGATCTGCCGGGCGGCTGCCCGCCGGTGCTGGGTTCGACCGTGGTGATGGCGCGATGGGGCATGGACCTGCGCCATCACCTGCAGGGCCGGCGCAAGCTCGACGCGCTGGAGGCGGCCGGCCATGGTCGCCGCTACCTGCGCTGCTACACCGACAGTTCCGCCGACGCCGCCCTGATCCGCGCCAGCGCCGAGACGGTGATCGTCAACGTGGCCGAGAGCGCTCGCGCGGCATTCACTGCGCGTGCCGCCGCGAAGAACAGCGCGCTGCGCTGGGTGCGCTGGGGGCTGTCGTCGGGTTGAGGCCGGGAGCGAGCGGATCCGTGCTTCGCCACGCGGCTGATTGTGCGGGGACTGCCGGCGGATGCGCTGTGCTTATCCGCCCTACAACCGCGAGTGACGCGGTGCCTTGAACGAAGCGGCAGACCGATGTGCGCGTAGGGTGGGTAAGCGCAGCGCACCCACCGGAAACCGCGAGCAACGCGGTGCGCAACTTGAAGCTCGAGCGCTGGCTCGCGCGTGCGGCCACACGCCCACGGCACGCCGATCGACCCCTGACCAGCCCCTCGCCGCCCCCGCTTCTTCCTCGATCGGCCTGCGCGCGGCGCCGAGCATGGCTGCACCCCGTCGCTCCAGCGGCGGGCCATGCGTCCCTTCCAAGGAGTCGAACATGCTGCGTTCCATCGTTTTCGTGCTGGCGCTCACTGCCGCCGCCCACGCCCATGCCGTGCCCTGGTGTCATCGCGGGCACATCGTCGAGGTCGCCAACTACAGCCTGGACGGCGCCCAGCTCACCGCTTTCGCGGCGGCCAACGGCATCACCGACCACTACTGGGCCGGCAGCTTCGCCGCGCACCAGACTTGCCAAGCCCACGTCGGCTGGAGCGGGCCGACCTTCGGCGTGCCCGGCGCCGGCCAGGTCGATGGTCTGCCCTACGCGCCGTCCGGCCTGCTGAGCGGTAACGGCTACCACATGAGCCAGGGCGTGTCCTTCCGCTGCATGAAGTGCTTCCCCTTGCGGGTCATCAAGGCGGTGCGCGACGTCGAGCTGCGCAGCGAATAGGCGATTGCCGGTCCGAGCGGCGGCGGTGAGGGCGTTGCGTCTGCCGCCGCCACTCGGGCGAGTTCCTCGCAAGTCACTGTTTCGAGGGACACAGGCGGGTTCATGTTCCCCTGTTGTTCCCGGGATTTTCCTTACCCCGCGGCCATCCTCACGCATAGTCTGGTCACCCCGCCTGCCGGAGCTCCGCCATGAAGATCCTTCGTGTCCTTCTGTCAGCCGCCGCACTGTCGATCGCCGCTCCCCTGTGGGCGCACAGTGAGCTGCCCTCCGAGGAGTGGTGCGCGTCCGGCCGGCCGGTGCCGGTGGCCAGCTTCGAGTTCTTTCCGGAGGGCCTGGTCAGCGATCGCGACGGTGGACAGTCCTGCCCGGCCGGCGGCAGCGACGGCAAGGCGGCGAGCAAGGAATGCGGACAGTTCGATGACGACTACGACCGCTCACGCCGCAAGGCGCTGGCGGCCTGTGGCGCGCACGCGGGCGCGGCGGCCGGCGATATCGGCAGCGTGATCGCGGTGGTGCAGGCGCCGGACACCTACCTGCACAAGGAGCACCATCGCCTTTACCAGTCGGAGCACGGTCTGCGCGGCGTGTGCGTGCGCTGCGAGCGTCCGCGACCGCTGCCGATTGGAGGCCTGCGGTAAGGCGCTGAAGGTCTGGTCGAGGACCGTATGCCTGTTGCTGTCGGCATGACGAGCCCGTCGACGCGGCCATCTGCTGGCCCACCGGACGATGCCGACCCACAACGCGACGCCGCCCCGCGCAGTCGCAGTGAAGTCGCTTACAGCTGCGGCCGCGTGTGCCGCAGCACGTCCTCCACCATGGCCTCCAGCTGGCTGCGGTGCTCCGCACCTATGTCCACTTCGCCGAGCAGGAAATAGGCCGTACGCAGCACCTCGCGCCAGCGCGGACGCTCGGGCAGGGTGTCGAGGCTTAGGTAGCGGTCCATAGCGCGGACGCGCAGGCGACCGTCGTCGATGGTGATGCGCCAGATGCCGCTCGCTTCGGCGAGTTCGACCCGACCCTTGCGGCTGGCACGTTCCCAGGCTTCGAGCGCGGTGCGCATCAGGCGGACGAGCAGGCGGCGGAACTCATGGCGGGCACCCTCGTCGATCTGTGCGGCCGCGCTGGCGCCGGCTTCTGGAAGCGAGACAGCCGCGTCGTGCCCCGTGGCACGGCCGGCGTCCGTGGGGGCTGCCGGCGACTCCAGCCCGGATGGGGGCTTGTCGTGCAGCGGTTCCAGCGGTTCGAAAAGCAGCACGCCGAGCTCCTCTTCCATACTGAGGTGCTGGCAGCGCAGGCGGGTCGGCTCGGGACCTTGCAGCTCGCGGCAGCCGAGATCCCCCGTGTCGGGGCGTTCGCCGGCCAGCGAGGCGGTCTCGACCAGGGCCTGCGCCCAGTGCGCGGTGTCGGCGTCGAGCGCGTGTTCCAGCGGTTCGCCCTGCAGCGACTGCGCGCTGCGAGCGAGCAGGTCGGCGGCGGCGGCCGTGGCGATGCGGATGCGTCCGGCGGCATCGAAAACCAGGCAGGCCGAACCCTGTCGGTCCAGCAGCCAGGCCATCGAGCCGAGGTCGCTGCGCAGGTGCTCGGCGGCGGTGCGGGCTTCGGCGATCCGCGTTTCCAGCGCCTTGCGCTCGCGCTCACCGGCCAGCCGCTGGCGGTAGAAGCGCCGCTGCGAGTACAGGCCGAACACGGCCAGGGCCAGCAGCGCGGCGCCAGCGACGCTGGCGGTCTCCAGCCGTCGCTGGCGCAGCTGCGATTCGCGGCGCGCGGCTTCGGCCTCCAGGCGCTCCACGTCGAAACGTACGCGCATGCCGTCGAAGCGTTCGCCGTGACGCGCCTCGGCCAGGGCCATGGCCTCGCCATGCAGCTGGCGCAGATGCACCACCGCCTGTTCGAGACGCCCGACGGCTTCCGCCAACCTCGCCAGCTCGCCCAAGGCCTCGACCCGCTGCTGTGGGGCCTGCTGCGCGCCATCTTCGAGGGCATGCAGCAGGGCCGCATGGCTGCGCTGCTGCTCGATCGGGGTGTCGGCGAGCCGTGCAGCGATGATGGCCATGCCCAGGCTGTCGCCGGCTTCCGCACCGCGCGCCGCGCGGGCGCGTTCCAGCCATTCCCGCGCTTGCGCGCGCTTGCCTGCATCCAGCGCCTGCTGCGCGCGCAACAGCGCAAGACGCTCCAGGTCGCGCGGTGACTGCGCCTGCCGGTAGGCCTGCCACGCCTGCTCCAGGAGCTGTTCGGCGTGCTCGGCCTGGCCCTGCCGCAAGGCCAGGCGGGCCAGCTCTTCGCGCGTGCGTTCCGCGGGCAGGGCGCGTCTGGCCGCGCGATGGTCCTCCAGTGCGCGCTGCAGGTAGTGCTCGGCCCGAGCGAGGTCGCCGAGTTCCATGTACAGGCTGCCGATGTTCGCCAGCAGCGCCCCGAGATTGGATTCGCCTGCGCGCTCCCGCAGCTCCAGGCTGGCCTCGAAAGAGGCCAGGGCCGCTTCGTAGTTGCCGAGGTGGCGATAGGTCACGCCGAGATCGTTCTCGCTGATCGCGCGGGCGCCGGCATCGTCGGCCGCGCGCGCGGATGCCAGGGCTTCGAGGAAATGGCCGAGCGCACGCACGGGCTGGCCTTCGCGATAGGCGTTGAGGCCGCGACGACGGGCCACGCGCTGTGCGGCCAGCGGGTCGGCCACCCGCGGCAAGAGCGCGACCGCGGCGTCCAGCGAAGCGTCGGCACGCTGCGGTTCGCCCAGCTGCGATGCCAGCTCGGAGACATGCATCCAGGCTTCGAAGGCCGTCTCGGCCGAGCCCGCTTCCGACAGCGCGCGCGCGGCCCGCTCGCAGACCTGCACGCCTTCGCGCGGTTCACTCTGGCGCAGCTCGCGGCAGCGTTCCAGATCCGTCGATGCCGCCACGGTCGGGGCCACGAACGCCAGCGGCAGGCCAAGCAGCAGTGCGCTCAGCGGCAGTCGCCGCAAAATCGAGGACTCGAAGGCTGGAGCGGGCATGGTGGTCGCCGGCGGGGGTAGCCGGCGACGTTAGCACGCGGGTGCTCTGCGTCCGAACAGTCGGCAGCCTGTCCCACGCGCCTGTCGGTGCAAGCGCCGGCCGCTGACGGCCCGCGCGCGCTCAGTCGCCGACCAGGGCGTGGAAGATGAAGTGCTCGACCACCAGTCGTTCGGAGGTGCCCAGATCAACGAATTGCAGGCCGAAGCGGCGCTTGTCGGGATCGCCGAAGGTCTTGATGCCGCGGAGCTCTGCGACCACGCTGAGCACGTGCTCCTCGCCGGCGGCTTCGAGCTTGAAGCCCAGGCGCAGGCGGTCGCCGACGTCGGCGATGTCCGGCGGCGCCTCGACCTGGCAGCCGCTGGCGCTGATGTTCTTCATGATCCCGGCGTGCGTGCGCGGTTCGCCCATGACCGGTCGGCTCAGGTTGACCGCGCTGCAGATCAGCTGGGTATCGACGCGCTCGTGGGCGCGCATGACGTGGAAGACCGCGACCTCGGGATACGAGGTCACCACGTACGGAAACGGCGTGAAGTGCACCTTCAGCACCTTGGCTTCAAAGGTGGCCACGCCGCTGGCGGTCAGCACCCGCACGAACAGCAGCTCGTTGTCGCGGAACGGCACCACGCCGCCGTCGGCATTGAGCGCGCTGATCAGCACGCCGCCGCCCTCCAGCAGCCCGACCAGGCGCAGGGCGACGCGCGGCCGGTTGGTCGCCGTCAGGAAGTCGATGTACAGGGTCTTGCCGGGCACCAGCTTCAGTTCGCCCAGCCTGCGGGTCTCGCGCGCGCCTTCGGCCTCGGCCGGTTCGGGCGCCTCGCTGGGCAAGGGTTCGTGGCTGTGGGAGTGGCCGCGCGCCGATCGACTCAGATCGCCCTCGGCCAGATAGAGCCCCAGCTCGTGCAGGGTCGTGAGCTGACGCTCGCTCTCGATGACTTCGCCTGCCTTCAGCAGCAGCCGCCCCATGGCGTCATAGACGGGGTAGGGCAGCGGGCTGCCGATCTTGATGTCGGTTCGGCGGACGGGCTGCAGCGGCGTTTTCGCCATGGGGGCTTCAGCGGTGCGGGGTGGAAACGGTGCCCCAGTGGATCAGCCTTGGGTGAAGACCACAAGCGGCGGCGCGAAAGCCGGCCAGTGCAGTTTCCGTGCCGTCGGGCGAGTGCCGCGTCGTGCGGAGTGCTGGCGTCCCGAACGCTCGGCGACGCCAGTGCATCCTCGGAGGGCGCTGCCTCAGCGCGTCTGGCTGTAGACCACCACGGTCTTGCCGCGGGCGTGCAGCACGCCCTGTTCTTCCAGCTGCTTGAGCACGCGGCCGGCCATCTCGCGCGAGCAGCCGACGATGCGCGCCAGCTCCTGGCGGGACACGCGGATCTGCGTGCCCTGCGGATGGCTCATGGCGTCCGGTTCGTCGCAGAGGTCGATCAGGGTGCTGGAGATGCGGCTGGTGACGTCCATGAAGGCCAGACGGCTGGCCTTGCGGCTGGTATGCATCAGGCGCTTGGTCAGCTGCGCGCCGATGGCGTACAGCAGGCGCGGGCACTCCTCGGCCAACGGGCCGGCGAACAGGGCGTGCAGGCGCTCGTAGCCGATCTCTGCCAGTTCGCAGGCGGTACGCGTGCGCAGCAGGACCTCTCGCTGCGGAGCGGCGACGAAGATGCCGGTCTCGCCGACGAAGTCGCCCGGGTTGAGATAGCTCAGCACCAGTTCGCGACCGTCTTCCTCTTCGGTCATGACGCTGAGCGAACCCTGCACCACGTAGTACATGGTCCCGGCCGGATCACCCGGGCGGAACACGTCGGCGCGGGCGGGATAACGCCGTCGGTGACAGTGCGCGAGGAAGCGCTCGATGTGGATGGGCTCCGGCGCCAGCGAGGGCGGCGTCAGCTGGCGCTTGAGCGCGGTCTGCAGCGAGAAGCTGGAGGGGACCATGTCCGACCTGAAGTGCGATGGAGTTCAAAGATTAGCGCCGCATGGGCGCCGCTTCAACGCAATATTGCGCCATTTCGCACGGGTTTGTCCCCCGCTGTCACGTTTGGTTTGCGAGTGGCAGCGCAGTTATCCGGGCTTTGCGGGAGGTTCCGCGGCCCCTGCCGGTGGTCTTCGCGGGCCGCACGGTTCTGACTTGCATGCCTTTGCCTCATACTAGCCCGCTGGGTCCAGGCCACTGGCTCCAGACGCCTGGCGGCCGCGATGTGCGTGGCCCGCCAGTCCTCCATCCGCCCGCACAGGGGATCCGAAACGTGGTCAAGCCACTGCCGCGCCTGAAGCTGCAAGGTTTCAACAACCTCACCAAGGCGCTGTCGTTCAACATCTACGACGTCTGCTACGCGGTCAGCGAAGAGCAACGCCGCCGCTACATCGAGTACATCGACGAGGCCTACAACGCCGATCGTCTTACGCAGATCCTCACCGAGGTCGCGGAGATCATCGGTGCGAACGTGCTGAACGTCGCCCGCCAGGACTACGACCCGCAGGGCGCGTCGGTGACCATCCTCATCTCCGAGGAGCCGGTGATCGACAAGAAGGCCGCCGGCAACGTGCTGTCGGGTGCGGTGCGCGAGCACGAGGAAGTGGACGCCAGCGTGGTGGCCCACCTCGACAAGAGCCACATCACTGTCCACACCTATCCGGAAACGCACCCGCACAACGGCATCGCGACCTTTCGAGCGGACATCGATGTCGCCACCTGTGGCGTCATTTCGCCGCTGAAGGCGCTGAACTACCTGATCGAGAGCCTCGAGTCGGACATCGTGATCATGGACTACCGGGTGCGCGGCTTCACCCGTGATGTGAAGGGCACCAAGCACTACATCGATCACCGCATCAACTCGATCCAGGACTATCTCGCCAAGGGCATCAAGAACCGCTACGAGATGTTCGACGTGAATGTCTACCAGGAGAACATCTTCCACACCAAGATGCACGTGAAGGATTTCGACCTGGATACCTACCTGTTCGAGGAAAAGGCGAAGAACCTCTCCTTCAAGGAGCGCCTGCGCATCGAAGCGCAGTTGAAGCGCGAGATCGAGGAGCTGTTCCACGGACGCAACCTCGACTGAGGCTGCGGCACCGCTGATGCAAATAAAGGGCGCGCTCCGCTTGGGGCGCGCCCTTTGTCTATCTGCCGCCAACGCTCAGTGATTCGCGAACTCGGGCCGGCGCGGCGGCGAGGGCGCCATGTAGCCGACGACGACCAGCAGCAGGCCGACCGTCAGCACGGCGCCAATGCCGTACAGGTTGCCCAGGTAGACGCGGTCGACCAGCACCAGCTTGAGCAGCACCAGCCCCATCAGGGTGGCGCCGCCGACCCACAGCGGCCAGTGGCCGCGGCGCGAGCCGCGCACCCAGGCGAAGACGCCGGCCAGGGCCCACAGCACGCTCAACACCCCCTGCGTCAGTGCGCTGTCGAACAGCGCGGGCGACCACGGCAGGTCGGCGTGGTGATGCAGGCAGCGCAGGGCGGTCAGCGTCAGCAGGGCCAGTGCTGCGATCGCCAGTCCGGCGCGCAGCGGCAGGAGGTCGCTGCGGTCCTCGTCGGGCAGCGCGCGCCAGGCGGCGATCAGCAGGCCCCACTGCAGCACTTCCAGCGGGTTCAGCACCGGCAGGTAGGTGAGTGGCGCCGCCTCTGCCGCGGAATAGAGCGCGCCAAACCAGCCCATGCCCAGCACCAGGGCAGCACCGCCATGCCAGAAGCGCGCGTAGCGGGCGAAGCGGTCGGCCTGCGGCCAGGCGAACGGGGCCGGCGATCGCCACAAGGCGAAGGCGAGCGCGACCAGCGGCAGCAGCGCGAGACTGTAGATCCAGGCCTCGCCCAGATCGGCGCGCTGGGCACGCAGGCAGAAGTCGCTGCCCAGCACCAGCGCCAGGCTCGCCAGCAGGCCGAGATGACCGACACCGGTCAGGTGGGCCGGCGGTTCGCGCAGCCGCTGCAGGGCCAGCAGGCCCGCGCCGAACACCAGCGCCCACAGCGCGGCGCCGCGTCCATCCAGCGCGGGCGCATCCTGCTCGATGAGCGCGGCGACAGCGAGCAGCGGCAGGCCCATCAGGGGCAGTACGACCAGCCAGCCGAGCCGGCCCCAGCCGCACAGGCTCCGCACCAGACTCGCCGCCAGCGCGATCAGCATGGCCAGTCCGAGCAGGGTTTCGAGATGATCGAGCTCGAACGGCGGCCAGATGCCGAAGTGCAGCCACAGCAGGGTGAGCCAGGCGCCACCCAGCAGGAACAGCAGCCAGGCTTCGATGCCGTCGCGTCCGCCGCGCTCGTGCAGCAGGCTGGCGACGAAGCCGGCCAGCGCCAGCAGGCCGAGGCTGAAGCGCATGCCGATCTGGACATCCGGCTGATCGAGCAGACGCTGGTCGAAGGCCTCGGCGGCGCTGAGCAGGAAGGCGCAGGCCGCGCCCAGCTGCAGCAGCCAGCCGAACACAAGGGTGAGCGCACGCTGCTGGCGCAGGCCCAGCCACATCGCGCCGACACCCTGCAGCGCCCAGACCGAGGCGGTCTGCTCCGCCGAGAACGCCAGCGGTACCGCGACGGTGACGAAGCCCGCTGCGACCCAGGCGAAGCTCTCGCCCTGCAGCCGCGCGCGCGTCGTGCGCAGCAGCAGGGCGGCCAGGACGGCATAGACCGCGGCGGCCAGCAGGGCGGACACCGAGAGCTCGCTGCGGTCGCCCTCCAGCAAACCCGCCTGCAGGCTGAAGGCCCAGAGCGGCAGGGCGAAGCTCAGCGAGGCCTGCACGCCGTCGCTGGCGGCGAGACCGCGGCGCAGCGCGCCCAGCACCACGATGCCCAGGTAGAAGGCCCAGAACAGAAGCAGGAAGAACTGGCTGCTGGCGTAGTCGGCGCTGGTATAGGCGCCGAGGCCCCAGAGGCTGCCGATTCCGAAGGTGAACAGAAAACCCATCAGGTTCAGCGCGTGCCAGTGACGCCACCAGGCCACGCCGAACAGGGCCGCGTTCAAGGCGGCGTAGTAGGTGAACAGGGCGACCTGATCGCCGCTGCCGGTGTTGATCAGCACCGGCCCAAGGTAGCCGCCGAGGAAGCCCAGCACCGCGAGCGCCACCGCGTTCTGCCAGACCGCCAGCACGGCGCCCAGCGCGACCAGGGCCACCACCATGCCCAGGGCCACGCCGGGCGCGAGCAGGTCGTACAGCCGGTAGGCGCCAAACACGCACAGCAGCAGCACGCCGATCGCGCCGCCCTGGAGTGACAGCGCGAAAGCCGATCGCTGTGCGCGCTGGCTCAGGCCAAAGCCCAGCCCCGCGAGAGCTGCCGTGGCGATGCCGATGAAGCGCCAGCCGATCGGCACATCGAACAGGCCCTGCTGGGCCGCGTAGCGCAACGCCGCGGCGACGCCTGCGAACAGCACGAGCACGCCGAGCTTGACCGGCAGGTTGCCGCCAAACAGCCAGGCCAGCACGCGGCTGGACAGTGCATCGGTGGATTCGTCCGTTCGGGGTTCTGGCGCGCGCGCGCGCTGGGCTGCCTGCGCGACTGGCGTGGCCGCCTTGGGAACGCTGCGCGCGGCGGCAGGCAAGGGTGGCGGCACCGATGAAGGCGGGATGGGAGCGGCTTGCGGCGCAATCGGCTCCGAAACTGGCGATGCAGTGCTCGTAGCAGAATTGGCTGCCGGCGATCGCGCCGCCAGCAGATCCGGCTCCCCGTTCGCAACTTGGGGAGTGGTTGCCTGCTCGGGTCTCGCTGCCGCGGGCTCACGTTCCGCGCCCGGTGCCATGGCCTCTGAATGCGCCGGCAATGGCGTGCGTTCGCGCGGACGCGCTGCCTGAGTCTGCTCCAGTCGGCGCAGGCGCTGCGAGAGCTCCTGCTGGCTGCCCAGCAGCCAGCCGGCGAGTGCGGCCAGCAGGATCGAAACCAGTGATTCGCTGGCCACGGCCAGCAGGCTGAACAGCACAGCCAGAACGATCTTCATGCCGCCTTCCCTGCGCTGCGCCCGAATGCGGCCCAGTGTAGGCAAGGTGAAGTTGCGGTGACAGCGTCGGCGACGAGCGGGGGCGGTAGGCCGAGCGCTGGTTCAGATCCGGTAGGCGCCCAGCTTCATCAGCTGGCTTACCGCCCGCATCAGCGAGGGGATCGGCGCCGGCAGCGCGCGCGCGCCGGCGGCCTGCGCTTGTTCGGCATGCTCGGCTTCCTCCGCGGCCATGCGCTGCAGGATGCGACGGCTGCGCTCGTCGCCCTCGGGCAGCTGGCGCAGATGGTCTTCGAGATGCGCTTCCACCTGGCGCTCCGTCTCGACCACGAAACCGAGGTTGTAGCCGTCGCCGGCGAAGCCAGCGGCCATGCCGATTGCGTAGCTGCCCGCGTACCACAGCGGATTCAGCAGGCTGGGTCGGTCGTCCAGCTCGGCCAGGCGCTGCGCGCACCAGGCGAGGTGGTCGGCTTCTTCCTGTGCGGCCTGCAGCAGATGCTCGCGCGTCGCTTCGTCGCGGGCGACCCGCGCCTGGCCCAGGTACAGGGCCTGCGCGCAGACTTCGCCAGCGTGATTGATCCGCATCAGCCCGGCGACGTGGCGCCGCTGCTTCGCATCCAGTGCGATCGAGCTCGACTCGGCCGCGGGATTCGGGCGCACCGCGGGTGTCTGCCGCGCAGTGGCGGTCAGCAGGGCGTGGTCGAGATCGGCGATCAGGCGATCGAGCGGAGTCAGAGTGCGCAGCGTGCTCACGGCAGGGCCTCGGCCAGCAGTTCAAGCGGATGCCGGAGGTCGATTCCGGCGAGTTCGGCCGCACCGCCCAGATGCAGACGGCAGCCGATGTTGGCAGACACCAGTGTAGTGGCACCGGATGCGATGACCGCGTCCAGCAGCGGCTGGCGCAGGCGCTCCGCGCGGTCGGGGAACTGCAGCATGTGCGCGCCGCCGGCCCCGCAGCAGCCGCTGTCCGGCAGCTCGATCAGCGCGATGCCGGGAATGCGCGCAAGCAGTGCGCGCGTGGCCTGCACGGACCTCGCGTCCGCACGCTGCGTGCAGGGCAGATGCAGGGCGACGCGTCGATCGAGCCGGCGCAGGCTCAAGGCGGCGAATGTGGCGTCATCGGCCAGCAGGCTCAGGATGTCGATCACCGGCGCGATCGACGCGAGGCCTGCGGCATGGGCGCCCTGGCAACCGCTGGCTGTCGATACCAGCAGCTCTGGCCCAAGCGCCGCCCATGTCCGCTGGTTCGCCGCAATCAGCGCATCGGCCTGCGCGCTGCGGCCAGCATGCTGATCCAGCGCGCCGCAGCAGCCTTGCTCCTGGGGAACCAGAACTGTGTGGCCGCAGGCGCGCAGCAGTCGCACGGCCGCGTGCTGTGCACCGCTTTCGAGGCTGCGCGCGACGCAGCCGATCAGCAGCCCGACGCGGCGAGAACGGAGCGCGGGAGTCTCAGTCCTTTCGCAATGCTCGGATGGCATGTGCGCAGGAAGAGCGGCGCCGGAGTCGGTCACTGCCGGTGCCGCGGCCGACAGGGCGCGGCGCGAGCCCCGCGGCAGCAGAATGCGCAGAGGCCGCAGCCTTGGCAGCAGGCGCGCCAGCAGCTGCGGATGCCGGCTCGCCCACAGCAGCAGCCGCACGCCAGGAACCGCACGCCGACGCGGCAACATCCGGCGTGTTTGCCGCATCAGCTCGCCGAAGCGGACCTTGGCCGGACACACCTGCTCGCAGCGGCCGCAGCCGAGGCAGTGCTCGAGTGCGCTGATGCTGCTTGCGTCGATCGCGCCCGGTTCGCGCGCCAGCGCCTGGGCCAGCAGCACGCGCCCTCGCGGCGATTCGGACTCGCGCGCATCGAGCCGATAGGTGGGGCAGTGCGGCAGGCACAGTCCGCACAGCACGCAGGCGTCGGCGAGCGCCAGGATGCGCTGGGCGATCTGTTCAGCGGGGGGGCTGGCGCGCTCGGACATTTGCAGTCAGAATACGCGGCTTCGCCGGGCAAAGCCCCTGGCCGATGCCACTCGGGGCCGCAGACTTGCACCCCTCGAAAGAGACCGCTATGCTTCGCGGTCTTTCGTCCTCGCTTTCCCTTTGGGAGCTGTCATGAAGACCTTCAGCGCCAAGCCGGAGACCGTCAAGCGCGACTGGTATCTGGTCGACGCCAGCGGCAAGACGCTGGGCCGCCTCTGCTCGGAGATTGCGCTTCGCCTGCGCGGCAAGCACAAGCCCGTGTTCACCCCGCACGTCGACACCGGCGACTACATCGTCGTGATCAACGCGGAAAAGATCCACGTCACCGGCAACAAGCTGCAGGACAAGATGTACCACCGGTTCACCGGCTACATCGGCAACCTGAAGTCGGAGACCCTGGGCCAGGCCCTGGACCGCCATCCGGAGCGCGCGATCGAGATCGGCGTCAAGGGTATGCTGCCGAAGAACCCGCTGGGCCGTGCGATGTTCCGCAAGCTCAAGGTCTACAAGGGTGCCGAGCACCCGCACACCGCCCAGCAGCCGCAGGCGCTGGACATCTGAGACAGGACGCATAGACCCCATGGCTCTGAACCAGAACTACGGCACCGGCCGCCGCAAGTCCTCCACCGCCCGCGTGTTCCTGCGCAACGGTAGCGGCGCGATCACCGTCAACGACAAGCCGCTCGACCAGTTCTTCGGTCGCGAAACCGCCCGCATGATCGTGCGCCAGCCGCTGGTGCTGACCGAGATGTCCGAGAAGTTCGACATCAAGGTCACCGTCGCTGGCGGTGGCACCACCGGCCAGGCCGGTGCGATCCGTCTCGGCATCGCTCGCGCCCTGGTGGAATACGACGAAAGCCTGAAGACCCAGCTGCGCCGCGCCGGTTTCATGACCCGCGATGCCCGCGAAGTCGAGCGCAAGAAGGTCGGTCTGCACAAGGCCCGCCGCGCCACCCAGTTCTCGAAGCGCTAAACACGCTTTATACTTGCTGCCTCGCGTGGCAAGTGCGATCCGGATATTGGGGGATCGTCTAACGGTAGGACTGCAGACTCTGACTCTGCCTATCTAGGTTCGAATCCTAGTCCCCCAGCCATTCGAAGGGCTCGCGCAAGCGGGCCCTTCGTGTTTTCGGAGATTGGCGTCGAGCTGACCCTGCTGGCGGACTAGAAGTGCCCACAGCAGAAAGTTGGCCCGAAACCCGCTTCGATCGCTGCGCAGGACAGCGCAGCGACCAAGGCTTGAGTCGCCTGCGATGATGGGCGGCGCACGGCAGTGGGCGCTGCGGGTACAGGCAATGGGCCTATAGCTCAACGGTTAGAGCAGGGCTCGACCCGCTGGCCACAGGCCACGCGATGCACCGCATCGCGAGGGTCGAGCGCTGAGGGCAGGAAGCCCGAAGCCGGCCTTGCTCGCTGCGCAGGACAGCGCAGCGAGCAAGGCATGAGTTCCCTGCGATGGTGGGCAGCGCCGGTCAGTGGACGGTGCGGAGACAGATAGCGGGCCTATAGCTCAACGGTTAGAGCAGGGCTCGACCCGCTGGCCACAGGCCACGCGATGCACCGCATCGCGAGGGTCGAGCGCTGAGGGCAGGAAGCCCGAAGCCGGCCTTGCTCGCTGCGCAGGACAGCGCAGCGAGCAAGGCATGAGTTCCCTGCGATGGTGGGCAGCGCCGGTCAGTGGACGGTGCGGAGACAGATAGCGGGCCTATAGCTCAACGGTTAGAGCAGGGGACTCATAATCCCTTGGTTCCAGGTTCGAATCCTGGTGGGCCCACACTTCGATCGGCAGGCCCGCGCCCATGGCGTTGCCGAACCGTGTCGCCAACGCCGATTGGCCGGTGCTTCAGGGCTCGAAACCGTCGCTGAAGACGTTCAGCGGCAGGCCGTTCGGGTAGTACAGCGAACGCCGCTGGCCGATGGCGCCACCGAGGACCAGCATGGCGTCGCCGATCCACAGCGCCGCGTGGTCTGCCCGCGTCGAAGGTGCGCCCACGCTGGTGATGTCGCGCCAGACATTGGCCTGCGGGTCATAGCGTCCGCCGGTCGCGCCCACGCCGCCGAAGACGAGCAACTCGCTGCCCGACCACACCGCAGTTTGTCCGCCGAGCGGCGCCTGCGGCTGCGCGAAGGGGCCCGCGCGCCACTGGTTGGGCAGCGGCGAGTAGCGCCACAGGGACGGCAGGGCTTGGGGCGTGCCCGCCCAGACCAGCATCTCGCTGCCGGTCCAGACCGCGCTGTGATTGGTCCGCGCTGTCGGCCCCGCTGCAGTCGGGCCGGTCCAGCTCCAGCTTTGCGCGTCGAAGCGCGCGCCGCTGGCCAGCGGCGCTCCGCCAGCACCGGTGCCGCCCCAAACGATCATTTCGCTGCCGGTCCAGACCGCTGTCGCATCCGCACGCGCTGCTGGCGCGCCTTGGGTCGGCAGGGCGGTCCAGCTGTCGCCCTGTGGGCTGTAGCCGGCGCCATCGACGCTGAGCTCGAGTGGGCCCACGCCGCCCGAAACCAGCGCGTGCTGCCCCGTCCAGACCAGGGTGTGCAGGTAGCGCGGCGAGGGTGCAGCGCTTGAGCTGATCGGTCGCCACTCCCCTGCCGCCGGGTCGAAGCGCGCGCCATCACCAAGGATGTCGGGCTGCACGTTGTCCAGCCCACCCCAGACGATCATTTCGGCGCCGGTCCAGACGCTCGCGGTCATCACGCGTGCGCTGGGGGAGTCCTGCAGCGGCAGTGGGCTGAAGCTGTCGGTGGCGGCGCGCCAGGACAGGCCACGCTGGGGGAGCCCGCTGACGGTGCTGAGGCCGCCGAAGACCAGCGCCTCGGCGCCGGTCCACACGGCCGACGCACCGCGTACGCGACCCAGATCATCGCCGCCATCGAACAGCGTCCAGGTGCTTGAGGCGAGGTTGAACAGGCCGCCGTCACGCAGCGGATCGCCACCCTCATCCATGCCGCCAATGACCAGCAGCGCGCTGCCCGTCCAGGCGGCGGCGTGGCCGGAGCGCCAGCCGAGGGGGCCGCTGCCGGGCAGGGTCTGCCAGCTGTTGCTGGCGGCGTCGTAGATCGCCCCGTGGTCGTTCACTGCCGACTGCCGCTGCCCGCCGAACACGATGGCGCGGTCGCCGGTGCTCACCAGGGTGGGGAAGTTGCGCGCAGACGGCGCGCTCGCGCCGGGCAAAGCGGTCCAGCTGTCGCTGGCCGGATCGTAGAGGGCACCATCGCCGTAGACGGTGCCGAAGCCGTTGCTGCCGCCGAAGATCATGATCCTGCCGTCGACCACCGTCATCGCGGTCTCAAAGCGCGCCGCCGGAGCGCCGGCGGTGCTCAGCGGGATCCACTGGTTGCTGGCGACATCGAAGGCGCCGAGGCGCGAGCTCAGCGTGGCGCCGCCGTTCTCGCTGCGCAGGCCCCAGACGTACATGCGGCCCTCGTGCCAGACCGAGGACGGAATCAGCGCCGGCAGGCCGCTCTGCGGCAGGCTGCCCCAGGTATCGGTCACCGGGTTGTAGCGCGCGTGTACGTTCGCCTCGCCGCCGAACACCAGCAGTTCGCTGCCGGTCCAGACGCCGGTTACATACCGGGTGATGCTGACCGGCGCGTTGGCGGTCGACATCGGCGCCCAAGTATCAGTGAGGGGGTCGTACTGTGCGCCGCTGCCGTTGGAGGTGCCGCCGAAGACCAGGAAACGACTGCCCGTCCACACCGCCACGCCGGACTCGCGAGGGCCGGGTGCACCGACCGGGCTGGCCCAGCGCCAATGATCGATCGCAGGCGTGTACAGCCCGCCATCGCCGCGCAACGTGCCGCCTGGACCGCGCCCACCGAACACGAACAACTCGCTGCCGTTCCAGGCCGACAGGGCGAAAGCCCGAGGCGCCATCGGACCGCTGTCATCGGCGTCGCTGATCCAGGTCTCAAGGCCGGTGCTGCCGCTGCCAGCGGCCTTGCGCGGGCTTGCACTCGCCTCGGGCAGGAACAGGATCCGGTCCAGCGCCGCCGGCTCGATCGCCTGATGCTGTTCGCGTGTCGACTGCCACCATTCTGCGAAGTCGCTGCCGGGGGCGGCGCGCTGCTGGCGGCGGTACAGCAGGCGCTCGACCAGGCCCGGGCGAGCGATGCACTCGCCGGCCCAGCGCGGGTCGCGGTTCAGTGCGTCGAACAGGCGCTGCAGCTGTGCGGGCGCCCGGGATTCCCGCTGGATGCGCAGCAGCTCCGCCTGCAGAGCCTCGGCGTCGATGCGCGTCCCGAAGCGCTCGGCCAGCGCGGATTCCATGCGCAGCTCGTCTTCAACCCGCCGCGTGACTTGCGAGGCGGAGGGCGCGCGCACCGCGACGCCGCCCGCGTGCTGCGCCCGCTCGCGGGCGAAGAAAGTTTCTACCTCGGAGCGGCACAGCTCGCGTTCGGCGCGGGACATGCCAGGCTGCGGAGACGAGGCGTGGGTAAGGGGGCTCAGCGCACAGAGGCAGACGAGCAGCAGTCGACTTCTCATGATGTGGACGGCTCCAGCGGTAGGGAACGGTGGGCGGGCCGGCACGCTCGGATCCCCGAACGAAGGGAGCCGGGCCGGGCCTCCATCCTCAATCGCAAATTCAAGCGGGCTGGCCTCATTGCCACCTGCAGCGAGCCAGGGTCTGAGGCCGCCTTGCGCTCACGCGCCTGGCCCCGGCGCCGAAGCAAGGTCTGCGCACCGTGCGCCTGCCGAGCACACGCACGCCCGTGCGCGCCGCACGTCGTCGACTAACGGTCGAGCGTGCCCCGCAGGTCCGTTGGTGCGGGTTTGGAGGCCAGCAGCTCGCGCAGCTCCTCCAGCGTCTCCTGCAGCCAGCCGCGGGTGCGCTCGCTGTGCAGCCAGGCCAGCAGGGCCTTCTGGTCCGCTGCTGGCCAGGGGCAGGCGGGCGTCTCCAGATCGCTGATCCGCACCTCGCTGAGATAGGGCTCCCCGCGGTCCGGATTGTCCGCGTCAGGCGCGGCGTGGCCGTCCTCGTACTCGATGAGATCGATCAGCGGATGCAGGTCGTCGGCGCCGGCGGCGCTGCTGACCAGCTCGGCGAGGGCATTGAAGTCGGCCTGTTCGGCCCAGTCGTAGAGGCGATCCTGGCTCAGGCCGACATGGCGGCCGCTGGGAAGCTGGGGCATGGCGGATCTCCGGTTCTATGGGCGCCACAGGATGCACTAACAGGCCGCACACAGGCGCGGCCACCCGCAGCGCCCTGCGAGCGTCGCCGGAGGCTTCCGGGTGCCTACAAGCCCGCCGGGCGAAGGGTGCCGCCATGGTCCCGGCGCGACCTCATGCCGAAGCTATGCCATCGCGCGCTGCGGTGTGCCAGTCACCTTCGCCCATCGAGCGGAACGCGCCAAATGCCCGTCATTCTTCTCGCTGACGCTTCGCCGGGGCCAATCGATAGGCCTTCGCACAGCGCCGCTGCGGCCCGCCATCGCGCTGCCGGGATCTCAGCTAAGCAGTTGATTCGGCTGGCTCCCTGAGCAGGCGCGCGGAGTTTGCGCTGGCCAAGCTGCGTGCTCCAAGGCCGCGACAGGCCGCATGCTGCACTCGCAAACCCAGAAAACAGGCGGCTTCCCAGCGAAAAAGCCGTTGACTTGTGCGTGCTTCCAAAGCAGCCTTCGCAACGCGGAGGGCTTTGCGTCCTCCCATCTCCCCCTGTCGGGCGTTATCGCCCCCCATGCAAGGAAGTTTCCGATGAACAAGGCCGAGCTTGTCGCTGCCATTGCTGACCACGCCGAACTGACCAAGACCCAGGCTGCGGCCGTGGTCGACGCCTTCACCTCCACCATCACCAAGGCGCTGAAGAAGGGCGACACCGTGACGCTGGTGGGCTTTGGCACCTTCTCCGTGCGCAAGCGCGCGGCCCGTGAGGCCCGCAACCCGCGCACCGGCGAGACCATCAAGCTGAAGGCCAGCAAGGCGCCGGTGTTCAAGGCGGGCAAGGCGTTCAAGGACGCGATGTAAGCTGCCCGGCGCCCGCTGCGCGGGCGCCACACGCCACGCTGTCGGCATCGCCGATGCGGGCGCATGCAGGTATCTCCGGCAGGCCCGTGCGCAAGTGCGGGCCTGCTGCGTTTCAGGCTCGGTGCCTGCAGGCGAGGCTGACACCTTGGCGCGGTCAAGCTGTGGCGGTGGTCGAGACAGGCTGCTCGCCTGCGCTCAGTGCGGGGCTTCGGGTGGCGCGGCAATGCGGATGCGCAGCCCATCCTGTCGCACCTCGACATCCGCCCCCAGGATGCGTACTCGGGCGGCGCTCTCGATCCTCCACGCCTCCGGCACTGTCGCGCCGATCAGAGCGACGTCCAGCAGGGCGGTGTCGGTGGCGTCCGTCTGCAGGGTGACGCGTAGCAGGCAGGAGGCGGGCGTCACTTCGGCCAGCGCCTGCATCCAGCGGAACAGGCTGATTGCCAGCCATGCGGACGCAGGCCGATCGTCAGCCGATGCCTCGATCTCGACGCTGAAGCCACGCCGCAGGCCGATCTGCTCAAGCGTGGATGCCAGCGCTGCGCCCAGTCCGATTTCATCCAGCAGGGGCGGCCTCAGGCGTAGCGACAGCGCGCGCACCTGCTGCAGCGCATCGCGCACGCTGTCCGCCACGCCTTCGACCTCGTCCGCCGGCAGGCCGCTCTCGGCGAAGAACTGCAGGCTCAGCAGCGCCGCGGTCAGGCTCTGGCCGACGTCCGTGTGCAGCACGTGGGCGACCTGCCTGCGCTCGGCCTCATCCAGTTCGATGAGCTGCAGCAGTGCGCTGCGGGCGTCGTTCGGCTGCTGACTCATGTGGGCGCCGCCTGAGTGGATGGGGCAAGGCTAGCAGCAGCTGCGCCGGCGAGCGCTCTCCGCACTCGGGGATTCAGCACTCGACGACGTTGACCGCCAGCCCGCCGCGCGAGGTTTCCTTGTACTTGTCCTGCATGTCGCGGCCGGTGTCGCGCATGGTCTTGATGACCTTGTCCAGCGAGACGTAGTGGGTGCCGTCCGAGCGCAGGGCCATGCGCGAGGCGTTGATCGCCTTGACCGCGCCCATCGCGTTGCGCTCGATGCAGGGGATCTGCACCAGGCCCGCGATCGGGTCGCAGGTCAGGCCGAGGTTGTGCTCCATCCCGATTTCGGCGGCGTTCTCGACCTGGTGCACCGTGCCGCCCAGCGCTGCGGTGAGCCCGGCCGCGGCCATCGAGCAGGCCACGCCGACCTCGCCCTGGCAGCCGACCTCGGCGCCGGAGATCGAAGCGTTTTCCTTATAGAGGATGCCGACCGCGCCGGCGGTCAGCAGGAAGTCGAAGATCCCCTGCTCGTCGGCCTTGGGCGCGAAGCGCTCGTAGTAGTGCAGCACCGCCGGCACGATGCCTGCTGCGCCGTTGGTCGGTGCGGTCACCACGCGGCCGCCGGCGGCGTTCTCCTCGTTGACCGCCAGCGCATACAGGTTGACCCAGTCCAGCACGCTCAGCGGATCGCGCAGCGCCGCCTCGGGGCGGTTGCGCAGGTCGGCGGCCATGGCGGGCGCGCGCCGACTGATCTTCAGCCCGCCGGGCAGGATGCCGTCCTCGCGGATGCCGCGCGCTACGCAGGCCTGCATGGCCTGCCAGAGCTCGCGCAGGCCGCCGCGGATCTCTTCCTCGCTGCGCCAGGCGCGCTCGTTGGCGAACATCAGCTGGGCGATCGTCAGGCCGTTCTGCTCACACAGCTTGAGCAGCTCGTCACCGCTGTGGAAGGGATAGGGCAGGGCGGTGGTGTCGGCGACGATGCGGTCCTCGGCTGCCTCGTCCTGGTTGACCACGAAGCCGCCGCCGACCGAGTAGTAGTCGCGGGTGGCGATCAGGCTGTCGTCCGCCGCAAAAGCGCTGAAGCGCATGCCGTTGGTGTGGTAGGGCAGCTTCTGGCGCTTGTTGAACACCAGGTCGCGCTTCTCGACAAAGTCGATCTCCTGCGCGCCCCCCAGGCGCAGGCGCTGCGCGCTGCGGATGCGCTCCAGCGTGGCCGGGATGGTGTCGGGGTCGATGCGGTTGGGCAGCTCGCCTTCAAGCCCCAGCAGCACTGCCTTGTCGGTGCCGTGGCCGCGACCGGTCAGGGCCAGCGAGCCGTACAGCTCGACCCGCACGCGCGCCACCCGCTGCAGTTCGCCGGATTCCTTGAGCCAGCGCTCGACGAAGCGCGCGCCGGCGCGCATCGGCCCGACCGTGTGCGAGGACGAGGGACCGATGCCGATCTTGAACAGGTCGAAAACGCTGACGGCCATGGCGGGCTTGGACTGCTGTGTGCGGGGAGCCCGCTAGTGTACGGTCGCGCCCCCGCCCGACGATGCCGTACGGATCGCCCATGTCCCTGCTGACCTTGTTCCAGCGCGACGAATGCCACCTCTGCGACCAGGCCGTGATCGTGCTGGTGCAGGCGCGTGCCGGGGACTTCGAGCCGCGCTGGATCGATGCCGATGTCGAACTGGAACAGCGCTACGGCCTGCGCGTGCCGGTGCTGCGCCGGGAGGACACCGGCGCCGAGCTCGATTGGCCCTTCGACGCCGAGCGGGTGCGCGATTTCCTGCGCGCCGAGTGAGTGATCGCGCCGCGCTCAGCGGCGGCCGAAGCGCCAGGCCAGCCAGCCTGAGGGCAGCAGCCACAAGGCATCGCTCCACTGCAGCTGCGACTGCAGGTAGAGCCCGACCAGCCCCGGGCTGAGCGCGGGCAGCGCGTGCTGCACGGGCAGGCCCATGCCCAGACCGATCTGGCTGGCGCTGACCAGCAGCACCGCCGCCAGCACCGTCAGCACGCTGATCGCGGCCACCAGGGCGTAGCGCAGGCGACCGGCGGGCAGCCCGGCGAGCCGCAGCAGCAGGGCCGCATCGAGCGTGACCACGAGCAGCATCCACACGCTCGGGCTGCGGAAATGCACGGCGACCGCCATCCATACTGCCGCAAGGCCGAGCACCGCCACACCCGCGCAGCCGGCAACCAGCAGCCAGGTGGCCGGGCGGATGCGCGGAGCTTGCGGAGTGGCGGGAGGCTTGTTCACGAAGCGACTGCGGGCCAGCGGGGCGGGCGGCGTAGAATACGCGGCCGCACACGCGCCCGACCCTGACATTCGTCCCATGGCCTACAGCCGCAGCTCCGAGCCGATCCAGTTTTCCCGCGACTGCGAGGTCGTGATGGTGCCGCAGGGCGATCGCGTCAGCCTGCCTGCCGGCACCGCCGGCTACATCACCCAGGGCCTGGGTGGCAGCTTCACCGTGTTCGTCGACGGCAATTTGTTCCGCGTCGCCGGCGTCGATGCCGACGCCATCGGCAAGGAGATCGTGCCGCCGCCGCAGCTGCCCGACAACGCCACCGACGAGGACGTCGAGAAGGCCGTCTGGAACCAGCTGCGCACCTGCTTCGACCCGGAGATCCCGGTCAACATCGTCGACCTGGGCCTCGTCTATCACTGCGAGATCGAAGCCAGCGACGAGGGCAGCCGCCGCGCCAGCATCCGCATGACCTTGACGGCACCCGGCTGCGGCATGGGCGAGGTGCTGGTCGAGGACGTGCGCGCCAAGGTCGAACTGGTGCCCACCGTGATCGAGGCCGATGTCGAGCTGGTCTTCGACCCGCCCTGGAACCAGTCGATGATGACCGAGGCGGCGAGGCTGCAGGTGGGGATGTTTTAGGGGCCGGGAATCGGGAATGGGGAATCGGGAATCGTCAGACGCAAGAGCTGGCGAGGCCGCAAATGGTCACGCTGCCGCGCTCTTAACGATTCCCGATTCCCCATTCCCGATTCCCAGCCGCTCACAGCCACCCCCGCTGCCGCGCCACGCGGTAGGCCTCGATGCGGTTCTCGGCGCCGAGCTTGCCGATGGCTTCACTCAGGTAGTTGCGCACGGTGCCCTGGCTCAGGTTCAGACGTGCGGCGATGTCGGCGCTCTTGGCGCCCTCGCCAGCGAGGCGCAGGACCTGGCGCTCGCGTTCGTTGAGCGGGTCGACCTCGTCCCAGGCGGCCATCGCCAGCTGCGGGTCGATGGCGCGGCCGCCGCGGTGGACCTGGCGCAAAGCGTCCGCGAGCTTCTCGGCCGGCGCGTCCTTCAGCAGATAGCCGCGCACGCCGGCGTCCAGCGCGCGACGCAGGTAGCCGGCGCGGGCGAAGGTGGTGACGATCACCACGCGGGTCGCAAGGTTCATTGTGCGAACGGCTTCCGCCAGCTCCAGGCCGGTGCGCCCGGGCATCTCGATGTCGGTCACCAGCAGGTCGGGCGCGAGCCGCTGCACTTCGGCGAGCGCGCCGTCGCCGTCGGCGCAGGCGGCGACGACCTCCAGATCGTGCTCCAGCCCGAGCAGGGCGGCGAGCGCGCCGCGCACCAGGGCCTGGTCTTCGGCGAGTACCAGTCGAATCATCGTGTCTGCCTTTTCAACCTGCGCTCGCCGCGGTCTGCGGCAGTGTGGCCGGCGCGCTCAGCAGCAGGCGCGTGCCGATCCCCGGAGGGCTGTCCAGTTCGACGCGGCCGCCCAGCGCCTGCAGTCGTTCGGCAAAGCCCGGCAGGCCGCGATGGCCCTCGCGCTCGCGCGCACCGCCCACACCGTCGTCGCTGATCTGCAGCTGCCACACCGCATGCGCACCTTCGCCCTCGCGGCGCAGCTCGATCTCGACGCGGCTGGCGCGCGCGTGCCGGATCACATTGGTCACCGCCTCGCGCAGGGCCATGGCGAAGGCCTGGTCCAGCGGCGGCGGCAGCTCCAGCGCAGGCAGCTGGGCGTCGAGCCTCACCTCGGCGCTGAGCAGGGCCAGACGTGCGGCGGCGATCTCGGCCTGCAGACCGCCGGCGCGAATGCCGCTGACTGCCTCGCGCACCTGGTCGAGCGCAGCGCGTGCGGCCTGCTCCAGCTCGGCCAGCTGTTGTTCTGCTGCGGTCGGATCGCGCGACAGCAGGCGCCGCGCCAGCTGGGTCTTGAGCACCACCAGCGACAGCGTATGGCCCAGCGCGTCATGCAGGTCGCGACCAATGCGCTCGCGCTCGGCGAGGGCAGCGAGGCGTCGCACCTCGTCCTGGCTCAGTTTCAGCACGGCCTGGTGGCGCTCGCGGGCGCGGCTGGCGAGGATGCCGGCGCTGGCCATGCCGCCGATCATCGCCATCGCGATGCTCACCCCCAGGGCGTAGCGCCAGTCCGGCATCTGCACGAAGAACTGCGCGCTCATCAGCGCCCAGAAAGCCAGCGCGGACAGCACCGCCCGCCGCGGCGCCCACACCGTCGCCGCCATCGTCATCGCGTAAATCACGAAGGTGTTGCCGCCGGGGTTCACCGTCATCAGCGCATGCCCCAGCAGCGCACTGCCGTAGATGCACAGGTCGCGCGTGCGGGCCGCCGTCGCGGAATCGGTGAAGCGCAGCCACAGCGGCAGGAACACCGCGCAGGCGGCCAGCGAGGGCAGCAGCAGGCTGCCGAGTGGCCGCGGGATGAAGAACAGCGGCAGGAACACGAACACCAGGTACAGCAGGCCCCACCAGCGCTGCGGCTCGTGTTCGTTGAGGCTGTGCCGGGGTGGGGGTCCAGCGAGGGCAGGTTTCATGGGCTTAGCCTAATGGCGCCGGGCGCAGCGGGCATAGGGTGGGCCCCGGCCCACCGTGGCATGGGAAGCTCGCCCCTGTGTTGGGCAGTCCGATGCCTGAAGTCGGCTGCCTTTGGCGAGCGGCATGGCGAGGATTCGGCTCATGCTGGGCCAGGGCCCACCCTATGCGGCGGGCACGGCCGGGTGGCTTGGCTTCGCGACTAGCGGACCTCGACCTGGTCGATATCGAAGTGCTGCGCGCCTGTGCCAGTGGCGCTGAGGCTGATGCCGCGAAGGCGCGAGCGGTCGAGGCCGGGGAGATTGGCGAGGTCGATCGCGACGCTCCGCCACTCGCTGCTCGCGGCGATCGGCACCACCACGGGCGCGCCCTCGCCGGAGAACAGCAGCAGCTGCAGCGGTGCTGCGCTGCGCACTTGCAGCTGCAGGCGGGAAAGCGCGCCTGCGTCGACCGGTGCCATCGGCGCGGCGCCCGGGCTGAAGAACACGCCGGCCCAGGCGGGCTGGCCATCGACGCCTTGCGAAGCGAGCTCGACCTCGACGCGCAGTGCACCGGCGCTGTCGACAGCACCGCCCTCAATGCGCGCGATACGTGCCGTCGAGCGGCCGCCGCGCATCTGGTCCGAGGCCGGCATCCAGCTCGAGGGCAGGGCGTCGGCATCGAAATCGGCGAGCGTGCCGGGCATGAGCTTGGCCTCGGATTCGGCCGGCGGGCGCGGGTCGACGCGGCGGCCGTTCTTCCACACGCTGACGAGTTCGCGGGTGGCGCGAATGTCCGCGCTGGGATCGCCCTCGACCAGCACCAGATCGGCGCGCAGGCCCGGCGCAATGCGACCGCGGTCGCTCAAGCCGAATTGGTCCGCCGGCACCGAGGTCGCCGCGCGCAGGGCTTCGACCGGGCTCAGGCCCGCTTCGACCAGCAGGGCCAGCTCGCCGTGCATCGAGACGCCGAAGGCCGTGCCTGGATTGGGCGCATCGGTGCCGGCCAGCACCGGCACGCCGGCCGCTTGCAGGGCGGCGACGCGGGCCTTCGCGCGCTCGATCAGCCGGGTCGCGAGCGGCCCGAAGCTGGGCCGTCCGCGCAGCTGCTCGCGCTGGCTGGCCGACAGGCGTTCGGCCAGGCGCGGATGGTTTGCCAAATCGTTGTCCACGCCCGAAAACGCGGCGATGACCGACAGCGTCGGGGTCACGAAGGCTCCGCGCACGCGCGCAACCTTGACGAATGCCGCGTCGTCGCCGGCATCCTGCGGCACATGCACCAGTCCATCCGCGCCCTGTTCCAGCACCTCGATCGCATTGGCCACGGTCGACACATGCGCCAGCGCGCGCAGGCCCTGCGCCTGCGCTGCGCTGATCACCGCCTGCGAGCGCGCGGCGTCGAGCGTGGGCATGCGCTCCTTCTCGCGATAAGCGGACAGGTCCTCGCGCACCAGCTTGATGAAGTCCGAACCCTCGGCGCGGCGCGCGGCCACCCAGGCCTGAGCCGCCTCCGGCGTATCGACCGTCGGCACGGCGACGCCGAACTGGGTGCCGTGCCCGCCCTGCGCGGTGGCCAGCAGGCCTGCGCCCCACAGGTCGGCATGCTCGCTGGCGTCCAGCGATTCGCGCTCGGCGCGTGCGTCCTGCAGCATGGCCGGATCGCCGAACATGTCGAGCACGGTGGTGGTGCCGAAGCGCAGGGCCTCGCGGCGGGCCGCGCCATAGGCATGCACATGCGCGTCTATGAAACCGGGCAGCAGGGTCCGGCCGTCGGCTTCGATCACCGTGAGCCCCTCGGCGGGCAGCGACGCCGCGATCGCTTCGATGCGGCCGGCGCGTACAGCGACGTCCGCGCGCCGCCAGAGAGTGTCGCCATCAAACACGCGCGCGCCGCGAATCAGGAAAGCCTCGGGGCCGGGATCGTGCGCGGGTGGTTTCGCGGGAGCCTTCGGCCCTTCGCTCAGCGCGATCAGTGCGACCAATGCAAGGCCGCTCAGCGCGGCGATCAGTGCGGGAGTGGAGATGCGCGCCATGGCCTCAGCGCCCCCTGAGCCGCAGCGCGGCCAGCGCCAGGAAGAACACGGTGAAGCCGATCAGCACCGCGCAGTGCAGCAGCACGTTGACGCCTTCGATCTGGCCGCTGATGCCCAGCGCCAGCTGGGCCAGATGCCAGGCCGGCCAGACCACCGCCAGCTTCTGGATGAACTCGGGGAAGGCGAACAGCGGCATCCACAGCCCTGACAGCACCGACATCGGCAGGTAGATCAGGTTGACGATGCCGACCGCAGCCTGGCCCTTGACCAGGCTGCCGATCCACAGGCCCAGCGCGCAGAAGGGCAGGGCGCCGAGCAGCAGGGCGCCGAGCAGCAGGGCCCAGTCGGCGAAGGCCATGCGCACCTCGCCGAGCCCCATGGCCGCGGCACTCAGCAGCAGCACCACGCAGAGCGCGGCGATCAGGCTCATCGCGATCTTGGCGGCGAAGTAGGCGGCAATCGGCATCGGCGAGACGCGCTTCAGCTCCAGCAGGCCGCTCTCGCGCTCCATCGCCATGCCGACGCCGAAGCCGAACAGGGCCGGGCCGATCACCCCGAACACGCCATAGGTGGCGAACAGGTAGGTGGCCTTCTGGAAGCTGCCCCACTGGCCTGGGATCAGCACCGCGAACATCAGGTAGAAGGCCACCGGAAAGGCCAGCGTGGGGATCACGAAGGCCGGCGTGCGCGCCATGCGCAGCAGCTCGTACCAAGCTTCCAGCGCGTAAAGGCGCAGGCTCTGGGCGCCGGTCATCGGCAGGGTCGAGTGCAGGCTCGGGGCGTTCATGCGGCGTCTCCGGTCAGGGCGAGGAAGGCGTCTTCGAGGTTCAGCGGACGGATCTCGATGCCATGCAGCGCGGGATCCAGGTGCAGCAGGCGACGCAGCAGGGCATCGCTGTCGCTGCAGCGGATCGACACGCGGCTGCCCTCGGGTTCGACCGACTGCACCTCGGGCAGCGCGGCGAGCTCGGCGGCCGAGAGGCGCGTCACGCAGCGGAGGCGCGCGCCGCGGGCGCGGGCCTTCAGCCCTGAGGGCGTGTCCTCGGCCAGCACGCGGCCGCGTTCGATCAGTACCACGCGCTCGGCCAGTGCATCGGCTTCTTCGAGGTAGTGGGTGGTCAGCACGATCGAGGTGCCGGCCTCGCGCAGGGCCTGGATCACCTGCCAGAAGCCGCGGCGGGCCTCGACATCCAGCCCGGTGGTGGGCTCGTCCACGAACACCAGTTCGGGCGCGCCGCAGATGGCGAGCGCGAACTGCACGCGGCGCTGCTGGCCGCCGGACAGCGCGGCGTAGCGGCGCTGGGCCAGCTCGGTCAGCCCGGTCAGCGCGAGCGTCTCATCCACCGCGCGAGGCGCCGGATAGTAGCTGGCGAACAGGTGCACCAGCTCGCGCACGCGCAGGGTCTCGGGCAGGCGTGCCTCCTGCAGCATCACGCCGATGCGGCGGCGCGCATGCGCCTCGCGCGGATCGGCGCCGAACAGACTGACCTCGCCGGCGTCGGCGGCCAGGCGGCCGGTGAGCAGACCCAGCGCGGTGCTCTTGCCGGCGCCGTTGCTGCCCAGCAGAGCCAGCAGCTCGCCACGGCGCAGCTCCAGGTCGATGCCGTCCAGCGCGGTGATGGCGCCGTAGCGCTTATGCGCGCCGACGAGTCGGGCGATCGGGTGGATGACGGGCGTCGACATGACAGGGCTCCGGAGGCGGCGGGCGCCGCGTGCAGCACAGGTTCCGGATTCCACGGCATCGCCATCAGTGGAGCCTGTCAGCCGTTTGGCATGACATTCGTCATCCCGGATAGCTGTGGTCCCAAAAGAAAAGGGCCCGATGCGCGGCGGCGCATCGGGCCCGTGAAAGCCGCATGCAGGGCTGGGTTACGGCGTGATGGTCTCGAAGCCGTCCTTGAACACCGCAAGGCCCAGCACCGTCACCGTGGCGCTGTCGCTGTTGTTGGTGCCGTCGGGATCCGGATTGCCGGCCGACACCGTGGCGCTGGAGGTGGTCGCACCCGGCATGGCCGCAGCGTTGACGCTGGCGGTGATCGTGATCACCGGCGCGGTGGCCTCACCCGCCAGCGAGGCGCGGGTGCAGGTGGCCTGCTGGGGGGCGCCGGTGCTGCAGGTCCAGCCGGTGCCTGTCGCTGTCTGCACGGCGAAGGCCGGGTCCAGTGCGACCACCACGTTGACCGAACTCGCGTCAGCGGTGCTGAGGTTCTCGACTTCGACACCGAAGCTGGCGCTGCTGCCCACCACCGCACTGCTCGGACCGACCATGGTCAGGGCCAGGTCCGCCGGATCGCCGCTGACGCAGGACTGCACCTTGACGTCATCCACGTACCAGCCCTCGCGTGCAACGGAGGAGTCCGTGCCCAGGCGCCAGCGCAGCTGCACGCTGCTGCCAGCGTAGGGGCTCAGATCAACCAGGGTGTTGCCATAGGGGCGGCCCGGATCGGGCTCGCACCAGGCGCTCCGGCCTGCCAGCGGGTTGCTGAAGCTGGCGCTGATCGGCCCGCGATAGGGGTCGTTCAGCAGCGCTGCGCCAGCGAGCTGGGTGAAGCTGCCGCCATCGACCGAGATCTCCAGCAGGCCACCGTCATAGCAGCCGGTGGTGCTGTTGTTCTCGATGTTGCGCCAGTTCTGGAACTGCAGGGTCAGCGGCTGCTGGCCGGTCGGCAGGTTGATCGCCGGCGAGGTCAGCTGCTGGTCGGACACGGTGGCGATATTGACCGCGCGCATGGCGTTGCCGCCCGAGCTCGGGCTCGGGCGGACGGTCGACAGCGCCCAGCTCTGCGCGCCGGTGCCGCCGACAGTAAAGCCACCCGCGCCTGCCGTGAAGTTCTCCGCGAAGACGTCCGTGGCGACGGTGCCCTCGGCGCAGTCGCCCGGCGCCGGCTGCGTGCGGAAGCTGAACACCGTCGAGTTGCTGCCGGCGCCGCAGATGTTGGCCGGCCGCACCCGCCAGTAGTGGGTGGTGTTGGAGGCCAGCGCCGACGTCACCGCGATGTTCGTGCCGTTGCTGACGTTGCCGGTGAAGACGATGTTGGAGAACGCCATGTCGGTGGCGACTTCGACCGTGTAGCTGCTGGCCTGGGTGCCTGCGCTCCAGCTCAGCGTGGGCTGCAGGATCACATTGGTGGCACCGTCGGCCGGCGCCGCAGGTGCGGCCACGCCGGGCAGCTGGGTGGCCACGTTCAGCTCGATATCGACATCGCGGACCAGGCTGCCCGAGGTGCCTTCGACCGTGACTGTGTTGAGCCCGGCGGCGACGCCGGCGTTGAGGGTCAGCGCAAGGCTGGAACTGCCGGGCGGTGTCACCGGGCTGGTGCCGATCACGCCGCTGATGCCGGTCGGTAGCGCCGGATTGAAGGCCAGCGCGACCGGATCGGTGAAGCCTGAGATCTGGCCGACCGTCAGCGTCGCGGCCGGCAGCGCGACCGGCGGCTCTGCCGCGCAGACCTCCGCCTGGCGCAGGCTGGAATTGAGGGTGAAGCCCGGCTCGCCGCAGGCATCGTGGCGGAAGCTGGCGATGCGGGTGTTGTTGGTGGTGCCGGCCGGGCCCATGTACTCGCCGGTGAACCAGAAGGTGCAGCCATCGACCGGGTCGATGCCCATCTGGTGGTAGTCACCCCAACGCTCGTTACCCTGCGAGCGCTCGCCGGTGACGATGGGGAATTCACCGGTGCTCATCACGCCCGGCGGATCGGTCGCAAGTCGGCCGGTGTAGCGCAGGCCCGGGAAGATGCCAGCCGGCGTGCCGGCCTGGCGGACCACGCTGTAGGCCAGCGCGATGTTGCCGGCGCTGTCGATGCCGCTGCCGGCCATCCAGCGGTCGATGTTGCCGCCGGCATCGGTGGGCGCGAAGGTGCCTTCGTCATGCAGGGCCCACGCGGTTGCAGCGGTGCCCGCTGTGCGGCGCAGCTCGAACCAGCGGATGGCGCCGCGGATCTGTGGGTCGACCAGGGTATTGGTGGTGAGGTTGCCGACAATCGATTCGTAGGTGCCGAAGTTGCGATACATCAGCACGTTCATGATCGGCTCGCGCAGCGGGTCCAGACGCTGGCCGCTGGGCTGGGCGAAGGCATTGAACGCCGTCAGGCCATTGAGCCGCGAGCTGAACTCGGAGATCGCGATCTGGTGCACGGGCGTGAGCGTGCCGGCCGGGGTCGGCGGTGCCCAGTCCATGCTGAGCTGCCAGAGCTCCAGGAAGTCGTTGGCCGGGTTGTTCGAGCCCGCGTTGTGCGCCTCGTCGTCGCGGTGACGCATGATGATGCCGGGGGCGTTCGCGGGCGGCAGCTCGTCACCCACGAAGTGGGCCGGGGTGGACAGCTGGAAGCCGAATCCGGACAGGTTCGGAACGGTGACGCGCACGAAGCGCGCGGCCTGGCCCTGCAGCATCTGGCCGCGCTCGAAGGCGTAGATCGGGCGCGCGCCCGAGGTGCCGCTTTCGTTGGCCGTCGCGTAGTAGGCGTCGGTCCACACGCCGTACTTCGGATAGTCGGGGAAGGACGGCATCACGAAGGTGTAGCGGTACCAGTTGTTCGCTGCGGTGTTGGCGGCGTCGTCGTTGGCGCTGACGTAGACGCAGAGCGCGCGGCCGGCCTGCGGCGAGAACTCGGTGATCACCCAGCGCTGGGCGATCGGATCGAACAGCACGATCGGGTCGCCCAGGCCGTTGTTGCAGGGCGAGGTGCCGGTCAGGGTGGTGGCCAGGATGAAGTTGGCCTGCAGCTCCCCGGTCTCCTTGTTGTAGACGCGGATGCGCGAGCCGCCGGAGGCGTTGACCGCCTGCACGTACTGGGTCGTGCCGATGTCGCCGGTCGGATCGGGCGGCAGTGTGGTGCCGGGCGCGCCTTCGAAGTTCTGCAGCGGCGTGCCGAAGCCTGCGCCACGCTGCGGGGCGAGTCCGTCCAGAGCCTGCTGCAGCGCCACCAGCGGGTCGGCCTGCGGAGGATTCACGGGTTCGCGCTGCTGGGCGGCGAGCACGGCCGGGTCATCCCAGTGCCGACGCGGAATCTCGCGGATCGGGTCGCCGGGCAGCCACTCCTGGCCCACCGGATCATTGCGCACGTCGACGCTCAGGATCTCCGGCTGGACCACGCCGAGGAACTCGGTCTGCGCGGATTCGTGCAGCGGATTGGTGGATTCGCTCGGCGCACCGCCCTTCTGCACCATCGGGGCGGCGCTGACGTAGGCCGAGGCCGACAGGGCGAGGCCGCTGGCGATGGCCGCGGTCAGCAAACTCTTGGCAAGCTTCATGGAGATCCTCCCGGGGAGCCCGGTCTGGGTGGTGTCGGCTCGGGCCGACGGAAACGGTGTGTTGGAGCGATGGCTCGGAACCACGACGCTCAACGGTCGGCGCCGTCGCCGACCGACTGCAGCAGAACCTCTCCGCCGCTGCTCTCGATGTCGAAGCGTCGCAGCGCTGGCGAAGCCGGGTCGCCCCGCTGGAACGAGGCCTGCCAGTGGCCGTCCTCGTCCTCGCGCAGGACGTCCAGCGGGAAGTCGGCGCGCACGCCGCGCGGAGCACGAGCCTCGATCTGCAGAGGTTCCTGCAGGTGCACATCGACGACGATGCCGCCGGCGGTGCGCAGGCGATGGGTGCCGGTGGCACGCGCCGACATCGGATAGATGCGGAGCTCGCCCTCGACGCTCTCGGCTTCGATCAGGCCGTGGGTGGCGACGGTGACCCGGCCGCTGCGGCTGCGCGCCTGCACGGGGTTGTCTATGCGGCGGACGACGATCTCGCCGAAGTCGCTGCGCAGGGAAACGGGCACGCCCGCCGGCACGAAGGCATACAGATCGACCCGACCGCGCCGTCGGTCCGCCGGTGCATCGGGGTCGATGCCGGGATAGCGGACGCGAACTGCGGCTTCCGCACCGTCCTCATGCCATTCGACGCGGGCGATACGTGGCTGTTCGCCGATGCGCTGCTCCACGCCTTCGATCGCGACAGCAGCGCCGGAGGTCTGGCGGAGCTGGATGTCGCCATAAGGATTGTCGAGCACGATGCGCCGCGTGCCATCGGGCAGCTTGTGTTCGTCGCGGAAACGCTCGAGCGTGTACGGCGGCGCCTTGGTGCTGGTCGCCGTGGTTGTGGCGACAGGTGCTTGCTTCGGTGCGCTAGCGCACGCACACAGCGCGGCAGTCGCGGCGAGCGCGACGATCTTCAGAAAGGAACCCACTCCGTCTCCCCACGGTGTGAAAGTTCTGCGAGTGTAGCAAGCCCGGACCGGGCTTCAAGCGCCCGTGGCTCGCGCGGAGTGCAAGACCCGTTCCAGTTCTGGCGTTGGTTTTGCCGCTGCGATCTCCTTGCCGCCCCTTTCCGATCGGAGGCAGGATGCATGCGGGGGCGACGGCTGGGTGCTGGCGTCTTCAGTCGTCATGCGACCATGGTCGAGCGCGCTTGCTCGCACGGACCCTCCGCGAGATGCGCCGCCTTCCTCCGTTTTGTTTTCCGCGGCACTGGAGAAGATCGATGCGTCTGCCGATGTACCTTCCCGCGGTGCTGGTGCTCGCCGCCTGCGTGCTGATCAACTGCGCGTTCTGGGGCGGCGTTGCGAGTTCGCGGGTGCTTGGTCCGGTGGTGCCTGAGGCGCTGCGGCTGCAAGCGCCACTTGCCTACACCTGGCTGCTCGTCGGGGAGGCAGCAGGCTCGGCGATCGGGATGCAGGAACGCCTGGCGGGGTTCGCGGAGGGCCAGCTTGGCGACCTCGCTCCGTTGCTCGAATCTCGCAGCCTCGCAGCGGAGCGCGTGCTGGATGCCAGGCCGGGCTGGCTGAAGTTGCTGCACAGCTTGCCCCTGGTCTTGTTGCCGCTGGCCCTGCTGCTCTGGTGGCGGCGACCGCGGGGCTTCAAGACCTTCAGCTCGCGCTGAGGACGCAGCAGGCCGTGCCCTGCCGCGCGCCGGCAAGGCCAAGATCCGAGCGTCGCGGGGCTCAGAGCTTGTGAAAAATCCAGACGCCGTAGCGAGGGCGTCGATGGGCGTTCGTGGCAAAGCGCGGTACGTGAATTCAAGGGAGTTTGGCGAGCCAAATGACCGCAGAATTCGCGTAGCGCGCTGCCGCCACGGGCGTCCAGAGGCGACCGCAGTAGGCGGATGGTTTTTTCACATGCTCTCAGCCCTCGCCGCAGTAGATCCGGTGCAGCACGCCGATGATGTCCTGCACCGGGCCGGGCGTGAGCGAGTAGTAGATCGTCTGTGCCGAGCGCCGGGTCTGCACCAGCCCCTCTTCGCGGAGCACGGCGAGGTGCTGGGAGAGCGCCGACTGCGAGAGCTCCATGCCGGCATTGATGTCCGACACCGCCTGCTCACCGCCGACCAGCATGCACAGGATCATCAACCGTCGATCGTTGGCCATGGCCTTGAGCAGGCGCGCGGCGTCGTGCGCGTGGGCGCGCATTTCCTCGGCATCGGTGGGGGCGAGTGGGGTCATTTGTTCGGGAATCGGGAATGGGGAATCGGGAATCGGGAATCGTCCAAGCCGAACGCCGCGCGCTGGGGAGTGACCGCTGCCCCGATAGCGCGTTCAGACGGCAGGTCAATCAGCTCGGCGGTGCCAGCACGCGAGGTTAGAGCGTTCGCGCATGGCTGTGGAGCCCGGCTTGCAGCGTAGCTGGCATCCCTCTTGGCAACCAATGTTTCCGGCTTCGGCGATTCCCCATTCCCGATTCCCGGCTCTTCAGTGCTGCGTCACCGGCTTGCCCGCCGCGGTCCAGGCGGTGATGCCGCCGGCCAGCGAGCGCACCCGGGTGAAGCCGAGTTTCTGCAGGCTTTCGGCGGCCAGCGCCGAGCGGCCGCCGGTGCGGCAGTAGAGGACGATCGGCTGCTCGCGCACGGCCAGCGCCGGCTCGGTGACGCAGGCAATCGCCGGGTTGGCCTCGACCTGGAACTCGAGCACGCCGCGCGGGATCGGGATCGCGCCGGCGATGTGGGCGGTGGCGAACTCGCCCGGCTCGCGCACGTCGATCAGCACGTAGCTGCCGGGGGCCTCGACGGCCAGCGCCTCGACGCTGACTTCGGTGATGCGGGCGCGGGCTTCGGCGACCAGCTCTGCGGGGGACTTGGACATGAATGGCTCCTGTCGAATATCAGTTGACGCTAATATTAGAAACATCTAAATTGGCGCCGGTCAAGTCTAGCCGCTGCGAACGCGCCCAAGCTCGTTCAGCAGCACAGGCAGAGCTTCAGGATCGCGCCGCTTCCGGCGGGGACGCGCTTCCACCCAGACGCCGGATCGGGAGGGTTTGGATCATGGTCAGGATCATCGTGGTGGGCGGCGGCATCGGCGGCATCAGCGTGGCCTACGAACTGCGCGCGGGCCTGGGCAAGGCACACGAGATCACCGTGGTGGGCGACAGCCCACGCTTCTCGTTCACGCCCTCCAATCCCTGGGTGGCGGTGGGCTGGCGCCAGCCTTCGGACATCCAGATCGAGATCGGGCCCTATCTCGCCAAGAAGGCGATCGACTTCGAAAGCTGCGGCGCGGCCGAGATCGTTCCAGCCGAGAACACCGTGGTGCTGGCCGATGGACGCCGGCTCGCCTACGACTACCTGGTGATCACCACCGGACCGCGGCTGGCCTTCGACGAGATCCCGGGGCTTGGCCCGCATGGCGGCCACACCCACTCGATCTGCACCACGCCGCATGCGCTCTCGGCCTGGGAGGCCTACCAGGACTTCATCAAGGATCCGGGCCCGATCGTGATCGGTGCGGCCCAGGGCGCGAGCTGCTTCGGGCCGGCCTACGAGTTCGCGATGATCCTCGACGCCGACCTGCGACGCCGCAAGCTCCGCGACCGCGTGCCGATCACCTATGTCAGCAGCGAGCCCTATATCGGCCACATGGGCCTGGGCGGCGTGGGCGACAGCAAGGGCCTGCTGGAGAGCGAGTTCCGCCAGCGCCATATCAAGTGGATCGTCAACGCCAGGATCGCCGAGGTACGCCCGGGCGAGATGCTCGTGCACGAGATGAACGAGGCCGGCGAGAAGGCGCGCGAGCACACGTTGCCCTTCAAGTACTCGATGGTGCTGCCGGCCTTCACCGGCGTCGATGCGGTGCGCGCGGTCAAGGCGATGTGCAACCCGCGCGGCTTCGTGCAGATCGATCGCCACCAGCGCAATCCGGCGTTCCCGAACATCTACTCGGCCGGCGTCTGCGTGGCGATCCCGCCGGTGGAGCAGACCCCGGTGCCGACCGGCGCTCCCAAGACCGGCTTCATGATCGAGTCGATGGTCACTGCCATCGTCGAGAACATCCGCGCCGACCTCGAAGGCAAGGCGCCGGAAGCGGTGGCGACCTGGAACGCGATCTGCCTGGCCGACATGGGCGACACCGGCGCGGCCTTCGTCGCGATCCCACAGATCCCGCCGCGCAACGTCACCTGGGCCAAGGTCGGCAAGTGGGTGCACGTCGCCAAGATCGCCTTCGAGAAGTACTTCCTGTCGAAGATGAAGTCCGGCAACACCGAGCCGGTCTACGAGAAGTACGTGCTGAAGGCGCTCGGCATCGAACGCCTGAAGTAGCCAGCACGCTCATGTGTCCGGAGAGCACCCATGGGCCTCGCCGCACGCGCTCCCAACGATTCCCGATTCCCCCTTCCCGATTCCCGGAGTAAAGCCATGAACATCGACCGCGCCATGCTCGTCTTCGCCGGCAGCATGATCCTGGTCAGCGTGCTGCTGACCCACTTCGTCTCGCCCTGGTGGCTGCTGCTCACCACCTTCGTCGGTCTGAACCTGCTGCAGTCCGCCTTCACCGGTTTCTGCCCGGCGGCCATGGTGATGGGCAAGCTGGGCCTGAAGCCCGGCAGCGCCTTTGGTCAGGCTGCCCGCTGAGACATCCTCTGCCACCTCGCCGCTGATGGAACCCGCCATGCGTTCGACCCCGCTTTCCCTTGCTCTCGCGCTCGCCGCGGGCCTGCTGCTCTCGGCCTGCGGCAGCGAGGCGCCGCCCGCGCCGAGCAGCGCTGTGCGCCCCGACATCGAACTGATCGCGGTGGCGCCCGACAGCGCCGTGCGCGAGCGGGTCTGGGACGGCGTGGTCGAGGCCGTGCATTCGGCCACGCTGTCGGCGCAGACCGGCGGCCGCGTGCTGGAGCTGCCCTTCGACGTCAACGACTACGTCAAGGCGGGCGATGTGGTGGTGCGCTTCACCGACGTCGAGCAGCAGTCGGCGCAGCGCCAGGCCCGCGCCGCACTCGCTGCGGCGCAGGCGGCGGCCAGCGAGGCCGAGGCCGAGTTCAAGCGCGTGTCGGAGATCTACGAGCGTCGCCTGGTCTCGCGGTCCCAGCTCGACCAGGCCACCGCGCGCCGCGACGCCACCCGCGCCCAGCTCGAATCGGCGCAGGCGGCGGTGAAGGCCGCCAGCGAGCAGGTCGACTACACCGCGGTGCGCGCGCCCTATTCGGGCATCGTCACCCAGCGCTTCGTGGAGGTCGGCGAGACCGTGCGCCCGGGCCAGCCGCTGATCGCCGGCCTGTCGCTGGATCGCCTGCGCCTGCAGGTGCGGGTGCCGCAGTCGGACGTCGAAGCCATCCGCGGCAATGGCCGCGCCTTCCTGCTGCTGGAGGATGGCCGTCGCATCGAGGCCGAGAAGGTCACCGTATTTCCCTACGCGGATCCGGCCACGCACAGCTTCAGCGTGCGCGTCGACCTGCCCGAGGCCGAGACCGGACTGTCGCCCGGCATGGCCGCCAAGGTCGCCTTCGTGGTCGGCGAGGACGCCCGCCTGCTGCTGCCGGCCTCCAGCCTGGTCAAGCGCAGCGAGGTGACCGCGGCCTATGTGGTCGGCGAGGCCGGGCTGGCCCTGCGCCAGCTGCGCCTGGGTCACCGCATCGGCGAGCGCATCGAGGTGCTGTCCGGTTTGAGCGCCGGCGAGCAGGTGGCCGCCGATCCGGTCGCCGCCGGCCTGTGGCTGGAGCAGCGGCGCCGGGAGCGCAGCGATGGCTGAGCCGCAGGCCTCGCCGCGCATGGGCATCTCCGGCCGCCTGGCCGCGGCCTTCCAGAACAATCCGCTGACCCCGATCCTGGCGATCGCCGGCCTGCTGCTGGGCCTGATCGCGGTGCTGATCACCCCGCGTGAGGAAGAGCCGCAGATCGACGTGACCATGGCCAACGTGTTCGTGCCCTTCCCGGGCGCGCCGGCCGAGGACGTCGAGAACCTCGTCAGCTATCCGCTGGAGCAGGTGCTGTCGGAGATCGAGGGGGTCAAGCACGTCTATTCGATCAGCCGGCCCGGCATGGCGGTGATCACCGTCGAGTACACGGTTGGCGTGCCGCGGGCGGACGCCATCCTGCGCCTGTACAACCAGGTCTATTCGAACGCCGACTGGGCCCCGCCGAACCTCGGCGTCGGCCAGCCGCTGGTGCGGCCGATGGGCATCGATGACGTGCCGGTGATGAGCCTGACCGTGTGGACCGAGGATCCCGCCCGCGGCGGGGTCGAGGTCGCGGAGGTCGCGCACACGCTGGAGACGGAGTTGAAGCGCGTGCCTGGCACCCGCGATGTCTACACCATCGGCGCGCCCGAGCGCGCGGTGGTGGTCGAGCTCGACGCCCAGCGCCTGGCCAGCTATGGCATCGACATGAACGACCTGGCCGGCGCCCTGCAGGCCAGCAACGTGGTGATGCAGGCCGGCGAGCGCGTCGAGGACGGCCGGCAGATCCCGGTCACCGCCGGCACCTACCTGGCGGATGCGCAACAGGTCGCCGAACTGGTCATCGGCCTGCGCGAGGGTCGGCCGCTGTACCTGTCGGATGTCGCCGAAATCCGCCGCGGCGCCGACCTGCCGGTCAGCTATGTCTGGCACGGCAGGCCCGAGCAGGGCCAGCTCACGGCCATGCACCCCGCGGTGACGATCGCGATCGCCAAGAAGCCCGGCGCCAATGCCTCCGACATCACCACCGCGATCAGCCGCCGCATCGGCGAGCTGCGCGGCAGCCTGATTCCCGAAGGCGTGCAGGTCGACATCACTCGCGATTACGGCAAGACCGCCAATGACAAGGCGATCCAGCTGATCCAGAAGCTGATCTTCGCGACCCTGGCGGTGGTGCTGCTGGTGCTGTTCGCGCTGGGCTGGCGCGAGGCGGTGGTCGTCGGCACCGCGGTGATCATCACCCTGGCGCTCACCCTGTTCGCCAGCTGGGCGATGGGCTTCACCATCAACCGGGTGTCCCTGTTCGCGCTGATCTTCTCGATCGGCATCCTCGTCGATGACGCCATCGTGGTGGTCGAGAACATCCACCGGCACATGGCGCGCGGCGGCAAGTCCCTGCTGGAGGCGATCCCGCCGGCGGTGGACGAGGTCGGCAGCCCGACCATCCTTGCCACCTTCACGGTGATCGCAGCGCTGCTGCCGATGGCCTTCGTCAGCGGGCTGATGGGCCCCTACATGCGGCCGATCCCGATCAATGCTTCGGTCGGCATGCTGCTGTCGCTGGCGGTGGCCCTGATTGTCACGCCCTGGCTGTCGCTGAAGCTGCTGTCGCGGCATGAAGCGGCCCATAGGGTGGGCCCTGGCACACCGGAGCTTGAGCCTACCGATGCCTTGATGTCGTCGGGGTCGAGTGGTGCGGCGGATGAAGGGCGGGGCAGGGCCGAGGCCATGGTGGGCCAGGGCCCACCCTATGCAGGTGCCGGCGCGAATGCGATCGGCGACGGTCACGGCAGCGGCATCGCCGCGCGCCTGCACGGCCTGTTCGAGCGCCTGCTGCGGCCCTTCCTGCACCGCGAGCGCGGCGCGCGTCGGCGATTGCTGCTGTTCGCCGGCATCGTCGGCGCGGTGGTGCTCTCGGCTGGATTGGCGGTGGTGCAGCTGGTGGTGCTGAAGATGCTGCCCTTCGACAACAAGTCGGAGTTCCAGGTGGTGGTTGACCTGCCCGAGGGCAGCACGGTCGAGCGCACCAACGCGCTGCTGCAGGAGCTGACCCTGTCGCTGGCGCAGGTGCCGGAGGTGGCCGACATGCAGGGCTATGCGGGCACCTCGGCGCCGGTGAACTTCAACGGGCTGGTGCGCCAGTACTACCTGCGCGAGGGCGCCCATGTCGGCGACCTGCAGGTCAATCTGGTCGACAAGTTCGAGCGCAGCCGCAAGAGCCACGACATCGCGCGCGCGGTGCGGCCGGCGCTGCAGCAGATCGCCCAGCGCTACGGCGCGGCGCTCAAAGTGGTCGAAGTGCCGCCGGGCCCCCCGGTGATGTCGCCGCTGGTCGCCGAGATCTACGGACCGGATGCCGCAGGATCGCGCGCCATTGCATTGCAGGTGGCCGAAGTGTTCCGCGGCACCGAAGGCCTGGTCGACATCGACACCACGGTCGAGGCCGAGGCCTCACGCGAGGTGCTGGTGGTCGATCGCGAGCGCGCAGCACGGTTGGGCATCAGCCAGGCGCAGATCGCGCAGGCCTTGACTGCTGCGGTCAGCGGCGTCGATGCCACCTTCCTGCGCGACGGTGCCTCCAAGTACCCGGTGCCGGTGCGGCTGCGTCTGCCGGCCGGCGAACAGGCGCGACTGGAGGCCCTGCTGGCGCTGCGCATCCGCAGTGCCGACGGCCGCCTGCTGCCGCTGTCCGAGGTGGTGCGGGTCGAGCGCACGGGCTGGGAGTCGGCCATCCATCACAAGGATCTGCTGCCGGTGGTCTACGTGATGGCCGACGAGGCCGGCGCGCTCGACAGCCCGCTCTACGGCATGTTCTCGGTGGTTTCGAGCTTGAACGAGAGCACCGAACTGCCTTGGCCGATCGAGCAGCGCTTCTTCAGCGCCCCCGAAAGCACTGCCGGTTTCAGCCTGAAGTGGGACGGCGAATGGCAGATCACCTTCGAGACCTTCCGCGACATGGGCATCGCCTACGCCGCCGGCATGCTGCTGATCTACCTGCTGGTGGTGGCCCAGTTCCGCAGCTACGCGGTGCCGCTGGTGATCATGGCGCCGATCCCGCTGACCGTGATCGGCGTGATGCCGGGCCATGCCCTGCTGGGTGCGCAGTTCACCGCCACCAGCATGATCGGCATGATCGCGCTGGCTGGCATCATCGTGCGCAACTCGATCCTGCTGGTCGATTTCATCAACCACGAGATCGCCCACGGTCGGCCGCTGGATGCGGCCGTGATCGAAGCCTGCGCAGTGCGCGCCCAGCCGATCGCGCTGACCGCGCTGGCGGCGATGGCCGGGGCTTTCTTCATCCTCGATGATCCGATCTTCAACGGGCTTGCCATCGCGCTGATCTTCGGCATCCTCGTCTCCACCGTGCTCACCCTGGTGGTGATCCCCTTGCTCTACTACAGCCTGCTGAAGTTCCAGGAAGGACGCGCCGCATGAGTGACGACAGCATCATCCTCGCCTGCCCGCACTGCCACGGCCTGAACCGGGTGCCGCAGGCGCGCCTGTACGACGCGCCCAACTGCGGCCGCTGCGGCGGCGCGATCTTCACCGGCCGCCCCTTCGATCTCACTGGCGAGAGCTTCGAAGCGCATGCCGGCCGCGCCCAGCTCCCTGTGCTGGTCGATTTCTGGGCGCCCTGGTGCGGGCCCTGCCGGCTGATGGCGCCAGCCTTCGCGCAGGCCGCGCAGCAGCTGGAGCCGCAGTTCCATCTGGCCAAGGTCGACACCGAGGCGCAGCCGGCGCTGGGCCAGCATTTCGGCATCCGCAGCATCCCGAGTCTGGTGCTGTTCCACCACGGCACCGAGGTCGCGCGCCAGTCGGGTGCGCTACCTGCGGCGGGGATCGTCCAGTTCGCGCGCAGCGCCTTCATGCAGTACGCCCAGGGGCAATGAGATGAGCGAAACCCAGAGCTTCAGCATCACCATCGAGCAGGAGCAGGACTACGTCTTCCGCGTGCGCTTCGAGGACACGGAGATTCCCGACCTGATGACCGACGAGCCTGCGCCCTTGGGGGGCGGCTCGGGCCCCAACCCATCGCGCATGCTGGTCGCGGCCGTCGCCAACTGCATGGGCGCAAGCCTGCTGTTCGCGCTGCGCAAGTACAAGAATGATCCCGGTCCGCTCACGGTGAAGGCGATCGCCACGATGGGCCGCAACGAGGCCGGCCGCATGCGCGTGGCCCGAGTCGATGCGCAGATCGTGCTGCCGGAAATGGCCGGCAGCTACCAGCAGCTGGAGCGGATCCTGCAGCAGTTCGAGCAGTTCTGCGTGGTCACCGAGAGCGTGCGCACGGGCGTCGAGGTGGACGTCAGCGTGGTCGACGTCACCGGTGCGCTGCTGCATGGCCCGGGGCTGCCCGCGACGGAAAGCTGAACGCAGCGGCTCAGGCGCGGCCGAATCTGTCAGGATTGGGGCGACGACGACACCCGTTTTCGCCCCCGACCACGGATGCGCCTGCTGATGGTTCGACGCTCGCTCTGCCTGCTGCTTCTCGCCTGTGCGCCCGCTGTTGCGGTGGCGGCTGAATGTCCTGCCGACGGCAGCCTGGACCCCGCGGCCCTTGAGGCCTCCGGCGCGATCATCGGTGAGCTGCGCTTCCTGCGCCGCAATGTGTTCGACACCGAGCTGCCGGAAGAGGACAAGGCCCTGTTCCGGGCGGCCAATCGCCTGCACCGGCTGACCCGTGAGTCGACCCTGCGCAAGCCGCTGTTGATCGAAGAGGGCCAGCCCTATCGCCACCGCTTGCTGCAGGAGTCGGCCCGCCTGCTGCGCTCCACCGAGTACCTGCGCGAGGCCGAGCTGCGGCCCGTGGCCTGCGTCGATGGCCAGGTCACGGTCGAGGTCGAGACCCGCGACGTCTGGTCGCTGAACCCGGGCATCGCCGGCAGCCGCAAAGGCGGCGAGTCCAGCTTCGGCATCGATCTGGAGGAGAGCAACCTTGCCGGTCGCGGTGCGCTGCTGCGGCTGTCGCGGCGCGGCGATGCCGATCGCAACAGCACGGCCCTGCGCTACCGCAACGAGCATGAGCTCGGCCGCTGGCGCGGCATCGATGTCGCCTACGAGGACAACAGCGACGGCCGTGGCTATCTGCTGGGCGTCGAGCAGCCGTTCTACGCGCTCGACGTGCGGGAGGCCTGGGGCCTGCGCGTCGACCACCTGACCCTGGTCGAGAGCTTCTACGAGCTCGGCGATGAGGTCTCGGAGTACAGGCAGCGCAACCGCGATCTGGACGTATGGTGGGGGCGCTCGGCCGGCCTGCGCGAGGGCCGGGTGCTGCGCTGGAGTGTGGGCTTGCGCGACCAGCAGCGCGACTTCCTGCCCGCACGCGATCCCGCGCTGCTGGGGCCAGTGCCCGAGGACCGTCACCTTACCGGGCCCTGGGTTGGCCTCGAATACATCCGCGACCAGTGGGAAGTGCTGCGCAACTACGACCAGATCGACATCAGCGAGGACGCCCTGCTCGGCACCCGCTTCAGCGCGCGCCTCGGGCGTGCTGCCGAAGCGCTGGGCGGCGATCGCGATGCCTGGTGGCTGGAGGGCGAGGCCAGCCGCGGCTGGCGCTTCGGCGGCGGCGACCTGCTGCGCTTCTCCAGCCAGTTCGGCCTGCGCGAGGAGGAGGGAGAAACCCGCAACCTGAGCGTGGCCGGTGACTTGCGCTACTACCGCCAGACCGGACCCAGGCGGCTGTTCTTCGCCGAGCTGGAGGGTCAGTACGGACACAAGCTCGACCTCGACAACCGCATCTACCTCGGCGGCGACAGCGGTCTGCGCGGCTATCCGCTGCGCTGGGCCGGCGGCGAGAGCTATGCCCGCTTGAGCGTCGAACAGCGCTACTTCACCGACTGGTACCCCTGGCGCCTGTTCCGTGTGGGTGGCGCGGTGTTCGCCGATGTCGGCCGGGTCTGGGGCAGCGATCCGCTGGATCGACCGAATCCGGGGCGACTCGCCAACGTCGGCGTCGGCCTGCGCCTGTCCAACACCCGCAGCGCCTTCGCGCGGGTGATCCACATCGACCTCGCCGTGCCCATCGACAGCGATCCGCGGCTCGAGAACGTCGAGCTGGTGCTGGAGGCGCGGCGGGCGTTCTGAGGGCTGGGAGTCGGGAATCGGGAATCGGGAATCGGGAATCGGGAATCGGGAATCGGGAATCGGGA
>VFQR01000495.1_pt1 | contig 52298 bp, 43 predicted proteins | sample 3512321 | NCBI WGS metagenome assembly VFQR01 (sample SAMN10412374, study PRJNA504923) | tailings metagenome | isolation source: Relicate 3 Philex TSF1 revegetated site | place: Philippines: Tuba, Benguet | collected 2017-08-29 | reverse complement strand
CCTTGAAATGGGTCAGGTTTGCTGTTTTCAGCAGCACGTGACCTTTTCAAGATGTGGTGCAAATATATTAAGTAGGTTTGGAATTTAATAAATGGCGTTAAAACCAATATCCATCCCAGCACACCAGAATGGCTTTATCTTGCATCCATCTAGTACTGCTTCCAAAGATTGGTTGGCAAAAAGAAATGGCTGTCTTAGGTTTATCTCATGAAAACACAATTAGAACTCCGCTACCAATGGTCGAGCGCGCCGATGGGGCACCACGATCGGCTTTTACTGATTGGGTCGTGCTTTACGGCCAATATTGGAGCGGCGTTGGCTGAAAGGGGATTTAGAACCTTGGCCAACCCCACCGGTATCGTTTTCGACCCAACGGCTGTAGCACGGCACCTCCAAATGCTGGCTCGAGGTGAAGCATGGCCAATGGAGAGGCTTTTTTATGCCAACGAACTGTGGAACAGCTGGGAGCATCATAGTGATTTTAGTCATACCAGCCGAGAAGCAGCTGTAGAGGCTATCAACTCAGCCATTCGCCAAGGTCATCAATGCTTGAAATCGGCCACTTGGCTAGTGCTTACTTTGGGTTCAGCTTTTCGTTACCAATTGGTGGATAGTGCCCAGCCAGTGGCCAACAACCACCGCGCCCCGTCAACTAACTTTACCAAACAGCTTTTGTCGGTTGAGGACATGCTTCAGGAACTGAAGGCGGCAATTCAAGCCGCACGAAGCTTTAATCCACAGCTGAAAGTGCTATTCACTGTGAGCCCCGTACGGCACCACCGCGATGGTGTTATCGACAATAACCGGAGCAAGGCACGACTCATAGAAGTGGTGCACCAGCTGGTAGAAGAAGTAGCCGATTGCCATTATTTTCCCGCTTACGAATTGGTGATTGACGTACTTCGCGACCACCGATGGTACGATATCGACCTGGTACATCCTAACCACGCGGCCACGCAATACGTCTTCGAGCAGTTTAGCCAACTTTGTATGGACGATGCTACCCGCGAGCTAGCGGCAAATGTGTATGAACTTACGTTAGCCAGCCGCCATCGACCACGTTTTCCTGATACCGAAGCTCACCGACGTTTTATTCATGAAACAGCACAAAAGCGCCAAAAATTGGCTTTAAAACTACCTTGGTTGCTTCAAACCTCAGGTTGATGAAATGTGCATAGTGCAGAAACTTTAATTCGTTAGCTTCGCAAAAAACTAATCATGAACGCTGCACATCTTCACTTGCTCATCAATCATCTACCCATACTCGGCATTTTATTTGGCATTTTTGTCCTCCTCGCCGGCATACTTCTCAATCAAACCCTCATTCGTCGCGTGGCGTTAGTGGGGCTCATCGTTGCCGGAGTATCGGCCTTGCCCGCCAACAAAACTGGAGAAGAAGCCGAAGAGATTGTTGAACATCTCGATGGTGTATCGCACGACCTGATTCACGAGCACGAAGAAAAGGCGGAAGCATTTTTATTAGTAGCTATTGGCTTGGCGATTCTTTCGGCTTTGAACTTATGGACCGAAATGAAAAGTCACCCAAGGAATAAACTAATCAACTACATCATACTGGTTGTTGGCATTCGGGCTATGGTTATGGCTGCGGGCGTAGGAAATACAGGAGGTGAAATTCGCCACCCCGAAATACGCAAAGATTTTGTGATGCCTGCAAACTCGGAAGCCGAACACGCTGAGCATTAAAAGAAACGATTTACCAGCGCTCGGCTTCTACCAGCTCAGCCTCAAAGAGCTGATCGTCGAGATAATGATAAGGGTCGAACAGTTGCTGGCCAGCGTTGAATAGCTCTCTTGCTTGTCGGATGTATTTTCTGGCTAGATCGTCGTTTTTTTCTGCTTTCGCAATTTTCGCAAGCGCATAAGCTGCCTCTGCAACTGCACTTTCTTTTAGCTGAGTTTCGAGCTGTTTTTTCGCTTCAGGTACCCGACCAGCTTCAAAATACATTATTCCCAAATGGAGCCGGTCGTACATGCCAATGTTGTTGGGATAGGTACGCAGGTAGTTTTCAGCGGTGCTGATGGCTTGATTGCGTTGGCCGAGGGCACGGTAACTCAAAGCTTTCACCATGTGCAAACTATAGGTGCCGTTGTGTGCCATAGCCAAACTACCCGGATATTTGCGTTCAAACAGTTCGATATCGGCGATGGCGCCTACATAATCGGCAAAAAACTTCCCTCGGCAACTGGCTCTCGCAGGTAACATCTCGAGGGTATCGTAACGAACGGCTTCGTTCATATACTTCATCCACAAATGGAAATTACCCGATTTTACATAGGGTGTGCTTTTTTCGCGCCAGGCATAAGCGAAATGACCGCAAATGCTCAGTGCCGAATCGCAGATGCGCTGAAACTCTTCCTCGTATTGATAGTGGCCTTTTAGAGCTGTTTCGAGGTACTGACAAGCTTCATAGGCAGCGGTATCGCCGTAGAACAGTAATGCGGCACAATTGGGTTGCGCATGTAACTGAATAGTACTGCTGAGAAGCAAAAGGGCAAAGAGGATACGTTTCATGGCAAGATATGACTGACTTTACCCCCTTGAATACGAAAAATCACATATTGATAATAATGCACAGTTTGGTCACGAATGATTTTGGGTTGCCAGCCATTCAACTGCATTACTGCTTGGGTGAGCGGGTTGAGTAAGGCAGCAGGCAAGTGGGCTTGCTCGCCCGTAACAGTATAGACATAGGTTCGGAACATACCACTCTCGCCAGCTTTGTTTACCACAAAACGTATTCGCACGATGCCGTCGAAAGCGGGGTCGAATTTTAACTGAGACGTAGCTTTTTGCAAAGCGTCATGCAACATGGGCCTACCGCCAAGGAAGGTCACCCCCAAGCCATCGTTGTGGTATTGGTAGATATTCGCGTCTCCACCCAAACTAAATGGACTATCGATGGCCGCATCGTAGGTGATTGCTTCTACCCACGGCCGCACTTGTGCAGCTACTGCAACAGGCAAGAGGATGAGCAAAAACGTGCGGATCAGGCGGTGCATCAACAAGACTAACCTTTTTAGCGTGTATTGCCAAAGGTGCCGGCTTAAGCTTGCATTAAATAATTGCAGGATAGCTTACTTGGTAATTGCTTATTACCACCTGTAATTAGCTACAGCTTCTTTGTTTTATTTAAAATGGTAGGCTTCCTTGCCTTGTTATTTACTCTTATTTTCTTTTGAGTCGGTGTTCTCAGTAGTCTGTCCCTCTTCGTCCTTGCCTTTCAGATAGTTGGGCAGATTTAAACCGGCCATATTGAACAAGTCATTTAGAGGTGGAACGGTCCGCATCATTCCAGATACGAAGTTCGCGGTGGAATTATTCCCGTTTTCGCCTTGACCAGAATCCCAAACGGTTATTTTATCAATTTTAATGTTTTTGACAGCTTCTACTTGTGTTTTTACGAGCTCTGGGAGTTTTTCGATAAGTAGCAATTGGAATGCGTTGGTTGGATCGCCACCGGCAGCGGCTACTACTTCTTTGTAACCTTCGGCTTGTTTGGTCAATATTTCGTACAAGCCTTTTGCTTCCGCTTCCATTTTAGCATAAATGGCGTCGGCTTCGCCTTTGGCATTTTCTCTAATGCGTTCGGCTTCTGCCTGCGCTTCAATAATTGCACGCTGTTTGGCGATTTCAGCCGGAATCACAATATTGGCAATTTGTGTTGAACGTTCTCTTTCTGAACGAGCCAATTCTGCCTTTTGTTCAGCTAAATATGCGGCTTCGAGTGCTTTAGCCTGTTGCACTTTTTCAGCTGAAATGGCAATTCGGAGCGATTCGGCTTCTTTTTCGCGGCGGAGGGCCTCTGAGTTAGCAATCGCAATCTTCGCTTCGTTTTCACCTTGAATGGCAACTGCATTTGCTTCGGAAGTTTTAATACGAGTGTCCCGTTCAGCTTCAGCCTTACCTATCGATTCATCTTTAATAGCCGATGCAATACTTATCTCTCTGTCTTTTTGGGTAATGGCAATTTTTACGTCGCGATCACGATGGGTTTCGGCAATCTGGGTATCTTTTTCCCTGTCGGCGAGCGCCTTACCTGTTTCACCAATTTTCTCTTGCTCTGCCACACTAATTTTGGCCTCGTTGATAGCCTTAGCTGCGGCTTCTTTACCTAGGGCTTCAATATAACCCGATTCATCCTTAATGTCGGTAACGTTTACGTTGATAAGCTTTAAACCAATTTTTTTGAGTTCACTATCCACGTTTTTGGAAATATTATCCAAAAATTTGTCGCGGTCGGAATTGATTTCCTCAATGGTCATGGTGGCAATTACCAAGCGGAGCTGACCAAAGAGGATGTCTTTTGCTAATTCCTGGATTTGGTCTGCACTTAAGCCCAACAACCGTTCAGCAGCCGCATTCATACTTTCTGAGTCAGTAGAAATAGCGATGGTAAACCTACAAGGAACATCCACACGGATGTTCTGTCTACTCAAAGCATTGGTGAGATTGGCTTCGATAGAGAGCGGCTTTAGATCGAGGAAAGCATAGTCCTGAATTACTGGCCAAATAAAAGCACCTCCGCCATGAATGCAACGTGCGGAACTGCCTCCGGTTCGTCCATAAATCACCAATATTTTGTCAGAGGGGCATCGTTTATACCTTGAAATTAATGCCGTAATAGTTACAAAAACCACAATTGCGGCAACAACTAGAAGAATTAAGGGTGACATAGGAGTTATAATTTTTCTACGATTAATAATTGACCATCAATGCCAATAATTCGCACCAAAGTACCGGTCTCCAGTCTTTCTGTAGCGGTAATGGCATCCAATTCATGAATAGAACCTTTAATGCTAATTTGAACTTTGCCCTTCCCACTTTTTCCAGCTGGTATAGGAACATAAACCTCGGCCGATTGATGAAGCGTATCGCTGATTTTGAAACGATTGTGTTCGGCTAGTTTTAATAATTGGTTGATGATCAAGAAAAACACACCGACAAAGGCAATTCCAACCAATACGGATATGGCATACAATAACCACCCTTCACCTAGGAGTGAATAAAAAGCTATGCCCGACCAACTGAATCCTAACAAAAACTGAATAAGATTTCGAAATGAAAAGAGCTGAAAAGGGGTGTCGGAACCGCCTAAATCTCCGTCAAAATCGGCATCTAACCCATCACTTGCATCGGCACCAGCGAAAGTCATGATAGTTTGTAATAAAAAAATTACACTTACTGGTATGGCCACATACCAATAAAACTGCAAAATGGCGTTCATTTCACCCAAAACTTCCATAGGCCCTTGGCGTTCGTTTTTACCTTAAAAACTTAGCCCAATATAACCTATCCCAGCATTCCCAAGTAGGGTAGGCAAAAAAAATAACACCAAAAATATTTATTTGGTCGGTTTGAGGCCGTAAAGTACGATTAGTGTAATACCACTAACTATTTGAGCGAGAACTCATAGGTGACGCAAAAGCTCATGTTCGCTGTTTTTCCAGCAATGAAATAGTGAATTCCGGGAACAATCACGTACAGAATAACCATGAATATAAAAAACGATCTATTTTTCATGGCTCAGTTTGTTTAATAAACTTTGTTGACTTAAGATTTGAACTAAATTAATTAGTACGATTCCGAAAATGTTTGGTATTCAATGGGGAATTAGGAAATCACCAATCCATGATGCCCAAGCAAACCTGCAAGTCCGTCGGCGCTGAAATGCGTTTTGATGAGGCTGTTCTCTTCGGGCTTAAAGCGGTAATTGAATGCAGTGCTGAAGTCGGCACCGTCGAGCAAGGTGTCGACAAAGAGGCTACCTTGCAAATCGCAAGCGGTGAATTGTGCATTTTTTAGTTTGGCATTTACAAAGTCGACTTCCTGCACCGAGCACCGGTTAAGCTGGAGTCCGGTAAGGGTAAGCCCGGTAAATACCGCCCGGTCGAGTATACAACGCTCAAAGGCGAGGCTCAATCCCAACGGATTACATCGGTCGAACCGAAAGCCCAGCAACTTGCAACCGTTAAACTTGCAGTTGCGGAAAGCGGTTTGGTGGGTATCGCAACCACTCAAATCACAATCGAGAAAACTACAGTCTTCAAAACGCAGTCCAGCCAAACGAATCCCTTCCAACGACAATCCCTTGAACTCACAGGCTTCATATAAACCTTCCAAGATCAACTTCCCGTTGACGAGATCTTTGGCCGAAAACTGCTGCTGATAATGCTCTTTCATGGGTTAGGGAAGGCTTTAAGCCTACGCTTTACAGGCGTGAATTTACAGTTTTGAGCACTGAATCCCCTATCCTTCGTACCAACTCTTGAAAGGCCCTACCTTTTCGCGGCTCACAATAAGTTCTTCGGCAAAAGAAGGTTGTGTAACAATCCGTAAGCGGCTACTGCTATACACCACCACCTCTTGTATGGCGTGTAGCGCTACCACAAAACTGCGGTTGATGCGGTAAAAACGAGCCGGGTCGAGGGCATCTTCTAATTGGTCGAGCGTGAAGTCGACAATAAACCTCCGCCCTTCGGTGGTGTACAAGAATACCGTTCGTCCTTCGGCATAAAACAACAGGATTTGTTCTACGCTCACCGCACGCAGATGTTCGCCAAGTTTCACCATGAAGCGGCTTTTGTAAGCTTTTTGTCCCCATTGTTTGCCCAACTCGCTGAGCTGTGCGGCTGAGGACTGTCGGTTGCGTGCGCGCTGTAGGCTACGGTCGAGCTCGGTAACGTTGATGGGTTTAAGCAGGTAATCGATACCATTCACCCGAAAGGCATCGAGTGCATATTGGTCGAAAGCAGTCACAAAAATCACGGGTACTTGCGGTGGGAAGCGGTTAAAGATCTGAAAGCTGAGTCCATCGGGCAGTTGCACATCGGTGAAGATGAGCTCGGGGGCTGCAGTGGTGGTGGCAAACCAATCGATGGCCTCGTCGACCCGGCGAAGCACCGCCAACAGCTGCAGACCAGGCACCAGCTGCCGAAGCAAGGTTTCGAGCCGTTCGGCGGCGGGCTGTTCGTCTTCGATGATGAGTATACGCATATCAGTTGTGGAGGTGAAGGAGTGGCAGGTGAACACAAATTTCGTTGTCGCCCAGCTGGGTTGCGGGCTGCTGACTGCTCAGCCGGCGATACGAACGTACAAGTCGGTCGAGGGCATAGCTGCTTTCGGCATCGGGCTGTAGTCGTCCGGGCTGCGCCCAGCGGAGGGTAAGCTGCTGGCTTTCGAGCTGCAGCTGTATCGGCGATTCGTTTTCGCCGCTGATGCCGTGCCGTAACAGCCAATAAATGGCGGTAAACACTGCGCCGGGGGGCAACAACAGCTCATCATGGGGTAATGGGTCGCAAACAAGTACCAGCTGCTGACGCCGTATGGGGCGCAGCAGTGCCAAAAAGGTCTCTGCGGCCTCGAGCTCGTATTTCAGTGGAATCACCTCCTCCTGCCGGTTGATGAGCCGGTGGCGGTAGTGGCTAGCCAGCAGCTGGAGGTAGCGGTCGGCCTCGGCCGACTGATGGGGCAGGCGTATGAGCAGCTGTTCGAGGGCATCGTACAAAAGTGTAGGATGTAATTCGGCACTGAAATCGTTGAACTCCTCTTCTAAACGCGCTAGCTCTTCGGCTTCTTGCTCGAGCTGTGCCATATTTTGGCGCTGCAAATAAAATTGGCTGCCGTATAAGGCCAGGTAAAACCACCCACCGGGCAAGTAGAGGCCTGCAAAACGAAGCAGCTCGCTGCCCGACGGGGCAAAGCCAATTACGTAGACGTAGTAGGCCCACAGTGCGGTGAGCAGCAAAGCTGTGGCGATGCCGTTACCGGCCAAAGCCAGCAGCCACCAGCGGCGGCGCTCGTTGCCTGCGTTGCCTAGGCGATTGCGACCTACCAGGAAGCGCAAACTTTCAAACTGCATCGCTGCCAGTAGTATGCAGATGTACATCTCTTGCGAGCGGAAAAGTGTGCTAAGCTGCCCTACCTGATTGTTGAGCAACAGCAGCATCAAATACACCAGCAAGCCGAACACCACTGGCGCCAGCAAACGAAATAACGGGTTTTGGATTAGCGGGCTCTTCATGCCTCTGCCTCCGCAAATAAGTCAAGGCGTACGCTAAACTCGTTGCCGTCGTTAATTTCTGGCGCCCGCCGCTGGTGCAGGCTGTACAGTTCTCGCAAATGCTGCAGCCCTATCCTGAAGCTGTCGGCACCAGTGCCGGGCAGGCGATTGTTGCGCACCTCCAATCGTCCATCGCCCACTATGCTCAACCATATGTGTAACGGCTGTTCGGACGAGGGGGGATTGTGCTTCACGGCGTTTTCGATGAGCAACTGCAAACTTAAAGGCGGCAGCTGTCGCCGGTCGGTGGGCGCAATGTTGTTGTGCAACCTGATTTGTTCGCCAAAACGTATCTGTAGCAAACTAAGGTAGTTGTTCACAAAACTCAGCTCGTCCTGCATGGGTACGAGCAGTCGGTTACGCTGTGCCAGTATGTAACGGTAGCTGGCGGCGAGCTGGCGGATAAACAGGGCGGCTTGAACCGGCTTTTCGTGCAACAAGGCGCTGATGGTGTTGAGGTTGTTGAAAAGGTAATGCGGACTCAGTTGCGCCTTCAACGTTTGGTAGCGCCATTCGGTCATGGCCTTCTCGCGCCGGTAGCGCGTGAGTCGGGCAATGGCGTAATCGTGCCACGAGAAACGCAAGGTGTAGGCGATCTGGTCGAAGAACAAGACGATAGCCAGCAAGATGCAGGCTTTGAGAATCACCTGCCGGAGTTGTTGACCGTTAGGACCTGCCTCTACCAACGGGTCGAAAAGCGCCGGCAGGGCATAGGCCACCAGCCATACGCTGGCCAGGAAGGCGGTGAGCAGAAGCAATATGCTGCTGAGCCAACCCAACAACAGGCGCCAGCCAAATTGGCTGCGGAACGATATTTTTTGGTCGAGTTGGTGGTTGAAGGCCTCCAACAGGGGAGCAGCCAGCAAGCCAAAAACCAAAGAGAGGGTCAGACCCGGAAGTTGGGTGATGTTGATCGACCAGCTTTCGGTTTCGCTGTATTGCAACAGGAAAAAACAGAGGGTGGCGGTGAGTATACCGGCCAACAGTCGGAGTCCACGAACTTCTGCAAGTGCCATACGGATACGAAGTAAGAGGGTAGTGACGACCATGCGGGCAATTTAGTAAATCGCCCGAATGGATTTAGTCGATACTCCGCATTAAGTCGCCAAAATAATGCGAGCTAGTGATGCTCTTGGCTGCGGCCTTGAAGGCACTGCGGGCACTCTCACCCGAGCCGGCGGCCAGCGCGGCGTACTGCTTGAGCACTTCCGATTTATACATATCCGAGCTGAGGTCTTTCACGGCTCCATAAAGAACCACCTGCGAGGCATCGTCGAGCGACTGCTGACGGAGGGCCTTCAAACTTTCGGCTTTGTACATATCGCTGCCCACGGTATTGGCGGCATTCAGGTACAGCTTTACGCTTTCCATATTCATGTTTTGTCCGCGTGCGAAAGCTTTGAGTACTTCCTGCTTGTACATATCGCTGCTGATGCCGCTGCCGATGGGCGTGAGCACCAATTTTTGTGCATCGGGGGTGAGCTTATGTGTTTTTACCAGTTGCATCAACACCTCGTGCTGGTAAAAGTCGCTGCCCATGGTGGCCCAGGCCTGCATGCCTGCAAATAGGCCTGTGGTGGTGAGTGAGAAGTTGCGGAAACCCTTACTCAACACGCCCGAGCGGTAGTAGTCGCTGGCAATGGTGCTGGCGGTTTCGAAGTAGGCCACTTGGTTTTTGTCGGCTCCTTCGGCACGGGCAAACTTCTCGAGCACACCGGCTTTGTAGTAATCGCTAGCCATACCGGTGGCAGCCTTGAGCACCTCCTTGAGGTCGTCGCCTTCCAGGGTCTTGCGGCTGATCACGGCGTCGAGCACTTCGGCGCGGTAGTAGTCGGAGCTCACCTTTTGTGTGGCAGCAAGCACAGCGCTCACATTGCCGGCCGATTGCCCTTTTTGCAGGCTGCTTTTGAGGAGACCAGCGAGGTAATAGTCGCTGCGCACCAGGTTGGAAAGACGGCGCACACTTTCGTTAAATTGCTGAGCACTGAGGGGGTAGCGCAGGAGTAGTTTGCCGTAGTGGGCGCGTACGTGGTCGCTCTCCAACTCGCCAATTTCATCGAGCACGGCGGTGGCTCCTCCCTTGGCGTAAAAACGCTTCACGCGGCTCTCGGCGCCGATGGTGGAGCTGCGGACCAGCTCGGGCAGCAGCTCGGCGAGCCATTTGCGGCCATCGGGCTCCCAGGGTTGCTCGCGGCTGCCTTCCCAGTAGCGCTTCACCTGCTGGCCGCCTTCGTTGCGGATCTCTACTTTGTGCTTACTTCCAAAAACGGTCTTTTGCAGCATGAAGTAACCGCCATCGTTGAGTACGGTCACGTCTTGATCGTTGTCGCTAATGGCAAACTCTCCCTCGTAGGTCATTTTGAGGGTAGTGCCGTTGCGGGTGATGGTGGTGGTATGCGGACCGTCTTGTGGGCCGCTGATGGTAACGTTGGTGCCTCCGCCCTGCGCCATAGGGCAGTCGCAGTCGTCGCCGCTGCCGCGCAGCTCAAACGTTTCGCCCAGCGGGCGTACAGGCGCAACCGGCGCCACGGGGTCAACAGGCCTTACCGGATCTACGGGTCGCACGGGTTTCACCTGTGCACCAAGGGTAAGGTGGAGGAACAATCCGATACCTAGCAGCAGTGACTTCTTCATGGTTAGTGGGGTTGAATGCATGCTACAAGGTTAACGTGGTGTGACGGTCTGCCCAACTCGATGAGCACCAACGGTACGATTAGCGGTATGAACGGTAGATGCTGTGTAGCGAACCGCACAGAGCTCAATCGTTTTCCTCGGCATGTAGGGCATCCCAAAATTCGATGGCCCTGCGGGTGTGGGGAATCACGATGGTGCCGCCTACGAGATTGGCGATGCCAAAAACCTCATACAGCTCCTCGCTCGTCACGCCCAAGCGGTAACATTCCTGGATGTGGTAGCGGATGCAGTCGTCGCAGCGCAGCACCATGCTAGCTACCAGCCCCAGCAGTTCTTTGGTGCGGGCGGGCAAGGCACCATCTTGGTAGGTGGTATGGTCGACATTGTAGATTTTTTGAATCGTCTTGTTTTTGGTAGCGAGAATACGTTCGTTCATCTTCTCGCGATAGGCATTAAATTCTGTGACCTGCGACATGGCTTTTTTTTCAAATATACCGCTGCGATTAGCCTTAGCGCGACAGGGCGTGCGCAAAAAAAATGAGGTTGAGCGTTAAACCTTTGTAGGCCTTGTGCGTCTAATTCCGTTTTTTGTAGGCCTATGTTGCGACTGTTACTCTCAATTTTTTTCCTTTTCATAGCTCAAGTTGTTCTGGCACAGTCGGTTATACGCGGCAGGGTGCTTAATGCTGCCGACCGCACGCCCCTCCCCGCTGCCAATGTGGTGCTGCGTGCGTTGGCCGACAGCAGCAAGGTGTACGGAACTACCACCGGTCCGCAAGGCGGCTTCCAACTCGAGGCGGCTCCCGGTCGTTACCGCTTTCAAGTACGTTTCATCGGTTTCGACACCTTCGACACCACTTTTACTTTGGGCGAAAGCCCTGTTTTTATCCGAGGCATTGTGTTGCGTGAGAGTCGCCGCAACCTCAAGGAGGTGCAGATTGAAGGCGTGCAGCAACGGGTAGAGCAAAAGGGCGATACTACGAGCATGAATGCCGACGCCTATAAGGTAAACCGCGACGCCAGCGCTGAGCAGTTGGTGACCAAGATGCCGGGTATCACCGTCGAAAATGGCACCATCAAGGCCCAGGGCGAAGACGTACGGCGAGTGCTTGTGGATGGGCAGGAGTTTTTTGGGGAGGATGCCACCCTCGCTCTGCGTAATCTACCTGCTGAGGTCGTCGACCGTGTGCAGGTATTCGACCAGCTTAGCGAGCAGGCCCGCTTTACAGGCTTTAACGACGGTAATACCGAAAAAACCATCAACATTGTAACTAAGGCCGGTAAAAATAACGGCCTCTTTGGTCGTGTTTTCGCGGGCTACGGCACCGACGAACGTTACCAAAGTGGCGGCAATGTAAACATCTTCAAAGGCCAGCGCCGCATTACCTTGTTGGCGCAGAGCAACAATATCAATCAGCAGAATTTCAGCAGCCAGGACCTGCTGGGCCTCAATGCGAGTAGCGGCGGCGGACGTTTCCCCGGCGGTGGACGTATGGGTGGCGGCCGGCCCGGCGGGGGCGGTGGAGGCAGCAGCAGCCAGAACTTCTTAGTAGGGCAGCAGGCTGGTATCAATCAAACCCACAGCATCGGCCTCAACTACACCGACAAATGGGGCGAGAAAATACGCGTGAGCGGCAGCTACTTTTTCAACGGCACCCGCAATACCACCGACAGTTACTTGAGTCGCCAGTTTTTCGAAAGCGACGGCAACGGCCCGTTGTATACCGAAAACAACAGCACGGTGGCTACCAACTACAACCACCGCTTCAATCTTCGGCTCGAGTACCAGCTCGACTCGGCCAACAGTTTTGTGTTTACCCCTAGGTTGAGCTTGCAGACCAATGTGCGCGACCAGTTGCTCGACGGCTTAAATCGCGATGCCGCCGGTAGCCTACTGAGTAGCAGTTATACCGACCAAAGCTCCGACGCTACCGCTCTGAATGGCGGCGCCGACCTCTTGTGGCGCCACAAGCTGCGCAAAGAAGGCCGCACCTGGAGCGTGAACTTGAGCTACAGCGGCAATGAGCGCGAAAGTGAAAGTGAGCTCTTGAGTATCAACAATCGCGGTTTGTTGAACGAAAATATCGGTTTTAACCAGCGCGGCAGTGCCACCAGCCGCAGCAATACCTACAGCCTCAACCTGCGATATACCGAGCCCATAGGCAAGAGCGGACAACTCGAGCTCGGCTACGAACCCCGCCTCAACCTCCAGCAGAGCGACCAGCAGACGCTAGCTTACGATAGCTTGAGCAGCGGCTATAGTCGCGTCGACAGTCAGCTTAGCAACCGCTTCGACAACGACCAGCTAACGCAGCGTTTCAGCCTGAGCTACCGCCTGCGTGGCACACGTTGGGGAGGAGGAGTTGGCCTAAATTACCAGCTCACCGATATGCGTAGCCGCCAGCTCTTCCCGCTTAGTTTGGAAGTAAATCGGAACTTCCGCAACTTTCTTCCCAATGCTATGCTCAGTTACAGCATCGATAGGAAGATGAGTTGGCGACTGTTTTACCGCACAAGTACCAATCTGCCTTCGTTGAGTCAGCTGCAAAATGTAGTCGACAACAGCAACCCCCTACAAATTAGTGCTGGCAACCCCAATCTGGTGCAGGAATACAGCCACTTTTTGGTGAGCAGGTACAACTACACCTTTGCGAATCGGGGCAGTAACTTCAGTGCATTTGTGATGGGAGGGCTTACCGAAGATTACTTGGGAAGCAGTACCTTTATCGCCGCAAATGATACGGTGATTAACGGAATACCCTTGCAAAGGGGCGCCAGATTGACGAATCCGGTGAATTTGAGTGGTGCATGGAATTTACGCTCCAACCTCACTTATGGCTTTTTGGTAAAGCCCCTCAAGAGCAATTTGAATCTCACCGCAGGACTCAGCTACAACGAGCTGCCCGGTTTGGTGAACAACCAAAGCAACCGTTCGGGCACCACCACTGCCAGTTTGGGCGCGGTACTGGGCAGCAACATCAGCCCCGAGATTGATTTTACGTTGACTTACAACTGGTCGGCCAACCGCGTGACCAACAGCCTGGAGCCTGCTTTGAATGCCAATTTTAGCAGTCAGTTGGCCGGCCTACGCGGCAACTGGCAGCCCACCCGCAAGTGGATGATCAGCAGCGAATGGGCCTACACCCGTTTCAGCGGCTTAGATGCCGGTATCGACCCCGACTTTTTGTTGTGGAATGCAGGCATTGGTTATCGCTTGGGGCCTGATGGCAATGGCGAAATACGCATTTCGGCCTTCGATCTCCTGGGACAAAACCAGGCGATTGGACGTACGGTGAGTGATGTATTTGTTGAAGACAACCGCACCACGGTTTTGCAGCGATATTTCTTGCTCACGCTTACGTGGAATTTGCGCAAGTTTGGGTTGTTTGCCAGCGAACCGGCAGCCACCCGCCCTGGCGTTCAGCCTTGATTTTTGCGACGGCGAAAACGGCGTACTACCAGCAGGCTACCTCCACCAATCAGGAAAAATGGCCACAATTTCGACAGCAATAAAAGAAAATCGAGCAGCAGCTGCCAGCCACTTTTCAGCGACTGCATGAGCTCGAAACCATAGCTGGTGGCGGTGGTGCTGCGTTCGTAATACACCACCGTAAGGGTACTTAAGCTCACTTGATTGGTGAGGTAGCGCAAGCGTCCCTCTATCGATTCAATTTCGCCCCGCAAGGTGGCTAGCTCCCGCTCGATGGCTACCAGTTCTTCTACCTTCGCCGCCTTTTTTAACAGCTCGCGGTAGCGTGCCTCTAGTTCCTTTTTGCTTTGTAGGCGAGCCTGCACATCGATAAACTCTTCGGTTACGTCTTGGCTGCTGATGCTGCGGCTATCCAGCTTGGGGGCCGACGCACTGATGCGCTCGAGCAAAGCGTTGAAGTTGTTGGCCGGCACTCGCAGCACCACGCGGTACTCGGTGCGATCGCCATAGCTAGAAGTACTTTCATCGGCCAGGTAGGCGCCAAGCTCAGCCGATGCTTTTTCGATTTGCTGACGGGTTTTGGCTGCACTATTGGTCTCAAAGCTTATGTCTCCGGTGCGGATTATTTGTCGCTCCGAAACGGCAACGGGTCCGTCGGCCACTGCCGCATCTGGGGCGGGGCTCGACTCGGCTTTTAGCTCGACCGTGCCGGCATCGGCGGCATACGATACGTCGGCTTCGTTGTCGGAACCACCGCTACAGGCAGCTACCGAGAGGAAGAGGTAAGCGATGAGGAGTTTCATGGGCGCAGGATTTTAGTTGCGAGCAGCCAATTTACAAAAGCTACTCGGCCCGTAAAAACGTGCGTCATGAGTGTTTGGTATTTGTCGCGGCGATACTATTTCGCGACCTCAGGCCTGCTTGTGCCGATACTCGTACCAGAAGGCTATAGCCATGCCCACACCTGCCGCCCAGAGGATGAAGGCAGCACCATGAAAGGCTACTTCAAGCTCGGCATGGTACAGGCCGTGGTTCCAGTTAAACATAAGTCCGTCGAGCATGGTTGCCGCTGTGGTGCCAAGGGCCAGTGGTTTGGTCAGCTCATGCCAGCCCACGCCCAGCACCTGTTTGATGATGTAAGCCGTGATCCAGCCAATGGGCAAGGCTGCGAGAAATAGGCCGATGAGGCCGGGTTGGTTGGGGCGCAGCAGGGCATCGCCGGTGAGGCGAACGAGGACTACGCCAGCGGCCCAAAAGCCGATGCCAAGTGCAATGCTCAGGAGGGTGTTTCGTTGTGACATACCGATGGTGGTTGAGTACCCAAAGGTGGTAAGACTACGGCAGCGGTTACTGCACGCTTCCGTTCAGTGCGAGTTGCTGACGGGCCAGCTGCTTCACCTGCCCGAGCTGCTCGAGCAGCCAAGAGCGCTGTAAATTTTCGCGGCTCAGCGCCATAAAAAAACCGGCACTGGCCAGCTGGTACCACTGCATGGCCTGCAGCCGGGAGGCTTCGAGGCCGAGCTCACGCGACCACAGCCGCAAAAAATCGGCACTGAGCTGGGCCTCGCTCTCCTGCAATAGCTGTCGGTAGGCGGGTTGCTGTTGGTGGATGAGCAGCTGCCGGTGAAACAAAAGGGTATCGGCATGGGTCAGCAACACCTCTACGAGCTCGGGGTCGAAGGTAGTACAGCGACTTTCGGCTTCAAGCAGCAAGGCCACTCGTCGGCGGTGCTCGTGCAAGAGTTCTTCCACAAAGCCTTCGGGGCTATCGAACAGGTAGTAGAAGGCCGATTTATTACGCTTGAGCGAACGAGCCAAGGCTTCTACCTTGAGCTGATGGGGAGCTTCGGCGGTACTGCTGAGGTAGCCTGCCTCGATCCATATACGACGTGAAATGCTGTTGCTGTTCACCTGGTTGTTTTAAAAACGTATCCAGCCTTTCCAGAGCGCAAAGCCCAGGGCGCCAGCAAGGAGGCACAACAACAGGATAAGCGGCAAAAATGGTCGCTTTTTACGGGCCAGTGGATCCACAAAGTTGATATTAGCACCTTCCGGTAGCTCAGCCAATCGGGTGAGGGTGTTGCCAAATCGTATGTTCACCGTAGCGCGAGCATTGATAGCCCAGCCGTTGGCGTCGAGGAGCGGTGCCAGGTTGCGGCGGCGTAACTTGAGCCAGGCGAGCAACATCGATGGACCGCTGATGAGCAACAAGATACCGGCAATGGCGATTGGCATCTTCCACCAAACTAGCCCCATGAAGCCACTCACCACCGAGGCGAGTGCCGTGCCAATGGCGCCCAAAGCCAAGCTGATGGCGGCAAAAATCCCTACAAACTTGCCTACATCAAAGGGCGTGGCTGGGGTTGCGGCGGCGGCTGGAGCAAGAGCAGCTTGCTCGGCTTTACCTGCAGTTTCTCCTACGCCGTCGGTGAGCATTTTATCGCTTTTGGTTTCCTGGGCGGCGGCAAAGTTGTTTACCTGCTGCTCGATAAAACGCGACACTTTGCGGTAGGGCGTCCAAAACGCTTGACGGATGCTGATGGGGTTGTCGACAATCTTCACCACGGTAGCATCCCAATCGCGACCCAAGCGGTCGTAGAAGAGGGCGTTCCGCCCCTCCACCAGGTTGTCGATATCGCCATTGGTTAGGGCTGCCACGATGCGCATCTCCTCGCCGGTGGCCCGGCGCCGACAATCGCAGTACAACAAAAACATGCCGCTGAGGCCTACCATGGCGTTGTGGCGGTTCATGTCGAGCACCTTCATACACAACTCGGTGCTGCGCTGGTCGATGAAGAGCGTGCCGGCTTGGAAGATGGCTTCTCGGCCGGGGGCGTAAAAGTCGTGGAAGGTCACAAAGTTCTGCAGCAGCCTAAACAAATCGCGGTAGTAACGTACCAACTGGTCTACTTCGAGTATCGACGCTACCTCGTCGGCCAACTCCAAGTCGGCGGCGATAAGCTGCGTGATCACTTCGCGCTCGGGTCCGCTTTGCAGGGCACGACAGCGGTCGAGGCCGAGGGGTGCTACACTTTGCCCGTGGCGACTGCTGAGCCACTGGCGGAAGGGCTCGAGCACGTTTTTGAGCTGCTGCCAGCCGATTTCGTCGAGGCTAGTACCCAGCTTGCACAGCCGCACCAGCTCGGCCATGGGTGCTTCCCAGGCGGGGTTGAGGCCAGCCTTCAGGGGCAACGGCCTACCGGCTTCGATGCGTGCCAGCGGGTAGCCGGCTATCTCGTCGAGGGCCTCGCTCAGCTTGCGGTGGGTGATGGCCATCACGCGCTCGGTTTGCAGGTTGAGTGCCGCCGCGGCAGCGGGGTCGTAGGCGGCGAGGCGGCAGCGCAGGAAATAATCGTCGATGCGTTCGCTCACAGCATCGAGGGCGTGCAGTGCGGCTTCGGTTTGTTCGCCAAAGGGCTGCAAGCGGGCGTCGGCGGCGAGGGCGTCGTGGGCTGCGAGCCAGCTGTCGATAGCTTCATAGAAGGCGTGCAGCTGGGCATAGCCGATGCCCGGGGCGCCGCTGCGGTCGGGTTCGCTGCCCTGTGTGGCCATGATCTCGCCGATGAGCTGGGCCATGGCGGGGTCGGCAGCCGAGGCCGGGGTGATGAGGCCATCGCCGTTGAGGAGGCTGTTGGCAAAAATGCTGAGGGTATCACCGGTAAGCGACAAGCTCAGCCGTTCGTCGTGGGCGTGGCCGAGGTTGTGCAGGATCACCTTGGCCGACTCGAGGAGGCGGGCGCCATTTTCTTTTAGTGGGTCGATGGCCGCGAGGGGCAGGCTATCTTCCTGCAGCAGCAGATCGTCGGGGTTTTTGAGTATGCCCAACATCCAGCGGACTGCCGCGAGTACCTCGGGCACCCGTATCTGGCCATCGCCATCGGTATCGATGAGGCGCAGGGTGGCAGCATCTATTTCGAGGCCCTGCACAGGGCAGCTCAGCGCCGTCCACAGTTTGGGGTCGAGTTCGTCGAGATGGGCGAGGTCGGCGCCACGTTCGAGCTGAACGCGTTTTACGCCGCCTATGGTAGCAAAACTCCAGCGGTGGGCAGTCATGGTAGGCAGATTGGTGCGGCAATTTACGCGAAAACTCGCGTATGGCGGTGGGTGCGTGAGCAGCCAAGGGTAAAACTCGCGACAGCAGCGACTGGGCTAGTACTCACCGAGGCTCGGCCACCTAAGTCGTATCTAGTCGCGCGTACGAGGGGAATGCCTATTTTCGGGGGTATATTTTATATGGCAGCTCCCCTCCCCGGCAATTGGCAAAAACGTGCGCTCCAGCAGCAGAAAATCTATAAGCGGTTGCTGCAGCGGGCCGATAAGCGGCGCTTCCTCGCAGCGCTGCCCGATGCCCATGCCGAGGCGGTGGCGCAAATCGACTGTCTGAGCTGTGCGGCGTGCTGTAAAAACTACTCGCCGCGCTTCAAAACGCCCGACATCAAACGCATCAGCAAGGAGCTGGGCCTGCGTGAAGGGGCGTTTATCGAGCGCTACCTCCGCCTCGACGAGGAAGGCGACTATGTAGTGAAAAGCTCACCCTGCCCCTTCCTCGGCACCGACAATGCCTGTAGCATTTACGATCACCGCCCCAGCGACTGCCGCCGCTTTCCGTATACCGACGAAGATGTGCTGCTCAAACGCCCCAACATTACCCTTAAAAACAGCACCTTTTGCCCCATTACCTACACCGTACTCGAACGCCTGCTGCAGGAGTTGGAGGGGTAGGGGGTGATTTTGATACGAGAGACTATCTCTACCGCTCAGTTTTGACTCCGCTCAACCGGCGGGATTTGGGTCTATTTAGTCCGCTCGGTTTCGACTCCGCTCAACCGGCGGGATTTGGGTTCGCTCAACCGGCGGGTGCTGGGTCTATTTAGCCCGCTCGGTTTCGACTCCGTTCAACAGGCGGGATTTGGGTTCGCTCAACTGGCGGGTTTGGAGCTGTTCAACTTGTTTGCTTTAACTTGAATGGCTTCAATGCAACATTGCTTTTGGGTGTGCAGCGTAGGGGAAACCAAGCACGAAAAATTGCTACATTGGGTGTCGTTATCCTATGCGTAAAAAGTTTAGCCGTCTAGATTTTTTGTTCCGTATGGGTCATCTCCAAAAGTAGTCGTTGATGCGTTATCTTCTTTTTTGCTTACTGCTTGTGTTTGCCAGCACGGTTGACGCACAAAGTACCGAACCCAAAATAGTATTTACCGACTTAGAGAATTATTGGAAGGCTTACGATCTAATCGTGGGTACTAGCGATAGTTTAAAACGTCTTGAACTCATCCAAGCGCTGTATATCGATCGAGGAACTGAAGGCTTGCACGCCTTGAAGGACGCACGCCGTTACCGTGCCGACGAATGGGTAGATAATATGTTGAAGTATCCGAATTATTGGAACTCGATCAGGGCCAATACGTCCAATTTGGTAAACGATACTGGGCAAATAGCCCTGTATCTTCGAAAACTGAAGGAAGTTTATCCAGCGCTCAAGCCAGCTACCTTCTACTTTGCAGTGGGCGCCTTCAGGAGTGGAGGCACCTACCATGGCGACAAAGTTCTTTTTGGATCGGAGTTTATGCTGGCGCAGAAAAGCGCCAAACTTGAAGAGTTACCCGAACAACTCAGAAAAACCATCTTGGCCTATGCTCCTTACGATGTACCGCTCACCGCTGTTCACGAGTACATTCATACCCAGCAAAAAAGGTGGGAAAACCAGAGTATTCTTCATCTCTGCGTAGCTGAAGGTGTTGCGGAGTTTGTGTCGACGCTCATCACGCAGAAACCACTATCGCCCGCCGTGCAGTTTGGGAAGCAACACCCCGAGGAGGTGCTAAATCGATTTATGGTTGAGATTTTACGTGACAACGATGTATGGAACTGGTTGTGGAGTGAAAATCGAAATGAACTAAAGGTGAACGATTTGGGCTATTACATCGGCTACGAAATTTGTGAGCGTTATTACCAACAAGCAACCGATAAGAAGCAAGCAATAAAGGATTTGATTTCGCTCGATTACGAGAACGAAGCAGCATTTGCTCGCCTGGTTGACGGCAGTAAATTTTTGCCGTTGAGTGTGCAGGATATTGAACGAAGGTACGAGCAAATGCGTCCAACGGTAAAGCGAATACTGGAGTTAGAAAAAGGAAATCAAAACATTTCGTCGAGTTTGAAGACCATTACAGTGGAGTTTTCTGAGCCCATGAGCCCATGTTGTCGAAGTGTAGATTTCGACGAAAGCGATGGGATTACACCCCTGCGGATTAAAAAACATATCGGTTGGTCGGCCGATGCCATGCGTTATACGTTCGAAGTGGAAGACCTTAAACCGAATACGAGTTATGGCCTAATCATTTCCAATTTTGCCAAAGCCGACGGAGGCAATCGGCTTGCCCCGTATACCATCCGATTTCGGACCAGATAAGAATAGGCATTTAGTATACGTTGTGCTGGGTGTTGACTCCGCTCAACCAGCCGGTTGCGAATTTGAACGACTAACTTAACCTAGGTCGCGTTTTCCCAAAATGTACTAATTAAAAATTGACTTGATGATTTTGCGTAATCGCAAAGCAACAAAAGTTTGTGGGAATACCTGAGTTTTCATAATATTGTATCCAAGTGAATACATATTAGCCATGTATTTTATTGAAAAAACCATTGAATTTGACAACTGGTTGAAGAAACTTAAGGATTTGAGAGCCAAAGCAAAGATTTTATGGCGGCTTCAAAAACTAGAAAATGATGAGCATTTTGGCGACTGTGAAGCGGTAGGAGAAGGAATTAGTGAATTGAAAATCAATTATGCTAAGGGCTATAGGCTCTATTTTAAGTTAATAGATGGTAGGATTATACTATTGCTGATTGGGGGTAATAAGTCAACACAACAAAAAGACATTGAAAAAGCCAAGGCAATTTGGAAGCAGCTAAACAATAAAAAATGAATACATCGAAATTCGACATTGCGGATTATCTAGACAGTAAAGAGATGATAGCAGAATATTTGAATGCCGTTTTAGAAGAGGGCAATGATGAAGAAATAGTAACAGCAATTGGTCATATTGCGAAGGCTATAGGGATGACCAAAATTGCAGAAGAAACAGGAATGAGCCGACCAAGCCTGTACAAAGCTTTGGGAGAAGGCTCAAAGCCTCAGTTTTCTACTATCCTTAAAGTGTTGAAAGCAATTGGAGGGCAAATACAAATACACCCTCTACCGGCTTAAGCTATTTAAGACTAAGGTTATGAAATTAACCACCACCGCGTTTGTGCTCTTCTGAAAACCAGGCAGCTGGAGTTGCTTTAATCCTTATTTTTACTAAACTACTGACATGCAAACTACACCTGAGCACAATGCCCGCGTGGCAAAAATTACGGTTGCCTCGGTATACCCGCATTATGTGACCAAGCTCGAAAAAAAAGGAAGAACCGAAGCCGAGTTATTGCAGGTGGTGAACTGGCTCACAGGCTTCGATGAACAGCAATTGAAGCAATACATTGCCGATAAGGCTACTTTTGCCGAATTTTTTGCCCAGGCTCAGCTCAACCCGCTCGCACAAAACATCACCGGGACCATTTGTGGCTACCGCATCGAAGAAATCGATAATCCGCTCACCCGTCAGGTGCGTTATCTCGACAAGCTCGTTGACGAACTAGCCAAAGGTAAATCGCTCGAGAAGGTGCTGCGCAGCGTTTAAGCTTGGCTACTTTAGCTTGTTATGAAGTTTGTATGAGCTGCTAAATTAGAAAAGCACTATGCTGTTGTAAAGGATATATCGGCTAGTTTTATACCTATGATGTTCGCCCCTACTTGGATTTGTCTAAGCAGCTTGTGGCTCCTAAGCTCAAGTGGCTACTGGCAAGGAGCGGGTTGGCTAAATAATACGGCTAACGAGCTGGTACACTACGTAACTCCCGACACCAACTCAGCATTATTGGCATTTGTTCCATCGGGTTATGAGGTTCTCGATTCGTTGGCTGCCGATCTCAACGCTGATGGCCGTTCCGATTATTTGCTTGTGCTTCGGGTACTCCAAGAGGATAAACTAATCGAAACCGCCGATTCGAATCTTCTAAGACCGTTAATTATTTTGTTGCGTGAGCCCAATGGTGAATTGAAAGAAGCGGCTCGGAACCTGAATGTGGTATTATGCGCCAACTGCGGTGGGGTTATGGGCGATCCTTTTGTGGGAATACGTGCTGAAAATGGTGAATTTACCGTTGAACATTATGGCGGTAGTGCTTGGCGCTGGTCGAATTCGGTCACGTTTAAGTACTCACCAGCGCAGCGCGATTGGTTTTTGCACCGTATCCAGTCGGAAAGTTTTCACGTTTCATCGTCGGAGAAAGTTGAAAAAGTTGTGAAAACGAAGCGAGATTTTGGTGAGCTGCGCTTTCTAGCTTTCAACAATTACGATGACGAAAAATAGCCCATGATGGACCTATAACAAGCCGTTCGTCAGGTTCTGATTCGATACCCGGTTATTCTCGAACCAATTTGTAAAAGACTATTTGCCCCTTTTGCTGCAAGCGTAAAATATACATGCCGGCGTACATCGACTGCATATCGATGCGGTTTTCGCCGACTATCTTACAATTTCCTGCTTGTAACTGTCGGCCCTGCAAGTCGTACACGGCATACTGTACGGGTGTAGCATCGGGTAGATCAAGCGTGATAGATTCGTTAAAGGGATTCGGGAAAATGCGCACTTGGGCTAGTGTATTTTGCCCAACTGCAAGACCTGTAATTACCAGGTCGGCTGATTGATTCGTACAGCCCAGGCTGTCGGTAACAAGCACACGATAGCTACCATTTTGGGTGATAACCAGGTTGCGGTTATTGGCACCTGGTATGGCCACGGCATTCAGGTACCATTGATAGCCGCCGGCGGGGCTGCTGGTTAAGGTATTGCCAATTGCCGTTATTGTGGGTTGGGCAGGTTGTGGATGAATGTTGAGCTGCAGTTCTAGGGTATCTGAACAGCCGCTGGGGCTGGTTCCAATTAGCTGCACTTGTTGGATGCCAGGGGGCGCGGCCACAGCGCTCTGCGGCTGGTTGGGCTGGCTGAACCAAGCGGCTGGCTCCCAACGGTAAGTGACGCTTGGCAATACACTGCTGCCAATTAGTATTAAACTGTCGTCTTCACAAGCCGTTGTTGCGCCACTAATGGATAATGCCGGAAGAGGGAATACCGTGATGCTGGTGACAACCGGAGAACTTTGGCAGCTGTTGAGGTCGGTTACTTGCAGGGAATAGGTAGTGCTTTGGCTTGGGCAAGCCAGCGGATTGGCTGTAGTATCGTTCGAAAGCCCAGTTGCAGGTAGCCATTGCAGCCTGTAATTGCCCGAACCTCCACTGATGGTGGTTTGCAATACTGTACAACTGCCGGCACATAAGCTGTCGCTTACTGCACTGATTTGTACACTTGGTCGGCCCAAGACCATCACGTTGATGGTGTCGCGGCGAGATCCAAAGGCATTGGTACCCTGGAGCCAATACATTCCGCTGCTGCGCACGGTAAGCTGATTACTCGTATCGCCTGTGCTCCAAAGCCAACTGGCGGCTGGCAAAGCAGGAACTTGTAAAAGCAATGAATCACAAACAGAGGTATCGGGACCGAGTTGAACGGGTGGAGGGCCAACTTGTTCGTAGGCACCCAGCTCACAGAGCGGACTGGAGCGGGGCCAACCCGTAATATCGGTGGTTACCTGAACCAGTCGAGGTGCGAAATCGAATAAAGCAGCAGCATTTGGGTATAGCAGGCTGTTACTCGTGAATTGAGGGGCTATGGAAATGGAGTTGGAGTCGCGGCCTAAGGCTTGGTAGGCCGCCAAATTCGCACGATTAGGAGCTAAAAAAGGGCCTCGGCTATACACATTATTGAAGTTGCTTACGAAATTGCTATTGTTTATGCCAATGTCAAGAGCATAGTTGGTAACGCCGGTAGAGTCGTGTACGAAAATGTTGTTGAGTACCCTGAAGTAAGAGGTTACCAGCAACTGTATTGCAGCGGAGTAGACTCCCCCACTCATTCGAACGGTATTATGGGCAAGTAAAAAGTAGTTACAGAAATTCGAGACAATACCGTAGGCGATCGGTGAATTGCCTGCTTCGAAGCTAATTTCGTTGTTCACCACAAGAAACTCGCGATTTGGAAACCCGCTCGACGACAGTAAGCGCATACCTGCGGTATTTTGTGCTCCACTCAATACGCTAATTCGGTTTCCCCAGATGGTACCGCGGCTGTGGCCGCTAACGTAAATCCCCGCGGAAGTTGAACCCCCTCCTTGATCGATGCGGTTGTTGCGAATATCGGCAAATGCTCCACCGGAGAGGTAGATACAGTCTTCGATGATGCCCAGAAAGTGATTGTTTTTAACCGTAAGCTTTTGGTGCGTGAGGGCTGTATTTGTTGCCGACAAGCCCATCCTGGCGCCGCGTAGCACACAGTTTTCAATGGTGAGCAATGAATCGCAAACGCCAGCAAACACCTCATCCGTACCAGAACTAGTACTGCTGGCATGTCCCCAAAAAACGCAATTGGTGAACACCATATCTCGGCCACGTACGAGACGCACCACGGCGCTATTGTGTACCGAAGGCAGCTGTCGCACCGTGAGCTGGTGAAAGCGCATGAACGATACGCGATTGAAAAAGATGCCGTTGGGATAGGTAGCTGTAGTAGTGTGACTGAGTACCACGGCGCTACTGTCGCCACTTTCGGAGCGAAAAGTAATGGTGTTAATTTCGGAGGCGCCGTTAACTGAATCGATGAATAGTGGCTCGTTGTAAGTGCCGTTGCGAATCAGAAAGGTAACAGGACCGGCTACTCCAAAGCTATCGAGTTGCTGCAAGGCAGTCGTAATAGTGGTGAAATTGGGCGATACACCACCAATGGTGTAGCTTCCACTGAGTGGCTGCGACCACCCCTGAGCGCTGGCCAGAACACATACTATGGCGATGACTAGAATTTTTTTCACTCAGCGGCAGTCTCTTCTCAGCTAATTACGCAATTGTGTTTCAGAAAGTTGGGTATTGTCATTTATTCCCGCACAATTTTATGGTATGCCGTGTGCTGCCCGCTTTGTAAGCGCAGGAAATACACCCCAGCGTTCATCCACTGCATATCGATGCGGGTTATGTTTGTTCCGTACTAAAAGTTGCACTTCATAAAAGGACTACTTTTCATTCCCTTACAAATTTTCGACAACCACTTCCAGCAAGCGATTGTCTTCCCAGCGTTCTTTGCGAATGAGTTGACCATCTTCGGCAAAAAAGCTTTGCCAGCCTTGTTTGGCGCCTTGCTTATACTCCACTTCAGCCGAAAGTTGGCCATTCGGATGATACCACTGACACATGCCTTCGACTTTACCCTTTTTATAGGTGCATTCGTACATGTTGGTGCCGTCGACATACTTCGAAAGGTATCGGCCAGTTAATGTGCCATTGTCGTAATTTATCTCTTCGCTCAGGGTTCCATCCTCAAAATAGGTGGTCCATTTTCCGTGACGTCGACCCTCGCGAATCTCCCCTTTAATCAAAATCGTTTTGCCATCGATAGCATAATCGCGGTATTGGCCGTTGCCATTCTTGACGATGGCTTTTGCGCCGTACATCACTTCATTGATGATGAACGAGGTATCGACAAAAGTAGCTTTCAGCGAGATTTTAGTGCTGTTCGCAAAAAGTTCCCATTGGCCAAACGCTTTGCCGTTTTTGATAGGGCCACTGCCGTTGTAGACTGCTTCATCGGTCATGCTCCGGTAGTTGCCATTGCCGTTTTTAACCAGTGGTGACCCATCGGCAGCATATTGTTCTAGCAAGTTCGTACAGCGGCCGCTTTCGAATACAAAATGTTCACCCAGTTGACCATTTGGGTGGTAGTAGAAATAATCTCCATGAATAAGGTCGTCTTTATACACTATTTTGTATTGCACCTTGCCCGATTCATAGTACGTTACCCATTTGCCTTGTCGGAGGTCGTTTTCCATGCGGCCCTCACTTTTGAGCTTACCATCGGCGAAGTAACTTTTCATCAAGCCATTTCTGCGGCCTTTCACAAAGCGAATGGAGTCGCTCAAGCTGTTATTGGGGTAGAAGGCTTTGAATAGACCCTCTTCATTGCCAAAAACATAGTCTTGCGACTGGTACAACTGACCTTCGGGGGTGTACCAATTCCAAGTGCCGTTTGCAATTCCATTGTACAACGTCCCACTTTGTGACTTTCGCCCCTCTTCGTCGTAAAAGGTCCAGTCGCCTTGCATCTTACCGTTGGCCATTTCGCCAGTGGAGCTCAGTTTGCCGTTTTCGTGGTAATACATGCGCGGCCCCGAGTAGGTACGGTTGCCCATGAGTACGAATCCACCCAAAATGAGCACTGTAGCCAATAAAACTGGAATTCGGTAGCTGGCATGTGGTGGAGCAGGGTCGAAAAAGTGGTTGTTTACCTGTGCCGTTTCTCCCAACGTTGGCTTGCGAAGAGCAAACTTGAAACCTGCCGATGCTGCCAGTGCATAAAAAAGAAAGTCGATAGGACTTAAATTCTCCAGCAAAATGGTAGGATAATCGGTCAAAGCAAACTGGCTCATTGCGCCAAAGAGCGAATAACTTTCTTGGTAGGCATAAAAGCCAAATTGGGTGAGCAAGTTACCTACCACACACGACAACAAAGCCAATACGCCAGCGAGTATACGGAACCGAAGCTCGATGCCTGCACCAAAAAACTGTACTGCATAACCGACCAATACGCCCAAACCTACGGCCATGTAGCCAATTTGATACTCGGTAAGTATACTCACTACAGTCCATAAACAAGCGCCCAGGATAGCGGCCAAAAAACCCCCAAGAAGAGCCAAGTCGAAACGCTGATGAACGAGGTATTTTTCGTGCTTATCGGCCTCAATGGCTTCTTCCTGTGACGGCTTGAGCCAATCGGCAATGGGGTCTTCGCTCGCGGGCGTATGTATTTTCACCGCTGGGTCTTCATCAAACGAAGGGCAAATAGGGTCGAAGTCGGCTTTTTGATTGGTAAGGCCGCAAAGTAGCCCTTGTTGCAGGTTCATTTTGCGGTTTTTGCAGCGTTCACAGAAACTTAGCTGCTCGGCACGGCTAATAGGCATTGGCTTTTTTTGTTCGCAATATAGTACACATTGTGTTTTGACCAAGAACGCTCACGAAAAAGCGATGGAGCAAATAAAGCTGGAGGGCGACCGAGGCTGCAAAACTGCCTATCGGCTAATTCGGTAGATAAAATTCAACGTTTCTTGCTCACCGTGGTAGGTCACCGGGCGTTCGTCGATTTTTACGGCGCCGAGACGGCCGATGGCGATTTGCGAACGTTTGTTTACGGCACCGATGTGGAATTCAACCGACTCAACGTGTGCTAGCGCATACGACAACATGAGCTGCTTGGCTTCGGGATTGTAGCCTTTGCCCCAGTAGGCACGGCCAAAAAAGGTGTAACCGATATTCACCACTTGCTCGTCAGGCCGGTAATCGTAATATCGACTGCTGCCCACGGCCTTACCGCTACTTTTTTCGACGATGCGGTAGGCGCCGCCGCTCAGCAGGGCTCCTTCAAAAAAACGTTCAAATGCTTCCCGTTGCCAGCGATTGCGGTTGGGATGTTGTTCCCATACCAACGGGTCGCTAGCTAAGGCATATAGCTCTTCAAAATGTTCGGGCAACAGCGGCTCGAGCCTCAAATTAGGGCCTTCGAGCAGCGGCGGCGGAACAAAGGGATGCATGGTTTATCGCAAAGCTTCGGTTAAAGCGGCAAACTCCTCCTTGGCCGATGCGCCCTCGTACAAAACCCGGTAAACGGTTTCGGCGATGGGCATATCTACTTTGTATTTGAGGTTGAGCTGGTGCAGCGATTTGCTGGCATAGTAACCTTCGGCGACCATGGCCATTTCAAACTGGGCCGAACGAACGCTGTAGCCTTTGCCAATCATATTGCCAAAGGTGCGGTTGCGGCTGTGTTGCGAGTAGGCAGTTACCAAAAGGTCGCCGAGGTAGGCGCTTTCTTTGATGTCGCGTTTGATGGGATATACCTCCCGCAAAAAGCGCTTGAGCTCGATGATGGCGTTGGAGATGAGCACGGCGATGAAGTTGTCGCCATAACCCAGTCCGTGTGCGATGCCGCCGGCCAAAGCATAGATGTTCTTCATCACGGCGGCGTACTCAGTGCCGTAAATGTCTTCGCTCACATTGGCATTCATGTAGCGGTTACGTAGCAAAGCCGCAAACTCGCCAGCAACGGTGGCATCTTGGCCGGCAATGGTCAAATAACTCAACTTCTCCTGAGCTACTTCTTCGGCATGGCAGGGCCCGCTGATCACCAAAAAGTGCGTTTCCTGCGTGTTGAAGTATTTGAAGAAGAAATTGGCGATGAGTAAATTCTCGTTGGGGATCATACCCTTGATGGCACTTACCACCACTTTATCGGCGAGGTCGCCAGGGCTGAGCTTTTGGAGCGCCTCTTTCAAAAAGGCTGCGGGCACGGCCATGATGACAAAACGCGCTTGCGCAACCACCTTGCGCAGATCGTTGCTTACGGCTCCCTTTTTTAGTTTGAGTTGCGCGCCGGGAATGTAGCGCGGGTTGTGGTGAAACTTATTGATGTAGTTGACACTCTCGATATCTCGCATCCACCAGCTTACATCTACCTTGTTGTCGGTGAGCATCTTCACTAGCGCGGTAGCCCAGCTGCCGCCGCCGATTACGGCGACTTTGGTTTTCGGAGTAGCCGCCATTAATCTTCGAAAAGTTTGTCTTTGGCAGTTTTTTCTACCTTTTCGCCGTCCTTCAGCTTTTTGCTGATGGCCGAAAATGGAGCGCTAATTACCTGACTGCTGTCGCTGATACCTTCGAGTATTTGAATATACCGGTCGTCTTGAATGCCTGTTTTTACCTTGCGGGCAACGGCTTTGCCACCTTCGTACACAAACAGCACCTCTTCGAGCTTGCCGCCAGCTTTTTTGGCTTTATCAACCAAGTTTTCGTCGTCGGCTCCTTCGCCTTCTCCCTCTTCACTTTCATCGCCTTCTTTTTTGCTGGCGGCACGTAAATCGCGGTCGCTGAGTATCTTGCCGTCAGCATCAAAAGCACGCACTGTAACCGATGAGATGGGAACGGTGAGCACATTGTCGGCACGGTTGGTCATGATCTCTACCGATGTGCTCATGCCGGGGCGGAAGGGGTATTTTTTCACCTGACTCAGCGCTTCATAGCTGTCGTTGAGCAGGGTAATTTTCACGCCAAAGTTGGTCACCTGATCGGCCATACCCGCGAGTGAGCTATTGCTCGAGTTGGCAATTTCGCGCACAATGCCGCGAAATATTTTTCCGGGGTAAGCATCTACTTCCACCATCACACTGTCGCCCAGACTTACCCGAACTACATCGCTTTCGCTCACATCTACCTGCGCTTCCATCCGGTTGAGGTCGGCAATACGGATCATCTCGGTTCCCACCACACGTTCGCCTACCTCTACACTCAACTTGGTCACAATACCTGTAATGGGTGCGTAGATGTTGGTACGCGAGAGTTGTTCGCGGGTTTCTTTCTGGGTGGCTTCGGCGCTTTTGATAGAATACTCGGCGGCAATCACACTCTGACGCATGGCTTCCAAATCTTGCAATCCGGCTTCGTAGCTGGCCTTGGCCATGTCGTACTCAGCTTGACTTATCACCTTGTCTTTAAACAGCTTCTGATTACGCTCGTACGATGGTTTGATGTTGTTGTCGAAGGTGGCCTTGAGCTGGTTGAGGCGCGCTTTGCTTGTGGCCAGCTGTGCCTTGGCGCTGTTGATGGCTGCTTCTCCACGGTCGATAGCGGCGAGGACCAGCTCGGGGTTCACCCGCGCGAGCAGTTGTCCTTGTTTTACCGAGTCGCCTTCTTTGATGTAGAGGCCTACAATTTCGCCCGAAATCTCCGAACTTAACTTAACTTCTACCTCGGGTTGGATTTTGCCGTTGGCCAATACTGTTTCAACGATGGTACGCTTTTGTGCTTTTTCTACGGCTACCTTCATGAGGTCGCCTTTGCCAAACCAGCCGGCACTTTTGCCGATGAGGGCAACGATGAATACCAACGCCACACCTCCTAGGAGGTAATGCAGCGGTTTTAATTTTTTGAGAAGGGCCATTAGTTCAGTACGATGGGTTTGCCGAGGTAAAAATCCAAAATTTTTGCTCGAAAAAGTAATTCATAGCGGGCTTGCAACAAATTCGATTCGGCGATTTGCGCCCGGTTTTTGGCGTTGAGGAAGTCGACCGAGTTCAGCAGCCCCTGGTTGAAGCGCAACTCGCTGAACTTATAGCTCTCGCGAGAGGCTTCGGTATTCCGTTCGTTGGCGGCTACGCGGCTGGCTGCGGCCCGGTAGGCAGTTACTGCCGTGGCTACGTCGGTGAAGAGGCTGTTGCGGGCACCTTCGAGCTGGAGCTGCGAGATGGTATAGGCGTTTTTGGCACGTTGGATCTGGGTATTCACTTGCCAGTTATTGAGTATAGGAATTTGCAAGCTCAGCCCAAAGCCGTAGCCAAGGTTGTCGCTGAACTGGGTACCCCGCGGCACTACCTCCGTGGGGGGTAGGTTGAAGCCAGGCTGCACAACGATTTGGGTGGGGTCGCCCTGGATGTAGCCGATGGGTGTTTCGGTACCGTTGAAGGTAGGGCTCCCAGTGGCACGCACCCGCGAGTCGGAATACAGGGTGCTGAGGTTGGCAAAGGCCGATAACCGAGGCGATCGTGCGCCTTTGGCTGCTGCCAAGCTGTAACGGGCTTGCTGGGTGCGGAGATCGGCGGCACGGATGGCGGGCTGGTTGTCGAGGGCGGTGTTAAATACGCCATCAATCTCGGGCTGGAGCACCACGCCGGTTTCGAGGCGCACAGGCTTTACAATACGGAAATTATCGGGATCGGGTAGTTGCAGGAGCAAGGCCAGATTCACCAAGTTGTTGGTCACAGCGTTGCGGGCATTCACCACATTCACTTCTTCGTTGCCGAGCTGCGCCTTGAGGTTGAGGAGGTTATCGAGACTCAACGTGCCGGCATTCACCAACTTCTCGGTGCGGTTTACCTGCTCGCGGGTGGTTTCGAGCTGGGTTTCGGCAACGGCCAACAACTCCTGGCTCAGGAGCACCTGCAAGTACAGGTTGGCGACACTCAATCCGATATTGTTCCGGGTAACTTCCAGCTCCTTCATGTTCGCCATGAACGAAAAACGCTGCGCTTTTACGTTGTTGGTGATCTGCAAGCCTGTCCACAGCGGTACGCCGGCTTGAAGACTTAACTGGTTCGACTCAATGGTGCGTTCGGAGAAGGTGTTGGTAAAGGGGTCAATTACACGACCGGTATTCAACGACAAATTGGCGTTGGCGTTGAGCGTCGGCAGGCGATTGGCATTGGCGGCATTCAAATCGGCGCGGCTGTTGTTGAGTTGCAACTCGGCCTGGCGAACGGTGATATTGTTCTGCATGGCGTGGGTAACACAACGTTCGAGCGTCCAGGGTTCTGGGTTGACCTGAGCCAGCGTCGGGCTGGCAAGCGTTAGGGTCAGTAGCAGGGTTTTGTACATACGTGGGTGAATAACGACTACTCACGGTCAAAATTAGAATCCTGCGCGGGCTTCACGGGCAGAAATGCAAAAATTGACCTTATTTAACAGCACTTTTCTGCATTAAGATTACTTAAAATACGGACACAGCGTTGTTTTTTTTCAGAAATTGTCGCCATGTTTTTGCGAGTCATATGCCTAGCCCTTTTCAGCGCCGTTGCTTTTACGGCTGCTGCCCAGCAAAAAGTGGCTGAGCCCGCGGCAGTGTATGTGCCCAATACTGGGCAATGGGAGGGCGATTTCCGGTACGAAGCACGTTTTGGTGCCTTTCAAACCTTCATTGGCAAGGGCGAATTCCGCCTCGTGGCCTACAAACCCGAAGAAGTACACGACGCACACCACCACAAGTCGGGTCAGATTGGCTTGCATGCTTTGTTCATCGATTTCCCGGGCAGCTCTAGTGTCGGTAAATTTGATGCTACGGCTGTGGGTGAGGGCACGTTCAACTATTTTTTGGGCGAACAGAGTCGTTGGCGCAGCGGTGTTCGCGCGTATGGCAAAGTCACCGAGTCGGGCGTATACCCAGGCATTGACTTGGTGTATGGTTCGGAAGGAGGGCAGTTTAAATTCGATTTTATCGTAGCGCCTGGCGCCGACCCCTCGGTGGTGCGTATCCGGTACCGCGGTGCCGACAAACTTTACATCAAAAATGGCCGCCTGCACATCGGCACCTCGCTGGGTGAGTTTATGCTCATGGCGCCGGTATGTTGGAGCGAAACGCCTTTCGGCAAGCAGCCTGTGCGGGCGCAGTATGTGCTCGATGGTACCGACCAGCTTCGGTTTAGCTTTCCCGAAGGCTACGATAACGATTACCCGCTTGTGCTCGACCCAGCCTTGGTGTTTGCCACCTACAGCGGGAGCACTTCCAATAATTTTGGCTATACCGCCACACCCGACCGGCAGGGCAACTTCACCACCGCAGGTATCGTTTTCGGGGCAGGGTATCCCGTCACGGCCGGAGCATTTCAGACCGATTTTGTTGGAAATACAGTCGATGGTAACCTGGGGCTCAATTTCGACGTGGCGGTGATGAAACTCAACAGCAACGGCAGTCAGCTCGTTTACGCCACCTACCTGGGCGGCAACCGTGACGAACATCCGCACTCGCTCAATACCAATAGCCGCAATGAACTGGTGGTCATGGGCACCACCCGCAGTACCAACTTCCCAAGGACACCAACGGCCTACGATACCACTTTCAATGGCGGCTACGACCTGTTTTTGACCGTACTCAGTCCCGACGGCAGTCAGATGCTGGGCGGAACCTACCTGGGCGGTACCCAAAACGACGGGCTCAATACCTTGGCTCCGCTCAAATACCAGTACGCCGACGACTACCGTGGCGACGTGCAGATTACCGAAAACGACGAGATTATCGTAGTTACCGTTACCAACGACCCCAACCTTCCCACCACCACCGGTGTGATGCAGCCCGCGTATGGCGGTGGTTTTTGCGACGGGTTGGTCGCACGCTTCAGTGATAATTTGAGTCAGCTGCGGTGGATGACGTATCTCGGTGGCAGCGAAGCCGACGCCTTGTATGGCGGCCGTGTTCGCGGTAATCAGTTGGCCGTGGTGGGCGGCACCCTCAGCAGCGGGTTACCGACTTCTACCGGTGCCTTCCAAGCCAACCGAGCTGGCGGCCTCGATGGTATACTCGCACAGCTCAACCCCGCTACCGGTGGCTTGAACTTCATGACCTATCTTGGTTCGGCCGGTTACGACCAACTGTTTTTTGTGGATGTTGACGAGATTGGGCGGGTGTATGTGAACGGACAAACCGACTCGAACCTGGTTACCTTTGGCACCAACTACAACGATGCCCGCAGCGGACAATATGTTGCGCGTTTTTCTGCGGGGCTTGATACGCTGCAGTGGCTCGGTCGTTACGGAAGCAGGAGTAAGTTCCCCGACCTTTCACCCTCGGCTTTTTTGATCGACATCTGCGGAAACATCTACCTTTCGGGCTGGACGGGCAAATTCGAAGGAGTTCCACAGCCCGGCCCTACCAATCTCACCCGAACCAATAACGCCATCCAAACCACTAGCGACGGCTTCGACTTTTACCTGGCGGCATTTTCGCAAGACATGCTCACCATGAGTTTCGCCACCTATTATGGTGGTAACGGCAGTCAGGACCATGTTGACGGCGGCACCAGTCGGTTCGATCCCCGCGGGGTGATGTACCAGGCGATTTGTGCCGGCTGCGGTACCGATAACTTTCCGACCACGCCAGGTTCGTGGTCGCCCGTTCGTGGCGCTCCCGGCGTGAACGACTGCAACAATGCCGCACTGAAAATTGCCTTTGAATTGGAAACAGGCGTTCGGGCCAACTTTGGCTGGGTAGATCCACCCACCTTTTGTGCGCCCTTGGCGAACCTGCAAATGACCGATTTATCGCGTAGCGACGGTAGCACCACTTGGACTTGGACTACCAGCGACGGACAAACCAGTAACCTGCGTGAGCCGCAGTTCAGCTTTGTTACTCCAGGCATTTATAGTATCAACTTGCGGGTACAAAGTGCTACTGCCTGCAACGGTTTCGATACCCTCACGCGTTACATTGAAGTGCGCGACACACCACCCTTGCAGCTGCCAGGCGATACTTGCGTATGCGAAGACGATGTATTTACCCTGGTGAGCAATGTGCCCGGCACCGCCTTTTTCTGGAGAGGTCCCGAAGGGAATAGTACCGACCCCGGTTATGGCATTACCACCTCCGGAAGGTACATCCTGCAGCTCACCGACGAGTTTGGATGCAGTGCTACCGACTCGCTGGAGATACAGGTAAGTGAGTGTTTTAAGGAATTGCCGAACGTGATTACCCCGAATGGTGATGGCGTAAACGATGCTCTGGTGCCGCTGACTTCTTTTGCTCCCGATTACGAGATGGTGGTATTAAACCGCTGGGGCCAGGAAGTGTTTCGTACCACCAATCCTTTTACTTCGTGGGGAGGCATCAACCAGCAAACCGGCAGGAAGGTTGAAGGCGGTAGCTACTTGGTTCGGTTGAAGGCCAACTTTTGTGGCAAAACACCTCTTTCTAAAACCTTTCAACTGTACGTGACCTACTGAGGTCAAGTCTTTTGAGCCTTTTCAAGCCACTTTTCGATGCCATTTGGCAGTTTCCTACCTACATTTTTATGTACCTTTGCCCGTTCTCCTAACCCCAGGAAATGAAAGAAAAAACCAAAAAACAGGACATACTCGACTATCACAGTCAAGGACGCCCTGGTAAGATAGAAGTCATCCCGAGCAAGCCCACCAACAGTCAGCGCGATTTAGCCATCGCCTACTCACCAGGTGTGGCCGAACCTTGCCTCGAAATCGAAAAAAATCCCGACGACGTTTACAAGTACACCGCCAAAGGCAATCTCGTAGCGGTAATCAGTAACGGAACAGCCGTACTGGGTTTGGGCGATATTGGTCCCGAAGCTTCCAAGCCTGTGATGGAAGGCAAGGGGTTGTTGTTTAAAATTTTTGCCGACATCGACGTATTCGACATTGAGCTGAACGTAAAGGATGTCGACGCTTTTTGTGCCACAGTGAAAGCCATGGAGCCCACCTTTGGCGGGGTGAACCTCGAAGACATCAAGGCTCCCGAATGTTTCGAAATAGAGCGCAGGCTGAAGGAGGAGATGAACATCCCCATCATGCACGACGATCAACACGGCACGGCCATCATCAGTGGTGCAGCCCTGCTGAATGCCGTGGAACTGGCCGGCAAAAAACTCGAAAAGGTGAAGTTGGTGATCAACGGTGCCGGAGCTTCGGCCATCAGCTGCAGCAGGCTTTTCGAAGCCTTGGGCGTGAAGCGTAAAAACATCGTGATGCTCGACTCCAAGGGCGTTTTGCGTGCCGAACGTACCGACCTCGACGAGAACAAACGTTATTTTGCAACCAGTCAGGACCTGCATACGCTGGAAGACGCCATGCGTGGCGCCGACGTATTTGTGGGCCTAAGCAAGGGCAATGTAGTTACCCAAGACATGGTGCGTTCGATGGCCAAAAACCCCATCGTATTTGCACTGGCCAATCCTACCCCCGAAATAGCCTACGATTTGGCCATTGCTGCCCGCGAAGACATCATCATGGCTACCGGACGCAGCGACCATCCCAATCAAGTAAACAACGTGCTGGGCTTCCCGTACATTTTCCGTGGGGCGCTGGATGTGCGCGCCACCCGCATCAACGAAGAGATGAAGCTCGCTGCGGTGAAAGCCTTGGCCGAGCTGGCCAAAACCCCGGTACCCGACGTGGTGAACCTGGTTTATGGCGAGAAGAACATCACTTTCGGCCGGAACTACATCATCCCCAAGCCTTTCGACCCGCGTTTGATTTATACCATATCGCCAGCTGTGGCACGTGCAGCTATGGAAAGTGGCGTAGCGCGGCACCCGATTACCGATTGGCAAGCCTATCACCTCGAGTTGAAGAAGCGCCTCGGTCTCGACGATAAATTTATCAGCTTACTCACCCAAAAGGCCAAGCAAGACCCCAAGCGGGTGGTTTTTGCCAATGCCGACAGCTTCAAGGTACTTAAAGCTGCCCAAATCAGTTTCGACGAAGGTATCGCTAAACCCATCTTGTTGGGCAATGCCGAGCTCATCCAAAAAATTGCGGCCGAAAATGGTTTGGATATTTCGAACATGCCCATTATCGACCCGCTGTTAGATCCACCCTATATGGATGAGTATGCCGAATACTTGTTCCAGAAGCGGCAGCGTAAGGGCGTAACCAAATACGACGCCTATAAGTTGTTGATGAACCGCAGCTACTACGGCTGTATGATGGTTGAGGCAGGGCATGCCGATGCCTTTGTAAGCGGCATTACCCGCAAATATGCCCATGCCATGAAGCCAGCTTTGCAGGTGATTGGCATGAGTGCCGATGCCAAACGTGCCTCGGGTATGTACATCATGCTTACCAAACAGGGACAGTATTACTTTAGCGATACCTCGGTTAATCCAAACCCTTCAGCCGAAGAACTGGTCGACATTACGGTTTCGACCGCCAAAGCCGTACAGCGTCTAGGCCAGAAGCCGATTGTAGCCATGTTGAGTTATTCCAACTTTGGTTCGGTTGAAGGTGAAGTACCCGAGAAGATGGCCAAAGCCACCGCCTTGCTTAAAGAACATTACCCCGGTTTGGTGGTCGACGGTGAAGTACAGGCCAATTTTGCCTTAAATCCCGAAATACTCGAAGAGAATTTTCCTTTCAGTGAGTTGGTGGGCAAAAAGGCCAATACCTTCATCTTCCCCGATCTAGCCTCGGCGAACATGACCTATAAGTTTTTGCAAAGTTTCGGCGCTGCCGAGGCCATTGGCCCGGTGCTTATTGGCCTTAAAAAGCCGGTGCACATCTTACAGCTAGGTAGTAACGTGCGTGAAATTGTGAACATGGTCACCATTGCGGTAGTCGACGCTCAAACCCGCAACCGATGATTGCATTTTTGAAAGGCCGTTTGGCGCATAAAAGCGCCACAACCTTACTGATCGACGTGAATGGGGTAGGCTACGAAGTGCATATTTCGCTGCATACGTATAGTCAGCTAGGTGATCGTGAGCAGGTGCAACTGCACACCTATCTCCAGGTTAGGGAAGATGCGCATGTGCTGTATGGCTTTGCTGAGCCTGCCGAGAAGGAGCTGTTTATGCAGCTGATATCGGTGCAGGGTATTGGTCCGAACACCGCCCGTACCATATTGAGTTATGCCACACCCGACGAGCTTCGGAAGGCCATCGTGAGTGGCAATGTGGCAGCCGTGCAGCGCATCAAGGGCATAGGTCCTAAAACTGCGCAGCGAATGATCATCGAGCTCAAAGACAAGCTGCTCAAAGGCAATCCCGAAAGTCTTGATTTAGGCGAGCAAGCTTACAATAATGTACGTGAGGAGGCGTTATTGGCTCTTGTGACGCTGGGATTCCCGAAAGCCCAGATGGAAAAAGTGCTGCATCAGCTTCTTCAGAAACCCGATGCTCCACAAACCGTTGAAGCGCTCATTAAACAAGTATTGAAATCGGTCTAAGTTGAAGTATCGCGGGGTCAGAAGTAAAAAACGTCCGGCTGTAGGTCGGATGACCTTCAGGCTGTTATCTATTTGGATAACAGCTTGTTGCGTTTTTACGACCCTGAATGCACAGGCCCAAACCACCACGCCCGATAGCAGTGCTTTGCCCTACCCGATGCGTGATAGCCGCAGTCCCTTACAGCGCGGCCGTAACCCGCTCGGGCTTAAGCCTCCAACCACGCTGGTGTACGAATACGACCCCCTCACCGGACGTTATGTGGTGCGCGAAAAAGTAGGCCAGCTCAATATCGGTGAGCCCATTCCGATGAGCTACGAGGAGTTTTTGCGTTACGAACGCGAACGCGGTAAAGACAGCTATTGGAAAGAACGTAACTCTGGACAAACGTCGGGCTCCATTGAACGACAGGGGGTAATACCTAAGATCTACGTAGGCCCAAAAGTATTCGATAAAATATTTGGTGGCAGCTTTGTCGATATACGCCCGCAAGGAAGCGCAGAGTTGCGGTTTGCCGGGAACTTCAACCGAATCGATAACCCCAATCTTACGGTGCAGCAGCGGCGCATCGGCAACTTCGACTTCGACATGAACATACAGCTCACGGTGGTTGGTACCATTGGTGAGAAGCTAAAGTTCACGGCCTCACAAAATACCCAGGCCGTTTTCAACTTCGAAAATCAGATGAAGTTAGAATACACGGGGTACGAAGACGAGATCATCAAAAAGATAGAGGTAGGGAACGTGGCGCTGCCATTACGGTCGGCACTAATTCAGGGCAGCCAGAGTTTGTTTGGTATCAAAACCGAGCTCCAGTTTGGTCGTTTACGGGTCACCTCGGTGCTTACCCAACAGCGGGGCGAAAGCCAGCAGGTGGTGCTGCAAGGTGGAGGTCAGGCCACCCAGTTCGATATTGGTGCCGACCAGTACGACGCCAACCGACACTTCTTCCTCACCCAGGAGTTTAGGAATAGGTTTAACGGCGCTATGGCCTCCTTGCCCGTGGTGCGGTCGAACATCGTAGTAACCCGCGTGGAAGTATGGGTAACCAACCGCAACCAAATCAGTGCCGATGTACGCGACGTGCTTGGCTTCATGGATTTGGGCGAAAACAACCCGCACAATCCAGCCATCTTCGGCAACGGCTCGGCCATACCTGGCAATGGAGCCAACAGCTTATATGGGGAGTTAACGAGTCCCGGCAATGCCGATTTACGTGCCGTAAATAGTGCGCTCGACATCCTGCAAACGCGTTTTCCTTTCAACCAGCTCGCCAATACCGGAGATTACGAAATCACCTTTGCCCGCAAGCTCGATCCTACCCAGTATACCCTCAACCCATTGCTGGGTTATATCTCGTTGAATACCTCGCTCAACAACGATGAGGTACTCGCCGTAGCCTTCGAATACACCGTAAACGGGGTGTTGTACCGGGTGGGTGAATTCTCGCAAGAGGTACCCAACGACCAAACCAATCCCACGGTGCTCTTCTTGAAATTGCTTAAAGGCACCAACATACGCACCGATTTACCGATCTGGGATTTGATGATGAAAAACATCTACTCCCTCAATGCTTTTGGCATCAACAAAACCGATTTTACACTGAATTTGGTGTACAACGACGTGCTCACCGGCAATAAAAACTTCATACCCGAAGGCAGCATCTCCGGAAGGCAGTTGATTCAGGTGCTGGGCGTTGACCGTTTGAACGTGCAGTTGGAGCCACAGCCCGACGGCTTCTACGATTTTGTGGAGAACGTTACTATCGATGCCGCGAAAGGACGCGTAATCTTGCCCTTGGTGGAGCCTTTTGGTAAAGACTTGGCGGCTGCATTCGACGCGGCCGGGCCCACGCCCGAAGCCGTGAAGCGAAGGTATGTGTTTAGTCCGCTTTACGACAGTACCCGAGCCTGGGCGCAGCAGTTTCCGGAGCTGAACCGCTACCGGCTGGTGGGTCGTTTCCAGTCGAGCAGTGGCTCGGAGATTAGCGTTGGCGCCATGAACTTACCCCCGGGGTCGGTACGGGTAATGGCCGGCACAAGAACACTTACCGAAGGCAGCGACTATACGGTAGATTATACGCTTGGTCGCGTAAAAATATTGAATACCGGTTTGCTCAGCTCTGGCGAACAAATCACGGTGAACTTCGAAAACAGCCCGCTTTTCCAAACAACCGCCCGTACACTATCGGCCACCCGATTCGACTACCGTGTGAACCGCGACATTAACCTGGGTGGTACCCTCCTGCACCTGAATGAAAGGCCCATAACACCCAAAGTGAACATCGGCGACGAGCCCATTTCCAATACCATGCTCGGCCTCGATGCCAGCGTACAAACCGAGTCGAAGTTTGTGACCAAGCTGGTCGACGGGCTGCCATTCATCGAAACCAAAGAAGCCTCGGTAGTTCAGCTCAGCGGCGAATATGCACGTTTGTTGCCCGGCAATGCCCGCGCCATTGGCGCAGGGGGTATTTCGTATATCGACGACTTTGAAGCCGCCGAAAACAGCATTAGCATCACCAGCCCTGCTTTATGGCAGCATGCCAGTACGCCGGCACCCTTTACCGAGTCGAGCCTACGCAACAACCTAGCGAATGGCTTTAATCGTGCCCGGGTGATGTGGTACAACATCGACCCCCTCTTTTTTAGCAACTCCAACATCACCCCCGTTCACATCCGCGACGACCTGGAGATGAAGTCGAACCACTACATGCGTCAGGTGCTTGAGCAGGAGGTGTTCCCGAATAAGCAGCTCGCCAATAACCAGCCGCAGAACATTGCCACCTTTGATATGGCGTATTACCCCAACCAGCGGGGCATTTACAATTACGACGCCGAGCCCACCCAGTACAGCGCTGGCGTCGACGCCAATGGCAACCTGCTCAATCCTACCACACGTTGGGGTGGACTACAGCGTAAGATAGAAACCAACGACTTTGAAGCCGCCAACATCGAGTTTCTCGAGTTTTGGATGATGGACCCGTACATCTACAAGCCCAACCATAGCGGAGGTGACCTGTTTATCAACCTGGGCACGGTGAGCGAGGATTTGTTGAAGGATGGAAGGCGTGGTTACGAAAATGGCTTCCCACGTGCCGACGGTAGCGGCTCGATCGATACCACCGTTTGGGGCTTAGTACCCCGTTTGCAGCCACTGGTGAATGCCTTCGACAACGACCCCGCCTCGCGGGTCACCCAGGATGTGGGGCTCGATGGGCTCAACGACGAGCAAGAACGTACCTTCTTTCAGGCGTATCTGGCACGGCTTGAAGCCCTTCACGGCGTGGCCTCGCCTGCCTACCAAAAAGCCTTTACCGATCCAGCCAACGACAACTACCACCATTTCCGCGGATCGGATTACGATAACGCAGAACTCGACGTACTACAACGCTATAAGCTGTTTAACGGCCAGCAAGGCAATTCGCCAACCGACCAGCAGTCGCCCGAACCTTATCCCACTTCAGCCACCAACTTGCCCAATACCGAAGACATCAACCTCGACAATACCCTTTCACAGAACGAAGACTATTACGAATACCGCGTGAGTTTACGCCCTGCCGACATGGTTATTGGCCGGAATTACATTACCGATATCTACAAGGCCACGGTGCAGCTCCGCAACCGTACCAGTGCCGAGGTAAACTGGTACCAGTTTAGGGTACCTGTACAAAAGCCCGACCGACGGGTAGGGAATGTATTCGATTATAAATCGATACGTTTTGTGCGGATGTATTTTGCAGGCTTCGACGACAGTGTGGTATGTCGTTTTGCCACTTTGTCGTTGGTGCGCACCGACTGGCGCCGCTATTTAGCCGATTTGCAGGCTCCCGGCGAGTATGTGCCCACTGACCCGGAAGAAAGCACTACCTTTTTGCTATCGACGGTAAACATTGAGGAAAACGGCAATCGCCAGCCTGTGCCCTATGTGGTTCCGCCGGGAATTGAGCGGGTGCGTAACGTATTTACCACCAACTTCCAGCAGCTCAACGAGCAGTCGATGCAGCTGCGTTTTTGTAATCTGCGCGATGGCGACGCCCGGGCAGCATTCAAAAACACCACTTTTGACATACGGGCTTACAAACGTATCGAGATGTTTGTGCATGCCGAAGGTCCGCTCTTGCAAGACGGCGACGTACGCATGTTTGTGCGCTTTGGCAACGACTACGTTTTCAATTACTACGAATACGAACAGCCATTGGTAATTACACCCGAAGGCACATCCGACCCGAATGTAATTTGGCCAACAGCCAACAGTTTGAATGTGACCTTTGCGGAACTAAACAGCGCCAAACAAGCTCGTAACCGAGCCAATTGGCCGTTTAACGTGCCCTTTATCTTCATCAACGACCGCGGTCACCGCATTACGGTATTGGGTAACCCCAACCTGAGCACGGTACAATCGATCATGATGGGGGTACGTAACCCGAAAGCCAACAACAACCCCGGCGACGACGGTTTGGATAAGTGCGGCGAAGTGTGGTTCAACGAGCTGCGACTCACCGAATTTGATAACCGCGACGGCTGGGCAGCAACCGGTCAGATGAACGTGAAATTGGCCGATTTTGGCACCGTGAGTGTTACCGGCTTGCGCAAAACCATCGGTTTTGGCGGCGTGGAGTCGAAGGTAAGCGACCGTAACCGCGACGATCTCTTTCAGTACGACCTTGCCTCCACCTTTGAGATGGGCAAGTTTTTCCCGGAGCGTTACGGTTTGCGCATACCGCTATATTTTGGTTTTGGTGAGATGTTTAGCACGCCGGAGTTTAACCCCATCGACCGCGATATTTTGCTCGAAAATGTGTTGAACGACTTCGACGACCCGGCAGCCCGCGACTCGGTGCGTACGGTTACTCAAACCTATATGCTACGCCGAAGCATCAATGTGACCAATATGCAGAAGATGCGTACCCGGCAGCGAAAGCCGCAGTTGTGGGACATCGAAAACCTGAACCTTACGCTCTCTTATTCGGAGAACTATAACCGCAACCCATTTACCGCCTACAATACCCTCAAAAATTACAGAGCATCGGTAGGATACAATTATACCGGTCAGCCTAAAAACTACCGTCCTTTCGCTAAAGCAGTGAAAGGCAGGAGTTTGCTGTGGATCAAGGATTTCAACTTTTACCTGATGCCACAAAGTTTGAGTTTGCGTACCGACGTGGATCGGATGTTTCAAGAAACGCAGCTGCGAAATAACAGCGCCGGCGGGGTAGGCATTAGTCCTACCTGGAACAAAAACTTCACCTTCAACCGCTTCTACAACATGCGATACGATTTGTCGCGCTCGTTGAAGTTGGAGTACGACGCCACCATGAATACGCGTATCGACGAACCTTTTGGGCGCATCGATACCGAGGAGAAGCGCGACACGGTGATTAGGAACTTCCGTAATTTGGGTCGACCCACGCGGTATCAGCAGAGCATAAATCTGAATTACCAACTGCCGTTTAATAAGTTCAAAATGCTCGACTGGGTGACCAGCTCGTACCAATACCAGGGTACCTACGAATGGACGGCTGCCCCATTGGCTGCCGACTCGTTGGGGAACATCATCCAGAACTCACAAACCAACCGCTTTAACGCCACGCTCAACATGATGAGCTTGTACAACAAAGTAGGTGTACTCCGCAAGATTAATCTCGACCAGCCGCTGCGCGACAAGAAAAAGGACGAGAAAAAGAAGAAGAAAGAAGGCGAGAAGGAGCAGCCAAATCGCAACCAATTCGGTGAAAATGGCAATGCGGTAAGTCAGCAAGACCGCGAAGATTACAGCCGCAATTTGGGCCGCAACCTCGTGAAGGCAGCCATGATGCTGAAAAATGTATCGGCCAACTACTCGGTCACGCAGGGTACCATACTTCCGGGCTTCACTCAGGATCCGCAGTATTTTGGTAATAATTTCGACAACAACGCACCCGGTTATCGCTTTGTGCTTGGCTTTCAGGACGACATACGGGCGCGGGTGCTGCAAAACGGTTGGCTCACCGGCGACACCAATTTAAATGCGCTGTACACCAATACGCGGAACATAAACCTGCAAGGGCAAGCAACGCTTGAGCCGTTCAAGGAGTTTAGGATAACCCTCAGCATTACCCGTACACAGAATTACCGTTATACCGAAAATTTCAGAGCTGGCACCAATGGCGACATCTTAAGCATCAACCAGCTCGAAACGGGCGACTACAGCGTAAGCACCATCACTTGGAATACGGCTTTCGAGCGGCTAGTGACCGACCCTACCCAGCCCGGCTATCTCGAATCGGACGTTTTCCGGCGTTTTGAGTTGAACCGATTGGTGGTGGCCGACCGTTTGGCGGCACTCAACGACAATTCGATTGGCCGTGGAGCAGTCGACAGTCTTTTCCCCGACGGGTACAGCCGTAAGTCGCTCGATGTTTTGGTGCCTTCGTTCATTGCAGCTTATACCGGTCAGTCGGCCGAGTCGGTCGATTTGGGCTTTTTCCCCAAAATTCCGTTGCCTAACTGGCGGATTACCTACTCGGGATTAGTGAAGAAGGCCTTTTTCAAGGATTACTTTCAGAGTATCACCTTCAACCACTCGTACCGCTCTACCTACACCGTGGGCAACTTTACTACTAACCTCATTTATGGCGATCCTACGCAGCCAGCAAGCATACGCGATACGCTACTGAACCGCGATTTTTATCCGCGCTACCAGATATCGCAGATCACCATCAGCGAGCAGTTTGCCCCCTTGGCAGGCGTGGATTTCACGCTCAAAAACAACATCACGGCCCGCATCGAATACAAACAAATGCGTACGCTCACCTTAACGCTCATCAATAACCGGTTGAACGAAATGCGTTCGAACGAATTTACGATTGGCCTCGGCTACCGCTTCACCAGCGATATGCTACCGTTTTTGTTCAACGGTAAAGCCAGCAAAACCGCCAACGACCTAAACGCCCGTCTTGACGTGAATATCCGCGACAACTACAACATTCTCCGCGATTTGGATGGAGCCGAGCCTCAGCCCTCGGGAGGTGGGCGTAACGTATCGCTCAAGCCAAGCATCGACTATGTGCTGAACGACCGGGTAAACATTCGGTTATTTTACGATTACGTACTCAACGAACCCTTCATTTCAACCGCATTTCCTACTGCACAAACCAGTGGGGGCTTAAGTATTCGATTTACCATAGCCAACTAAGTGCAAGGGTCAAATAAAGCTGTATTTTTGAGAAAAAAACAGCAGTTATGAACGTTCCAGCTAATCTTAGGTACACCAAAGAACACGAGTGGGTTTTAATTGAAGGCGATGTAGCCACAGTGGGCATCACCGACTTTGCACAGGGCGAACTTGGCGACATCGTATTTGTAGAAATCGAAACCGTAGGTCAAACCGTTGCCCGCGACGAAGTATTTGGTACTGTAGAAGCCGTAAAAACCGTTTCGGACCTGTTTATGCCGTTGAGTGGCGAAGTCATCGAGAAGAATGCCGGTCTCGATAATGCGCCCGAAGCGGTAAACTCCGATCCTTACGGAAGTGGCTGGATGATCAAGGTAAAAATCAGCAACCCTGCTGAAGTAGACCAATTGCTCACCGCCGATGCTTACCAGCAACTTACAGGTCACTAATTCGACCGACCGACGCGCCAAGCGTAACCCGAGGAAGGGTTGGTGGAAATTTTTCATGTTCAACCTCCCAGCCTTCCTGTGGCTACTGTTCATATTTGCCTTGGTAAGTATGCCCAGCAGCTATTTTGGAACCAGTTCGCTTTTTTCTGGCGACAAGTTTATTCATGCGCTCATGTTTTTTATCCTGGTGATATTGAGCATGCAGGGTTTTTACAAGCAGCAGCTTTTTGCCCATCTCCGGTACGAAGGCGGATATTATGCCTTGCTTTTGGGTTTTTTCTTCAGCGGAATTACCGAAATACTACAAGGATTGGCGTTTGCTTCGCGCAGTGCCGATCCCTACGATTATGTAGCCAATACCGTTGGTTGCATTTTGGGGTGGGCCTTTTTTAGTTGGGTGATACTTCAAAAACGTTCGGCATGAAAGGGTACCTCAAGGAGCTGAATGAAAAGCGTTTCGTTTTTTTCGAAATAGGCTTGATAATCTCGCTTGGCTTGGCGATTTGGGCATTTAACGTGAAGTTTTACGAAGACCCCGAAGACCAAATGTTTATCCCCGACCCTGAGTCGGAACGTATTGAGCAAGTAGATATCAATACCCCACGCACCCAGCAGCGCACCTTTGTGCCTCCGGCCAACGTGGAGTTGAGTACGCAGCCACTATCGGGCAATATCACCACGGTATTGAACCAAACCCTACAAGAAACGCAGATGGCAAGCACCGAGATTACAGGTGCCAACGATATTGCGATACCCGCCAGTGCCTTCGGTCCACCATCGTCGGGTTTGCCCGGCGAAGAAAATACCGATGAAGCAGAAGTATTTGTGATTGTGGAGGAGATGCCCGAGTTTCCGGGAGGAACGGCCGAGTTGCTCCGCTACTTATCGGTCAACATCAAGTATCCACAAATGGCCCGCGAAAATCGGATTGAAGGATTGGTGGTGGTTCAGTTTGTGATTGATGAGCAAGGAAAAATTAATGATCCTTCGGTAATTCGCGGCATTGGCGGAGGCTGCGACGAGGAGGCCGTTCGCATCATACGGGGAATGCCCAAGTGGAAGCCTGGCATTCAGCGGGGTATACCGGTAAAGGTTCGCTACAATGTGCCCGTACGATTTGTGCTAAAAACAGAGTAATATTTTTATTAAGGCTTAGGAAAACGACGTCGGATGTATTATTTTCGGCCGTTAGACGTTGCTAAGCAAACGATCTTGTATGGAACTAAAGAAGAATCCCGGAGCCGACCTGAACAAACAGCGCGGCATTTTTTTCCAGATCGGTATGGTTGTATCGGTTGGATTGATGCTTTATGCATTCAATTACAAACAATATGAACAGTCGGCCTCATCGTTAGGTGATCTCGTGATTGAAGATCCCGTGGAGATGGACGTGCCACAAACTGAACAAAAAGTAACCCCACCACCTCCACCTCCACCTCCTGTATTGGAAGTAGTAGCCGACGATGAAGTAATCGAAGAAGATGAGGTGCAATCGACTGAGGTGACGCAAGACACTAAAATCGATATTCCGGTAATCGAACCTGAAGAAGGTCCGGCAGAACCCGAAATTTTCACCATCGTAGAAGAAATGCCATCGTTCCCTGGTGGCGACCAAGCGTTGCTTGAGTTTATGGGTAAAAACACCAAATACCCGCCTATGGCTCGTGAAAACGGTTTACAGGGTATCGTTGTGGTAACTTTCGTAGTCGACGAAAAAGGAAACATCAACAATGTGCAAGTACTCCGTGGTATCGGTGGAGGTTGCGACGAAGAAGCCATCCGCGTGGTGAAATCGATGCCTCCTTGGAAGCCAGGTAAGCAGCGCGGCCTTCCCGTGCGTGTGCAGTATAACCTGCCTTTCCGCTTTACCCTACGTTAATTCAACATATCCAAATAAGCAAGACTCCTTCGGGGGTCTTTTTTTTGCCCTGACCAGAAGCAGATGGTTGTTTTTGGATGCGTTAATAGCGGAAATTAAGACTGTTTTCGGCTTTCTTCGGCATTTTCGACCGACGTACTGAACCGTTTGCCCATTTCGTGGGTTAGTAAGCCCGGAGGAAGTATGACTGAAACACGACTTGAAAGTATCGCCCAAAAAGAAGCACGCACCGAAAGCCCTGTGCATGAGCTCATCCGCAAACGTTGGAGCGCCCGTGCTTTTGCTGCCACGCCTATCAGCCAAGAGGTGCTCGATACTTTATTTGAAGCAGCGAGCTGGGCGCCCAGCAGCATGAATGAACAGCCTTGGCGCTATGTGTATGCTGTTAAAGGCACCGAAACCTTCGAGGCTCTGCTCGACTGCCTGCAAACCGGCAATGCGCTCTGGGCCAAAGATGCTGCCATACTCATCTTAAGCCTCACCGACACGCGCTTTAAGTCGCTCGACCAACCCAACCGCCACGCCATGCACGACACCGGCGCAGCCAACCTGCTGTTGCTGCTCGAGGCTGCCAACCAAAATATTTACGGCCATGAAATAGGTGGCTACAAACGTGAAGAAACGCGCGCATTGCTCGATTTGCCCGACTACATGGAGGACGTTTGTTTTATTGCGTTGGGTTATTTAGATGCCCCCGAAAAACTCGACGAGCCTTTCCGCACCCGGGAGGTTACCCCAAGGTCGCGCAAAAAGGTAAGTTCATTCACCCAACTTTTGTCATGAATCACGCTATCGAACATCTGCCGAGCGAACACAAGGGTATGTTTGTAATCCGCAACGAGGCGGGCAAACGCATTGCAGAGCTCACCTACTCGGTGGCAGGTTCCGACAAAATCATCATCGATCATACCGGAGTCGACGACAGTTTGCGCGGAACCGGTGCCGGCTATTCCTTGGTAGAGGCTGCTATGAAATGGGCCAAAGCATTGCAGTACGAGGTAATACCTTTGTGCCCATTTGCCAAAGCCACACTCGAGAAGCACCCGGAGCTTAGAGGCTAGTTGCCACGATCCGTCGAAACACTAGCCCGTTGAGACCGATAATTTGCCAATTGGCTCAATTTGTTGGCATTCATTAACGAATTGCATGGAACTCTGTGACGTAAGTAGCGTTTTGCGTTGTAGATTTAAACCTCAATTCATTTTTTATGAAAACCTTATTTCGTTTGCTCTTCGTTGCCGTGATGCCATTTGTGCTCAGTTCGTGCGGCTACAACCAAATGGTTAGTCTGCAAGAAGAAGTAGTAAGCCAGTGGGCCAATGTTGAAACAGCCTATCAACGTCGTGCCGACCTCATCCCCAACCTAGTAAGTACGGTAAAGGGATATGCCGAGTTTGAAAAAGAAACCCTAGAAGGCGTGGTCAATGCCCGTGCAAAAGCCACTGCCATGAACATCGACCCGACCAAGCTGGACGCCAACACCCTCAAAGCTTTCCAAGCCAATCAAGGTGAGCTAAGCAGCGCGCTTTCGCGCTTGATGGTAGTGGTAGAAAAATACCCCGATTTAAAAGCCAACCAAAATTTCTTGGAGTTGCAATCGCAGCTGGAAGGCACCGAAAACCGCATCAGCGTTGAGCGCCGCCGCTTCAACGAGGTGGTGAAGTCGTACAATACCTATATCCGCAAGTTCCCGAACAACCTCATTGCAGGCATGTTCGACTTTGAGTCGAAAGCGTACTTTGAGGCCGAGGCAGGCAGCGAAAAGGCACCGAAAGTAGAGTTTTAAGGATGGCGGCGCGCCTGCTTACCGAAGCCGACGAACAGCTTGTGGTTGCTGCCATTGCAGCAGCCGAAAAGGCTACTTCCGGCGAAATCAGAATCCACCTCGAAGACCATTGCCGCGGCAATGCCCTCGACAGGGCCATTCAGCTGTTCGACAAATTGGGCATGACACGTACTGTTGCCCGCAATGGGGTGATTGTGTACATCGCTGTAAAAGATCATAAGTTGGCCATTTACGGCGACGCCGGCATTCACGAGCAGGTGGGTAGCGACTTTTGGCAGGCCGAGCTCAATGCGTTGATTGCCGCCTTTAAAGCCGGAAACTATGCGGCTGGTTTGGTGCAGGTAGTTACCGATGTGGGCGATAAGCTCAAAACCTATTTCCCCTACCAGAGCGACGATAGCAACGAGCTCAGCAACGACATCAGCTATGGCAAGGATTAAGTTCATTTTAGGCCTGCTGCTGTTGGCAGTATCGGGCGTGTTCGCACAATTCCCCGAACCGCAAAATCCACCGAAGTTGGTGAACGACTTTGCCGGCATCTTGGGCGCAGGGGAGCGCGAAAGCCTTGAGCAACTATTGGTGGCCTACGACGATAGCACCTCTACGCAGCTGGCCGTGGTGATTGTTCAAAGTCTCGAAGGGTATGAAGTGGCGGACTATGCCAATCGCCTTTACGAGCAGTGGGGCATCGGCCGTAAAGGCACCAACAACGGGGTGCTTTTGCTCTTTGCGATGGACGAACGCAAAATGCGTATCGAAACAGGCTATGGCGTTGAAGACCGACTGACCGATGCTTTATCGCGTAGGATCATCGAACAAATTTTGAAGCCGGCCTTCCGCGAACAAAGGTATTACGAGGGCATTAACACGGCTGCCTTAACGATTATCGAGATTTTAAGCGGTGCATATGTCAACGAAGAGGGAGGGCAGGGCGAAAAATCCTTCCCCAAAGGACTCATCGTTGTAGTGCTGCTGTTCATCCTATTTGTTATCATTGCGAATGCGCGCAACGGCGGAGGCGGCCAAAGCTATACCGGACGTGGTCGCAGAGCCTACCAGCCACCGTTTTTCTTCCCAATGGGAGGAGGCTCCTCCTGGGGCGGCGGGGGCGGCGGTGGCTTTGGTGGCGGCGGTTTTGGAGGCTTCGGTGGCGGTATGTCGGGCGGCGGTGGCGCCAGTGGAGGCTGGTAAACTAAACGATTATGAAAAAACTGATTTGGATGCTGACCCTGGTGGTTGGCGCTCTGGGGGCGACAGCCCAAACGGTAAGTGTGCAGCATGGTGCAGCTTCGAAAGAAAAAATCGAAGGCCGCTCAGCAAAAATTCTGAGCTACGACAAAGCGAGCACGGTGGTAGTGAATAAGCTCAAAAAGGAGCTGGAATTGCTGGTGTTCGACAACGAACTGGCGCTAACCAACAAATACCCGGTAAAGCTACCGGCAGTAAACAAAGTGCCACACGAGTATATCGATGCTTTTGGTATCGACGGAAAGCTGATGTTTATTACCCGGGTGTACAACAAAGTTGATAACCGTCTCACGCATTACGCCTACAAGCTCAACGCCGACGGCACCTACGATGCAGAGCCCATTATACTCGACGAGATTGAAGGCAAACCAGGCGAAGAAATCAAGGTGCAGCACAGCTTTGCGCTCACCTCCGATCGTAAGCTGTTGTATATGCTGCGTACCCTACCCAACGAAAAAGGGGCAAGTTCGCGCTATTTGTACCGCATGTGGGACAACGAATTCCGCGATATTGCCAACCGCACTATAGCTATCCCTATCGATGGCAAGCGCGTAGAAATGGGCATGATAATTCCCGATGGTAGCAGCAACTTGTACTTCACAGCGCGGGTGGAGGACCTACCGAATCCGAAAAAACGTATACCTGAATTGCCGTACTATTGGACTGTGTTCAATTACGATGTCGACGACGATAAGATTTTGCAGTATCCGTTGGCGCTCGGCAGCGATATGTTTGTGTATAGCACCGCCATTCACCTCGACAAAGGGCAGGAAAAATTACATGCATCCGGCTTTTACGGTGCCAACGCCAAAGGCGGCATCACGGGCTGTTTTATCACCACTACCGATATCATCACCAATCAGGTTTTACGTAAAACCACCGAGCCGATCAATAAGGAGTTTGCCAATATCCACAAAGTAAACCTTAAAAAATTCCGCGATACCAACATCCCGAAGAAGCTAATCAGGGGGGTAATGGATGTTGAGCCTACACAGGTACTTACCCGCGAAGACGGCAATGTGTTTTTGGTGGGTGAAATTACCCGCACGAATAAGGAAGTACCCAGCGGTCAGAAGCCCGACAACTTCCCCGACGAAAAAAGTAAAATCACAAACTATGTGCAGGGAGTGATTGTGGTAAACTTCAACGCGCGTGGCAGTATCGATTGGCAAGCTACCTTGTCGCTCAATCAGATGACCATGAACGACGAAGGCAACGGCAACAGTTTTGTTCGTGGCGTATTGCGCGACAAAATTGCCCTACTGTACAACGACAATCCGGTAAATGTTGACCAAATTGACCCGGTAAAACAACTGCCTATGGAACGTACGGGAGGCAAATATTCGCGTGGATTGATTGCCTATGTCGACAAATACGGCAAAACCGATGTGGAAGTTTTATTCACCGAAAAGGAAGAAGAGAGCGTACTGCATCCGTACTCGGCTTATTCGATTGCTAGAAATCAGCAATTGGTGCTCGCCACTAGCGTAAAAGGAACCTTAAAGTTGGTTAAGGTTACATTTTACTAAGCGTACCAAAAACGAAAAAACCCGAAGGCATCCCTTCGGGTTTTTTTATGGAGTTCTTGTGCCGTTATTTCGCGGCAGCGAATCTGCGGGCTACTTCGTCCCAGTTGACAACATTCCAGAAGCTGGCGATGTAGTCGGGGCGGCGGTTTTGGAACTTGAGGTAGTAAGCATGTTCCCAAACGTCGAGGCCCAAGATTGGAGTGCCGTTACAATCGGTCACCACGTCCATGAGTGGATTATCTTGGTTGGGTGTGCTGCATACCTTCAAGGCACCATTTTCTACGCATAACCAAGCCCATCCAGAGCCAAAGCGTGTTGCACCAGCTTGAGCAAATTTCTCTTTGAACGCATCAAACGAGCCAAAGGCTGCGTCGATGGCTGACGCCAGCTCGCCTGAAGGGTTACCACCGCCATTGGGACTCATCACGGTCCAGAACAAGCTGTGGTTGTAATGACCACCGCCGTTGTTGCGAACTGCC
>VFQR01000494.1_pt1 | contig 52393 bp, 53 predicted proteins | sample 3512321 | NCBI WGS metagenome assembly VFQR01 (sample SAMN10412374, study PRJNA504923) | tailings metagenome | isolation source: Relicate 3 Philex TSF1 revegetated site | place: Philippines: Tuba, Benguet | collected 2017-08-29 | reverse complement strand
TCCGCCCGCCGGAAAGATGCCGATCCTGATCGACGGCGAGAGCAGGATCTGGGATTCGATCGCGATCCTGGAGACGCTCGCCGACAAGTTCCCGCAGTTCGACATCTGGCCGAAGGATCCCGCCGCCCGCGCGCTCGCGCGTTCGATTTCGGCGGAGATGCATTCGGGTTTCGTGCCGCTTCGGAAAGCCATGCCGATGAACCTGAAGCGGCCGGTGGCGCCGCCGAAGGCGGGCGTCGCCGACGACGTGAAGGCGGACATCAAGCGCATCAGCGACATTTTCGTGGATGCACGCACGCGCTTCGGGGCGAGGGGGCAGTTTCTGTTCGGCGCGTTCTCGGCGGCCGATTGCATGTTCGCGCCGGTCGCGACCCGGTTGCGGACCTACGCCGTGCGGCTCGACGAGCCCTGCGAGGAATACGTGGATGCGATCCATAACCTCGATTCCTTCCGGCGCTGGAAGGACGCGGCCCTGAAAGAGACCTGGGCGCAGCCGGACTACGACGCGCTTTAGTCTGTCGTCCGGACGGTTGCCTTCCGCGCGGCCTCGCGGCACTTTCCGGGCAAGGAAACGCCCGTGACAAAAATCCAGTCCAAGCTCGACGCCCACTCCGCCGATTTCAAAGCCAACGCCGCCGCCATGGCGGCGCTCTGCGAAGCGCTGCAGCAAAAGCGTGCGGAGGCCGCGCTCGGCGGCAACGAAAAGTCGCGCGCCCGCCACACGGCGCGCGGCAAGCTCCTGCCGCGCGAGCGCGTGATGCGGCTTCTCGATCTCGGGGCGCCGTTTCTCGAACTTTCGCCGCTCGCTGCGAACGGCATGTATGGCGAGCCGATCCATGGCGCCGGCATGATCACCGGCATCGGCCGGGTTGCGGGCCGCGAAGTCGTGATCGTCGCGAACGACAGTACGATCAAGGGCGGCACCTATTACCCGATGACGGTGAAGAAGCATCTGCGCGCGCAGGAAGTCGCGCGCGAGAACCGCCTGCCGTGTATCTATCTCGTCGACAGTGGCGGGGCGAACCTGCCGCAGTGGCCGGACGTGTTCCCGGACCGCGAACACTTCGGGCGCATCTTCTACAATCAGGCGACGTTGTCCTCGCTTGGCATTCCGCAGATCGCGAGCGTGATGGGTTCGTGCACCGCGGGCGGCGCTTACGTTCCGGCAATGTCGGACGAGACCGTGATCGTGCAGAACCAGGGCACGATTTTCCTTGGCGGTCCGCCGCTCGTGAAAGCGGCAACCGGTGAGGTAGTGAGCGCGGAAGATCTCGGCGGCGGCGACGTGCATGCGCGGAAATCCGGCGTCGCCGACCATCTCGCCGCCGACGACGAGCATGCGCTGAAAATCGTGCGCAACATCGTCTCCACGTTTTCGCGCGAGCCAGGCGCAGGGATCGAACTGCGGGATCCGGAAGAGCCGGCCTTCGACACGAGCGAACTCGACGGCATCATTCCGGCCGACAAGCGCAAGCCGTTCGACGTGCGCGAGATCATCGCGCGTATCGTGGACGGCTCGCATTTCGAGGAATTCAAGGCGCTTTACGGCACCACGCTCGTCACCGGATTCGCGCATCTTTCCGGCATGCCGATCGGCATCATCGCGAACAATGGCATTCTCTATTCCGAGAGTTCGCTCAAAGGCGCACACTTCATCGAGTTGTGCTGCCAGCGCAAAATTCCGCTGCTCTTCTTGCAGAACATCACCGGCTTCATGGTCGGACGCGAATACGAGGGGCAGGGCATCGCGAAGAACGGTGCGAAGCTCGTCACCGCCGTATCCTGCGCGCAGGTGCCGAAGCTCACACTCGTGATCGGTGGCTCGTATGGCGCCGGCAACTACGGCATGTGCGGCCGCGCATTCAGCCCGCGTTTCTTGTTCACCTGGCCGAACGCGCGCGTCTCGATCATGGGTGCGGAGCAGGCGGCGTCCGTGCTCGCCACCGTGCGCCGCGACAACATCGAAGCCGAAGGCAAGACGTGGAGCGCGGAGGAAGAAGCTGCGTTCAAGGCGCCGATCATCGCGCAATACGAAGAGCAGGGCGATCCGTATTTTGCGACCGCGCGCCTCTGGGACGATGGCATTATCCAACCTTCGGAGACGCGCCGCGTGCTTTCGCTTGCGCTCGCTGCTTCGCTCAACGCGCCTGTTCCGGAAACGAAGTTCGGCGTCTTCAGGATGTAATCATGCTCGACAAATCCTCCGCGCCCGCCCGCTCGATCTATTTCTCGGAAGAGCACGAGCAGCTACGCGCGCAGCTTCGCCGTTTCGTCGAGCAGGAAGTGAAGCCGCACGGCCTCAAGTGGGAAGAGCAGGGCTACGTCCCGCGCGACGTGCTGCAGAAGATGGGCGCGCTTGGCTTTCTCGGCATCCGCTATCCGTCGGAATACGGCGGCTCGGAGATGGACACGCTCGGCACGGTCGTGCTCGCGGAAGAACTCGGACGTTCGACCTTCTCCGGTTTTGCGATCACCGTGCTCGTGCATACCGACATGGCGGGCGTGCATATCCTGCACGCCGGAACGCCGACGATGAAACAGAAGTTCCTGCCGGATGTCGTAGCGGGCAAGAAGATCGTCGCGGTCTGCGTGACCGAGCCTTTCGCAGGCTCGGACGTGAAGGGGATCCGCACCACTGCGCGCCGTGACGGCGACTACTACGTCATCAATGGCTCCAAGACCTTCATCACGAACGGCGTGCACGCCGACCTCTACTGTGTCGCGGCGAAATCGGACCCGAAGGCGCCTCCGTCCCAGAGCGTGTCGATGATTCTGGTCGAGAAGGGCATGCCGGGTTTTTCCGTCGCGCGCCCGCTCGACAAGCACGGCTGGCGCTCGTCGGACACGGCCGAACTTTCCTTCGAGAACTGCCGCGTGCCGGCCGAAAATCTGCTCGGGCAGGAAGGTCGTGGCTTCTACGCGATCATGAAGAATTTCCAGAACGAGCGCACCACCATCGGCGCCATGTGCATCGGCGAGTGCTCGGCGGCGCTGGAGCTCACGCTCGACTGGGTGAAGCAACGTGAGGCTTTCGGCGCTCCGTTATGGTCGAAGCAGGCGATCCGCCAGCGGCTCTCCGAGCTTGCGGGGCGTGTCGAAGCAGGAAGACAACTCGTCTATCACGCGGCCTGGCTGGATGCGCAGGGGCTTGATGCCACCAAAGAAGTCTCGATGGTGAAGGCGTACTGCGGCGAACTCGTCAATGAAGTGATGTACGACTGCGTGCAGTTCCACGGCGGGCTCGGCTTCATGCGCGAAAGCGCGATCGAGCGCATGAGCCGCGACGCACGCGTGCAGGCGATCGGCGGGGGTGCGACGGAAGTGATGCTCGAGGAAGTCGCGAAGAGGATGTGAGGCGCATTGTAAGCCGCTGATTAAGAGTCAGCGGCCTTACCAACTGAGCTATGCGGTTTTAGCATCCGCTTTCCCAAACGCCTTCCACCTTTCTTCCACCTGCCTTCGGATTTCGTCCGCGCTCGCGGGAATAACGTGGTGATGCAGTGCGAGCATCATCGTATTGTCGTCTCTCGGCACAAACCACGCGCCCCAGCCGGGGCCGCGCATGATGATGTTGCTGACGTGCACGACGCGGTCGTAGAAGAACTTCGAGACGAGGATCACCGTCACGCCGGGGTAGTATTCGCGCCGCCTGCCAAAATTTGTGTCGATGTTGATGGTATCGACGCCCTTGATCTCGCTCCACGGTACGATGAAATCTTCGCTCGTTACGCGATAGATGATGCCTTGCGGCAGCAACTCGATCAGCGCGGCGTTGGAGTCGAGCATCCGGTAGATGTCGTAGAACGCAAAGCCGAGAAACACGATGCCGGCGATTCCGAAGCCCCAGCGTTCGAGCGGGCTATTCGTGAGCAGCACGATCACGCCGGCGGCGAGGGTGCCTGTCGCAAAGACAACGAGCCGCTTGCGATGCAGCTTCTTCGGGCTCCAGACCAGCCTTTCGTTGACGTCGATATAGCCGCTCTCGGTGCTCATGCTTTTGCAGGCCTTCTGTCGCGAAACGCCTTCCAGCGAGTCTCTACCGCAGCATAAATCTCATCGCTCGTGGCAGGCAGAGTACCTTCATGCAGGGCCATCTGCATAACGTTGTTCTTTTCGTCCGGAATGAAAAGGTTGCCCCAGCCGGGCCCACGCAGGAATGCGTTGCCGAGATCGAGGTGCCGCGCATAGAAATCGTTGGTAACGACCAGCGCCGTCACACCGCGAAAGACCTGCTGCAACGGCCATTTGCCGTTGACGTCCGTCACGTCAATTTTCCGAATTGCCTTCAGTTCGTGCCACGGAATGAAAAGGGTGCGAGCGAGTTCGATGTGGAAATGCACGCCGTCGGGTGCAAGCGACAACATCGGTTTGCCCGGATGAAAGTGCCGGTGCATTTCGTACATGCAGAGTGCGAATCCGAGCGCGACTGCGACATATCCCGCAGCCCTGATGTCAGGCTTCCCACCGAAGCCGATCAGGAAACCGCCCGCGACAAGCCCCAGCAAGCCGATCACGAAAAACTTCTGGCCGAGCTTTGCGCGGCTGAAGTTCAGGGTCTGGCTGGCATCGGTAAACTTCGGATGCACAGGGTCCTCTCGTGATCGTGTGCGGGTATCGTATCTGAACTGTGCCTTGGATGGGATGGTACAAAAGAAAACGGCCCCTTCCGGGGAAGGGGCCGCGGGTCTTGCATGTGCCGGAAATCAGGCGGTCTTGATGTCGCTCGGAATCTTGCCGCCGGCATCCGCGATCTTGGTCATCACCTGCTTGTGCAGCCAGATGTTCATCGGCGCGGTGTCGTTGACATCGCCGGTGTAGCCGAGTTCCTTCGCGAGCTTCTGACGGGAGCCGAGGCTCGTGTCGAGCTTCAGGAGCGTCATCAGATCGACGATCGAAACGCGCCAGTTCGACGGGCGGCCGCTTTCCTTCGCAAGTTTTTCCATCATGTCTTCGACGTCGACCATCGGCAGCGGCTTGCTGCTGGCCGGAGTGCCGTCGGCCTTGACTTCGTTCTTGCCGAAGATCGCGGCCATGATGCTTCCAAAAATACTCATACGGGTCTCCCTCTTACTGGCCCTTGCTGCGGGCCTTCGGAGGTAAGTTTGCGGTCAAATCAGCCCATACCGCAAGAGGGCGCGTTGGCGATGGTGAAGGCTCTCTTTTAGGCAGCAGGTTCGGGCAGCACATTCGCAATGCAAAAGTTTTGCGAAACAAGTTGCCGAATCGTCATGCGCCTAATGCCGAACTCGTTGGCGTTCGGTGCGTTCTTCATACAGGAGGGTGAAAACGTACCCGGAGGAGAACGAAATGGCAGTCAAAGACAGGATTGCAGAACACATGGAAGTCGTGGGTTCCGACGGCGAGCACGTTGGCACCGTCGATCACCTCGAAGGCGTCAGTCAGATCAAGCTCACGAAGAACGATCCGGCTTCGAAGGGGACGCACCATTTCATTCCGGTCGACTGGGTCGATCGTGTGGATGCCAAGGTGCACCTGACGAAGACGAGTGCGGAAGCGTTCGAGGAATGGGTCTAGACGAGATGCCAGACAAAAAAGAAGCCCGGCTTGGGGGAGGGCCGGGCTTCTGCATTATCCGGAATGTGCGAGGGGGGAACGCCATTCCGGTCGGGGGGAAGTCGAGGTTAGCGCAACAAGGCTGCGGTCGCCTTTCAACTGGTCGTGAGGCGGCGCCATTCGCCGCGCACGCGGTCCGAGAACTGGTGCCAGTTCTGCGAAACGATGTCCCAGTTCACCATGTGGCGAGTGGTGGTCGTGTTTTCAACGCCCACGATGGCCGCACGGTTGTCGGCGATGTAGGCCGTAAGCACCGTCAGCGCAGCGCCTACGATGATGCCGAGAAGGAAGCGCATGAAATCAATCTCCGTTTGCCGGCGGGATAACGCGCTCCTCCGCCTCGGGTTCCCGAGTTTCCGGAACGTCAAGTTGCCGTTACGGCAGCCCCATGCAAAGGGGGAGCCGGACTATGCTAAAAATGCATGGGGCGCTCCCGAAGGCTTGGTGCTAGAAGCCCGCCCCGTTTCGGCTTTTGCATTGCGAGAAGCGAAGAGATCATGGCCATGAACCCTCCTGACGCAGGCTCTGCGTCAGTTCCGGCCGATCCCCACGGATCTACCGTCAAGCCCAGTCATCTCGCGCTCGTCGTGGGCGCGGTTGGTGTCGTTTACGGCGACATCGGCACGAGCCCGCTCTACGCCTTCCGCGAGGCCATCGTGGCGGCGACCGGCTCGCACGAGGGCATCAGCGCCATCAGTGAAGCGACGGTGCTGGGCCTTCTGTCCCTCATCATCTGGGCTTTGCTGTTCGTGGTCACGGTCAAGTACGTGATCTTTCTTCTGCGGGCGGACAACAACGGTGAGGGCGGCACGCTCGCCTTGATGGCGCTGGCGCAGCGCGGCCTCGGCCGGTCCAGCCCATTCATTCTGATGTTCGGCCTCATCGGTGCGGCGCTGTTTTACGGCGACGCGATGATCACGCCGGCATTGTCCGTTCTGTCGGCGGTCGAAGGCCTGAAGATCGCGACACCGCGGCTCGAACCCTTCGTCGTTCCGATCGCGCTCGTGATTCTGATCGCGCTGTTCGCGGTGCAGTCGCGCGGCACGGCAAGCGTCTCCAAGCTGTTTGGGCCGGTCACCGTGATCTGGTTCCTGGCGCTTGCGGTTGGCGGCCTCATTCACATCGCGGACAGCCCCGTCGTGCTGTATTCGTTCAGTCCGCATCATGCGATCGTCTTCATGCTCAACAACGGCTGGGTCGCACTGTTTACGCTCGGCGCGGTGGTGCTGGTCGTCACGGGCGCGGAAGCGCTGTACGCGGATCTCGGTCACTTCGGACGCAGGCCGATTCAGGACGCATGGCTCTGGCTCGTGCTGCCGTCGCTGTTGCTGAACTATCTCGGGCAGGGCGCGCTGGTGCTGCACGATCCGAAAACGATCAGCAATCCGTTCTATCTGCTCTATCCGGGCTGGGCGCTCTTGCCGATGGTGTTTCTCGCGACCTGCGCGACCGTCATCGCAAGCCAGGCGGTGATCACCGGCGCCTATTCGCTGGCGCAGCAGGCGATCCAGCTCGGCTTGCTGCCGCGTTTCGAAGTCCGGCACACGTCCGCTTCGCACTATGGCCAGGTCTATCTTTCGCGCGTGAACTGGTTCCTGCTGATCGGCGTCGTGATGCTGGTCGGCATCTTCCATACGTCGAGCGCGCTTGCGACGGCTTACGGTATCGCCGTTACCGGCACGATGCTGATGACGACGCTGATGGCGTTTGTCGTCGTGCGCCGCATCTGGAAATGGAGCCTGCCGGCGTCCCTCCTGCTGCTGGTGCCGCTGCTCATCATCGACATCGCCTTTTTCGGATCCAATCTCCTGAAGTTTCACGACGGCGGCTGGGCGCCGATCTCGATTGCAGGCTTCATCCTGCTTGTGACGCTCACCTGGCGTCGCGGCTCGCGGCAGCTTTTCGAAAAGACGCGGCGTCAGGAAGTCCCGCTCGAATCGCTGGTGAAGAACCTCGACAAGAAGGAAATCCACCGCGTAACGGGTACCGCCGTATTTCTTACGAGCGACCCGGAGAATGCACCGACCGCGCTTCTGCACAGCCTGAAGCATTACAAGGTGCTGCACGAGCACAACGTGATTCTTACGGTGGTGACCGCCGATACGCCGCGTGTCGCGCCCGAGGAAAGGGTGGAACTGGAGGCGGTCAGCAAGACTTTTTCCCGCGTAAGAATACGCTACGGCTTCATGGAAAGCCCCAACATTCCGAAGGCCCTCGCCATCGCCCGGAAAGCCGGTTGGACCTTCGACATCATGTCGACGTCGTTTTTCCTGTCCCGCCGCACGCTGCGCCCGGCCAAGAACTCGTTGATGCCATATTGGCAGGACAAGCTCTTCATCTCGCTTGCCCGTACGTCGGACGATGCGACCAACTACTTCCAGATTCCATCGGAACGGGTCGTGGAAGTGGGTACGCAAGTCGCGATCTGACGCCAGCGCAAGCCGCCGTTCCGTGCCGTCCCGGCACAGTCCGGCGTTAACGAAAAAGTCCTTGGCGGAAGGGAATTTGTCTCTATTTTCGGGCGGCTGGCTTCCTTCGTGTCGCGCGGCAGATGCGGTAAGATCAATCCATGGACCTGAATAACCTCTTCGCAGGGGTGACTTTGACGTTGCCGGGCTGGGCCATCGTGGTCGCCGCAGTCGTCGCCCTTTTGCTCGTGATTCTCATTCTGCGCTCGCGTGCGGACCGCGGGGGGCTGGCAACGCTGGCGCAGCTTTCGCTCGTTGCCGTGGTCGGGGGTGCCGCCTATTTCGGTCTCAAATTGTACGAGGACAGTTCGCGCCTATCGGAGCGTCTTGCGCTCGAGGAACGCGCAGCGGCGCTGCTCGCACAGTCGGGTCAGCCGGATTCCGTACTGGGCTGCCTCAACGTCGCGCTTGCGCCGGCTCTGGACGGGGCCTGTGAAAAGGTCGTGTTCGCGGAACCGCAGAGGATCACGTCCGCGATTTCCGTGATTGCGGACCGCATGACGCTGCTGGAAGATATCGACGCCTTCGCCACGCGCGAACCGGCATTCGCGCAGCGGTTCGAGGCCTTGCGCAAGTCGCTTGAGAGCGATCCCTACGGGATCGTCGCGCATGTGCTTTCCGCGCAGTTCAAGTGTCTGCCGGACTCGTGCCCGCGTCTGCGCATTTTCAAGAATGCCGAGAAGATCAAGGCCAATCTCGAAAGCCGTACCTTCGACCGTCTGCTGCTCGCGAACAAGGAAAGCTGGGCGCGAAATCCGGCGAGCGAACAGTTCGGCGAAGTCTCCGACATCCTCACGCTCGGCATGCGTCCGGAAAACAGCGAGGCGCTGAACTGGGGAGAGCAGGAAGCGACACAAACCCCGCCGGCGCCGTTCGTGCCGCAGACCACGAGCGCGACACCGCCGCCCTCGCAGCAGACGCCGGCGGTCGAACCCTCGTCGCGCGGAACAGCGAAGCAACAGAAAGCCGCACCGGCAAAGCAGAAACAGCAGCCGCCCGTCGCCACGGAACAGAAGAAGCAGCCGCCGACGGCGCAGGCCCGCAAGAAGGGTGGCCCGCCGGAGCCGGTCGGAGGCCTTCCGCGCGTGACCTCGCGTCACGGCATCAGCGAGCCGGACGAGGACGACGACACGCCTGCGCCGACGCCGCCGCAGCCGCAGCAAAATCGTTCGCCATTCGGCATCTTCGGCCGCTGACCGGCCTGAATTGTCAGGCGTGGGCTGGCGGTTGCGTCGGCCCGCGCTAGTATGCCGGCAAAATGAACGCCAAAGCTGATTTTCCCCTTCGCTCCGTCCTGATCGCCAACCGAGGCGAAATTGCCTGCCGCGTGATCCGCACGGCGAAGGCCATGGGCATGCGCACGATCGCCGTCTATTCCGACGCCGACCGGAACGCGCTGCATGTGAAGCTTGCGGACGAAGCCTATGCGATCGGTGCGGCGCCCGCGCGCGAGAGCTATCTCGTGATCGACAAGATCATCGAAACGGCGAAGCGCGCGAAGGCGGACTGCATTCATCCCGGTTACGGGTTTCTGTCGGAGCGCGCGGAATTCGCCGAAGCCTGTGCGGCTGCCGGTATCGTATTCGTGGGGCCGCCGCCTGCAGCCATTCGTGCGATGGGATTGAAAGGCGAGGCAAAGGCGCTGATGGCGAAAGCCAACGTGCCCGTTCTGCCCGGCTATCACGGCGACAAGCAGGACGCGAAGTTTCTCAAGCAGAAAGCATACGAAACCGGATATCCGGTGCTGATCAAGGCCGCGGCCGGGGGCGGCGGCAAGGGCATGCGCCGCGTCGACAAGCAGATCGACTTTGACAACGCGCTGGAAGCGGCAAAGCGCGAGGCGGAGGCCTCGTTCGGCAACCCGGATGTGCTGATCGAGAAGTACGTCGCGAGCCCGCGTCACATCGAGGTGCAGGTCTTCGCCGATACGCGCGGCAACATCGTGCATCTGTTCGAACGCGATTGTTCGGCCCAGCGCCGCCACCAGAAGGTGATAGAGGAAGCGCCTGCGCCGGGCATGCCGGAAGACGTGCGCGCACACGTGACGAAAGCTGCGATCGAAGCGGCGCGTGCGGTGAATTACGTCGGCGCGGGCACCGTGGAATTTCTCGCGGACGGTTCCAACGGCCTGCGCGCGGACGCCATCTGGTTTCTCGAGATGAATACGCGCCTGCAGGTCGAGCATCCGGTCACGGAACTGATCACCGGGACCGATCTCGTGCATTGGCAGTTTCTTGTCGCTGCGGGCGAACCGTTGCCGCTGCCGCAGGAGAAAATCAAAATTCACGGCCATGCCGTCGAAGCACGCATCTATGCGGAAGACGCCGCGCGCGGCTTCCTGCCTTCGACCGGCAGGCTTTCGGCGCTTCGCTTTCCGGCCGGCAACGGCATTCGCATCGACAGCGGCGTGGAAGCGGGCGGCGAGGTGACGCCGTTCTACGATCCGATGATCGCGAAGCTCATCACTTATGGCGCCACCCGCGAGCAGGCATTCGATCGCATGTCGGAAGCGCTCGGCGGCACGGTTGTCGCGGGTCCGCGCAGCAACGTCGAATTTTTGAAGGCGCTCTCCGACTGCGCTGAAATGCGCGCGGGTACGGTGGACACCGGATACATCGAACGCAATCTCGAACCGCTCACCAAGCCCTCGGAAACCGATTTCGGAGCTGCGGCGTTCGCTGTCGAAGAACTGATGCGCCGTGAGCAGGCGAAGCAGCGGGATGCGGCAAGCCGGCTGCCTTCGCTCCAGCGCCGCTCGCCATGGAATGCGCTCGATGCCTATGACTTCGGCGGTGCCCGCGACCTTCCGGTGGCCGTGCTCGTGAACGGCGCCCGCTTCGTTGCGCGTGTCGGGCAGAAGGGAAACGTGCTGCGGGCGACCGTGAACGGCGCTGCGGCCATGCCGAGCGAGTTTGTCGAAGCCGGCGATATGCTGGTCGCGATCCGCAACGGCTTGCAGACCAGCGTGAAGTTTGCGGAACGTTCGAATGCCGATCTCGGCCGGGCATCGGGCAATGGCGCGGTCAGCGCGCCGATGCACGGCAAGGTGCTGAGCGTGTCGGTCGCCAAGGGCGACAAGGTCGCCAAAGGGCAGCGGCTCATGGTGCTCGAAGCCATGAAGATGGAGCATGCGCTCGATGCCGCGACCGACGGCACGGTTGCGGAGCTGTCCGTCGCGGCGGGCGATCAGGTCGCGGAAGGCGCGCAGCTCGTGCTGATCAAGAGCGAAAAGACCGAAGCCAAAGCTTCGTAACGTAAGGCTTCGTACGTCATGGCGTTGCATCTCATCAAGCTCTGCGTGGGCGTCGACTCGATCCGTGAACTCGACGAGTGGATCAAGGAGCGGCTGGTGGAAAAGAAAAAGAAGAAGCAGCCGCTCGAGCACATTCATACGACACGCATGATGCCGACCCAGAAGGAAGCGCTGCTCGACGGTGGTTCGCTCTACTGGGTGATCAAGGGCGTGATTTCCTGCCGGCAGAAGCTGATCGATCTGCGTCAGTTCACCGACAAGGAGGGCGTCAAGCGTTGCCGCATCGTGATGGAACCGAAGCTGGTTCCGGTTCTGCCGAAGCCGCGGAGTGCCTTCCAGGGCTGGCGGTATCTGAAGGCGAACGAAGCGCCGGCCGATCTCGCAAAAGGTGCGAAGGGTGCCGCCGCAATGTCCGAGGACATGCGGCGCGAATTGCACGCATTGGGTTTGCTCTGAAACTATCCCGCTCGCTCCGGGTTATCCTCCAGCACAGGAATGGAGCGAGCGATGGCAGAGCGTGCAAGCGCCGACTACGAACAACCGGAAAAGAACGTCGCCGACATGCGCGACCCCGTAACGCTGCCTGCGAACAAGGCGCGGGCCGCGGAAAACCGCGGGCACATGTTCTGGGTGCTCACGATCGGAATCGTACTCGTGGTGGTGGCGTTCGCCGCGATCTATCTCGGCTTCTTTACGGCTTCTCCGCCGAACACCTGATCAGACGGCAATGTTGTCGATCAGGCGCGTCTTGCCGATCTTGGCAGCGACGAGAAGGCGGAGTTTTGCTTTCCGCTGTGGGTCCGGCTTGGCAAGCGTCGCCGCATCGCGGGCTTCGAGATAGTCAAGCTTGAAGCCTGCCGACATGATTTTCGCGCGGCCGCGGCTCAGTACCGCTTCCGGATCGGCGCCGCCTGCAATCGCCTTCGCGGACTCTTTCAACACCTGATGCAACACGGGCGCGGCTGCGCGCTCCTGCGGTGACAGGTAGACGTTGCGCGAGGAGAGGGCGAGGCCATCCTTTTCGCGCACGATCGGAGCGCCGATGACCTTCACCGGCAGATGCAGATCGCGCGCCATGGTCTTGATGACCTGCAGTTGCTGATAGTCCTTGTCGCCGAAGATCGCGATGTCGGGCATTACCGCGGTGAACAGCTTGGCGACAACGGTGGCCACGCCTTCGAAATGTCCGGGGCGAAACTTGTCGTCGAGGCCGACGGCGGCCGGTCCTGCGGGCTTCAGCATGGTCGCGAAGCCTTCCGGATAGATTTCCTTGGCATCCGGCATGAAGACGAGATCGGCACCGGCATCCGTGAGTTTATCGAGGTCGGCTTCGATCGTGCGCGGGTAACGCGCGAAGTCTTCGTTCGGGCCGAATTGCGTCGGGTTCACGAAGATCGAGACGACGACCTTCTTCGCGGACTTCTTGGCCAGCGCGACCAGCGAAACGTGGCCGCTGTGGAGCGCACCCATCGTGGGTACGAGCGCAATATCCGCTTTCCGCTTGCGCCAGTCGGCCAGCACGTCGCGGAGTGCCTTTATGGTTTTGACGATCCGAGGGCGCGATTTCTTGGCGGCTTTGGCCATGCGAGCGCCTCCAGCGCCTGTAACCTGTGCCGGAGAAATAGCAAAACGCCGCACGCGGCGCCAATCGATTGATTTCCCTCTGCAATTGCCCGGTTGCATCTGCTGCCAAAACACCCGATCTAGGAGGGTATGGCCGGCACGAAAGACAAGAGCCCCGTCACTGCGGACCCCAGGCTGCCGAAGGAGACCTCTCCACGGCCCGAAATCGATGCCTTTCTTGCCAAGGCGAAGGCGCTCGGCCCCCGCATGGACGGAAGGCGCGGGCGGCTTGCGTTCGCGCTCGACGCCACCATGAGCCGTCAGCCGACCTGGGATCTCGCCTGCAAGCTGCAGGCGGAGATGTTCGAGGAAGCCGGCGCGATCGGCGGGCTGGACGTGCAGTTGATCTATTTCCGCGGCCTTCGCGAATGCCGCGCCTCGAAGTGGAACAGCGATCCCGCGCGGCTCGGGCAGATCATGGCGGGCATTGCCTGCCAGGGTGGACATACGCAGATCGGCCGCGTGCTCGAACACGTTCGCGCGGAGAGCAAGACGGCGAAAGTCGATGCACTGGTTTACGTCGGTGACGCGATGGAAGAGCCGGTGGATCACCTTTGCGCCATCGCGGGAGAACTCGGTCTTCTCGGCGTTCCCGCATTCCTGTTTCAGGAAGGCGGCGATCCGGTCGCCGAGAATGCGTTTCGCGAGATCGCGCGGCTGACCAAAGGGGCGTGGTGTCCGTTCGACGCCGGCGCCGCGTCGCAGCTTCGCGAATTGCTGCGCGCCGCCGCGGCTTTTGCTGCCGGCGGGCACAGGGCGCTCAGCGATCTGTCGAAGCGCGGCGGCCGTGGCGCAACCAGACTGATCGAGCAGTTGCGCTGATGGGAATTCCGACGCTTCTGATCGGCCTTGCCGTGCTGATCGTACTCATCCTCATCGGACGCATGGTTTCGACCAGCGATCCGAAAAAGCTCGCCAAGCTCGTGCGAACGATCGGCGGCATTGCTTCGATCGCCTTCGCCGCATTTCTGGCCGCACGAGGACAGATCTTTCTTGCGATCCCGGTCGCGTTCTTCGCCGCGGGTCTGTTGGGCTGGGTGCAGGCACCTGCAAGCTGGACCGCACGAACGCAGCGCTCGAAAGGGCAGGTCTCGCGGGTGCGTGCGCAGTTCGTGGAAATGGAACTGGATCACGACAGCGGCGAGATGCGCGGACGCGTTCTCAAAGGCAGGTACGAAAACGTACCGCTCGACGCGCTCGATCCGCCCGCTCTGCTTTCGTTGCGTGCGGAATTCGACGACGAAAGCCGCGCGCTACTCGAAGCTTATCTCGACCGCCGGACGCCCGGCTGGCGTGAAGACGTCGATGAAGACCCTGGTCTTGGGAGCCGTGAGCCGCCGCGCCATGGCCCGATGACCGAAGAAGAGGCGCATCAGATCCTGGGGCTTGAAGCGGGCGCTTCCGATGCGGACATCCGGCGCGCCCACCGCTCGCTCATGAAGAAATTGCACCCCGACCAAGGGGGGTCGACGTATCTCGCGGCCCGCGTCAACGAGGCCAAGGAAGTTCTTCTTCGCCGCCATCACTAAACTCCACGCAACGCTTACGCTTCGCTTCTAGTGACGTCTCCCGCCGGATTTTTTCCGGTTATTCTTGTTGTTTCAGTTCTTGGCTACGATGCAGTCCACGTCGCGTTTCTGCAGCGTCTGGCACACGCGACGCGCATGCCATTCCGACCGAAATCCCGCGAACCGTGCACGAAAAAGATTATTGGAGTCTTTAGAGACCTTCTCGGTGTAGGGCGTTACCTTCGCGAGGAGGGCGGTTGCGGACTCCTTAACGTCGTGAAGCCGGTCGCGCGCAGCCTTCGCATTCGGAAATGCGCCGACCTGAATCGACCAGCCGCTCTTTGCCGCCGGCGGCAGCGGGTCGCCCTGATCCTCGGCCGATGCCGGCGGGATCGCCGACACGGGAATGCTGTTCGTGGACGCAACCTGAGGTCCGCGCGGTGCAGCGGCCGGAGTTTCGGTCTTCAAGGCATTCGCCTTCTTCTCGGCGGCGATCGCCTGGGCCTCGATTTCCAGTTCTTCGGTTTCTGTGAGCGTTCGCGGCGCGGGCGTGTTCTGCGTCTTCACGTCGGGCTGCAGCTGCGGTGCTTCGGCAAGCGGGTGCGGCTTCGGCTCGTTGTAGGCGAGTGCGCCTCCGGCTTTCACCGGGGCGACGGCGGCCTGCACCGTTGCGGGGGCTTTCGGGGCCTTCGGCTCCGGCGCGTGCTCGGCGATGACGACCGGCTTCTGCGAATGGTCTCCGACGATACGGACGGCCGCGACATCAGACGGACGCAAGTTGGAGAAGGCCAGGGTGTTCGGCTGTTCGGCAGGCTGTTCCTTGATCTTGCCTTCGCCATCCAGCGGCATGGTTTTCACCGGGATCGGACGGATCGGCTGGCTGGAACCTGCGGCGACGACCTGTACCGGCTTAGGCTGTTCTTTCGTGGGCTGTTCTTTCGCCCGCGCGGCGTTCGCCACCTGCTGCTTCGGCTGTTCTTTCTTCTGGGCCTTTGCCGGCTCTTTCGGTTGCTGCGACTTTTGCGCGACGCGCTGCGGTTTCGGTGCCGGCGCTTCCACGACCAGCGGTGCGGTGCGGCGGCCTGCGGTGGCGTCGTCCAGATTGTCGGAGATCAACTCGCGCATGTACTGGTCGCGCTGCGCGCCGGTACGGCCGCCGAGCACGACAGCGACGACGTGACGGTTCTTGTGACGCACGCTGGTCACGAGGTTGAAGCCGGACGCGTTCGTGTAGCCGGTCTTGATCCCATCCACGCCGGGGACCCGGCCGAGCAGACGGTTGTGATTGGCGATCACGCGGCCACGCCACACGAACTGCGGGGTGGAGAAGTAGTGGTAGAGCGACGGAAAGCGGTCCTGGATGGCACGGCCCAGCGTCGCCATATCGCGCGCGGTCGTTACCTGTTCGCGATGGGGGAGACCGGAAGCGTTCTTGAACACGGAATTCTTCATTCCGAGCGCCTGCGCTTTCCGCGTCATCTGCGTCGCGAATTCCTCTTCGCTGTCGGCGATGTTCTCGGCGATGACCGTCGCTACGTCGTTCGCCGAGCGTGTGATCAGCGCCTTGATCGCGTCTTCGACGGCGATGGTGGTGCCCGGCTTCAATCCGAGTTTGGACGGCGGCCGCTCGGAGGCGAATTCGGAAACGTTCAGCCGCGACTTGAGGTGCAGCTTGCCCTGCTCGATCTGCTCGAACAGAAGGTAAAGCGTCATGATCTTGGTGAGCGACGCGGGATGGCGAAGCGCATCCGGATTCTCTTCGTCGAGAGTCTTGCCGCTCTTCACGTCGATTACGATCGCGGCGAAGCCGGCCTGCCATGCGCCCGCAGGACGCCGGTTCTTCCGCGCTTCCGCGTCAGCGGTCGAAATGAGGAGAAAGGCGCCTGCCAATACAGAGGCGACTGCCAAGGCGGCCCGCTTCCCCTGCGGGGTACGCCAGTACGCAACACACATACGCCCGTCCTGTGCCTTCGACCGGGGAGGGCTCTCCCGGCCTTTTGCCCAACCTGGCGCCTCTCACAAGGGCGCCCGAAGCCCTTGAAAGTACGGTCTGGCTCTTATGAAAGGGTAAAACCCCCGTTTGCAGTGCGAAAAAGGACGCCGAAACACGGCGGATTGCGGGAAAGTTCTTGATTTTTCAGAGATTTTGCATCGCAACATTTTCCTTGACTCTATTGTGCAGTGCACTAAATAGGCATGTAGCGGCGCGCGAATGCATCGCCCCAAAGTCTAGGAAACGAATGCGCCTCCCGAGGTGCGGTTAGGGGACTACCATGATCGAGAAATTCGAAGAGCTTCAGAAGCTGAGCAAGGACAACGCCGAACTGGCCGCGAAGAGCTTCGCGTCCTTCCAGAAGGGCGCACAGGCGATCGCAACCGAATTCGCCGACTATTCGAAGAAGTCGTTCGAAGAGAGCTCGGCTGCTTTCGAAAAGCTGCTGGGCGCCAAGTCGCTCGACAAGGCGATGGAAATCCAGACCACCTATTTCAAGAGCGCCTATGAAGCTTTCGTCGCGGAAGCGACCAAGCTCGGCGAACTCTACAGCGACGTCGCCAAGGACGCTTACAAGCCGTTCGAAGGCGTGATCGCGAAGGCCACCACCTTCAAGATGTAAGCACGCGTAAGCGTAACCTGCGTAAACGAAAAGCCCGGCGTTTCGCCGGGCTTTTTGTTTGTCTCGTCGCGGGACCTACTGCGAGAGGTGAAGGCTCGCGAGCTGTCCGCCGATGGCGTTGAAAACGGCGTTGAGATCGCTCGCGCTTTGCACGTCGAAATACATCGACGGGTCGGTGGCGCAGTTGCGCAGGAGGCTCGCGTTCCCGTTGATGACGCGGATCGTATAGATGCGGAATCCGGCGGCTTTGGCGTTCGTACAGGCGAGAGCGGTTCGCGCGTCGACTGGGTTCTGGCTGTTCGACCAGCGGTTCTGCGTGTTGTCGCCGTCGGTGAGCAGGATGATGTACTTGCTCAGGTCAGGCGCGGGAGCCGCAGCCTGCGTCAGCGGCTCGCCTTGCGTCAGCGCGTGCCAGGCCCAGGCAAGGCCGATCGTGACGTTGGTATTGCCGCTCGCCACCATGGTGTCGATCCTCGCGTGAAGATCGCTCCAGGTGTGCGTAAGCGGCATGATCTCCGACAGCGCCCAGCCGCACTGGATGGCGGGAAACTTCGTCGCATTGGTCGTGGGCGCGGTATCCAGCGCGTCGTGGTTCTGATCGCGGTCTTCGACGCAGCCGGTCCAGGTGTTGCGGTCGGCGGGCGTCCAAGAGGCGTTGACCCAGTTGCCGCCGTTACTCTGGCAACTCCACTGGCTTGTGTAGGACGGCTTGGTACAGACCTTCTGACTCTCGCACGAGCTTTGGGAGTTGTATCCCGACTTGTTGCAAGAGCCGTTTTCCGACTCCCAGATGTCCCAGCGAATCCAGCTTGCGCCGCTGTTCGAAGTGCCCACCTTGGTCTGCACATGGAAGGGGATGATCGAAACCTTGACGTCGCCCGGATTCTTGGCGGCGGTTTCGAGCGTGTTCAGCAAATTGTGCGAGGCCTTCTTGAGTTCGGTGAGTTTGTTGTTCGAACTCATGGAGCCGGTGTTGTCGAGCGCGAGCGCGACTTCGAGCTTCTTGATGCCCCACGTGACTTCGGCGTGCGCGCCGACCGGAAAGCTGTTGATTCCGATCACACCGGAGATCGAAGGCTGGTACTGCCCGGACACGTTCAGCACGAGCTTCCCGATGCCCGGGGTCGTGATTTGAAGATCGCTTGGCTGCAGTTTTACAGCTGTAGGGCCGAGGCTGGCCTGGAAGACTTGCCAGCCTTGGGTGTCGAGTTGCGCCTGTGTGAGCGGCATGAGTTTCGCGAGCGCCAGTGCCGTCGAGTCCAGCGCCTTCTGCATCGACGAGCGGTTGGCGTTGGCCATGGAATAATCCACGGCGGCGCCGGTCACGCCGACCAGCGGCACCAGCGCGAGCGCAAACAGAATGGCAGCGTTGCCTTTGCGGCCTTCCTGGCCGGACCAGAAACGGCGAAAGAGTCCCATGACGGTCTCCGGGGTTCCGGCTGCAACGTGCGCCGCGACTTTTAACCGAGTCTTGCAGGAACCCGACAAATGCTTGCGAGGTGTCCGCGATGACGCGCGACGCGCGGCATCGGCTAGCGAAATCGAAACCGGATCGCTAAATCTTTAGCGGTCCGTCGCGAGACGAGCCGTCTTTGCGCGGCTTACTGCGACAGATGCAGGCTCGCCAGTTCGCCGCCGATCGCATTGAAGACCGCGTTGAGCTGGCTGGAATTCTGCACGTCGAAATACATGGTCGTATTGGTCGCGCAGTTGCGGAGCAGGGTCGCGTTGCCGTCGATCATGCGTACCGTGTAAAGCCGGATATTGGCGGCCTTCACGCTGTTGCAGGCCATGGTCGTGCGCGCATCGCAATCGGTGCAGTTCGCGGGTGCCGATCCGTTGCCCGCCCAGCGGCTGAGCGTGTTGTCGCCGTCCGTCATGAGAATAATTGCGCGGGTCATCTGCGGCTCGGTGGTGTCGGTCTCCGTGAGCGGCAGTCCGGTCGTCAGCGCGTGCAGGCCCCAGATCAGGCCGATCGTTATGTTGGTTGCACCCAGCGACTCGAAGGCGTCGACTTTGTTGTTCAGTGCCGTCCAGTCGTTGGTCAACGGCATGAGGGCAGGCGGGCAGTAATAGTTCTGGTAGGGCTGGAAATACGTCGCGGTCGATGTCGGTGCGGTGTCGTTGACGTCATTGTTCTGGGTGCGGTCGCGGACGCAGCCGTCCCAGGTCGAACGCGCGTTCTTCACCCAGTTGTGTTCGTAATAGGTCTGGTTGCATTTGCGGTTCCCACCCGAACCGCTGCACGAACAGTTCACCGTGTTGCCGCAACTCGCGTTCGAACCGCTGGAAATCTGCCGCGTCTTCTGCACGCTGTTGTAACAGCCATTGTAATGGCGTCCGATCAGCGTAGAGTTGCGCAGTCCCGTATCGCCGACGGGATTGCCGCTCGAGTTGTTTCCCGGACAAATGTAGCCGCTGTAGGTGCCGCTCGAAGGAATGTTCGAGACGTTGGTCGTGCTGCCCGGACTCGCGATGCACCGGAAACCGTGTGTGTTCGTGCCCAAGGGGCAACTGCTGCCCGGACCGGTCTGTTCCCAGGTTTGCAGGTTGCCGGAGTTGGTGAGCCACGTCGCCATGTACGCGGGTTCGGACTCCCAATCGCTCCAGTCCAGCCACGAAGCGTTCTGATTGATGCTGCGGTCGATGTTGACCTGTCCGGCAAAGGGTACGATCGCAACCTTGACGTCGTTCGGCTGTTTCGCGGCGTTCTTCAGGGTGGTCAGCAGGTTCTTGGTGGCCTTTTTCAGCTCCGTCATCCGGCCCTGCTGGTCCATCGATCCGGTCACGTCGAGGACCAGCGCGAGTTCGAGCTTCTTCATGCCCCATTGCACTTCGGTCTGAACGCGAACCGGGAAACTCTGGATGCCTATCATTCCGGAAACCTGCGGCGTGTAATGTCCGGTGGCAGCGAGGTGGATCTTTCCCGTTTCGGGCGTCGTGATCACCAGCCCGGCCTGCGGCATGTCCACCTTCATGGTGCCGATGCTCGCGCTGAACAATTCCCAGCCCTTGGTGTCGAGTTCCGACTGGGAGAGGGGCATCAGCTTCGCGAGCGCGAGCGCGGTAGAATCCAGCGCCTTCTGCATGGAACTGCGGTTCGAGTTTGCCATGGCAAAGTCGAGCGCAGCCCCGATGCCGCCGATGACCGGCACGATGGCAATGGCAAAGATGATAGCGACGTTGCCGTTGCGGCCTTCGCGGCCGTTCCAGAATCGCTGAAAGATGCCCATCACGGTTTCCTCGCGTGTGGGAAAACCGTGGCGGCTGGGCTTTAACTGAATCTTGCGCCGATCTGCGAAACGGGGACTGACCGGTACTTGGGGCACCCTGCTTCGGGTTGCAGGTTAGCGAAAGAAAAAGGGGATCGCTAAAATTTTAGCGATCCCCTGTCTGACCTGTTCGGTGCTGCGTTCCGGTTATTTCGCGAGATGCAGCTTTGCGAGGGTCGCACCGATCGAGTTGAAAACGCTCGTCAGCTGCGAAGCGGTCTGCACGTCGTAGTACATCGAAGGATCGCTTGCGCAGGCGCGGAGTGCGTCGGCGTCGCCGTCGATCACGCGGATCGTGTAGATTTGAATGCCTGCGGCCTTCGCGTTCGTGCACGCAAGCGACATCCGCGCCGTGCAGGATGCGCAAGGGCTCGAGCCGTTTCCGCCCCAGCGATTGATCGTGTTCATGCCGTCGGTCATCAGAATGATGACCTTGCTGAGATCGGTGCTCGACGCGGCTGCCTGGGTGAGCGGTTCGCTCTGGGTCAATGCGTGCCACGCCCAAACGAGGCCGATCGTGACGTTCGTCGCGCCTGAGGGTTGCATGGCGTCGATCTTGTTATTCAGCGCCGTCCAGTCATACGTCAGCGGCAGCATCGTGGTGAGACTCCACGAGCATTGCTTTGCTGGAAACTTTGTCGCGTTCGAGCTCGGGGCCGTATCGTTCGTGTCGTTGGACTGATCGCGGTCTTCGATGCAGCCATCCCACTGGTTATGGTTTTTCGGTGAACAGGACTGGTTCCATCCCCAGCCCGAACACGTCTGGTTGTCGTTGTCCCAGTCGGTCCACTTCAGCCAAGAGCCGTTGTAGTTGTAGACCGAGGTGTCGACGCGAACCTGCCCGTGAAACGGGATGATGGCAATTTTCACGTCGCCGGGGTTCAAGACCGATACCTGCAAAATGGACAGCAAGTTCTTCGCTGCCTTTTTCAGTTCCGTCATCTTGTTGTTGTCGTCCATCGAACCAGTGTTATCGAGGGCGAGTGCGAGCTCCAGCTTCTTCATGCCCCACTGCACTTCGGTGTTGACCGAAACGGGGAACGCGTTGACGCCCATGAAGCCGCTGATCTGCGGCGTGTACTGGCCGGTTGCGACGAGATTGATCTTACCGATCGTGGGTGTCGTGATGACGAGACCGGATTGCGGCATGTTCACTTTCAGCGTGCCGAGGTTGGCGCTGAAGATCTGCCAGCCTTTCTCGTCCAGCTGGGCCTGGGACAGCGGCATCAGTTTCGCGAGCGCAAGCGCCGTCGAATCCAGCGCCTTCTGCATCGACGTCCGGTTCGAATTGGCCATCGAATAGTCGAGCGCGGCGCCGATGCCGCCGACGATGGGTACGATGGCGAGCGAAAAGATAATGGCGACATTTCCCGCCCGGGAACGCGACCCGGACCAGAACTGGCGGAACGAGGTGAGAAGCGACTGCATGACGATCCCCAAGAGATGGCGCCATGCTTTGCCCGGACTCGTCTAAAACACCTTAAATTTGAGGCATTCCATCGCCTCAAATACGCGACAAACTGGGTATTTGGTTAGGGAATGCCTTCCTTGGTTGCATAAACGCATTGGCGAAGGCTGGCGGCTACCTATATTATGGGTAAGCCAGAGTCTGGCACTCTCAACTCCATACATCCGGCGCTTTTGGCGGCCGGACGGGTGTTTCGGAAACGCAACGCTGTGACGGGTACTTTTGAACATCGGACAGTTGAACGGCCTCTTCGCATGGCGAAAGGGGACGACGACCGGCGCCCGGGCCGCGAAGACGGCACCGGCACCGCTGTCATTACCCGCACCAAGACGCAGACCAAGCGGCCGAACCTCTATCGCGTGCTCCTGCTGAACGACGACTACACGCCGATGGAGTTCGTCGTGCACGTGCTCGAGCGGTTCTTCAACAAGCAGCGCGAGGATGCCACGCGCATCATGCTGCACGTTCACCAGAACGGCGTGGGCGAGTGCGGGATTTTCACGTACGAGGTCGCGGAAACCAAGGTGACGCAGGTGATGGATTTCGCGCGGAAGCACCAGCATCCGCTCCAGTGCGTCATGGAAAAAAAGTAGCCCGGCACGCTGCGGAAATAAGTAAACGCGCGCCAGAGGCTCCGCCGGAACGGCGGAAAATCGCCCACATCTGCGGCTATTGTATCGCGCTTCGCACGACCTAGATAGTGGACATCCAGCCCAAGCACCGGCAGACTTTCGAGTCACGGAACCCGGTGAATCACCCGGAAAGTTAAGGATCCAATGCCGACCTTTTCGCGCAGTCTCGAAAATTCTCTGCATCGTGCGTTGGCGCAGGCCAATGAGCGGCATCACGAATACGCGACGCTGGAGCACCTTCTGCTCGCGTTGCTCGACGATCAGGACGCGGCCGCAGTCATGCGTGCCTGCAATGTCGATATCGAGAAGCTGAAGCAGAATCTGGTCGACTACATCGACGGCGAACTCGAAAACCTTGTGGTCGAAGCCGGAGAAGACTCGAAGCCGACCGCAGGATTCCAGCGCGTCATCCAGCGCGCGGTGATCCATGTGCAGTCGTCGGGCCGGGAAGAAGTAACCGGCGCGAATGTGCTGGTTGCGATCTTTGCCGAACGCGAAAGCCACGCCGCCTATTTCCTGCAGGAACAGGAGATGACGCGTTACGACGCGGTGAACTACATCAGCCACGGCATTGCGAAGCGCCCGGGCGTTTCGGAGAGCAAGCCGGTGCGCGGCGCCGAAGAAGAGGGCGAGGCGAAGCCGGGCGAAGAGCCGCAGAAAAAGAAGACCGACGCGCTCGAGGCGTACTGCGTCAACCTCAACAAGAAGGCGAAGGAAGGCAAGATCGACCCGCTGATCGGCCGGGCGAGCGAAATCGCGCGCACGATCCAGGTGCTCTGCCGCCGCCAGAAGAACAACCCGCTCTATGTCGGCGACCCCGGCGTGGGCAAGACCGCTATCGCCGAAGGCCTCGCGCTTCGCATCGTGAACGAAGACGTGCCCGAAGTGCTGCGCGGCGCTACCGTTTTTTCGCTGGACATGGGTTCGCTGCTCGCCGGCACCCGCTACCGCGGCGACTTCGAGGAGCGCCTGAAGCAGGTGATCAAGGAACTCGAAGCGCATCCGAACGCGGTCGTGTTCATCGACGAAATCCACACCGTCATCGGCGCCGGTGCGACTTCCGGCGGCGCGATGGATGCGTCCAATTTGTTGAAGCCCGCGCTCGCTTCCGGCTCGATCCGCTGCATCGGTTCGACCACCTACAAGGAATACCGCCAGCACTTCGAGAAGGATCGGGCGCTCGTCCGCCGTTTCCAGAAGATCGATGTGAACGAGCCGACGCCGGAAGACGCGGTGGAAATCCTCAAGGGCCTCAAGCCGTATTTCGAGGATTACCACAAGCTCCGCTACACCAACGAGGCGATCAAGGCGGCGGTGGATCTTTCCGTGCGCTACATCCATGACCGCAAGCTGCCGGACAAGGCGATCGACGTGATCGACGAGTCCGGTGCCGCGCAGATGCTTGTTGCGGAATCGAAGCGCAAGAAGACGATCGGCATCAAGGAAATCGAAGCGACGGTCGCCACCATGGCGCGCGTTCCACCCAAGACGGTTTCGAAGGACGATGCGGTCGTGCTCGAGAACCTCGAGACGGGTCTCAAGAACGTAGTGTTCGGCCAGGACAAGGCGCTGACTGCGCTCTCCGCTGCGATCAAGCTCGCCCGTGCGGGCCTTCGCGAGCCGGAGAAGCCGATCGGCGCCTATCTGTTCTCAGGCCCGACCGGTGTCGGCAAGACCGAGGTCGCAAAGCAGCTTGCGCAGTCGCTTGGCGTGCAACTGCTGCGCTTCGACATGTCGGAATACATGGAGCGGCACACGGTTTCGCGGCTGATCGGCGCGCCTCCGGGCTATGTCGGTTTCGATCAGGGCGGCCTGTTGACCGATGGCGTCGACCAGAACCCGCATTGCGTGGTGCTGCTCGACGAAATCGAGAAGGCCCATCCGGATCTCTTCAACGTCCTCCTGCAGGTGATGGACCACGGCAAGCTCACGGATCACAACGGTAAGTCCGTGAACTTCCGGAACGTCATCCTGATCATGACCACGAACGCGGGTGCCGCCGACATGGCGAAGTCGGCGTTCGGCTTCACGCGGCAGAAGCGGGAAGGCGACGACGCCGAGGCGATCAACAGGCTGTTCTCGCCGGAGTTCCGCAACCGGCTCGATGCGATCATCCCGTTCTCGCACCTCTCGCCCGAAATCATCGGTCAGGTCGTCGAGAAGTTCGTGCTCCAGCTCGAGGCGCAGCTCGCCGACCGCGGCGTCACGATTTCTCTCTCGGACGAAGCGAAGCGCTGGCTGATCGATCAGGGCTACGACGAACTGATGGGTGCGCGGCCGATGGCCCGCGTGATCCAGGAGAACGTCAAGAAACCGCTCGCCGACGAAGTCCTCTTCGGCAAGCTCAAGGACGGCGGACATGTCCGCGTGGTCGTCCGCGAGGAAGAGGGCAAGCCGGTGCTTGGGTTCGAGTACGAGGAAGGCCCGGTCACGCCGAAGCCCGAGCAGGACGTCGCAAAGCGCGTGAAGCGCTCCCGCAAGACCCGCCGGGACGACGGCTCCGGAGATGCCGGACCGAAACCGCTGGTCAACGTCTAGGCCATAGCTGGACGGAACGTAATGCACGCGGCGCGCTTGTAACGGGCGCGCCGCTCGTGTTTTGTCGCGGCCCAACAGACTGCGATCTTCCCCGTGACCGAATCCGAAAATAACGGCGCTTCGCCGGACACCGCTGCGCCGCAGGTGGCGCCGCGTGTCTGGTACTGGCGCGGCATGCGCGCCGGCATCACCTCGGTGCAGGGTATCGTGCTGTTCGCGGGGTTCATCGGATTCGGCGGACTGATCCGCGACGTCGGCTTTCCGCTGGGGGCGGCGGTGCTCTCTACGCTCGTGGTCTGGGCGCTGCCGGCGCAGCTGATCATTGTGGGCGGCTTCGCGGCCGGTAATCCTGTTCCGGTCGTGGCGCTCGCAGTCGGGCTTTCGTCGGTGCGCTTCTTTCCGATGGTCGCTTCGATCATGCCGACGATCCGTGGCAAGAGCGGCCTCGGCACGCAGCTTGCCGCCTCCCACTTCGTCGCGGTGAGCGCATGGGTCGAGAGTATACGGTTGATGCCGGCGATCCCGGTCGAAGCGCGAATGCCGTTCTTCTTCGGCCTCTCGAACGTCTTTCTGTTCGGCAGCATCGGCGCGAGCCTTGTCGGCTATCTGCTTGCAGGCACGCTGCCGCAGGCGCTCGTGAACGGTCTCGTATTCCTGACGCCGATTTCCTTCCTGCTGCAACTCATCCGCAATTCGCGCGACACGGTCGACTGGCTCGCGCTTGCGCTGGGCTTGGCGCTTGCGCCGGTCTTCGCGCAGTTTGGCGGTTCGCTCGATCTGCTCTGGATCGGGCTGATCGGCGGCGGCATCGCCTACGGCGTAGGGCGCTGGCGGAGGAAGAAGTCATGAGCTTCGATCTCTCGGATCCGATGCTCTACGCTTATCTGCTTGTGATCGTCGCGGGGTTCCTGCCGACGGATGTGTTCCGCTTCGCCGCAGTCCTCTTCTCGCGCCGCCTCGATGAGGACAGCGAGGCGCTGATCGTCGTGCGGGCCATTGCAACCGCGTTGCTCGCGGGCGTTATCGCGCGGCTGGTGTTGTTTCCGACTGGCGATCTTGCGGGCGTACCGCTCTGGCTGCGGCTTTCCACAATTGCAGCTGGAGTCGCCAGTTATCTGCTGTTCAGGAAATCGGTCTTTGCGGGCGTGATCGTCGCGGAGATCGTGATCGTCGGCGGCGCGATCTACTTTCGCTAGGCAACTGCTGGTCATATCCGCGCTTGTCGCGGGCATTTCGATTCCCAAGACAGTGCATCGATGAAGGAGAGGGCCGGGGGAATCCCCGGCCATGACGACTTATTCTCAGCCAAGACGTTCTTTTTAGCCGAGTGCCGCCTGCAAGAGTGTCGCGTTCTTGGCGAGCACTTCCGGCTTTTCCAGCACGCTTGCGTCCGGCTTCATCGGCGTGTCCTTGTGGCGCGGGATGATGTGGACGTGCAAGTGGAATACGACCTGACCGCCGGCCGTCTCGTTGAACTGTTGCATGGTCACGCCGTCGGCGTTGAACGCCTTCTTGCCGGCGATCGCGATTTTCTTCGCGGTCTTGATGACGTGTGAAAGGGAGTCCGGGTCGACATCGAGCAGGTTGCGGGCGGGCTTTTTCGGGATGATCAGCGTGTGGCCGGGTGCGCGCGGCATGATGTCGAGGAACGCCAGCGTATGCTCGTCTTCATAAACTTTATGTGCGGGAAGTTCGCCCCGCAGGATTTTCGCGAAGATATTGTTGTTGTCGTACTCGGCCATGTCTTCCGTCCCGTGACTGTCGATCCAGTTTGCAGCGCCGCGCGCTGCCGTCAAGGTGCCGCGCGTTTGTAAGGTGCTGCTTCCGCCAGATGTTCGCGTTCGGCCTCGACATATTCGCGCTCGCGTACGAGATAATCGTCGATTGCGCGGCGCAAGGCCGGGTTTGCGATGTAGTGCGCGGAGTACGTTGGCACCGGCACGTAACCGCGGAGCAGTTTGTGTTCGCCCTGTGCGCCGGCTTCGACGGATTTCAGTCCACGCTCGATCGCATACTCGATGGCCTGATAGTAGCAGACCTCGAAGTGCAGGAAGGGGTGATGTTCGACGGCGCCCCAGTTGCGCCCATAGACCGTGTGCTTGCCCAGGAAGTTCAGCGCGCCTGCGATGTACTTGCCGTTTCGTCTGGCGAGGATGAGCAAAATCCTGTCCGCAAGTTTCTCGCTGACGCGGGAAAAGAACGCGCGCGTGAGGTAGGGCCTTCCCCATTTGCGCGATCCGGTATCCATGTAGAACGCGAAGAACGCGTCCCAGACTTCTTCCGTAAGATCGCCGCCCGTAAGCCGCACGATCTCGATCCCGCTCTCCAGCGCCTCGCGGCGTTCGCGGCGGATGGTTTTACGCTTGTTGGAAGAAAGCGCGGATAGAAAGTCGTCGAAGCTTTTGTAGCCGCGATTGTGCCAGTGAAATTGCCGGTCCGTGCGGGCCAGCAAGCCGGCGCCGGTCAGGAAGTCCCATTCGCTTTTCGGTGCAAACGTGACGTGCACCGAAGAGGCGTTCCGCAGCTTGCAAAGTTCGACCATGCCAGCGACCAGCGCATTGCGCGCGGCTTCCGCATGAGGCCCGCGCTTCAAGAGGAGGCGCGGTCCGGTGACCGGCGTGAAGGGGACGGCGACCTGCAATTTCGGATAATAGCTTCCGCCTGCGCGCTCATAGGCGTCGGCCCAGCCATGATCGAAAACGTACTCGCCCTGGCTGTGTGTTTTCAGATAGCAGGGCGCGGCTGCGTGCACTTCACCGCTTTCGTCCTGCACGAGAAGATGCTGGGGGATCCATCCGGCTTTTCCGCCGACCGATTTGGACTCTTCCAGCGCAGCCAAAAAAGCATGAGAAATAAAGGGGTTATCAGGGTCCGCAAAAGCGTCTTCAAGTAACGATTCAAGTCCTTGAGAGGTTGATTCAGGAGCTTTGCCCTTTGGGTTTAAAATCTCGCGGGCTGATTCAGTGCGTTGATGCTTTGATTCAACGGCTTCGTGTTTTGATTCAGGAAAGTCTGCGAAGCCCTTCGCGCAGGAATCCCAAACGGCTTCATCGATCGATTGGATCGAGCCTTCGACGCGAACCTGAAATGTGGGGGATTCAGCCATTCCCGCATTGTCGCCGATCTTCGCGGCGGCTCAAGGGCACAATTCTATGGCCTGATATGCTCGAAAATGATCTGGTCGACCCACGTCGACACTTTCGCGCGCTCGCGCTCAAGCCGCACGGTCCAGCTCAGCAACGGCGCCCCAAATACATATCGTCCGATCAGCGGCGCGACGGCGGGCATATCGAACTGCGCGTAGGCAATGAAGTGCGGCTTGGTGCGCATGAAATGCAGCAGTAAGCCCAGATAGCGTTTCTTCCAGAACGAGAGAAACTTCCATTCGGGGTGCAGATACCAGCGCTCGGCCACGATGCCGCGCGGCAAGCCCGGCGCGGATCTCCTCAGGGCCTCGACGAGATCGGGATCGAAGGACATCACGCCGACCGGACCATGATAGGTCGCGAGCCGCGCTGCGACCGCGTCGGCGAGAGTCGTATCGCCGTTCCATGGACTTTTCAGTTCGAGGACGAGCGGCACACGGCCGGCTACGAGTTGCAGCAGGTCGTCGAGCGTCGGAATGGTCTCGTCCGTGCCTTTGAACTTGATCGCTTTCAGTTCGGCTGAAGTTCTTGCAACAAATTCGCCGGTTTCGTTTGTAAGCCGGTCCAGCGTCCGGTCGTGAAAGACGAAGATTTCGCCGTCCTTGGAAAACCGAAGATCGACTTCGATGCCGTAGTTTGCGTCGATCGCCGCCCTGGCGGCGGAGAGGGAATTCTCGACGACGCCGTTGCCGTGCAAGCCGCGGTGCGCGACAGGGCGGGCCGTCAGCCAGTCGAGCGCCATTCAGGAAATCTCGAACATGGCTTCGACTTCGACGGGAGCGTCAAGCGGCAGTTGTGCGACGCCGACCGCATAGCGCGCATGCTTGCCTGCATCGCCGAGCACTTCGACCATCAGGTCGGAGGCGCCATTCACGATCTGCGGAATGGTTTGGTAGTCGGGCAGCGCGTTCACGAAGCCGCCGAGACGGATGCAGCGCCGGATGCGCGACAGGTCGCCGAGCGCGGCTTTGGCCTGCGCGAGGATGTTGATCGCGCAGAGTCGCGCGGCGTCCTTGGCCTGCGCTTCCGAAACGTCCGCGCCGACTTTACCCTTGATCGTGATGCCGCTGGGCCCCATCGGAAGCTGGCCGGAAACGACCAGCAGATTGCCGGCGACGACAGCGCCGACGTAGTTCGCCACCGGAGCGGCGGGCTTCGGGAGTTCGATTCCGAGCTTTTGCAATCGCAGTTCGATTTCGCTAGCCATACGCAGCCTCTCGCGGTTCGCCTTAGTCTTGGCTGATCGCATGTTTAGGCGCAAGGCGCATTCCCCGGAGATTTGCATGTTCCGCAAGACGTCCGTCCTCGCCGTGCTGTTGGCGACGATTTCCGCAGGCAACGGTTGGTCGGCTTCGCTGGTCGCGCATCGTGCGATCTACGATCTCGTGCTCGATCCGGAGCACCCTGGGACGCAGGTGGATCGGGCGCGCGGCCGTATTGCGTTTCAATTCACCGGCACCGCCTGCGAAGGCTACTCGATCCTGCTGCGGCAGGTGACGTCGCTCGATACCGGCGAGGGGCAGGAGACCGTAAGCGATCTGCGGAACGAGAGTTGGGAGAACGCGACATCGACGGATTACCGGTTCAAGACCGAGAACTTCGTCAACGAGCAGAAGCGGGAAGATGTTTCCGGAGCCGTGAAACGGCAGAAGAACGACACGCTCAGCGTCCGCGTGACCAAGCCGAAGGCCGCGAGCTACACGCTGCCGGAAAGGATATTTCTTCCGACGCAACACACCCGCACGATGCTCGAAACCGCCGAACGCGGCGAGAGACTGCTTTCCGCGAAGCTGTTCGACGGTTCACCGGACGGCCGCAAGGTTTATGAAACGCTCACCGTGATCGGTGCCGCCGAAATGCCCGGCGATAAAGCGTCCGCGCCGTACCCGGCGCTTGCGGGGCTGAAGCGTTACCCGGTGACGACGAGCTACTTCGAGGCGGGCAAGGGCGACCGCCTTCCGGCCTACACGCTTTCCTTCGATCTCTACGAGAATGGTGTTTCGAGCGCGCTCCGGCTCAACTACGGGAACTTTGCGCTGAAAGGCCTGCTGCGAAGCGTCGAACTGTTGCCGCAGAAGCCCTGCGCGCTGCCTCCCGCCAAACGCTAAAGCACGACCGGCGGCGAGAGCACGTCGCGGGCCGCGCGGACGCGTGCGGGATCGAGGTTCATTTCCTCGGCGAAGGCGACGAGCTCGGTCTCGTTCGCGAGCAGGTAATCGAGCAGGGCCGGCAGGAACGACGGATCCCGGGCCGCAGCGCGGACGTTCTCCGGCCCGAGGCCCGTGACCGCCAGAAACCGCCCGATCCGTTCCGGGTCGGATGCAAGGTAGCTCAGTCCTGCGACGCCGATCATCTCGGCTTCTTGTTTCGTTAAGGATGATTTCCCGCGTAAGAGCGCCATTTTCACTTCTGTAACGATTGCCTTCTACGTTGGAACCCTAGGATGCCGGAAGAAGCATCCGCATGTCGAACGGTGCCGAATGCCTGAAAATCCGGTGTTCCGCGCGACATGGATCGAGTTTGCAGACGGTTCGGGCGAACATTGGGCGTCTGCAGGCGATTCGGGGAAGTGAAATTTACAAGGCGCGCCAGAACGGCTCGCCGGGGTGGACGGGGAAGAGCGGGATGGCGAAGACTGTCCTGATTGTGGAAGACAACGAGCTCAATATGAAGCTCTTCCATGATCTCCTTGAGGCGCATGGCTACCAGACCATCGAGACCCGCAACGGGATCGAGGCGCTGGATCTTGCGCGCAAGCACAGACCCGATCTCATCATCATGGATATCCAGCTTCCGGAAGTCTCCGGCCTCGAAGTCACGAAGTGGCTCAAAGAGGACGACGAGCTTCGGTCGATCCCGGTCATCGCGGTCACGGCCTTTGCGATGAAGGGCGACGAGGAGCGTATCCGGGAAGGCGGCTGCGAGGCCTATCTCTCGAAGCCGATCTCCGTTTCCAAGTTTCTCGAAACCGTTCGCCATTTCGCGAAGGATTAAGACGAAATGAGTGCTCGGGTTCTGATCGTCGACGACGTTCGCGCCAACCTCAAGCTTCTGGAGGTGCGGCTCTCGGCGGAGTATTTCGAGGTCGTGACCGCGACCTCGGGTCCGGAGGCGATCGATATCGCCGAGCGGGGCCTGTGCGACATCATCCTCCTCGACGTCATGATGCCGGGCATGGACGGTTTCGAAGCGGCGCGGCGGCTGAAGAGTTCGCCTGCGACCCTGCATATCCCGATCGTCATGGTGACGGCGCTCGACCAGCCGTCCGACCGCGTGCGCGGGCTGGAAGCCGGCGCCGACGATTTTCTGACCAAGCCCGTCAACGACCTCGCGCTGATTACGCGCGTTCGCTCGCTGTCGCGCCTCAAGCTCGTCGTCGACGAACTGCGCATGCGCGCGGTGACCTCGCACGAAATCGGAGTTACGGCGGACGTTGCCGATACGGTCAACGAGAGCGGCGAGGGTGGCAAGATCCTCATCGTGGACGACCGGCCGTCCTCGGCCACGCGCATCCACGATACGCTGGTCGGCAAGCATAAGGTCGATGTCGAGAGCAATCCGCAGGAGGCGCTGTTTCGGCTGGCCGAAGGCGGCTACGACCTTCTGCTTCTGAACCTCGACCTTCAGGAATTCGACGCGCTGCGCCTTTGCGGGCAGGTGCGTTCGCTCGAGCGCACGCGGCACCTGCCGATCCTGCTCGCCACCGAGCCGGGCGATCAGTCGCGGTTGTTGCGCGGGCTGGATCTCGGCGCGAACGACTACATCGTGCGGCCGATCGACAAGAACGAGCTGGTCGCCCGCGTGCGCAGCCAGATCAAGCGCAAGCGTTATACCGAGCGGCTGCGCGACAGCGTGCAGACCTCGATGGAGCTCGCGGTTACCGACGGGCTTACCGGCCTCTACAACCGCCGCTACATGGAAAGCCATGTCGGAACGCTGGTGGATCGCTCCGCCGCACGCGGCAAGTCGCTTTCCGTGCTCCTGCTCGACATCGACTACTTCAAGTCGATCAACGACACCTATGGCCACGACGCCGGTGACGACGTGCTGCGCGATTTTTCAGATCGCGTGCGCGCTTGTATCCGCGGCATCGATCTCGCCTGCCGCTACGGCGGGGAAGAATTCGTGGTGGTGATGCCTGACACTGATATTGGTGTTGCGACCATGGTCGCGGAACGCATTCGCCGCCGCGTTGCGGGTGATGCGTTCGCTATCCACAAAGGCGAGAAGCAGATCGACGTTACGCTTTCCATCGGAATTGCCGCGCGCTCGACGCCGGAAGATACCGCTGCGATGATCCTGAAGCGGGCGGACGAGGCGCTCTATCGCGCCAAGCGCGACGGCCGGAACCGGGTCGTCGCTGACGCTGCCTGAGCGTCCGTAAGGGTTCTCAGCCTTAACGGGGTTCCGCGGTAAGGTTATCCTTTTAGGTAACCGCGCGATTCGGCATCCAAGCCTTTGAAATCCATTGCCTTCGGTGACTGCTGCGCTAGGTTCAACCTACGTTCTAGCGATCAGCTAACCCTACGGAATGCTCAGGTCCGCCGCATCTCCTGGGTCCGTGGGGTTCGGCCGGCAGGTTTGAGACGAGAGGCCTCCTCTTTCTTTTCCTGCCGGCCACCTAATACTCAGAGGACTGAAAACTGAAAAAGGCGCCCCAAAAGGGCGCCTTTCTTTCGTTCGGCCCGCGGAAGCGGATGCCAGATCTTGTTACTTGATCTTGTTACTTGATCTTGGCTTCCTTGAACTCGACGTGCTTCTTCGCGACCGGGTCATACTTCTTCTTGACCATCTTCTCGGTCATGGTGCGCGAGTTCTTCTTCGTCACGTAATAGAAGCCGGTATCGGCCGTCGAGACGAGCTTGATCTTGAGGGTGACTGCCTTGGCCATTGGAATGTCCTGAAAAGGGGGCCTTAGAAAGCTGTCTTGAACTGTCTTGAGCCCGAATTTGGCGGCAACCTAGCGGCCAATCCTCAGAAGTCAAGGAAGGCACGGAATGGACCGCGGCCCAGCCGATGGGGGTACTACAACCGCCGGAATTCGCGATCGAACCACACCTGGACATTGTACCGGACGTCTGACGTGGTCCTGAAATCCAGTTTCGCGCCGTGATTCCGGGCGAGCCAGTCGTAGAAGGCGGAAAAGTTGAGATCGTTTTCCGCCGTGTGGGCAAAGCCTTCGGCTCTTCGCCACTGGTGGCAAAGTTGCCGAATTGCCTTCTCCGCTTCGCCCTTGGTCACGGGATTCAGTCTAACAGCTTCCGCTGGAATCCGCCCGTCCGGTAGAAATAGAACGGCGCGGGACGGGCCAATTCCCCGGTTTTCAGGCGGTCCGCGATCTCCCGCAGCACGACCTTGGTGATGTTCGGAAGCTCGACATCCTGGGCGTCGTCGAAGGTGAGCCAGTCCAGCGAGACGAGTTCGGTCTCCGGGCCGACGATTCCCGGAATCTCGGCACCGATGTCCTTGCGGTCCGCGAGGAAGAAACGGGTATCGAAGCGCTTCGGACGCTTGGGCGGCGTGATAGCGCGAGCGACGAAGGTCAGCGCCGAGAGCGAAGGGCGGACCTTCTTGCTCACGAATGGCGACCAGGCTTCGGCTTTCGCGGTGACGCCGTTCGCGTCTTCCTTGCCAATCAGCAGGCCGGTTTCTTCGGCGGTTTCGCGGATCGAGGCGAGGGCGAGCGCGCGGCCGCGACCCGGGCTCCACTTCACGACATGCTGACCGAGCCGCCGCGCGCAAATTTCCCCGAGTTCGTCGAGGGGCTTGATCGCGCGGTCGGCGGCATCGAGCCGTCCACCCGGGAACACATACTTGCCGGGCATGAACTTGTGGCCGTGATGGCGTTTGCCCATGAGCACGCGCGGCTGCTTGCCGGAGCGATCGATGAGGATCAGCGTCGCGGCGTCTTTCGGTTTGAGCGAAACGCCGGTGCCGGGACCGGTCTTTACCCGCTCGCGCTCGACAAGCTGCCGTTCGACTTCGTTCATCGCGCGTCTTTCATGGCAGCGATTTCGTCCTGATGGTTCGGATCGAAGCCATGCATGCGCTGCGCCCATTGCCACGCGACGACGACGCCTTTGATGGGTTGAAGAAGCGCAATCGAAAAAACGAGCGTCAGCGGCAGCCAGATCGACAGGGCGAGCCAGTGCGGCGGCTGAAAGAGCTTTTCGGCGAGCAACGCGAGCGGGACGATGATGTGACCGACGATCAGGATCACGAGGTAGGCTGGCGCGTCGTCGGCGCGCTGATGGCGCAGCACCTCATGGCACACGGAACACTCGTCGGAGACCTTCAGGAATTTGCGGAAGAGTTTTCCTTCGCCGCAGTTCGGGCAACGGCAGAGAAAACCGCGTTTCACCGCCAGGCCTAGGTCGCGCTTTTCGCTCATCGCCGTTTGCCTTTTCCTTTGCCGCCCTTCTTGCCGCCTTTGCCCCGCTTGCCGCTTTTATCTGGCACCGGGCGTCCGTATTTGCCACGCATCGGGGCTTTTTGCCGCTCCGCGGACGCATGACTGCCGCGCGGCCCATGCGGTCTGTCGCTACGCGTCTTCCGGGTCGCTTTCAGGTCGTACCGCCCTTCGGAAATCAGTTCGAAACGAAGCGCGCCTGCGATCGGGACCGCTTCGACCAGTTTCACCTCGACGATGTCGCCAAGCCGGTACGCCTCGCCGGACCGGTCGCCGACCAGCGCCTGCAGCGCCTCGTGATAGGCGAAGAACTCGTTGCCGATGGTGCGGGCAGGGACGAAGCCGTCCGCGCCGATTTCGTCGAGTTTGACGAAAAGACCGGCGCGGGTGACGCCCGAGACGACGCCACGGAAATGCGCGCCGACCCGGTCCGCCATGAAATGCGCGATCAGGCGATCCACGGTCTCGCGTTCTGCCGCCATCGCGCGGCGTTCGGCCGCCGAGATGCGCGCGGCGATTTCTTCGAGGCTTTCCGGCGTGGTGCCGTTCGGCAGGCCGTCGCCGCCGAGATCGAGTGCGCGAATGAGCGAGCGGTGCACGATCAGGTCGGCGTAGCGGCGGATGGGCGACGTGAAGTGCGCATAGCGGCGCAAGGTCAGCCCGAAGTGGCCGTAGTTGTTCGCGGAGTATTCGGCCTGCGCCTGGGACCGCAGCACGACCTCGTTCACGAGCCGCTCGTACTCGGTATTTTTCACACGCAGGAGCACGCGGTTGAAAAGGGCGGGGCTGAGCTGGTCCGTCTTCGGCAGCGTCATGCCGATCGAGTGCAGGAAATCGCGAAGGGCCGCGGCCTTCTCGAGCGAGGGGCCGTCATGGACGCGATAGACGATGGGCGTGCGCTTCGCTTCCGCGGTTTCCGCGGCGGCGACATTCGCGAGGATCATGAATTCTTCGATCAGGCGGTGGGCATCGAGCCGCTCCGGTGTCGTCACACGATTGAGCGTGCCGTCGGGATTGAGCACCAGCTTCCGCTCCGGAATGTCGAGCGCGAGCGGCTCGCGCGCATCGCGCGCTTTCGCCAGCGCGCGATAAGCCGCCCACAACGGCTCGAGCACGTCCTTCAGGAGCGGCTGCGTGGTGTCGTCGGGACGGCCGTCGATTGCAGCCTGCGCCTGCTGGTACGAGAGCTTCGCGTGCGAGCGCATGAGAATGCGGTGGAACGAGTGCCGCTTCTTGCGTCCGTTGGAGTCGATCCACATGCGCACGGCCATCGAGGCGCGGTCTTCGTTCGGACGCAGCGAGCAGAGATCGTTCGAGATGCGCTCGGGCAGCATCGGCACGACGCGATCCGGGAAGTAAACCGAGTTGCCGCGCAGCAGCGCTTCGCGGTCGAGTACGGAATCCGGCGTCACGTAATGTGCAACGTCCGCGATTGCGACCGTGAGCACGAAACCGCCGCGATTTTCCGGATTGTCGTCGGCAGCCGCATGCACTGCGTCGTCGTGATCCTTGGCGTCCGGCGGATCGATGGTGACAAGCGGAAGTGCGCGCCAATCCTCGCGTCCCTCGGATGAGGGGGGCTTCGCAGCTTCGGCGGCGGCAATCACGGCGTTCGGGAAATTATTCGGAATGCCGTGCGCATGGATCGCGATCAGGCTCACGGCTTTTTCGGATTTGATGGATCCGAGACGCTCGCGCACTTTCGCGGTGGCAAGGCCGAACGCGCGTTGCGGCAACGGATCGGCGGTGACGAGATCGCCGTCTTCCGCGCCATTCTCCATGCCCGCGGCGATTGCGATCTCGCGGCCCAACGATTTCTTGTCGACCGGCACGAGACGTCCGCCGCCGAGCGTGCTCTTGCGATAGATGCCGAGCAGTTGCTGGCGCGCCTTCTCGAGCACCTTGATCACGCGGCCGGTGTATGGCGCGTCTTCCTCGTCATGCGTTTTTTGTGTGCGCAGGAGCACCCGGTCGCCGATTCCGGGGGCGGGACCGCCGCTCGGCTTCCTTCCGAAGTTCAGGCGAATGCGCGGTGCCGCGCCGAAATCTTCTTCGTCCCAGTCGAGCGGCTCGGCGAGCAATTCGCCATCTCCGTCGCGCGCGACGATACTTGCCATCACGGTGCCAGAGACTTCGCCAGCCACATTCACCTTGCGGCGGCGGCCTTTGAGTTCGCCGTCGTCTTTCAGGTCGCGCAGCAGAGATTTCAGTTCGACCTTGCCTACGCCGTCGAGGCGAAAGGCGCGGATGATGTCGCGCTTGGACACATCGCCGCCGCGTTCGGAAATGAAGGCGATGATTTCCGCCCGCGACGGCAGTGCGCCGTGCGGCTTGGGGTCTTTGAATTTCTTTTTCGGTTTTTTTGACAATCTAGTTCTCGTCGTGGCGCCGTGATTGGCCGGGGAGAGCCCGGCCAATACGAAGACGAGAGACTAAACTACTCTTCCGTCTTCGTGGTTTCGTCAGCGCCGTTTTCTTTTTTCTTCTTCGGGGCAGCTTTTTTCTTCGCTGCGGCTTTTTTCTTCGGCTTCTCGGCGGTTTCTTCGCCGGAGCCATTCGTTTCCTTGGCCTTCTTTTCCTTCTTCGGCTTCGCGGCCTTCGGCGCCTTGCCGCTTTTTCCTGCGCGGGCATCGATCAGTGCGACCGCTTCTTCGAGCGTCACGGTCGCTGGATCGGTGGCGGCGGGGAGCGTCGCATTGACCTTGTTGTGCGATACGTAAGGGCCGTACTTGCCGTCGTGCTGCGTGACGGGTCCGCCGAGCGTGGGGTGGTCGCCGAGCGGACGGCCTGCCGGCTTGCCGCGGCGTCCGCGGCCCGGACCGCGTGCGATCTTCTCGGCGATCAGCGTCACCGCACGATTGAGCCCGACCGTTAGCACTTCGTCGCCATCCGTGAGGCTCGCGTAGGTATCTTGATGTTTGACGTAGGGACCGAAGCGGCCGTAGCCCGCGACGATCGGCTCGCCGCTTTCCGGATGCTTGCCGACTTCGCGCGGAAGCTGGAGCAGATTCAGTGCGGTATCGAAGTCGAGTTCGTGCGCATCGAAGTTTTTCGGAATGCTCGCGCGCTTCGGCTTCGAGAGCACGGGCTTGCCGGTCTTGGTCTTCTCGCCGGTGTCTTCGGCTTCGCCGAGCTGGATGTAGGGACCGAAACGTCCGGAGCGCACCGTGACCATCTTCTTGGTCTCGGGGTCTTCGCCGAGTTCTTTCGTCGCCGCGAGTTCGCCTTCACCGGGGGCGGTGAGGGCACGCGTGAAGCGGCACTCCGGATAGTTCGAGCATCCGATGAAGGCGCCGAACTTCCCGACCTTCAGGCCGAGGCGGCCCGTGCCGCATTGCGGGCAGGCGCGCGGGTCGGAACCGTCCGCTTTGGGGGGAAAGTTGTGCTCGTTCAAAAGCGCATCGAGTACGTCGATGACTTCCGAAATGCGAAGGTCCTTCGTCTCCGCAACCGCGCCGGTAAAGCCGGTCCAGAATTCGCGCAGAACCTTCTTCCAGTCCAGTTCGTGGTTCGCGATCTCGTCGAGCTTGCCTTCGAGGTCGGCGGTGAAATCGTATTCGACGTAGCGCGGGAAGTAGGATTCCAGGAACGCGACAACGATGCGGCCCTTGTCCTCCGGAATGATGCGCTTCTTGTCGAGGCGCGTGTAACCGCGGTCGCGCAGCACCTGCAGGATCGACGCGTAGGTCGAAGGGCGGCCGATGCCGAGTTCTTCCATGCGCTTGACGAGCGAGGCTTCGGAGAAGCGCGGCGGCGGTTCGGTGAAGTGCTGCTCGATCTTGAGTTCGTTCTTCTTGAGCGCTTCGCCTTCGTTCATCGCGGGCAGGCGGCGCGAGTCTTCGTCCTCGCCGTCGTCGTCCTTGCCTTCGTTGTAGAGCGTGAGGAAACCGTCGAACTTCACGACCGTTCCGGTCGCGCGCAGGTTCACGAGCTTGTAGGGGCCGCCCGCGACGTTCGCATCGATCTCGGCGGTGGTGCGCTCGAGTTCGGCGCTTTCCATCTGGGAGGCGAGCGTGCGGATCCAGATCAGTTCGTAGAGGCGCGCCTGATCGGCTTCCAGCTTGCGCGCCATGTCTTTCGGGTGGCGGCGCAAATCGGTGGGCCGGATCGCTTCGTGCGCTTCCTGCGCGTTCTTCGACTTGTTCTTGTAAATGCGCGGGCTGCCGGGAAGGTAGTTCTTGCCGTAGTCCTTGCCGATGACATCGCGGGCCTGCGCAATCGCTTCGGGCGCGAGATCGATGCCGTCGGTACGCATATAGGTGATGAGGCCGGTGGTCTCGCCGTCGAGTTCGATGCCTTCGTAAAGGCGCTGCGCGAGACGCATGGTGTGCGAGGGTGCGAAGCCGAGCTTACGGCTCGCTTCCTGTTGCAGCGTCGACGTCGTGAACGGCGGGTAGGGGTTGCGCTTCGCGGGCTTCGCTTCGATCGAAGCGACCTTGTAGCTCGCGGCGTTGAGCGCCTTCTCGAAGTCGCGGGCTTCCGTTTCGGAGCCGACATCGAGACGCTGGATCTTCTTGCCGTCCGCGCCGACGAGGCGCGCTTCGAAGGCGTCGCCGCGCGGTGTCGCAAGCATCGCTGCGACGGACCAGTATTCCTGCGGCTTGAAGGCTTCGATCTCGCGTTCGCGGTCGCAGACGAGGCGGAGTGCGACCGACTGCACGCGGCCGGCGGAACGCGCACCGGGAAGTTTGCGCCACAGCACGGGCGAGAGCGTAAAGCCGACGAGATAGTCGAGTGCGCGGCGCGCAAGGTAGGCGTCCACGAGCGAATGATCGATCTCGCGCGGATGCCGCATCGCTTCCTGTACGGCGTCCTTGGTGATCGCGTTGAACACCACGCGATCGATCTTCTGGTCCTTGAGTGCGCGCTTTTCCTTGAGCACTTCGAGCACGTGCCAGGAGATCGCTTCGCCTTCGCGGTCGGGGTCGGTGGCGAGGATCAGGCGGTCCGCGCCCTTCACGGCGGCGGCGATTTCGGCGAGCCGCTTCTGCGCCTTGCCATCGACCTGCCAGATCATCTTGAAGTCGTCGTCGGGCGCAACCGAGCCGTCTTTCGGTGGCAGGTCGCGGACGTGGCCATAGGAGGCGAGTACCTCGAACCCGGGTCCGAGGTATTTGTTGATCGTCTTCGCCTTGGCCGGCGACTCGACAATGACGACGTTCATGCAGCGTCCGAGGGTTATCGCGAACAATCAGAAGGGTCCGCGGCCCCGCGCGGCGGCGGGAACATGGTGAGATAGGCTGCCCAAGTCAAATCGCAGCCAAAACGCATGCCTAAAGCGGAGTGATTAAGGCGGGCTGACTGGCACCTGTAAAACGGGAATATTGAAACAATACAACCTATGATATATGTTGCCCGGAATCGGTCAGATGCGGGCGGCTTATGACGGAAACAGGCTCAGAAGGCGGTGAAACCCGCCCTGAAGAGGTCGCGGCCTACATTGCCGCCATGACTGCAGAGATGGGTCGCCTGGCCCGGAAGCACAACCTGCCGGCGCTGGGCTACCTCCTAGACCTTGCCCGGATGGAGGCTCTGGAGAGGGTCGGGGGTTCCGCCGAGGGAGACGGACAGCGAATCGCCTGACGCTCAGAGCAGCGAAATCATCCCGCCGCCGTGGCGCTCGATCCGTCCGGCGAGTTCCAGTTCCAGAAGCGCCACCTGAACGTCCGAGGCTTTTGCCCGGGCCTCACGCACAACGTCGTCGAGGGCAACCGGCGTGCTGCCGAGGAGCGAGGCGACACGCGCTCGTAGTTCGTCGGCGGTTGCGGTTGTCTCCTCGGGAATGACGATCTCCGGTTCGCGCGCCACAGCAGGGCCGGGCAAGCCAAGCATCGGCTGCAGGCTCTCGATGACGTCCGCGGCCGAGGTCACGAGCGTAGCGCCCTGTTTGATGAGGCGGTTGGTGCCGCCGGCGCGCGGGTCGGCGGGAGAGCCCGGAACCGCGAAGACCTCACGGCCTTGCTCGCCGGCAAGACGGGCGGTGATCAGCGAGCCCGAGCGCTCCGCGGCCTCGACGACCACGACACCCGCCGCCAAACCGGAAATCAGACGGTTGCGGCGAGGGAAGTCGCGTGCACGCGGCTCCCAGCGATGAGGCATCTCGCTGATGGCCGCGCCGTGTTCGACAAGGGCTTCGAGCAGGCTTTCGTTCTCCGACGGATAGGGCTTGGCATGACCGCCCGCGAGCACGGCGACCGTGCCGCTCGCAAGCGATGCACGGTGCGCGGAGGAGTCGATACCGCGGGCGAGACCGGAAACGACCACGAAGCCCGCTTCGCCGAATTCGCGCGCAAGCGACGCCGCGTAACGGATGCCTGCCACGGACGCGTTGCGTGCACCTACGATTGCGATTGCGGGACGGGAAAAGATTTCACCGTCGCCGCGAATGGCGAGGAGCGGCGGTGGGTCGTCGATTTCGCGAAGCAGTCGTGGATATTCGGCTTCACCGAGGGCGACATAGCGCACGCCGAGGCGCTTCGCTTCCTTCAGTTCGGCTTCCGCTTCTTCGCGTCCTGGAATTTTCAGGATCGAGCGGCCGCCGCGGCGTGCGAGTTCCGGAAGCAGCCGAACCGCAGGTCCTGCGCCGCCGAACTGGTTCACGAGAATGCGGAAGGTGCGTGGGCCGACGTTCTCAGCGCGGATCAGGCGAAGCCAGTCGATCCGCTGGTCTTCCGTGAGCCGGAAAACGTCGTCCTTCGTCATCGGCGGCACGATCCGGCATTTCCATGCCAAATACAACGCCGGAGAAGTTCAGGACTTCTTCTTCGATCCGATCCTGGATTCGTTGCCGGAAAGCAGCCGCGAGATGTTCTCGCTGTGCTTCCACCACACCAGCACGGCGATCAGAAGGAAGAGCGCCGCTACCGGCGGATAGCCGAGGAAGTAAAGAATTACCGGGCTTGCGGCCGTTGCGACCAGCGCCGCGAGCGACGAGTAGCGCGAAGCGAAGGCGACGGCGAGCCAGACCAGCGCTGCGCCGATTGCCGCCTGCCATGCGATGCCGAGCAGCACGCCGAGAAATGTCGCAACGCCTTTGCCGCCTTTGAACTTCAGCCACACCGGATACATGTGCCCGATGACGGCGCCGACGCCGGCAAGCACGGAGCCGAGGCCGGTGGTGATCGGCCATTCATGGCTCACGAAGCGTGAGGCGATCAGCACGGCGATCGTTCCTTTGAGCAGATCGCAGGCGAGAGTCGCGACCGCGAGGCCCTTGTTGCCGGTGCGCAGCACGTTGGTTGCGCCGATGTTGCCGGAGCCGATCTTTCGTACGTCGCCCAGGCCCGCATAGCGCGTGAGCAGCAACCCGAACGGGATCGAGCCGAGCGCATAGCCGAGCAGGAAATCGACAAGCAGGACGGTGGTACTGGACATGGAATATCAGCCTACTGAACCCTCTCCCCTTGTGGGAGAGGGTGCCGAGCCGCGATAGCGGCGAGGCGGGTGAGGGGTCAAGTCCCGAAGTCGGCCTAACAGATCGGTCTGCACGCTTTCCGTGTTATTTAGCACGTCGTTATTCCAGTATCTCACGACGTCAAATCCTTCGTTCGCGAGAAGCTTATCTCTCGTAGTGTCGCTCTTTGAGCCTGCGTGTGGGCTGCCATCGATTTCGACCACAAGCCGTCGATCGAAGCATACGAAATCAAGAATGTAGGATTGAAACGGTACTTGCCGGCGAAACTTGAAGTTCTGAAATCGCCGCCCGCGAAGAATTAGCCACATCGCCTGTTCTGCGTCGGTGGAATGGACGCGCATGTGGCGGGCGTTGTTGCGCGTAGCCCGAGAGTACAAGCGATGATGCTCGGTCTTTTTCGGCAACCCCTCACCCGATCGCTCGTTTCACTCGCGATCACCCTCTCCCACAAGGGGAGAGGGTAAGAGGGCGTTGGCGCGATTTCAAACGTATTCGTAGACGGTGCGTCCCGCAACAATGGTGCGGGTCGCGCGGCCGGTGAGCTTCGCCTCGTCGAAGGCGGTATTGGTGCAACGCGATTTCAGCGTGTCGCGGTCAAGGACCCACGGTACGTCCGGATCAAACACGACGATGTCGGCGGGCGCGCCGGGGCGCAGCGTGCCGCCGGGCAGTTCAAGAAGCTCGGCGGGGCGCGTGGACATCGCGCGCACCATCGCGGGGAGCGTCATCGAGCCGTTGTGCACGAGACGAAGGCCAACCGGCAGCATCGTCTCCAGACCGATCGCGCCGAAGGCGGCTTCCGCGAAAGGCAGGCGCTTTACCTCGACGTCCTGCGGGTCGTGATCCGACATGATGACATCGACGAGGCCTTCGGCGACCGCGGCGACGAGGGCGTTGCGATCCGTTTCATTGCGAAGCGGCGGGCGCAGCTTGAGGAAGGTGCGGTAGGAACCGATATCGTTTTCGTTAAGCGCGAGATGGTTGATCGAAGCCGATGCCGTGACGTGCAGACCGCGATCCTTCGCGCGGCGAAGCACGTCGAGCGAGTCCGAACAGGTGATCGAGGCGGCGTGGTAGCGGCCGCCGGTCAGCTCGACGAGGCGGATGTCGCGCTCCAGCATGATCGTCTCGGCGGCTTTCGGGATTCCCGAAAGGCCGAGCCGGGTCGCGAATTCTCCCGCATTCATGACGCCGGAACCGGTGAGATTCTGGTCCTCGGTGTGGTGCACGATGAGCGCGTCGAAGTCGCGCGCATAGGTGAGGGCACGGCGAAACACGTTCGCGTTCATCAGGCTCTTCGCGCCTTCGGTGAAAGCGACCGCGCCGGCAGCCTTCAGAAGACCGATCTCGGTCATCTCGTTGCCTTCGAGGCCTTTGGTCAGCGCGGCCATCGGATGAATGTGCACGATCGCGTTGTCGCGTGCGCGGCGCAGCACGAAGTCGACGGTCGCTGGATCGTCGATCGGCGGATCGGTTTCGGGCTGGCAGATGATCGTCGTGACGCCGCCCGCGGCGGCTGCGTGGCTCGCGGTCGCCAGCGTCTCGCGGTGTTCGGCGCCGGGCTCGCCGATGAAGGCGCGCATGTCGATCAGCCCGGGAGCTACGACCTGACCGTTCACGTCGATGATTTCGGTGCCTTCCGGCGCACCGGAGGTACGAATGTTCTTGCCGGCTTCCTTGATCACGCCGTCGGCGATCAGCACGTCGCCGCGCTGGTCGAGATCGCGCGACGGATCGATCACGCGGGCGTTCGCGAGCAGGAGCGGGCGATTTTCGTTGCGGGCGATCATTTCAATGCCCGCCGCTGCAGAACGCTGAACGCGACCCAAAGTGCGACGATGAATGCAAGCGAGCCGACGCTGAGGACGGCGATCATCGGATTCTTGAAATCTTCCGGACGAAAGAGCCAAAGCATCAAGATATAAGCAGCTGCGCCGATCGTGATCACGACTAGCGCAAGCAGGGCCAGCGTGTAGAGGATCGCCATGTACCAGCGCTGGCTCATGAATAAGCTGATGATTTTACCGATCACCTCTTCGATAATGAAGGAGATCATGTGCGGCGCTCACGCATTGGGAAGATTCCTCGCGAGCGCCTCGAGCACCGCCATGCGCACGGCAACGCCCATCTCGACCTGTTCGCGGATCAGCGATTGCGCGCCGTCGGCAACCGAGCTTTCGATTTCGACGCCGCGGTTCATCGGGCCGGGATGCATGACGAGCGCGTCGGGCTTTGCGAAACGCAGCTTCGCGGGATCGAGGCCGTAATAGTGGAAGTATTCGCGGGAAGAAGGCACCAGCGAGCCCGCCATGCGTTCGCGCTGCAGGCGCAGCATCATCACGATGTCGGCGTCGCGCAGGCCGTCGCGCATGTCGCGGTGGACTTCGACGCCCATGCGCTCGATGCCCGAAGGCAGCAGCGTGGACGGCGCGACCACGCGGACCCGCGCCCCCATCGTGTTGAGGAGAAAGATGTTCGAGCGCGCAACGCGCGAATGCGCGATGTCGCCGCAGATCGCGACGGTCAGGCCCGAAAGCTTGCCCTTGTTACGGCGGATCGTCAGTGCGTCGAGCAGCGCCTGGGTAGGGTGTTCATGCGCGCCGTCGCCTGCGTTGATGACCGAGCACTCGACCTTCTGGGAGAGCAGTTCGACCGCGCCGGAGGCGGCGTGCCGCACCACGATCATGTCGGGGTGCATCGCGTTCAGCGTCAATGCGGTGTCGAGCAGCGTCTCGCCCTTGCGGATCGAGGAGGACGCGATCGACATGTTCATCACGTCCGCGCCGAGACGCTTGCCCGCAAGCTCGAACGAGCTTTGCGTGCGGGTGGACGCTTCGAAGAAGAGGTTGATCTGGGTGCGGCCAGAGAGGGTGGTGCGCTTCTTCTGGACCTGACGGTTCAGTTCGACGAATTCCTCGGCAAGATCGAGCAGGCCGGTGATGTCGGACGCCGAAAGCCCTTCGATGCCCAGCAAATGGCGTTGCGTGAGCGCAAAACTGGAAGGACCGCGAGTTGTCATTAAAGGCAAGCGCATAGACCCAAGTGGCGCGCATCGCAAGCGGCGATTGCCATGTTAGATTAACGCTTCCACATCCGAGTTGATGCCATGACAGTAACTGCGCCTTTTGGCACCCACGAGGTCTTCAACCAGTCGCCGCCGATGGGCGACGTGGACCTTTTTTCCAGCGATGCGGCGCTGGTCGGGGCGATCGGAGCGTTCGGGGCCGAACGTTCCGCGGCTTCGCTGCAGGAATTCGGAGCCGCATTCGGCCGCTCGGAAATGACGGAGCTCGCGCGGCTCGCGAACGAATACACGCCGAAATTGCGCACCCATGACCGGCAGGGTCATCGCGCGGACGTGGTGGAGTTTCACCCGGCTTATCACCGCTTCATGGAGATGAGCATCCGCGCGGGTGTGCATGCATCGGTCTGGGCGGCAGACGGCGCGCTCGTGCCGGGCGAACATGTTGCGCGTTCGGCGCGACATTATCTCGCGAGCCAGGTGGAGCAGGGGCATCTCTGTCCGATCACCATGACGCATGCCGCGACCGGCGCACTGGGAGCGGAGCCCAAGCTTCTTCAGGCGTGGCTGCCCCGGATCCGCTCGCGCGAATACGACCCAGGTTTCCTTCCTGCTGGCGAGAAGCGGGGCGTCACCCTCGGCATGGGCATGACCGAGAAGCAGGGCGGCACGGATGTGCGCCAGAATACGACACAGGCGACACCCGACGGCGATGCCTACCGGCTGGTCGGGCACAAATGGTTCTTCTCCGCGCCGATGTGCGACGCGTTTCTGGTGCTCGCGCAGGCAAAGGGCGGGCTCACGTGCTTTCTCGTCCCGCGTCACCGTCCTGACGGTTCGCCCAATGCGTTGCGCCTGATGCGGCTCAAAGAGAAGCTCGGCAACCGCTCGAATGCTTCGAGCGAAGTCGAATTCGAAGGCGCCTACGCTGAGCGCTGCGGTCCTGAAGGCGAGGGCGTGAAGACCATCATCGGCATGGTGCAGCTTACGCGCCTCGATTGCGTGACCGGGTCGCTCGGCATCATGCAGGGCGCATTGCGTTACGCGGTGCATCACACGCGCTATCGCACCGTGTTCCAGAAAAAGCTCGTGGACCAGCCGCTGATGCGGATGGTGCTCGGCGATCTCGCGCTCGAGCGGGAAGGCGCGCTTGCGCTCGCGCTGCGCTTGGCGTCCGCGTTCGATAAATCGTCGCGCGATCCGGACGAGGCGGCCTACGCGCGCATTGTAACGCCGGCCGCGAAGATGTGGGTCTGCAAGACGACGCCGGCATTCGTCTACGAGGCGATGGAGTGCCTTGGCGGCAACGGCTACGTCGAGGAAGCGCCGCTCGCGCGCTTCTACCGCGAGAGTCCGGTCAATGCGATCTGGGAAGGCTCCGGCAACGTGATGGCGCTCGATCTTCTTCGGGGGGCCGCGCGCGAACCGGAAGCCGTGCAGCGCGTTCTTGCTTCGCTCGAGCAAGCGACGCGCGACCTGCCCAATGCTGCGAAAGCGATCGCGCTCGTGAGGACCGGATTTCTCAGCCCCGAGCGTGAGGCCTTCGCGCGGCGCACGGCAGAAGTGCTGGCGCTGCTGGCCGCGACAGAGGCCCTCGTGAAAAGTGCGCCCTCCGGCATTGCCGAGCAATTTGCGGAGCACCGTTTGGGTGGTCTTGCCCTCCGGAGCTTCGGGAACCCGATCGCGGGGTCAGGCGTTGAAGGCCTGATCGAGAGGGTTTTCGGCCGGACTTGAATTGCCGGATCGCCAATCCATTTCTTGCTCGGTTCGCTCCGCGGCTCGAACGGCTGCGGGAGCGGCGTCAATCAAGAGGACATGAACCATGAAAACTGTTTCCCGTACTGCCATCGCCGCCGGAGCCGTCGCGCTCGTTGCGGGAGCTACTTCGTTCTCCGCGACCGCCGCGCCGCTCGGCCAGAATCTCGAAAGCCTGAAGAACTCCACCGCGCAGAACACGACGGAAGTGCAGTGGCGGCGCGGCCGCAACGTCGCGATCGGCCTCGGCGCGCTGGGTGCCGGCGTCGTCATCGGTTCGGCCATTGCTGCGAACCAGCAGCACTATTACGGCGCTCCGTACGGCTACTATCAGGATCCGTACGCAGGCTACGGCCCGGCATACGGCTACGGTCCGGGTTACGGCTACGCGCAGCCGTACCAGCCCTACAGCGCGAACCGCAGCGGTAATCAGGTCGACAGCTGGGACAACGCCGCCGATTACGTGCGATAACGCCAATGTGACCGGGGCCTCCCAAGGCCCCGGTTAATTCTTTGAAAGGAATGGCTTTCTACCTTGTCCGTCCACAGGACTCCGCAGGCCATTCAGGCGATGTTCATGCCAGAGGAGCGAAATTCCACCCAAGCGCGCAACCACTAGCGCTCAACTAGCGAGGCTAACAAACATGAAGACGTTCAAGCTTTACAAATTCGTGCTGGCGCTGGTCGGCGCAGTGCTCATCTCGGCTGCTGCCAGCGAAGTCAACACCGCCTATGCGGCGCCGGCTGCTTCGGCTGCCAACATGAAGGGCGTCGTGAGCGATCAGGCCACGCAGGTCCAGCGCCGTCATCACCATGGCAACCGCTGGGTCGGCCCGGCGATCGCGCTTGGCATCTTCGGTGCCGCTGCGGCTGCTGCCGCCGCGCAGAACCAGCCGAACTACTACTATCAGCAGCCGCGTCAGCGCTGCTGGGTGCAGACCGGCCCGTATCAGGGTCAGGGCTACTGGGCCTGGTGCTAATTCGACCTAACGGTCAAACGAGACGGCGGGCGAAAGCCCGCCGTTTTTGTTTAGCGGCCCAGCGTAGCCGCGATGAAGAGCGCCGCTGGAATTGAAACCAGTGCAACGATGATCTGGATCGTCAGAATGCGTGCGAGCAGCGGCGCGTCGCCGCCCATCTGGCGTGCGAGCATGTAACCGTTCGGTGCCGACGGAACGGAAGAAGCGATCGCAATGACGAAAAGCGCCGGGCCGCTCACGCCGCTGAGCCAGCCGATGCTGATCGCAATCACCGGCAGCAGGAGCATTTTGATGCTCGTGGCTACGAGCACGGCCGAGTCGATCTTCGCGAGCGTGCGAAGATTGAGACCCGCGCCGACAATCATCAGTCCGAGCGAGAGCGAGGCCTGACCGAGGGTGTTGACGAAAGACGTGAGCATCTTGGGCAGCGGCAGGCCCGCAGCATTCATGACGACGCCGATGCCGCATGCCCAGATGAAGGGATTGCGGAGCAGGTGCCAAAGCACGTGCTTCACCTTGGCCGGAGAGTTCGGCGCATAGCGCGCGAGCACCACCACGCTGAGCACGTTGATCAAGGGGATCATGCTTGCGAGCGCGACGGCCGCAAGTGCGAGGCCGACTTCACCGAGCAGCGCTGACGCGACGCCGACCGCGATGTAGGTGTTCCAGCGCACACCCCCCTGAAAGACCGACGTGAACGCGGGACCGGACCAGCCGAAGGCGCGCTGCATCGGCGCACGCAGGGCGAGCAGAATGAACGCACTCGCGACAATCGCGGTTACGAGCGCCGCAATGATGCCTCCGATCGGTACCTTCGAAAGGTCTGCGGTCGCGGTCGCCAGAAACAGCAGCGCAGGGAAGAGGACGTAGTAGGTGAGGTCTTCGATCGAGTCCCAGGCGTTCTCGCTCTTCAGGAGCGTGCGCTTCAGGAACACGCCGAGCGCGACCAGCAGAAAGACGGGGATCAGGGCGTTCAGAACGACGATCATGCGCGCGATCCATAACCGAGGCGGTCGAGCGCGCCCTGCAGAATGTACGCGGCGGCAACCTTGTCCACGACTTGGTCGCGGCGGCGGCGTGAGGTGTCCGCTTCGATCAAGGTGCGTTCGACGGCGGCCGTCGAAAGCCGCTCGTCCCAGAAAATGATCGCCACATCGGTCAGCGGCACGAGATTCCGGACGAAGGCGCGTGCCGATTGCGCGCTCGGGCCTTCGGAGCCGTCCATATTTCGCGGGAGCCCGATTACGAGACCGCCGACATCAAATTTGGCGACGAGCGCGAGCAGCTTCTCGGCATCGGCCTTGAACTTGCCGCGGGGCAAGGTTTCGAGCGGCGAGGCGATGGTGCGGTTCACATCGGACAGCGCTAGACCGATGGTTTTCTCCCCGAGGTCGACGCCGATCAGCCGCGCGTGGGGCGCGAGCAGGGCCGGGAGTTCGTCGATTTCGCAGAGGCGTGCGGGCATGTCGGGCCGAGGCGGTAGCATGGGCCGCGTTGCCGCGCTACGCACGGCGCTTCATACTCGCCCCGACAAAACATCATCGGAGGAAACGATGCGCGTCACCTGGTTCGGCCACTCGGCATTCCGGCTCGATTTCGGCGGCAAGGCGGTTTTGATCGATCCGTTCTTTACCGGCAATCCGGCCTTCGCCGGCGACAAGAAGGAAGCGGTGAAGGGCGCGACGCATATTCTCCTCACCCACGGGCACTCCGATCACATCGGCGACACGGTGGAGATCGCAAAGGATCTCGGCATTCCCGTCGCGACGCACTTCGAAATCTGCATGTGGTTGAACGGCAAGGGCGTGAAGAAATTCGACCCGATGAACATCGGCGGGACGACCGATCAGGGCGGGTTTTCCGTGACGCTCGTTCGCGCCGATCACTCCTCGACCATGATCGAGGACGGGCAGTTCGCGGTGATGGGCAATCCGGGCGGCGTGATCGTCAAGGCACCGGGCGAGCCGACCGTCTATCACATCGGCGACACCGACATTTTCTCCGATATGGCGCTGATCAACGAAATCCACCAGCCGCAGGTGGCCATGGTGCCGGTGGGCGACCGCTTCACCATGGGCGGCAAGGTTGCCGGCATGGCGATCAAGCGATTCTTCAAGGGACTGAAGACCGCGATCCCTTGCCACTACGGATCCTTTCCGATCATCGACCCGACGCCGGACAAGTTCGTGGCCGAGATGAAAGGCAGCGACGTCAAGGTCGTGGTGGCGGAAAAGGGCAAGTCGTTCGAGGTCTAGCCGTCTTGAATGTGACAACGCCTCCCGTCATGAATCAGTCATGAGTCGATGGCGGGGGCGGAGGCAATGAGCAGCGAATTCGATCTGCGCCAGATGGCGCGCGGCACGGGAAAGAGCGTTGCTTTCACGGCGGGCAGCACGATCTTCAATAAAGGCGATTCCGGGTCGGTCATGTACGTTGTTCAGTCCGGCGTTGTCGAAATGGTGCTCGGCGACAAGGTCATCGAAGTGGTCGAATCCAACGGTGCGATCGGCTACATGTCGATGATCGACGGACGCCCGCGTTCGTCCACGGCGAAGGTGCGGGAAAACTGCGAATTGTCCGAGCTCGACGCTCGCAAATTCCGCTTCATGGTGGACGAGGTGCCGAACTTCGCCCAGTACATCATGCAGATGCTGGCTGGCCGTATCCGGGGCATGGGGCAGGCGATGTAGGGCTGGTTGCAGCCCCAAAACCCTGTCTGCTATAGCCCGCCGAACGATTTTCCACGGAGTCTTCCATGTCCGTCGATGCCGCGACCGTGCGGCGGATCGCGCATTTGGCGCGGATCGCCGTCGCCGACAACGAGATCGAACACCTGCGCGGCGAGATCAACAACATGCTCGCCTTCGTCGAACAGCTGAACGAAGTCAACGTCGACGGCGTCGAGCCGACCGCGAGCGTCGAGGACATGAAGCTCAAAATGCGCGAAGACGTCGTGACCGACGGCGACTACGCGAAACGCGTGCTCGCGAATGCTCCCGCATCGGACGACGGCTTTTTTCAGGTTCCGAAGGTAGTGGAGTGAATCGTGGCTGATTTGACTTCACTCACGCTCGCGGAAGCGCGCGACCAGCTTCGCGCAAAGAAGGTTTCCGCGAAGGAACTCGCCGACGCGCATCTCGCCGCCATGGAGAAAGCGCGTGTTCTGAACACCTACGTTCTGGAAACGCCGGAACACGCGCAGAAGATGGCAGCGGCATCCGACGCTAAACTTGCAAAAGGCGAGGGTGGACCGCTCGAGGGCATTCCGCTCGGCGTGAAGGATCTGTTTGCGACCGATGGCGTGCGCACGACGGCATGCTCGAAGATCCTCGGAAATTTCGTGCCGCAGTACGAATCCACCGTGACCACGCAGCTCTGGCGCGACGGCGCGGTGATGCTCGGCAAACTCAACAACGACGAATTCGCGATGGGCTCGTCGAACGAAACGTCCGCTTTCGGCGCCGTGCAGTCGCCGTGGCGCCGCAAGGGAGACAACAAGCCGCTTGTGCCGGGCGGCTCGTCGGGTGGCTCGGCTTCGGCGGTGGCGGCGAACCTCTGCCTTGGCGCGACCGGAACCGATACGGGCGGCTCGATCCGTCAGCCGGCGGCCTTCACCGGGATCGTCGGCATCAAGCCGACCTACGGGCGCTGCTCCCGCTGGGGCATTGTCGCGTTCGCGTCGTCGCTCGATCAGGCCGGGCCGTTCGCGCGCACGGTACAGGACTGCGCGATCCTCCTGCGTTCGATGGCGGGACACGATCCGAAGGATTCCACTTCCGCCGACAAGCCGGTGCCCGATTACGAGAAGGCGATCGGCAAGAGCGTGAAGGGAATGAAGATCGGCATTCCGAAAGAGTACCGCGTCGACGGCATGGCGCAGGAAATCGACGACCTCTGGCAGAAGGGCCGCGACTGGCTGAAGGCGGCAGGAGCAGAGATCGTCGACATCTCGTTGCCGCACACGAAATACGCGCTGCCCGCGTATTACATCGTGGCGCCAGCCGAGGCGTCGTCCAATCTCGCGCGCTACGACGGCGTGCGCTACGGGTTGCGCGTTCCGGGCAAAGACATCGTCGACATGTACGAGCAGACGCGCGCCGCCGGATTCGGCAACGAAGTGCGCCGCCGCATCATGATCGGCACGTATGTGCTCTCCGCCGGATACTACGATGCGTATTATCTCCGCGCACAGAAGGTCCGCACCCTGATCAAGCGCGACTTCGACAACGCCTGGCAAAAAGGCGTCGATGCGATCCTGACCCCGGCAACGCCATCCGGCGCTTTCGGCATCGGCGAGAAGGGCAGCGCCGATCCGGTCGAGATGTATCTCAACGACATTTTCACGGTGACCGTGAACATGGCGGGATTGCCGGGCATCGCGGTGCCGGCAGGGCGCGACCAGAGCGGGTTGCCGCTCGGGCTTCAACTCATCGGCAAACCCTTCGGCGAGGAAGCGCTGTTTTCGCTCGGTCATGCGCTTGAGCAGGCCGCAGGCCCGCGGATGATCCCCGACAAGTGGTGGTAGACGGAAACAGAAAAGGCCGCATGCAAGCTGCGTGCGGCCTTTTCTAGTTTCACGATTGAGCGCTACTGCGCCGGAGCGGTTTCAGACTTGCCGGTATCCGCGCCGGAGTTGTTCGCCGGAAGTTCCGGAAGGTTCTGCTTCAGCGTTTCAGGTAGTTCCTTTACGCTTTGCGGCAGTTCGAACTTCTCGAC